>Ga0157292_10000015_pt1 | contig 72589 bp, 70 predicted proteins | sample NitcycUS179409R1_FD_108401 | JGI IMG/M metagenome (GOLD analysis project Ga0157292, IMG submission 108401) | Soil microbial communities from Arlington Agricultural Research Station in Wisconsin, USA - Nitrogen cycling UWRJ-S179-409R-1 | ecosystem: Environmental > Terrestrial > Soil >... | reverse complement strand
GGGCGCGTTCAGCTTGTGGCCGAACTGGCCCTCATAGCCGCGGGCCATCCGCCAGGCCACCTGGTATCCGGTCCAGGACTCCTCGACCTCGCCGCTGTGGCGGTCGACGATCGCCAGCGCCACCTCCTTGCCGCCGGCGAAGTAGGCGACCTCCCAGTTGCCCTCGTCGAGGTCGGCGCTGGAGGTCAACGACCCGTTCTCCTCCCTCTGCCCCAGCACCTTCGGATCCCGGTCCGCAATCCGTATCGCTTCAGCCTGCGAAATCGCGGCGGGCCGCCCCGCTCCGTCATCGGCCGCTTCTGCCCGCGCCGCGAAGGCCAGGAAGAACACCGCCGCTACGAGTGGCAGGAAAAGGGGTCCGAGAACGGACGAGCCTGCCCGCCCGCAGGACCCCTTTTCCTGTACTGCGGCGCTGCTGTTCATCCGTCCTTCTCGACGAGCCCAAAATGCTCGAGCACGACCGGAGCGACGTCGCGAAGGGTCCACTGGTCGCGCTCGTCCGCCGAGTCCGGCCCGCAGCCGGCGAACAGCAACGGCCCCAGCGAGTCGCCGGCGTGCAGGGCGCCGTGGCTGCCGCCTCCGGCGTGGGTGACGCCGCCCCAGTCGACCGCCTCGAAGCCGGGCTCGAGGGAGACGACGAAGTCGCCCGAGTGCGGCGCCGTCAGCGCCGACCAGACCCGCGCCAGCGGATCGGGGTAGGTGTCGCTGCGCAGCCGCCCGTCCTCGATCCGGGCCTCCAGCACCCCCAGCTCCCCCTCCACCTGCCAGCGCCCGCCGCGCAGGTCCAGCGTCTCCTCGCCGGGGCGGAACCGCACCGCCTCCCCCCCACGCTCGACTGCCGCCCACTCATCGGCGGCGGCCGGCATCCCCGGCTCGGTCCGCGGCAGCTGCAGGCCGTCCTCATCCTGCAGCCGGCAGACCAGGTCGACGCCCTCGATCTCCGCCAGCCGCGCCCCGACCGCGGCCGGGTCGGCCCGCTCTCCCTCCCCCGGCAGCAGGTAGACGTGGGCGGCGCGGCCGGTAGGGCTGACCGCGAGCTGGGCCAGCTCGGGACGGTCGTCGGAGGGCTGCAGCACCGACCACTCGCGCCCCAGCAGCTCGGCCAGCGGCAGGCCACGGTGGACCGGCGTCTGCGCGTGGTCGGCGAGCAGGATCACGGCGTGCCGGTCGAGGAAGGGGTCGAGCCCGCCGCCCGCCTCGACCACCTTGGCGAAGCAGCTGTCTGCCTTGGCGATCGACTCGATCGAAGCATCGGGACCATGGCGGTGGGAGTAGTTGTCGTTGTCGGGCAGGGAGAGCAGGAGGAAGTCGAAGCTGCCCTCCTTGACCAGCTCGACCGCGCAGCAGGCGGCGTAGCCGTCGCGGTTGCCGGGGATCGAGGTCGACTTGCAGGGGACGTCGCGGCTGGCGTAGAGGTCGCCGTAGAAGAGGTCGGCCGGGCCCCAGGTGTGGTGGCGGAACTTGAGCCGGGTGGCATCGACGGCCCGCCGCATCAGCCCCTCCAGCGAGACCTGGTGGCGGTGGCGCCCACGGTAGATCAGGAACGGGGTGCAGGCGGTGCGCTCGCCGGCGTCGTCGAGGCGCTCGAAGAGCGTCTCGACCTCGGGGCTGAGGTGGGCCAGGTTCATGTTGTAGACGAGGTCGTAGAGGGCACGGAAGACGCCGAAGGAGCGGGTGGCCTCCAGCGAGGAGCCGTACTCGACGTAACGCCGCTCGAGCCGGTGGTACCAGTTCATGCCGCTGATCCAGTGGCGGTCGGCGCCGACGCCGGTGACCATCTCCGAGCAGGCAACGGGGGTGACCGAGGGAAAGCTGGAGACGCAGTCGGGGACGAGGACGCCGCGTTGCAGCAGCGCCTCGAAAGTCGGGGCCCTCCCCTCCTCCACCGCCCGCTCCAGCATGTCGGTGCGCAGCGAGTCGACGTAGGTTAGGACCAGCTTCTTGCGGGCCGCCATGGCGGGAATGATGCTCGAACGGCGGCGCCGGCCGCCTCGGCCCCGCTAGCGGAGGACGCGCAGGCCGGCGTGTTTGCGCTGGGCGCGGCGGTGGCGCGAGATGCCGAGCCAGGCCAGCGCCAGAACGATGACGATGACCGCTTGCGGCACCAGCAGCGCCACCGCGACCACGACCAGGGCCGCCAGGGCGACGAGGAAGCCGAGCGCACCGCCGCCGCTGCCCTCGCGGCGGCTGGCGCCGAAGACGAGGTCGCTGATCACCAGGCAGGCGGCGACGGCGCCGATCAGGGCGAGCACGCCGCCGAGCGCTCCGTCGAGCAGGAAGCCGGCGATCAGGCCGATCACCGCGGCGAGGATGGTCATGCGCCCGCGGGCCGAGCCGTGGGTGCCGGTGGTGCCGGCGAGCATCCCGATCGCGATGCCGATTCCGAGTTGGGTCAGTACGTCCACTTGCGAAAACCTAACCACCTGGGCGTTCGAGTGTCGATCCGCCACACTTCACTGGATGAGTGAAGTGACGCAGCCGCCGCAGCGACGCCGGGCCCACACCAGCACCAGGGACCTGGAGCGCTACGCCGGCCTGTTCGCGGCGCGGACGAGGGTGATGCGGTCCTCGGCGATGCGGGACCTGATGGCGATCACCGCCCGCCCGGAAGTGATCTCACTCGCCGGCGGCCTCCCCGACACCTCCACTTTTCCCCCCCAGAGCTTCGCCGCGCAGATGACCCGGATCGCCCAGGAGTCGGCGGCGGAGGCGCTCCAGTACGGCCCGACCGAGGGCTTCGAGGAGACCAAGGACTGCATCCTCCAGGTGATGGCCGCGGAGGGCATGCTTCCCGACCCCGAGGACGTGATCGTCACCACCGGCGGCCAGCAGGCGATCGACCTCGTCGCCAAGACCCTGGTCGACCCCGGCGACGTCGTCATCTGCGAGGCGCCCACCTACCCGGGCGCGGTTCCGGTCTTCTGCAGCTACCAGGCCGACGTGGTCCAGATCGAGTGCGACGAGAACGGGATGCGGGTCGACAAGCTGGAGGAGCTGCTGGAGACGCTGCGCCGCGAGGGGCGCCGGCCCAAATTCGTCTACTCGGTCCCGACCTTCCAGAACCCGGCCGGGGTCACCCTCTCGCTGGAGCGGCGGGCGCGGCTGGTCGAACTGGCGCGGATGCACGAGCTGCTGGTGATCGAGGACAACCCCTACGGCCTGCTGCGCTTCGGCGGCGAAGCGCTGCCGCCGCTCTACCAGCTCGACGGCGGCGACTTCGTCATCTACATCGGCACCTTCTCGAAGATCCTCTCCCCCGGCATCCGCCTCGGCTGGGCGGTGGCGCCGCCGCCGGTGATGGAGAAGATCGTGCTCGGCAAGCAGGCCGCCGACCTCTGCACCTCGACCCTGACCCAGTACTTCGTCCGCGAGTACTTCGAGGAGGGCCGCTGGCGCGGCTACGTCGAAGACCTGGTCGGGATCTACCGCGATCGCCGCGACACGATGCTGGCGGCGCTCGACGAGCACTTCCCAGCCGAGGCGACCTGGACCGCGCCCGAAGGCGGGCTCTTCATCTGGGCCACCCTGCCCCCCTACATCGACACCAGCGACCTGCTGGCGAAGGCGCTGCGCGCCGACGTCGCCTTCGTACCCGGCGAGGCCGCCTACGTCGACGAGCGCGGCCGCAACTCGATGCGGCTCAACTTCTCCGGCGTCAGCGAGGCCGAGATCCGCGAGGGCATCCGGCGGATCGGCAAGGTGATCTCCGAGCAGGTCGAGCTGTACGGGGCGCTGACCGGCGAACAGCGGCTGCCGCGGCGGGGCGAGGTGGCGGCGGAGCCGGCCGAGGCCGAGGAGAACGTGCTGCCCTTCCGCAAGAGCGGCGAGGCCGGCTCGTGAAGGTCGCGGTCCTCAAGGGCGGCCGCTCGCTGGAGCGCGGCGTCTCGCTGCGTTCGGGGGCGCGGGTCGAGGACGCGCTGGAGCGGCTCGGGCACGAGGTGGTGGCGGTCGACGTCGGCGCCGACCTGGTCGAGCGGCTCACAGCCGACCGGCCCGACGTCGCCTTCGTCGCCATGCACGGGGTCGGCGGCGAGGATGGCACCGCGCAGGAGCTGCTGGAGATCCTCGGCGTCCCCTTCACCGGGCCCGGCGTCGCCGCCTGCACCCGCTGCATCGACAAGGTCCTGGCCAAGAACACGATCCGCGAGGCCGGACTGCCGACGCCCGACTGGTTCGCCTTCAACCAGACAGCCTTCCGCGAGCTTGGCGCCGCCGACGCGCTGGGCCGGCTCGAGCAGTCCCTCGGCTTCCCGCTGGTGGTGAAGCCCAGCCGCGGCGGCTCCTCGCTCGGGGTCCGCTTTGCCGCCGAGCCCGGCGAGGTCCCCCAGGCGCTGGTCTCCGCCTTCAGCTACGACGACCGGGTCCTGCTCGAGCGCTTCGTCGAGGGGCGCGAGCTGGCGGTCAGCGTGCTCGGCGGCGAGGCGTTGCCGGTGGTCGAGGCGATCCCCGCCGAGGGCGACCGCTACGACTTCGAGGCCCGCTACGCGATCGGGCGCACCCGCTTCGTCTGCCCGGCCGAGCTCAGCGATTACGAGCGACGCGCCGTCACCGAGGCCGCCCTCGCCACCTACCGCGCTCTCGGCTGCACCGGCTTCGCCCGCGTCGACCTGATCCTCGACGGCGAGGGTCCGTGGGTGCTGGAGGCCAACGCGATTCCCGGCCTCACCGACACCAGCCTGCTTCCCCAGGCCGCCGAGGCGGCTGGGATGTCCTTCGAGCAGCTGGTCGAGCGCATCCTCGACCTGGCGCTGCACCCCGCCGCCGCCTAGAGCCTCAGCTCTCCCCCTGGGCGAAGTCTTCCGGCGTCACCTCGTCGAGGAACTCTTTGAATTTGTCGACGACCTCCTCGGTGTCCTCGACCTCATGCTCGAACTCGATCGCCGACTCCTCGATCACCTCCTCGGCCGCGAAGATCGGGGCCGAGACACGGACCGCCAGGGCAAGGGCATCGGAGGGGCGGGAGTCGATCTCCACCTCGGTGCCGTTGACCGAGACCGTGATCGAGGCGTAGAAGGTGTTGTCGCGCAGCTCGGTGACCGAGACCCGCTCGCACTTGGCGTCGAGGTTCTCGAGCATGTCGGAGAGCAGGTCGTGGGTCATCGGCCGCGGCGTCGAGGCCCCCTGCAGCTTCATCAGGATCGCCGCCGCCTCCGGGTGGCCGATCCAGATCGGCAGGAAGCGGTTCCCGTCAACGGTCTTCAAAAGCACGATCGGCTGCTTGCCGACCATGTCGAAGCTGACGCCATAGATCTGCATCTGCTGCACGAGAAAGGGCTCCCGACCGGTGGTTGAACGGCCAAGTATAGGTCGGGCCGAAGTGGGCGATCCTGGATTCGAACCAGGGACCTCGTCCTTATCAGAGACGCGCTCTAACCAACTGAGCTAATCGCCCGGGGACGGCGATGATAGCGACGGTCGCGAGCCGAGATCAGTCGCCTGTGCGGCGCAGCCGGCGGGCCAGAGCGTGGGCGTCCTTGAGCTCGTCGAAGCGCAGCTCGACGACGATGCCCTCCCCCTTCGGGCGCACGCGTACTTCGTGCCCGATCGCGCCCTCCAAGGCATCGCCGGCGTCCTCTAGCGCGGTGACCAGCTCCGGGTCCAGCGGCGGCTTGCCCCGTTTTACCCTTGGCTGGCTAGCCAGCCGAACCCTGTTCTCGGTCTCGCGGACCGACCATCCACCCCGCACGGCGTCGCGGGCGAGGCGGCGGCGGACGTCGTTGCCGCTGGCCCCGAGCAGGGCCTTGCCGTGGCCCTCGCTGAGCTCGCGGGTCTCGAGCAGCTCCAGCGTCTCGTCGGGCAGCTCGAGCAGGCGGATCAGGTTGGAGACGGCGGGGCGGCTGCGGCCGACCCGTTTCGCCAGCTGCTCTTTGGTCAGGCCGAGCTCCTCGACCAGGGCGGCGCAGGCGCGCGCCTCCTCGACCGGGTTGAGGTCCTCGCGGACCATGTTCTCGATCAGCGCCGCCTGCAGGCGCTCGGCTTCGGCCTGGTCGCGGACGACGGCGGGGATCGTCTCCAGCCCGGCCTGCTGGGCGGCGCGCCAGCGGCGCTCGCCGGCGACCAGCTCGTAGCTGCCGTCGGCGAGGGGGCGGACGAGCAGCGGCTGGACGACGCCGCTGGACTCGATCGAGGCGGCGAGGGCGGCCAGCGCCTCCTCGTCGAAGTGGGTCCGCGGCTGGTCGGGGTTCGGCTTGATCAGCCCGACCGGGAGCTCGCGCAGCTCGCCTGCCTCTCCGACCTCGGCTTCCGGCAGGATCGCCGCCAGGCCGCGGCCGATCCCGCGTTTGGTGCCGCTAGCCACGGGTCGAGAGCTCCCGCGCCAGGGCGGTGTAGGCGACGGCGCCGCGCGAAGAGGGGGCGTGCTCGGTCACCGGCAGACCATAGCTCGGCGACTCGGCGACTCGGACGCTGCGCGGGATCACCGTCTCGAAGACCATCTCGCCGAAGTGCTCGCGCAGCTCCGACTCGACGTCGTGAGCCAGTCTGGTGCGCTCGTCGTGCATGGTGATCAGCAAACCCGAAACCTCGAGCTGAGGGTTTAGCTGGCGCCTGATCAGGCCCAGCGTCTCCAGGAATTGAACCAGGCCCTCCAGCGCCAGATACTCGGCCTGCACCGGAACGATCACCCGATCGGCCGCGGTGAGCGCGTTGACGCTGACCGGCCCGAGCGACGGCGGGCAATCGAGCAGCGTCACCGCAAACCGCTCCCTCACGGGCCCCAGCCGTTCCCGCAACCGCGTCTCCGACCCCTCGATTCGAGGGAGCTCGACCGCCGCGCCCGCCAAATCCCGATTTGCGGGGACCAGCCAGAGATTGTCGGGCCCGGCCGGCCGGGCGGCGGCAGCCACAGAAACGTCCTCGGTCAGGCAGTCATACGACGACGGATGCATCTCCTTTTCCCCGCCCAGGGCCACGGTCGCATTGCACTGCGGATCGAGGTCCACCAGCAGCGTCTGCGCGCCCCCTGCAGCCGCACAGGCAGCCAAATTCACCGCGGTGGTCGTCTTCCCGACCCCGCCCTTCTGGTTCGCGACCGCATAGACCTGTCCCATCTCGCCAGCCACCCTAGCCACCGCGAACCCCGAAGGGAGACGGATACCCCCTGGAACGTCTTGTACTTCTCGGTTGTCCGGCTCACGGACCAACCGGCGCACGCCCCACCCGAGCAAGTTAAGTGGAAGGGGGTATCCGTCTCCCTTCCACGCTCCGGTGAACTAGGCTGCGGGCCATGGCAGAGACTGCTGATTGGCCGGATACCCCAGCCGAGCGCGCTCGCGAGCTTGTCGAGGGGGTTCTCGATGAGCTGGACTTGGATGGCGAGGTTGAGATCGAGGAGGACGACGATCGGATCTCGATCAATGTCGCCGGCGGGGAGGATTACGGGCTGCTGATTGGCAAACGCGGGCAGACGATCGATGCGTTGCAGCTGCTCTGTTACCAGGCCGCATTCCGCGGGCTGCGCGAGCGCAAACGGGTCGTGGTCGACGCAGCTGGCTATCGAGGGCGCAGGCGCGAGACCCTCGAGGGACGGGCCGATCGCGCGGCCGAGCAGGCTCTGACGAACAGCCGGGTGGTTGAGATGGACCCGATGAGCGCGCAGGAGCGGCGGGTTGTGCACGAACGCTTGAAAGAGCGTGCTGGGGTCGAGACCTACAGCGAGGGCGACGAGCCGCATCGCTGCGTGGTCGTCGCTCCGCTCGTCTCGGAGTGAGCTCGGACCCCACTGCTTCGCTCGATCCGGCAGCGCGTAAGGCGCTGAGCAAGGTGCTCGAGCTGCTGGCGGAGGAGCGTGCGTCGGTCAGCTCGGTGGTCGACGAGCGCGCCTGGAAGGTGCACGTCGCCGACAGCCTCACCGGCCTCGAGGTGCCAGTGCTGGCAGCTGCCGGTCGGATAGCCGACGTCGGTGCCGGAGCGGGCTTCCCGGGCCTGGCCCTTGCCGTCGCCCTGCCGGGCGCCCAAGTCGACCTAATCGAGTCCGTCGGCCGCAAGTGCGAGTTCATGCGCCGCGCGATCGAAACCGCCGGCATCCCCAACGCCACCGTCCTCAACACCCGCTCCGAGGATCTCGCGGCGGGGGACGGACGTGAGTCCTACGACGCGGTCACCGCCCGAGCCGTAGGCCGCCTCTCGACCCTAGCCGAGCTCGCATCCCCACTCCTGAAGCCAAATGCCGTCCTCGTAGCCTGGAAGGGCAAACGCGACCCAGACGAAGAGAGCCAGCTCGAAAACGCCTCTGAGTCCCTTGCAATGGCCCCCGAGCAAATCCTCAACGTCGGCGACAGAGCCGGCAGCAAACACCGCCACCTCCACCTCATCCGCAAGTCCGGCCCCACCCCTCCCGACCTCCCCCGCCGTCCCGGCATGGCCAAGAAGCGCCCGCGCGGCTGAGCGGGGTTCACGTCACCGGCAGTCTTGACTCGCGGACCCTGGGGCACGAGGGGTGGGGACGCCCTCCGAACGGCTTGTACTTCTCGGTTGTCCGAATCTAGGACTGCCTGGGCACGACCCACCCGAGCAAGTTGAGAGAGGAGGGTGTCCCCACCCCTCGTGCCCCTAGCGCCGGCGCTTCTTCTTGCGCGGAGGGCGAGGAGGCGGTTTGGCCGCTACTGCAGCAGCCGCCCCTTCTGGGGTAGCCGTGACCGGCACCGGGATCACCTTTTTGATCACGAACTGCTGCCCGATGGTCCAGACATTGGTCGTGATCCAGTAAAGGATCAGGCCCGCCGGGAAGCTGATGATGAAGGGGACAAAGATCAGCGGCAGCAGGAAGATCATCGCCCGCTGGCTTTTATCCGCGCTCAGGGCCATGACCATGCCGGAGACCAGCTGGGTGCCGACGTAGAGGATCAGCAGCGCGATCAGGACACCGCCCTCGGCCTTCGCGGTCAGGTCGGGGATGAAGAGGAAGCTTTCGCCGAAGAAGCCGGCAGAGTTGCCCTGGGCGACCGCGAAGTCGCTGCAGGTTTCCGAGGTCTGGCCGCAGATGTCGAAGCGAAGGTCGTTTTGGAGGACGTAGAAGAGGGTGATGAAGACCGGCAGCTGGGCCAGCAGCGGCACGCAGGAGGCGAACGGGTTGACTTTGTTCTCTTTGTAGAAGCGCATCATTTCCTGCTGCATGCGCTGTTTGTCGTTCTTGTATTTCTCCTGCAGCTCCTTGATCTGCGGCTGCAGGGCCTGCAGGGCCCGCATGCTCTTCAGCTGTTTGTAGGTGAGCGGGATCAGGATCGTCCGCATGCACACCGTCAGGGCGATGATCGCGCCGCCCCAGGAGAGGCCGGCCGAGTCGTGGAAGTAGGTCAGGACCGAGTCGGCGATTTCGACCAGGAACTGGGGCGCGAGCTGGAATGCGAGCGGGGGCATCAGACCTTGGCGTCTCCGTGGTAGTCAGCGGGGTGGATGTGGCCGGTGCCTCGCAGCGTGAAGCGGTCCGGCACCGGGTCGAAACCGCCGTGGGTGAAGGGGTTGCAGCGCACCAGGCGCCAGGCGGCGAGGGCCAGGCCCCGCAGGACGCCGAAGCGCTCGACCGACTCGACCGCGTAGGCGGAGCAGGTCGGCTCGTAGCGGCAGCGGCGGGGCCGGGAGGGGGAGATCCAGCGCTGGTAGGCACGAACTGGCGCCAGGGCGATGCGTTTCACGTGGAACGCCCCTTGCCGGAACCGGCCAGCGCCTCTTCGAGGTTCTTGGTCACGCCGGCCGTTCCCTCACGCTCGACCAGCCCAGTTATGTCCCCTCGGGCGACGATGACGAAGTCGTGGCGGTCGGGCAGGCGCTCGGAGAGGCCCCAGAAGGCCTCGCGAAGGGCGCGCTTGATCCGATTGCGCTCGACCGAGCCGCCGACCTTGCGGCTGACCGAAACCCCGAGCCTCACGTCCTCACGCTCCTCGTCACGGCGAGGGAAGGTGTAGAGAACGAGGTAGCGGGTGGCATGCGATGAACCGTCTCGATAGACGCGGTCGAACTCCCCGCTGCGCGAGAGGCGACGTCGTCGCTTCGACGCCATCTAGGGGGTGAGGCGCTTCCGACCTTTGCGCCGGCGGCGCTTCAGGATCGCGCGGCCACCGCGGGTGCTCATCCGCGCTCGAAAGCCGTGGGTCTTCGCCCGCTTCCGCTTCTTAGGCTGATAGGTGCGCTTCATCGGGCCGGGAAGTATACGGACGGCCGTGCAAATCTTTTCTGCGGGATTTGCGGGTGCCTGAAATCGAGGCAACAGGCACGCCGCTATGGTCGCCGGCCAGGTGCCCGATGACTCCTCCGAACAAGAACTCGACGCCCTTTGGCGGGCGACCCAGGACAGGCTACGCGCCTCCGTCCCGGACTCGACCTACCGGATTTGGCTCGAGCCGCTGGAGGCCATCGGCAGCGAGGGCGACACCCTCTACCTGACCGCGCCGGAGGGAATCCGCACCTGGGCGGAACGGCGCTACTGCTCGTTGATCGCCGAAGCGCTGGCCGAGGGCGACTCGCCGCTGCGCCGCGTCGTCTTCACCGACGAGCGCCCCGAGCCCGGCCAGGGCACCGACGCCGGCGTCGAGCTGAACCCGAACTACACCTTCGACCGCTTCGTCATCGGTCCCGGCAACCGGCTCGCGCACGGTGCCGCGCTGGCCGTCGCCGAGGCGCCATCGGAGGCTTACAACCCGCTCTTCCTGCACGGACCGCCGGGGCTGGGCAAGACCCACCTGCTGGCGGCGATCGCCAACTACCTCGGCGCCAACGCCCCCGGCCTCAGCGTCCGCTACGCGACCGCGGAGTCGTTCACGAACGAGTTCGTCGCAGCCCTGCGCGGCGCCGGCCCCGAGGCCTTCAAGCTCCGCTACCGGGATCTGGACGTCCTGCTGATCGACGACGTCCAGTTCCTCGAGGGCAAGCAAAAGACCGAAGAGGAGTTCTTCCACACCTTCAATGCCCTCTATGAGTCGGGCAGCCAGCTGGTCCTCTCCGCCGATCGCCTGCCGAGCGAGCTCTCGACCCTGGCGTCGCGCCTGCGCGACCGCTTCGAGTGGGGCCTGACCGTCGCGGTCGAGCCGCCCAACCTGACCACCCGGCTGACGGTCCTGCGGCGCCTGGTCCAGGAGGCCGGGGTCGAGATCGCCGATGCCGGCGCCCTCACCGAGCTCGCCAACCGGATCGACGCCAATGTGCGCCAGCTGCACGGCGCCCTGACCCGGGTGCTCGCCCACGCCTCGCTGATGGCGCGGCCGCTCAGCTCCGAGCTGATCGCCGAGGTGATCCCCCGAGCCCGCTCCGCCCAGGCGACTCCGGTCGAAGAGATCCAACAGCGGGTGGCCGAGCGCTTCGGCATCTCCCGCGCTGAGCTGATTGGGACCAGCCGCGCCGCCACCCCGCTGCGGGCCCGCCAGGTGGCGATCTTCCTCACCCGTGAGTTGACCGATCTCTCGCTTCCCGAAATCGGCCGGCTCTACGGCGGCCGCGATCACTCCACCGTCCTCAACTCGCTGCGCCGGGTCGAAACCGGCATCGGTCAGGACCCAGAGTTCTCCCAACGGGTCGACGAGTTACGCACAGCCATCCACAACCCAGCCGGGGGAGACGCCTGACGGCCGATGGCGCTGCAAGAATCCCCGCTCTTCCCACAGCCGCTTCCACAGGCTCGAAACGGCGTTCCAAAGCCGAATCGCCCGTGACCTCAACCCTTTCCACAAGTCCTACTCCAACTCAAGAAGGCACTCACAACTTGAAGCTCACGACCAAACGAGAAGACCTCGTCTCCAAGCTCTCGATCGTTTCCAGGGCCGTCTCCACCCGCGCCGCCACCCAGGCGCTGTCCGGCGTCCTTCTCACCTCGGGCGAGGGACGCGTGACGCTGACCGCCACCGACCTCGACATGGGTCTGCGGACCGAGCTCGAGGCTGAAGTCGCCAGCGAGGGGTCGGTGCTGCTGCCGGGACGGCTGCTGGCCGAAGTCGCTCGCTCGCTCGCCGACGCGACGGTGGAAATCGAGACGCGCGAGGCTGAGCGCGACGTCGAGATCCGCAGCGGCAGCTCCAGCTTCCACCTGCGTGTCCTCCCCGCCGAGGACTTCCCGAGCCTCCCCACGGCGGGAGAGGCACAGGGCCTGAAGATCCCGGCGCCGGCGCTGGAGGCGAGCATCGAGCTGGTCGCCCGCGCCGCCTCGCGCGACGACATGCGCCCGGTCCTCACCGGCGTCTTCGTCAGCGCCAGCGGCACCGAGATGACGATGGTCGCCACCGACTCCTACCGGCTGGCGGTCAAGCGGACCGAGCTCGAGACCGCGCTGAGCGGCGAGATCGAGGCCAACATCCCGGCCCGGGCGCTGCGCGAGCTGAGCCGGATCATCTCCGCCGAGGGAGTCGAGGAGACGACGATCTGGCTGCTGCCCAACCAGGCGGTTTTCGAGGCAGGGTCGATCACCCTCACCACGCGCCTGATCGAGGGCCAGTTCCCCAACTTTCGACAGCTCCTGCCGGAGTCCTACGAGCACGACGTGCGGCTGCCGCGCGGCGACTTCCTCGAAGTCGCCCGCCGGGTCAGCCAGTTGGCGCAGCGCAACGCGCCGCTACGGCTCGCCTTCGAGTCGGGGCAGCTCACCGTCGCGGCGGAGACGCCCGACGTCGGCGACGCGAAGGAGACGATGCCGGCCGCGTTCGAGGGCGAGGCGCTGGAGATCGGCTTCAACCCGGAGTTCCTCAAGGAGGGGATCGAGAGCGTCGAGGGGGATGAGATTCTGCTGCGGTTGATCTCGCCGCTGCGCCCGGGGCTGCTGCAGCCGGTCGAGAACGAAGACTTCCGCTACCTGGTGATGCCGATCCGGCTCAACGTCTGATGATCCCGCGCGCGGCCATCGCGGCGACCTAGGGGTGGCGGGCCGGTGCTGGTCACCGCGATCGAAGCAAGGCCGCTGCGCAGCCTCGAGCGCGCCCGGGTCGAGCTGGCGCCGGGGATCGTCAGCGTCGTCGGTCCCAATGGGGTCGGCAAGACGAACCTGGTCGAGGCGCTCTACTTCGCCCTGACCGGGCGCTCGTTCCGCACCTCCGACCGCCGCGACCTGATCCCCTTCGGCGGCTCGCTGGCCCGGGCCGAGGCGACCGTCCGCGACGAGGACGGGCTCGAGCGCCGGCTGCTGGCCTCGGTCAGCCGCACCGAAGGGCGGCGTCACTTGCTCGACGGCGGTCCGGCCGACCCCGCGACCCTGGCCCGCAACCGGCCGCCGGTGGCGGTCTTCGCCCCCGACCGGCTCAGCTTGGTCAAGGGCCCGCCTGCGGAGCGGCGCGCACACCTCGACGGCTTTGCCGCCGCCCGCTGGCCGGCCCGGGGGGAGCTGCGCAAGCGCTACGGGCAGGCGCTGGCTCAGCGCAACGCGCTCGTCTCCCGGCTCGCCGCCGGCTACGGCTCGCCCGCCGACCTCGACGTCTGGGACGCTGGCCTGGCCGCTGCGGCGGCGCCGCTCGTCGCGGCCCGCGACGAGGCCGTCGCCGAGCTCTCGGGCCCCTTCGCCGACGCCGCCGCGGAGCTCGGCCTGGAGGGAGGGGCGGCGCTGGAGTACGCGCCGCGGGCCGCCGGCTCGGCGGAGGAGATCCGCGCCGGCCTGGCGCAGCGGCGCGAACAGGACCTGCGGATGGGCCGCAGCTCCTGGGGCCCGCACCTGGACGAGCTGAAGCTCTCGATCGGCGATCGCTCGCTGCGCCGCTATGGCTCCCAGGGCCAGCAGCGGGCGGGGCTGCTGGCGCTGCTGTTCGCCGAGCGCGAGGTTCTGCTGGCGGCCCGCCGCGTGACCCCCCTGCTGCTGCTCGACGACGTGATGAGCGAGCTCGACCCCGGTCGCCGCGAGCGCCTCGTCGCCCGCCTCGGCAGCGGCGGCCAGACGTTGATCACCGCCGCCGACGAGGAGTCGCTGCCTGCGCCGGCGCTGCGCTCGGTCGTGCGGATGCCGCCACCCGCGCTGGAGAGCGCCGCCGCGTGACCCGCCGCCGCGCCCCCCGCCAGGCCGCCGCGGCGTTCCGCGCCGCGCGCGAACAGGTCGCGCCGCGGACCGGCCTCGCCGCGGCCCAGGCCGGCTGGACGCAGGCGGTCGGGGAGCGCATCGCCGCGGTCGCGACGCCGGTCTCCGAGCGCGCCGGGACGCTGACAATCGAGTGCACCGAGAGCGTCTGGGTGCAGGAGCTCGACCTGATGCAGGGACAGCTCCTGGAGCGCCTTCAGGCCGAGTTGGGGGAGCGGGCCCCGAAAGCTTTGCGGTTCCGTCTCAAAAAGGTTTCGACTTAGACACAATTTATCCTCGATTTGCAGGGAAATCGCCACGATAGGGCAGCCCTTCCGAAGCCTCCAACTGGTATTCTTATGGCAACTCGCATCGCGCCCCGAATTGCGTGGAGCCTGCCTCCAGGCGTCGGGGTTTTCTGTGTCGACCGGAAGGGACTCATTGCCTGACGAAAAAGCCAGCGGCAAGACCGCCGATTCCTACGGGGCCAAGGACATCACCGTCCTCGAGGGCCTCGAGGCGGTCCGTAAGCGCCCCGGCATGTACATCGGCTCGACCGGTCCGCGGGGCCTCCATCACCTCGTCTACGAGGTCGTCGACAACTCGGTCGACGAGGCGCTCGCCGGGCACTGCGACAGCGTTGCGGTCACGCTCCATCCGGACAACAGCTGCACCGTCGCCGACAACGGCCGCGGCATCCCGGTGGAGACAATGGCGAAGGAGGGCCGCCCCGCGGCCGAGGTCGTCCTGACCGTCCTGCACGCCGGCGGCAAGTTCGGGGACGGCGGCGGCTACAAGGTCTCCGGCGGCCTGCACGGCGTCGGCGTCTCCGTCGTCAACGCCCTCTCCGAGCGCCTGCACCTGCAGATCAGCCGCGACGGCCACGTCTGGGAGCAGGACTACGAGCGCGGCAAGCCGCAGAACGACCTGACCAAGGACAGCGCCACCGACGCCCACGGCACCGAGATCACCTTCCTTCCCGACCTCGAGATCTTCGAAGAGATCGGGTTCGACTTCGAGACCCTGGCCGAGCGCCTGCGCGAGACCGCCTTCCTCACCCGCGGCCTCAAGATCGAGCTGGTCGACGAGCGCGGCGAGACCCACAGCGTCACCTTCCAGTACGACGGCGGCATCGAGGACTTCGTCCGCCACCTCAACGCCAACAAGGACACGCTGAACCGCAAACCGATCTACTTCGAGGGTGAAAAGGACGACGGCGAAGTCGAGATCGCGATGCAGTGGAACAGCTCCTACCAGGAGTCGATCTTCAGCTTCGCCAACAACATCAACACCCACGAGGGCGGCACCCACATGTCCGGCTTCCGGGCGGCGCTGACTCGGACCCTGAACGCCTACGCCCGCAACAAAGGCCTGCTGAAAGAGAAGGACGACAACCTCGCCGGCGAGGACGTGCGCGAGGGCTTGACCGCGGTGATCTCGGTCAAGCTGCACGACCCCCAGTTCGAGGGCCAGACCAAGACCAAACTCGGCAACCCGCCGATCAAGGGCCTGGTCGAGGAGACCGTCAACCGCAAGCTCGCCGAGTTCCTCGAGGAGAACCCGGCCGAGGCGCGGAAAATCATCAGCAAGACGATCGACGCCGCCCGGGCCCGCGCCGCCGCGCGCAAAGCACGCGACCTGACTCGCAAGTCGGCGCTGGAGAACTCAACCCTGCCGGGCAAGCTCGCCGACTGCACGGTCAAGGACCCGAGCCTGGCCGAGATCTTCGTGGTCGAGGGCGATTCCGCCGGCGGCTCGGCCAAGCAGGCCCGCGACCGCAACACGCAGGCGGTGCTGCCGCTGCGCGGCAAGATCATCAACGTCGAGAAGAGCCGCATCGACAAGGTCTTGGCCAACAACGAGATCCAGGCCCTGATCACCGCGATCGGCACCGGGGTCCACGACGAGTTCGACATCGAGGGCGCCAGGTACCACAAGATCGTGATGGCGACCGACGCCGACGTCGACGGTGCCCACATCCGCACCCTCGTGCTCACCTTCCTCTACCGGCAGATGCCGGAGCTGATCAACCGCGGCTACGTCTACATCGCCAAACCGCCGCTCTACCGGGTCAAACAGGGCAACCAGGAGACCTACCTGGAGCGCGAGTCCGAACTCGAAGAGCTGCTGCTGCGCGACAAGCTCGAGGAGTTCGAGCTGACCGACGCGACCGGGGAGAAGCGCAAGCTGACCCCGAGTCGCTGGCAGTCCTACATCCGGCGCTCGAAGGAGTACGAGGGCTGGGGCTCCTCGCTGCAGGCCGACTTCGGCCACGAAACGGTGCGCTTCCTCGAGGAGTCGAGCCTGCTCGACGAACAGGTCAAGGGCGTCGACGCCGCCCGCGATCTGCTGCAGCGCGGCGGCGACCCCGCCGAGCCCTTCGAGACCGAGGTGCTCGAGGCCAACGAGGACATGGTGGTGGTCAAGGCGATCGAGCGCAAGAGCGGTCTCGCCCGCACCCACCGCCTGCCGGCGACGCTGTTCTCGCACCACGACTACCGCAAGTTCGCCGAGGTCCACGCGGCGCTGCTGAAACAGGTCGGCCGCCCGCCGTTCCACGTCAGCCGCGGCGAGCGTCGCGGCGTCGCGCTCTCCTTCGAGGCCCTGCGCGGCGCCGTGCTCGAGCTGGCCCGGCACGGCGTCGTGCTGACCCGCTTCAAGGGACTGGGCGAGATGAACGCCAAACAGCTGCGCGAGACGACGATGGATCCCGCCTCGCGGACGCTGGCCCGGGTGACGCTTGAAGACGCGACCGCCGCCGACACGATCTTCTCGATGCTGATGGGCGACCAGGTCGCCCCCCGCCGCGATTTCATCGAGACCCACGCCAAAGAAGTGAAGTTCCTCGATGTCTGATTTTTCCCTGCGTCCGCCAAGCTGCTCGGTTTTTGCACCCAAATTTCATAAGGAGATGGGCTGATGGCGCTCGAGGCACTGACCGGTCACATCGAGGACCGCGCGCTCGAGCAGGAGATGCGCTCGTCCTACCTCGACTACGCGATGAGCGTGATCGTCGGCCGCGCCCTGCCCGACGTCCGCGACGGCCTCAAGCCGGTGCACCGCCGGGTGCTCTACGCGATGCACGACATCGGTCTGCAGCCGACCCGGCCCTACCGCAAGTGCGCCTTCATCGTCGGCGAGGTGATGGGCAAGTACCACCCGCACGGCGACTCGGCGATCTACGACACGCTGGTGCGGATGGCGCAGGACTTCTCCCTGCGCTACCTCCTGGTCGACGGCCAGGGCAACTTCGGCTCGATCGACGACGACCCCGCCGCCGCGATGCGGTACACCGAGGCCCGGCTTGGCCGCCTGGCGACGGAGATGCTGCGCGACATCGACGCCGACACCGTCGACTTCGGGCCCAACTACGACGAATCGACGCAGGAGCCGCAGGTGCTGCCGGCGCGCTTCCCGAACCTGCTGGTCAACGGCACCTCGGGGATCGCGGTCGGGATGGCGACCAACATCCCGCCGCACAACCTGCGCGAGGTCTCGGCCGCGGTCGCCGCCTACATCGACGACCCGACGATCGACCTCGCCGGGCTGCTGGAGCATGTCAAAGGCCCGGACTTCCCCGGCGGTGGGCTGATGAGCCGCGAGGGGATCCGCGACGCCTACGCCTCCGGCCGCGGCAGCATCAAGGTCCGCGCCCGCGCCCACGTCGAGCCGCTGAAGGGGGGCAAGGAGGCGATCATCGTCACCGAGCTCCCGTTCATGGTCAAGAAGGGCGGCGACGGCGGCCTGATCACCAAGATCGCCGACCTCGCCAGGGACAAGAAACTCGAGGGCATCTCCGACCTCCGCGACGAGAGCGACGAACGCTCCGGGATGCGGCTGGTGATCGAGCTCAAACGAGGCGGCCCGCCGGCCAAGGTGGTCCTCAACAACCTCTACAAAAAAACCTCGATGCAGTCGACCTTCGGCGCCAACATGGTGGCGCTGGTCGACGGGGTGCCGCGGACGCTGAGCCTGCTCGAGCTGATCGAGCACTACGTGGAACACCAGCGCGAGGTCGTCACCCGGCGCACTCAGTACGAACTGCGCCGGGCCGAGGCACGAGCGCACATCCTCGAGGGGCTGCTGGTCGCGCTCGACAACCTCGACGCGGTGATCAAACTGATCCGCGCCTCCAGCGACCCGGACGCGGCGCGCGACGGGCTGATGGAGAAATTCGACCTCTCTCGCGAGCAGTCGCAGGCGATCCTCGACATGCGCCTGCAGCGCCTGACCGCGCTGGAGGCCGACAAAGTCCGGGCCGAGCACGCCGACCTGATGGAGCGGATCGGCGAGTTGCGGGCGATCCTCGGCGACGAAGCCAAAGTGATGGCCCTGGTCAAGGACGAGCTGGCCGAAATCGTCGAGGCCTATGGCGACGAACGGCGCACCGAGCTGGCCCACTTCGAGGGCGACGTCGGGATCGAGGACATGATCGCCGACCAGCAGATGGTGATCTCGCTGACCGCGTCGGGCTACGTCAAGCGCCTGCCGCTCGCGACCTACCGCCAGCAGCACCGCGGCGGCGTCGGCGTGATGGGGATGAACCTCAAAGACGACGACTACATCGCCCACCTCCACATCTGCTCGACCCACGACTACCTGCTGTTCTTCACCAACCGCGGCAAGGTCTACCGGCTCAAGGTCTACGAGCTGCCGGAGGGCTCCCGCACCGCCAAAGGCAGCTCGCTGAACAACCTGCTGCCGCTGCGCGAAGGCGAGAAGGTGATGGCGGTGATCCCGACCCGGGACTTCAAGGAGAACAAATATCTCGCCTTCGCGACCGCCCAGGGGCTGATCAAGAAGACCGAGTTCCTCGCCTACAACACGCCGATCCGCGCCGACGGGATCATCGCGATCAAGGTCCGCGACGGCGACGAGCTGGTCCAGGTGCGGCTGACCTCGGGCGAAGACGACATCCTCATCGTCTCCCACTCCGGCCACGCCTCGCGCTTCTCCGAGGAGCAGGTGCGGCCGATGGGCCGCGACACCAGTGGTGTCAAAGGGATGAACGTCGCCGCCAAGGACAACCGGGTGCTGGCGATGGACGTCGCCCGCAACGACACCGAACTGTTCGTCGTCACCGAGAACGGCTACGGCAAGCGCACCCCGGTCTCCGAGTACCCGGTGAAGGGGCGTGGGACCAAAGGCGTGCTGACGGCGAGGCTGACCGAGAAGAAGGGCGGCCTCGCCGGCGCCCTGATCGTCGGCGAACACCAGGAGCTGCTCTTCATCTCCCAGAACGGGATGGTCCAGCGCACCTCGGTCAGCGGCATCTCCCAGATGGGCCGCTCGACCCAGGGCGTGAAGGTGATGAACATCAAGGACGACGACCAGGTCTCCGCCGTCGCCCTGGTGGTCGAATCCGACAACGACACCCCGGCCGCTGCCGAGGGGCCCCAAACCGACGAACTCCCGGTAGCCGAGGGAGACCCCGGTGTGGCCGACATCGACCCCGGTGCAGATGGAGATGGGACTGCCTCTGTTTGACCCCCCTGTTTAATCGACTACTCTTGTCCATCGGGATGAGTCAGTCGAAAGGCACCGGGGGATGATCACGCTGGTAACGCTTGGCCCGACGGGGACCTGCCACGAGCGGGCCGCCATCGAGTACATGAGCTTCCAGGGAGTCGCGGATTTCGAGTTCGAGTTCATCGGCGACTTCTACGACGGGTTGGAGATGATTCGGGGCAGGGACGACGCCTTCCTGATCCAGTGCAGCGCACACCCACTCGTCCACGAGATCACCGAGACACACTGGAAGGAGGTGTTCGTCGTCGACACCTTCATCTACCCGACGAAGGCTCTGGCGGTATTGGCCCGCCGCGAGGTCGAGCGGCCCAGGACGCTCGGCCTCGTTCCCGCGACCGCGGGCTACATCAACCGCGATGACTGGGAGATCACCGACGTGCAGTCGAAGCCGATCGTCGCCGAAGAGCTGCTCGCCGGCCGCTACGAGGCCGGCCTCACCCACCTCGAGCACCTCGAGAAACATCCCGAGGAGCTGCGGCTGGTCGAGGAGATCGGCGAAATCGACACCACCTGGGTCGTCTACGGGACCCGCAAGCGCTTCCAGGGTGAGGTGATCGGCATCCCATCACCCGAGGTCTTCCGCCGGCTGCACCCGGTCCCCTCCTCCTAGGCGAGGCCTACCCCTTGCCGTCGCGCTCGCCCTGCTGGCGACGCTCCTCGCGCCGGTGGCGACGGAGGACGGGAAACGCGTAGCCGATCAGAGCGCCGATCGCGACCGAGACCAGCAGGATCACGATCAGCGGCGCCTCGAAGCTGGCGAAGAGGACGTCGAAGCTGACCTCCTGCGAGTTCTGCAGGGCGACGATCAGGACCAGGGCAATCAGCGTGCCGATCCCCCAGGCGCGCCAGTTGACCGGCTTCTTCTCCGCGGGGGGCACCAGCCAATCCTAGAGGCGGCAGCGGCTTGCGCCGGCAGACTTGCGCCGCCATTATCCCGTCCTCAACTTCCCACACCTCGCGACCAAGGAGCGGCCGATGGCGATCACCCAGCAGGAGAGCGCGCAGATCGAGAAGGCAAACGCGAGCGGGAGGATCCCGGTCGTCTTCATCCACGGGCTCTGGGTGCTGGCGAGCAGCTGGGACCGCTGGGGCGGGGTCTTCGAGCAGGCCGGGTACGCGCCGGTGCAGCCAATCTGGCCCGGTGACCCCGAGACCGTCGAGCAGGCACGGGCGAACCCCGACGCCCTCGCCAGGAAGACGCTCGGTCAGGTCGCCGACCACACCGCCGAGGTGATCGGGAAGCTGGACAAGAAGCCCGCCGTGCTCGGCCACTCGACCGGCGGCCTGCTGGCCCAGATCATCGCCGACCGCGGCCTCTCGGCGGTGACGGTGGCGATCGACCCCGGACCCTTCCGCGGCGTCCTGCCGCTGCCGCTCTCGTCGCTGAAATCGGCGAAACCGGTGCTGGTCAATCCGCTCAACCGGCGTCGGGCGGTCACCCTCACCCTGGACCAGTTCAAGTACGGCTGGGCCAACGCGCTCTCCGACGAGGAGGCGAAAGAGCTCTACGACACCTACCACGTGGCCGCGCCCGGGGTGGCGCTGATGCAGATGGCCAACGCGAACCTGAACTTCGCCACCGAGGCCAAGCTCGACCCGAAGAACCCGGCCCGCGGGCCGCTGCTGATCCTCGACGGGGAGGTCGACCACACGGTCCCGTGGGCGATCGCCAACGCCTCCTACAAGAAGCAGAGCCGCAACGAGTCGGTGACTGAGATCGCCGAAATGGCCAACCGCGGCCACTCGCTGACGATCGACAGCGGCTGGCGCGAGGTCTGCGACACCGCGCTCGAGTTCGTCAAGCGGTTCGCGCCTTCTGCGGCGCCCTCAACGCCGGCTCAGTAGGCGGTGTTGTCGGCTCGGCAGCCATCTCGGGGTCTGATGAAATCCGATCGCATGGACGTCCCGATCCGCCGTGCGACCAGCGCCGACGCCACCGAGGTGGCGCGGCTGCTGCACGACTTCAACACCGAGTACGACGAACCGACGCCCGGGGTGGCGTCCCTGACCGAGTACGCCGCCCGTTTGCTCGACGAGGGCGAGATCACCGTCCTGCTCGCGGGCGGGGGACCCGACGCGATCGCCCTGTTGCGCTTCCGCCCTTCGGTCTGGACCGGAGAGCCCGAAGCCCACCTGCAGGAGCTCTACGTGGCGCCGGCGCTGCGCGGACGCGGCATCGGCCGCGCCCTGCTCGAGGCGACCCTCGACGCCGCCCGCGCCGCCGGCGCGACCCGGATCGACGTCAACACCGGCGAGACCGACGCCGCGGCTCGGGCCCTTTACGGGAGCAGCGGCTTCATCAACCGCGAAGGGTCTCCCGACGGCCCGGCGATGCTGTTCTACGAGCGTGAGCTGTAGCTCCACCCAACGCCGCGGGATGAGCGTTTAGATCGCGACCGGGGCGAACCCGATCCCGGCCGGCGGTTCGACCCGGTCGGGATGGAGCAGGTGGGCGAGCAGCTCGACGCCGTCCACGAGGCGCGGGCCGGGGCGGGAGTAGGTCGAAGCGGCGTCGACGGCGAAGACGCGCTCGGCGCCGAGCCCGCGCAGCCGCCCGCGGTGCTCCGTCGCCTGCGCCAGCGAGTCCTCCAGGTACAAACCGCACGGCATCACCACGACGACCTCGGGGCCGAGTTTCTCCAGCGCATCCCACTCGACCTCGGGCGACTTCGCCCCGGCGGTCCCGGCGACGTCCTCGCCACCGGCGATCGCGACCATCTCCGGCAGCCAGTGGCCGCCGACGAAGGGCGGGTCGAGCCACTCCAAAGCAACCACCCGCGGGCGTCCGGCTCCGGCGACGGCGGTGCGCACGGCGTCCAGCCGCGCCTCCAGCTCGGCCCGCACGGCCCGGCCGCGCTCACCAATCCCGGCCGCATCGCCGAGCCGCTCCACGTCTTCCAGCACCTCGGCCAGGCTGCCCGGATCCTGCTGCAGCACCCGCGGCGGCCCCGGCAGCCGCGCCGCCACCTCGACCACGTCCTCATAGGAGACGGCGCAGACATCGCAGACGGCCTGGGTGACGATCAGGTCTGGTGCCAGCTCAGCCAGCCGCGCCTCGTCGAGGCTGTAGAGGGCGCGGCCCTCGCCGACCACCTGCTTCACCGCGGCGTCGATCTCGCCGGCGCTGAGACCCTCCGGCAGCACGGTCGCGGTCAGGTGCGGCAGCTCCCGCGCCGCCGCCGGCCAGTCGCACTCGTGGGTGACGCCGACGACGCTCTCGCCGAGCCCGATCGCGAACAGCATCTCGGTCGAGGAGGGGACGAGGCTGGCGATCCGCATCGCCTGAATATGGCACCCAACCGCCGCGGCCGTGGCCAACACCAGGTTTAGAATCAAACACTGTTGAGCATTTAGGGAAGGGGGCAGGGGTACAACAAGCGGGAAGGAGAAGTTCATGCACACGTTGACCCAGAGACGGACCGGCGCCTGGCGCTGGCTCGCCCTCCTCGCCCTCGCGGCGGCGGCACTGACGCTGCTGCTTGGCGCGGCGGGAGCGCGCGCCGCCAGCTACACGGCGTTAGGAGACTCCTACGCGGCGGGGCCGTTGATCCCGAACCAGTCACTGAACCCGCTGGGCTGTCTGCGCTCCAGCAACAACTACGCGCACCTGGCGGCGCCGAGCCTCGGACTGGCACTCACCGACGTCACCTGCAGCGGCGCCACCACGGTCCACATGACGCAGCAGCAGAACGTCGAACCGGGGCCGAACCCGCCCCAGTTCAACGGCCTGAACGCGGCGACCATCGTAGTCTCGCTGACGATCGGCGGCAACGACATCGGCTTCTCCGAAGTCGCCCAGAGCTGCATCACGATCAACCCGTTCAGCCATCCCTGCCTCGACAAATACAACGCCGGCGGCAAAGACCAGCTGGCGGAACGGATCGCGGCGACGGCGCCGAAAGTGGCGGCGGTCCTGCAGGGGATCCACAGCATCTCGCCGCTGGCGAAAATCTACGTGCTCAACTACCCCGCGATCTTCCCCGAGACCGGGTTTGGTTGCTGGCCGCAGATGCCGATCGGGTTCCAGGACGTTCCGTACCTGCGCTCGACCGAGAAAGGGCTGAACAGCATGCTGGCCACGCAGTCCGCGGCCAACGGCGCGACGCTGGTCAACTGGTACAACGCCAGCATCGGCCACGACGCCTGCAAGAGCAGCTCGAACCGCTGGGTCGAACCGCTGCTCCCAAGTGAACTGGCGGCTCCGATCCATCCCAACAAAGCCGGCATGCAGGGCGGCGCCAACGCCCTGCTCGCGGCGGCGAAATAGCAAGCGCTACGCCCATCGCCCCCGATCAGCTAGAAAGGGGGCGATGGGCACCGCGCAGATACCCGATCCGACCGAGTCGGTCCGCCACCAGTTGCGGCCGCTGTTCGACCAGATCGTGATCAAGGAGCTCGACCAGGACCGGGTTCGGCGCTCCGGCCTGGTCGTCCCGCCCGGCACCCACGAGCCGCCGCCCGAGCAGGGCATCGTGCTCGCGGTCGGGCCGGGGCTCGACTGGTGGGCGCAGGCCGGGGTGGAGATGCCGGTCGCGCCCGGCGACCACGTCGTCTTCCCGGCAGCCGCCGGGGTCTGGGTCGAGATCGACGAGGAGCGGCTGCTGGTCTGCCGGGTGACGCAGCTGCTCGGCGTGCTCGAGTCGGCCTCGCTCAGCCGCGAATAGCGGCGCCGCGCTTGCGCTGCAGCATGCGCTGGTCGGCGCGGTGCATCAGCGTCTCGAAGTCTTCGCCGTCTTCGGGGAAGACCGCCCAGCCGACCGAGGCGCTCGGGGTCGGTGCCGAGGAGCCCGGCTCCGGCTGGCTGACCGCGGAGCGGATCGCTTCCGCCATCCGCTCCGCGCCCTCGCCGTGGGCGGCGGGGGCGATCACGGCGAACTCGTCGCCGCCGATCCGGGCCAGGGTGTCGCTGGAGCGGAGGATCGCGTGGGCGCGTTCCGCCGCCCGGCAGAGGACCGCGTCGCCGACCTGGTGGCCGTGGTCGTCGTTGATGCCCTTGAAGTCGTCGAGGTCGAGGATCAGCAGGGCGAGCGGCGAGTCGTCACGGCGGCCGCCCGGCGCCGTCCGCGCCTTCAGCTCGCGCTGCATGATCGCGTCGAAGACACGGCGGTTGCCGACCCCGGTCAGCGGGTCGCGGTTGGCGAAGTCGCGCTGGCGCGCCTCGGCCGCCATCAGCCGCCGTTTGAGGCCGACCATCACCCAGGTCGCGGCGATGAAGCCGACGACCAGGGCGGCGTAGCGGGAGAGGAAGGCGTTGTCGATCGCGTCGGGGTCGTAGAGCAGGGGCGCCCCGGCCATCGCCACCAGCTCGATCGAGAGCGGCCAGGCCCAGCGGGCGGGGAAGAAGAAGGCGGCGTAGAGCAGCGAGCAGACCAGCAGCGGTTCGACATAGCTGAGCGAGCCGCCGGTCAGGTAGATCCCCAGACCGACCACCGGGATCGTCACCACCATGCCGATCCCGAGCGAGTTCATCGAGGCGCGCTCCCAGGGGATCGCGCCGGTGACGCTGCCGAGCCCGTAGAGGAAGACGAAGACGTCGAGTGCGAGGACCCAGCCGAGTCCAGCGTGCTGGGCACCGGGCAGGAACGTCGCGACGCCGGCGACGATCGCCGCCGCGACCCAGAGCACGCCGGAGATCCGGCCCATGCGCGCGCGCTCGTCGGGGGCTTCGGCGAAAGCCGCCGAGCCCTTCGTTACTGGAAGCTGGTGTGGTGACATCCCAACCTGGATCGGTCGCAACCCCGCGGTAGTTGAATGTTGAAGGGCCGCTTGGGCGACGGCCTACCGGCAGCTACCAGGTGTAGAAACCCTGTCCGCTCTTTTTGCCGAGCCGCCCTTCGGCGACCATCGTCCGCAGCAGCGGCGGCGGCGCGAAGCGCTCGCCGTAGGCGTCGCTGAGGTTGGTGGCGATGTCGAGCCTGACGTCGAGGCCGACGATGTCGCCGAGGCGCAGCGGTCCGACCGGGTAGCGGTAGCCGAGCACCATCGCGCGGTCGATGTCCTCCGGGCTGGCGACCCCTTCTTCGACCATCCGGATCGCCTCCAGGCCGAGGGCGACGCCGAGCCTGCTGGTCGCGAAGCCGGGCGAGTCGCCGACCACGATCGCCTCCTTGCCGATCTCGCCGACCAGGCCGACGGCGGCGTCGCGCGCCTGCTCGGCGGTGGCGCTGCCGATCACCACCTCGACCAGCGCCATCGCCGGTACCGGGTTGAAGAAGTGCATGCCGAGGAAGCGGCCCTTGTCCTCGACCCCGGCGGCGAGCTCGTCGATCGAGATGCCGCTGGTGTTGGTCGCCAGCAGCGCCGGGCGCAGCCGCTCGGCCGCGGCGAGGATCTTGTGCTTCAGCTCGACCCGCTCGGGCACCGCCTCGATCACCAGCCGTGGCTCCGGCGTCGCTTCCTCGATCGCGGTCCGCGGCTCCAGCCGCGCCTTCGCCGCCTCGCCGTCGGAGGGCGTGATGCGGCTGCGGGCGACGCCGTCCTCGATCGTCTCCCGCGCCTTCGCGATCCCGCCCTCAGCCAGCTCCTGGCTGACCTCGACCAGCTCGGTGCGGATGCCGGCGCGGGCCAGGGCGGCGGCGATGCCGGCGCCCATCGTGCCGCCGCCGATAACAGCCGCGTGCCCGGCTCCGGTGGTCATTGCCGGCAACCTACCGGAGGGCCCTTGCCCCCCGGGCGAAAGCTCAGCGAGCGTCCGAGTAGGCCGGCTCGGGCTCGCCGCCGCCAGCCTCGCCAGCCGCGCTCGGCTCGCCGCTCATCGCCCCCGCGGGCGCCTTCTGTTCGCGCAGGACGAAGACCGCGATCGCCACCGCGATCGCCGCCAGCCCGGCGCCGATCAGGTAGGCGAGGTGGTAGCCGGAGGTCAGCGCCTGGGCTTCCGCGGTGCCGCCGGCTTCCAGCGAGCTGGTCCGCTCGGCCGAGAGCGTCGCCAGCACCGCGAGCCCGATCGCGCCGCCCACCTGCATGCTGGTGTTGACGAAGCCGGAGGCGAGGCCGGAGTCCTGCGGCGTCGCGCCCGACATCGCCAGGGTCATCACCGCCGGGAACGAGGTGCCGACCCCGATCCCGATCAGCAGGAAGGGCGGCAGCAGGTCGGTCAGGTAGTTGGCGTCGACCGGGGTGCGGGCGAAGAGCAGCAGCGCGACGACGACCAGGCAGACGCCTGGGATCAGGGTCGTCCGCGGCCCGAAGCGCATGATCAGTTTTTCCGAGAAGCCGAGCGAGAGCGTGCCCATGACCAGCGTCGTCGGCAGGAAGGCGAGTCCGATGTCGAGCGGGCTGTAGTCGAGCACCTTCTGCAGGTACAGCGCGCCGAGGAAGAACATCCCGAACATGCCGGCGACCAGCAGCGCCTGCAGGATGTTGGCGCCGGAGACGTTGCGGGAGCGGAACAGGCGCAGCGGCATCAACGGGTTGGCGATCGTCGCCTGGCGGTGGATGAAAAGCGCCAGCAGCGCCGCCGAGATCGCGCTGAGGACGAGCACGCGGGTGTCCACCCAGCCCCACTCGGTGATTTTCAGGATCGTGAAGACGCCGAGCATCAGCGAGACCGTGATCAGGGCGGCGCCCGGGTAGTCGGCGCCCTCCTTGAGCCCGATCCCCTTGTGGCCCTCGACCAGGCGCAGCGCCAGGTAAGCGGTGGCGATCCCGATCGGGAGGTTGATCAGGAAGATCCAGTGCCAGCTGATCGCGTCGGTGAGGACCCCGCCGAGCAGCAGCCCGATCGAGCCGCCGGCGGAGGCGACGAAGCCGTAGACGCCGATCGCCTTCGCCTGCGCGGCGGGCTCCGGGAACATCGTCACGATCATTCCCAGGATCACGGCCGAGGCGAAGGCGCCGCCGACCCCCTGTATGAAGCGGGCGCCGACCAGCATCTCCTGGTTCTGGGAGACGGCGCAGACCAGCGAGGCGACGGTGAAGACCGCGAGGCCGCCGAGGAAGATGCGGCGCTGCCCGACCAGGTCGCCGACCCGTCCCGCCAGCAGCAGCAGGCCGCCGAAAGGGATCATGTAGGCGTTGATCACCCAGGCGAGGTTGGCGTCGGAGAAGTCGAGGCTTTCCTGGATCGAGGGCAGGGCGACGTTGACGATCGTCGCGTCGAGCACGATCATCAGCATCCCCGCGCAGAGCACGTAGAGGGCCAGCCAGCGTTTGCGGTCGTCCGGGGTCTCGATCGAAGCGTTGCTCAACGTTCATTCCTCCTGGCCGTTGGGTGTCCTGACCGGGTCGGTCACAGGTACCAACTGGGGCGTTGTCTGAAACTCATCGCCGCGCCCGTCAATCCAGGCGGTTGGGGAGGTTGAAGCGCTCGAAAACCGAGTGGACCTTGAGAGGGTCGGCGGCGTAGTCGGGCCACCGAGAATAGCCATCCGGCAACTCCGTCGTCCGGACTATGAAGGCGGTGATCTCGCTGATCTTGTTTCCGTCCAGGGTGATCACGTCGAGCGAGAAGGGGACGTGGCCGTCCTCGCCGGGGACCCGGGTGTAGGTGCCAACCGCGAGCTGGCCGTTGGCGTGGCCGGCGACGTGGCGCCAGTCCCACTCGCCGTTCAGCGGCGCGTTGCGGAGCCAGGCCCCGACGTCGGGCAGGCCCTGGTACCAGCTGGCCAGCGGCGGCATCGACCAGGCCACCTCCTCGCTCAGCATCGAGACGACGCGGCTGACGTCGCCGCTTCGCATCGCCTCCATGTAGTTCTCGACGATCTCCCGCAGGCGGGCGTCGCCGAGCTCGCGCAGCGTCGCCTGCTGGCTGCGCTCGGGCATCCGCTCCTCGACCGTCCTGCGGGCCCGCTGCAGGGCGCTGTTGACCGAGGGCACCGAGGTATCGAGCGTCTCGCCGACCTCCTTGGCGGAGAAGCCGAGCACCTCGCGCAGGATCAGCACCGCCCGCTGGCGCGCCGGCAGGTGCTGCACCGCGGCGATGAAGGCCAGCTCCAGCGCCTCGCGCTGCTCGTAGCGCGCGTCCGGGGCGGCGTAGCCGTCCTCTATCCCCAGTTGCTCGTCGGGGTAGGGCTCGAGCCAGAGGTGGTCGTCGACGAGGTCGCCCACCGGCAGCTCCGGGTCGGCGGCGGGCGCGTGGGAGACCGGCAGCATCCGGCGCTTGCGGCGGGCGAGCGCGTCGAGGCTTGCGTTGGTGGCGATCTTGTAGAGCCAGGCCCGCATCGAGCCGCGGTCCTCGAAGCCGCCGAGGTTGCGCCAGACCCGCAGCATCGCCTCCTGCATCGCTTCCTCGGTGTCGTGCAGGGAGCCGAGCATCCGGTAGCAGTGCGCGTGCAGCTCGCGCCGGTGGGGGCCGACCAGCCGCTCGAATGCGGCTTCGTCCCCGCCCCGCGCCGCCGCGAGGTCGCTCACTTGCTGCATGGCTCCCGACGCTAGCAATGCGCGCCTATGATCGGGGGCGGATGCGAGGAGTGATTCAGCACGAGGTCGGCCCGCCCGAGGTGCTGGTCGTCGAGGAGCTGCCGGCGCCGCGGCCGATCCCGACCGAGGTCCAGGTCCGCGTCCACGCCGCCGGGGTCAACCCGGTCGACTTCAAGACCCGCCAGGGCGGCCGCTCCAAGTTTCTCGGCGACCCGCCCTTCCGGGTCGGCTGGGACGTCTCCGGGGTGGTCACCGAGCTCGGCGCCGGTGTGACCAGGTTCCGGGTCGGCGACGAGGTCTTCGGGATGCCCTGGTTCCCGCGCGAAGCCGGCGCCTACGGCGAGTACGTCACCGCCCCCTCGCGCCACTTCGCCGCCAAGCCGGCGGTCCTCTCCCACGAGGAGGCGGGGGCGCTGCCGCTGGCCGGCCTCACCGCCTGGCAGATCGTCGTCGACACGATCAACCTCCAGTCCGGCGACGACCTGCTGATCCACGGCGCCGCCGGCGGGGTCGGCCACCTGGCGGTGCAGATCGCCAAGGCGCGGGGCGCCAACGTCTTCGGCACCGCTCGCTCCGAGCAGGCCGAGCGCCTGCGCGAGCTCGGGATCGACCGCGTCGTCGACTACCGCGAGCAGGACTTCGAGCAGGAGCTGACCGACCTCGACGCGGTGATCGACCTGACCGGCCGCTACGGCGAGGGCTCGCTGCGGGCGCTGCGCCCCGGCGGCCTCCTGGTCTCGGTCCCCAGCGGCGCCGGCCAGGAGCTGATCGAGAAAGCGGCGGCGAGCAACCGCCGCGCCACCGGTTTCCTGGTCGAGCCCGACCCGACAGGCCTCGCCGGCCTCTGCCACCTGGTCGAGAACGGCCAGCTCCAGGTCCACGTCGACCGCGCCTTCGATCTCGCCGAAGCGCCGGCCGCGCACCAGGCTGCCGAAGAGCACCACGGCGGCGGCAAGATCGTGCTGCGGGTTCCCTAGGCTCACCGCCCGCGCCTCCCGAAGCTGTGGCCGGCGGGGGCGACCGCGCGCAGCTCGGCGACGGCGAGCCGGCGGCGCTCGCGGCGGGCGCCGGGGTCCGGTTCGGCGCGCTCGGCCCGGGCCGGCGCCGCCGGCGGCTCGGGCCGCTCCAGCGCCGCGACCGTGGCGACGAGCACGTTGATCGTGCCTTCGCGCCGCTCGAGCCGGCCGCGGGCGCGCAGCAGCGGCGCGGTCCGGACCAGCGCCCGGTGGCGGTCGTAGACCTGGCCGGGGACGATCAGGTTGACGGTGCCGCGCTCGTCCTCGAGCAGCATGAAGACGATGCCCTTGGCGGTCTCCGGGCGCTGGCGGGCGACGACCATGCCGGCGACCTCGACCGTGGCGCCGTCGTCGATTCGCCGCAGGTCGGCGCTGCTGGCGATCGCCGGGTCGAGCCCCGGCCGCAGCAGCTTCATCGGGTGCTTGCCGAGGGTGAGGCCGGTCGAGCGGTAGTCGGCGATCAGCTTGCCCCACTCGCCGAGCGGCTCCAGCCTGGGCGGCTCGGGCGGCTCCAGCGGCAGTGCCAGCTGTGTCCCGCCGCCGGCGCCGCGGCCGGCACCGGCGACCCCGACCCGCCACAGCGCCTCCCGCCGCTCGCTCCCGGACCCGGCCGGGATCCCGTCCAGCGCCCCGGCCCAGGCGAGCTTTTCCAGGCTCGGCAGCCCCGCCCCCGAGCGCGAGGCCAGCTCGGCGACGCCGCCGTAGGGACCGCCGCGCCCGCGCTCGGCGACCAGCTCCTCCATCTGCTCCTTGCGCACGCCCTTCACGTAGCCGAGGCCGATCCGGACCACGGCCCCGCCGCGCAGCTCCGGCCCGTTGCGGTGGGCGGATTCGACCCGGCAGAGAACGTGGCTGCGGTTGGCGTCGGGCGGGGAGATGCGGACGCCGCGGCGCTGCGCCTCGTGGACCAGCGAATCGGGCGGGTAGAAGCCCATCGGCTGCTCGTTCAGCAGCGAGCAGAGGAACTCGGGCGCGTAGTGGACACGCAGCCAGGCCGACTGGTAGGCGAGCAGCCCGAAGGCGGCCGAGTGCGCCTTCGGGAAGCCGAAGCCCGAGAAGCCCTGGATCTGGTCCCAGATCCGCTGCGCCAGCTCGGCGCTCGCCCCGTGCCTTTCGGCGGCGCCGGCGAGGAAGCGCTCGTGGTGCTCGTCGATCGCCTGCTGGGAGCGCTTGCGGCTCATCGCCCGCCGCAGCCCCTCCGCCTCGGAGGAGGTGAAGCCGGCGAACTCCATCGCCACCTCCAGCACCTGCTCCTGGTAGACGATCGTGCCCAGCGTCTCCGCCAGCACCCGCTCCAGCGCCGGGTGTGGGTAGGGGACCTCATAGCCCGGTTCCTCGCGCAGCCGCTTGCGGCGCTCTATGTAGGGATGGACCGCGCCGCCCTGGATCGGGCCGGGGCGGATCAGCGCCACCTGCACGGTGAGGTCGTCGATGTCGGCCGGCCGCGTGCGCGGCAGCATCTGCATCTGCGCCCGGCTCTCGATCTGGAAGACGCCGGTGGTCTCGGCGGCGCGGATCGATTCGAAGGTCTCGGCGTCGTCGATCGGGATCCGCGAGAGGTCGAGCCGCTCGCCCCGCGCCGCCTCGACCTCGTCGATGCAGCGCTCGACCGCGGAGAGCATTCCCAGCCCCAGCAGGTCGATCTTGAGGAAGCGGGCGTCCGAGCAGGAGTCCTTGTCCCACTGGATGATCTGGCGCCCCTCCATCGCCGCCGGCACGATCGGGCAGACGTCGACCAGTGGCTGGGTCGAGATCACCATCCCGCCCGAGTGCTGGGAGGCGTGGCGCGGCAGCCCGATCGCGTCCTCGCAGAGCCACAGCAGCGCCTTCCAGCGCGGCGCGCCGGCGCGCTCGGCGCCGATCGCGGCTGCCGCGCCACGCCCGATCTGCCCGCTGGACTCGTGGAAGCCGGCCGTCTTCGCCACCTTCTCGATCTCCTCCGGCGGCAGCCCCAGCACCTTGCCGAGCTCGCGCACGATGCCGCGCGGGCGGTAGGTGGGGAAGGCGGCGACGAGGGCGGAGCGATCGGCGCCGTAGACCTCGTGCACGCGCGGGATCAGGATCTCGCGGATGTCGCGCGGGAAGTCGAGGTCGATGTCGGGCAGCGAGGCCCGCACCTCGTCGTTGAGGAAGCGCCCGGCGAACAGCTCCGCCTTCACCGGGTCGATATGGGAGAGGCCGGTCAGGTAGCAGACGATCGAGCTGACGCTGGAGCCGCGCCCCCGGCCCGGCGGCAGCACCGAACGCGCCGAGCGGGTCCCGCGCACCTCGACGGCGACGTCGCGGGCCAGCTCCAGCAGGTCGTGGTGGAGGAGGAAGAAGCCGGAGAGGCCGAGGTGGCGGATCGTCGCCAGCTCCTGGTCGAGGCGCGCCTCCGCTGTCGCCCGGTATTTGGCGCCGGGGTAGCGCTCATCCAGCCGCTGCCGGCAGAGCCCGGCCAGCTTGCGGCCGGCGTCCTCCTCCTCCGGGTAGCGGTAGCCCAGGTCGGTGGTGAGGTCGAAGCGCAGCCGCTCGGCGAGCTCGACGCTCTCGGCGACCGCCCGCGGGTGCTCGGCGAAGCGCGCCGCCATCTCGGCGGGGGAGACGAGGGCGGAGCTGCGGTTGCCGCGCCGCCGCGGCTCCGACCCCTCCAGCGTCTCGCCCAGCCCGACCGCGACCAGGGCGTCCTGCAGGTGGGTGCGGCGGCGGTTGTGGCAGTGGACGTTGCCGGTCGCCACGGCGTCGACGCCGAGCCGCGCGGCAAGGCCGGCGAGCCAGCGGTTGCGGGCGCGGTCGTGGCGCCAGAAGGGCCGCTGCAGCTCGACCCGGAAGCGGTCGCGGCCGAAGGCGGCGAGCAGGCGTTTCCCGAGCTGCGCCCCACCGCTGATGTCGCCCCGCTCCCAAGCGCCCGCCAGCGCCCCCTGACGGGCGCAGCCGGAGAGGCAGACGAGCCCCTCGGCGTGCGCCTCCAGCTGCTCCAGCGTCGCCCACGGCTGCTCGGCGGAGCGGGTTGTGTTGTCGCGCGTGTGCGCGTGGGCCAGGGTCAGCAGCCGGCAGAGGTTGCGGTACCCGGCCGCGTCCTCGACCAGCAGGGTGAGGTGGAGCAGCGGCTCGGGCCCGACCGTCAGCTCGGCGCCGGTGATCGGCCGCAGGCCGAGCCCGCGGCAGGCGTGGGCGAACTCGAGCGAGCCCCAGACCCCGTCGTGGTTGGTCAGGGCGAACGCCGGGTAGCCATGCCCGGCCGCGGCCGCCGCCAGCTCCATCGGCGTCGAGGCGCCGTCGAGGAAGGAGAAGGCCGAGTGGGCGTGCAGCTCGACGTAGGGGACCGCGCCGCCCTTTCCCGCTCGCCGTCCCATCAGGCTCGCTGCCGGTACCAGCGCTCGCCGGCGCCGGGGCGGAAGACGGCGAGGGCGCGGCCGTCGGCCAGCGCCAGCTCGAAGTAGTGGCGGCGCAGCGGCCGCGGCGTCCACCAGCGGTCCTCCACCAGCCACTCCTCGCGGACCGCCTCGACGGCGACCCCCTCGACCTCCACCGGGGCGCCGTCGGGACCGGCGCGGACGTCGATCTCCCGCGGCGAGTAGAGGCGGCGCAGGGCCGGGGTCATCGCAAGCGCCCCCGCGCTCACAGCTCGGGGAAGGGAGTCAGCATCCCCCAGCGCTCGGGGACCCGCGAGGTGGAGTCGACGGGGAGGATCTTCAGCAGCGCCTCGGTCCCCTGCGCGGCGCGCACCTCGCGCACCGCTTCGCCGAGCCGGCGCCGCCGCGGCTCGGCGCCGCCGACCGCGAGCTCCAGCTGATCGCCGGCCGGCGGCCCGAACCCGAGCGCCCGCAGCCGCAGAGCCCCCGCCGGCCCCGGCAGCGCCTCCAGGCGCGGCAGCAGCAACCGCCGCAGGACCCGGGCCGAGGCGCTCGGCCGGCCCAGCCCCTGCTCGACGCTCCAGCTGCCGCCGCCGGCCAGCAGCGCTCCCAGCCGCAGGCCCAGCAGGGTCCGGCCGCGGCGCTGCGGCGCCGCCAGCAGGCGGTCGACCAGCAGCTCCAGGGCGCGGTCGAGCTGGTGCCCGGCCGTCCCTTCGGGGAGGTCGATCTGTTCGACCAGCTCCTCATGCGGCGCCCGCGGCCGCAGCGGCTCGTCCTCGCCGCGGGCCAGCCGCAGCGCCCACAGCCCCAATGGGCCGAAGCGGTCGGCGACCTGGTCGGAGGAGAGCCGCGCCAGCTGTCGCAGCGTCCCGATCCCCAGCCGCTCGAGGGCGACGAGGAAGTCGGCGGCCTCGCGCTCGGGGACGCCGAGCCGTGTCTCCAGCGCCGCCACCGGGACTGGCCGCGGCCAGGCGGTGGCGGCGACGAAGGCTGCGAAGCGGGTCTTTCCGGTAGCCACCCCAACCGGATCCCCCTGCTCGCGCCCCGCCGCCGCCACCGCCTGGCGGACGGCCCTGAGGACCCCGGCGCTGCCGCCGTAGATCCCCCGCAGCCCGTCGACTGCGAAGAAGGCCTCGCCGGATCGCTCCGACTCGACCGCCGCCCCGATCCCCTCCAGGGCCCGCACCACCGCCTCCGTCCTCTCCGCCGCCGCGACCGGATCAGCAAGAACGCCGCGCCCGGGCCGAGGCCCCCCGGAACGGCCCGGGCGCGCTGGAGATCCCCCGCGGCTGTCTAAAACGCAAGCGATCTCCATACGAACGTATGTTCGTATAAAAGGATGGAGAATTCAAGAGCTGATTTGCAGGGAATTTGCGGGAAGAGGGCCGGGTGCCCCTCCCTCAGAAGCCGTCGCGCAGCTGGGTCGTTCGCCTGCTTCGAGAGGTTTGTCCGTGAGCTTCTGCGAGAGGGGCACCCGGCCCTCTTCACAGTTCGCAGCACTCGCCCGGACTTCCCCAACCTCTCGTCTCACTAGCTGGAAAGGGACTCTTTCGAACTTCTCCGTTTATTCAGGAGAGCTTGCGTCAGTGACTTTGGTGTGAGAGCGTGGCGGCGATGTTGGCTCACATCGGAGGCGTGCCATTGGAGGAGACGGCGCTTGGGTTCGCGCCGGTCGTCTTGGCGGCAGGGGGCGTCGCCGGGGCCAAGCTGCGCCGTCTGTGGAGGCGCCGGTGAGCGCCGCCGCCGCGGCCGTCACCGCCGCCCCGGTCGCGCTGCGCCATCGCCGCAGCGCCCGCCGGCTGAGCAAAGCCCAGCTCGCCGACCTGCGCAAAGCGATCACCCTGGCGCAGGGGATCGGCGACGATCGCGGCTACCAGTACTGGGCCGGGATCCACGGGCTGCCGCTGCCGATCAGCTGCAAGCACTCCAGCCCGCTCTTCCTGCCCTGGCACCGCGCCTACCTCTACTTCATCGAGAAGGCTCTGCAGGACCGGGTCCCCGGGGTGACGCTGCCCTGGTGGAACTGGACCCGGCACGACACCGGCCTGCCGCCCGCCTACGCCCGCGCCCGCGCCGACGGCAAACGCAACCCGCTCGCCTCCTCGCCGATCCAGCCCGCCGGCCGCCGCGACCCGAACGAGAAACGGACCTGGCGAGCGCCCGAAGAACCGCGCTGGCTGCCGAGCGCGGGCGAAGTCAACGGCGTGCTCGACCGCAACCCCGACTACTTCACCTTCCAGAACCAGCTGGAGAGCATCCACAACGGCATCCACATGTGGGTCGGGGGGACGATGGGCGACCCCTCGGTCGCCGCTTATGACCCGATCTTCTGGGCCCACCACTGCATGATCGACCGCCTCTGGTACCTCTGGCAGCTGCGCCACCCCGGCGCCACCCTGCCGGCCGCCTACCTCGACCTGGCGCTGCCGCCGTTCCCGATGACGGTGCGCCAGACGCTCGACGTGACCAGGCTCGGCTACGACTACGCGGCCGCCACCGCGGCGGTCCTGGGGATGTCCTGATGGTCGACCGCTTCCACAGCAAAGCGCTGGAGCTGCCCGAGCCCGACCAGGCGTTCCAGCGCGCCGACCTCGTCTTCTACGGCGTCGACCACTCCGGCCCGACCTTCGAGGCGCGCGTCTTCATCGGCGCCAAACGCGGCATCGACCGCGGCGCCGACGTCGAGCACCCCGCCTACGCCGGCTCCCTCTTCGTCTTCGGCCACGGCCGCTGCCACGGCGAGGCCGGCCACTGCGACGTCCCCAGCGAACGCGACCCCTTCGACTGGCGCCTCCCTCATCACCTCGAGCCGGGGACGCAGATCCTCACCGTCACCGACACCGTGAAGCAGCTGATCGAGGCGAAGAAAGCGAAAGCGACGGTCGACGTTTTCGTCCACGGGCCGCAGGGCAAAGCGCGCAAATGCCTCGCCTTCTCGCGGCTGCGCCTCCTCACCTACGCCTGAGCTCGCCCCCAGGTTGCGCCGCCCGCCGAGGCGGCGGACTCAGCTCTCGCGAGCGACCTTCGCCGCCTCGGCGCTGCCGAGGTAGGGCGTGAGGGCGAACTCGACGAGATCGGGCAGCAGCGACTCCAGCTCGGCCGTGCGGCCGGCGAAGATGCGGCGGGAGATCAGCGAGACCATGCCGCCGACCAGGGCCTCCTCGGTGGTCGGCGAGAGCCGCGCCAGGACCTCGCGCGAGCGGCCCTTGCGGCCCTCTTCGAAGTAGGGGACGAGGCTCTGGATCGCGGCGTCGTAGCGTTCGACCACGACCGGGCCGGCGACCAGCGCCTCGACCATGCAGAGGCGGGCGAGGTTGGGCTCGGCGGCGAGGAAGGCGAGCATCGCCGCGATCCCGGCCTTGATCGACCGCGACCAGTCCTTCTCGGCTTCGAAGGCGCCGCCGACGCGCTCGCGCAGTTCGTCCATCACCGTGTCGTAGGCGGCGACGAAGCAGGCGTCCTTGCTGTCGAAGTGCTCGTAGAAGGTGCGCCGGGAGACCGCCGCGTGGCGGGTGATGTGGGCGATCGTCGTGCTCGCGTAGCCGTTTTCGGCGACCGCCTCGGCGAGGCCGGCGATCAGCCGCTCGCGCTGGTTGTGAACGACGAACTCGCGCGGCAGGCCGTGCCGGCCCGGGGGCAGGCGGGAGAGCTCCGGGGGGTAATCGGGAGCGTGCTCTATAGAGGTGTCTGCGGGTCGGTCGGCAGCCAAGGGAAAGATGACGATACCGGTCATCTGAAGAGTTGAAGTTACAACTTGTTGATTACCCAGTAGATCGAGCGTCCAAACAAGTCCTCAGATGTGCTTGGAACCGCTCAGGAAGCGGCCCGTTTCGCCGCTTTGGCGCCGACGTAGGGGGTGAGGATGAACTCGGCCAGCTCGCCCCGCAGCGACTCCAACTCCTCCGTCTTGCCCTCGACGATCCGCCTGGCGATGATCCAGTAGACGCCACCGACGATCGTCTCCTCGAGTGTCTCCGGCAGCTGCTCGCCGTGCGGAGACACCTTGCGGCCGACTTTGAACAGCGGAAAGAAGGCCTGCAGGGATTCCTCGTAGCGCTGCTTCGCTGCGTCGCCGGCCGAGTGCGCCTCGACGAAGCAGATTCGGGCCAGCTCCGGCTCTTCGGCGACGGCGGCGAGGAAGGCGGTGAGCCCGGCGAGGACCCGGCCCTGCCAGCTCTCGATCTCGGCGGCCGCCTCGACGACCCGGCGCAGCGCCTCCTCGGCGGCGTAATCCTGGGCGGCGAGAAAGCAGGCCTCCTTGGAGGAGAAGTTCTCGTAGAAGGTGTTGCGGGCGATCCCGGCGCGGCGGACGATGTCGGCGACGGTGACCGCCTGGTATCCCTTGGCCATCGTCTCCTCTGCCAGAGCGGAGACGATCCGCGCCCGCTGGTGCCGGGAGATGAACTCCCGGGAGAGCTGCTGACGGCCAGGGGGCGGTCGCATGGGGGAGCCTTGTCGGGTCACGAACACCAGAGTACCTGAGTCGGACGGCCCGTCACCACAAGATCAGCGGATACCTCTAGGGTACCCTGAGTAGACAAACCGTTCTCCTAATCGAATTGGATTCACCCAAGCGGGCGTGGGGGGCAACTCTGGTGATCTCGTCGAAGCAGCAACGGATCCTGGCAGGAATGCTCGAGGCGGTCGGGGCGGAAGGCTACGCCCTCGCCTCGGTTCGCTCGGTGCTCAGCCGGACCGATCTCTACCGCCAGGCCTTCTACGACCACTTCGCCGACAAGCAGGACTGCTACCTGCAGGCCTACGACCACGGCGTCGAGCGGATCGAAACACGGGTGCGTGCCGCCGCCGAGGGCGCGAGCTCGTGGCGTGCCGCCCTGCGGACGGGCCTGAGGGCGCTGCTGGACTTCCTCGAAGCCGAGCCCGACGTCGGCCGGGCCCTACTGGTCGAGGTCCACGCCGCAGGGCCAGAGGCGCTGGCCAAGCGCGACGCGGCCGTGCGCCGGTTCGGCGCCTACCTCGACCAGGCGCGGAGCGACGGTGCCTCCGCGGCGCCGGCGATCGCCGCGGAGGCGGTCGCGGCCGGCATCCACTCGGTTCTCCACGCACGCCTTGCGGCCCACGAGGACGACGGCATCAGCCGCCTGCTCCCCGAGTTCATGTACATCGCGGTGTTGCCGTACTTCGGCGCCGAAGCGGCCAGCGCCGAGATGAACGGCGGGGCGATCTGAGGCCGGTGGCCGAGGCGGTCCGCACCGAGCGGGAGCGGGTGCTCGAGGCGATGGTCCGCGTCGCTGCCCGCAAAGGGTACGAGGGGGCAACCGTGGCCGAGGTCGCCGCGGCCGCCGAGATCTCGCGCCAGCGCTTCAACCAGCTCTTCGCCGACAAGCAGACCTGCTTCCTGGCCGCCTTCGACGGCGCCGTCGACGTCCTCCTCGCCCGCGTCACCAATACTTTCGAGAGCGCCGCCGGAGCCTGGCCGGACCGCATCGTCGCCGCCCTGCGCAGCGGCATCGAGCTGCTCGCGGCCGAGGCCGACATCGCCCGCATGGCCGTGGTCGAGATCAGCGCCGTCGGCGAGGACGCCCGGATCCGCTACCGCGCGGCACTGATGCGCTTCGTCCCCCTCCTCGACCAAGGCCGCGCCGCCTCCGCCCCGGGCCACGATCCGCCGCCCGACACCGCCAGCTTCGCGATCGGCGCCGCCACCGCGATGATCTTCGACGAGATCCGCGCCGGCCGCGTCGCAGAACTGCCCCGGATCCTCCCAAAGCTCTCCTACTCGGTACTGATGCCCTACCTCGGGCCGGAGGCGGCCAAAGTGGAGATGGCGCGGATCGAGGTCTAGACGCCGGTGCCGCCGCGGCCCTCGCCGCCGGCGAAGCGGGCGGCGCCGCGGACCGCCACCTCGAGGGTCTCGCGGCCGAGCCGGTGCTCCAGCTCCAGGCCCTCGGCGAGCGGTAGGCCGAAGCCCTCGATCGCGGCGCGGCGGTCGGCCAGCATCGTCTCCTGGGGGAAGGCGCCGATCCGCTCCGCCAGCTCCAGCGCCCGCTCCAGGTGGCGGCCGGGGGCGACGACCTCGTTGACGAGGCCGATCCGGTGCGCCTCCTCGGCGTCGACGGGGCGGCCGGTGAGGATCAGCTCCATCGCCCGGCCCATACCGACGATGCGCGGCAGGCGCAGCGTGCCGCCGTCGACCAGCGGCACGCCCCAGCGGCGCTCGAAATAACCGAAGGTCGAGTTCTCGGTGGCGATCCGCAGGTCGCACCAAAGTGCCAGCTCGAGCCCACCGGCGAGGCACCAGCCCTCGACCGCGGCGATCGCGGGCTTCGAGGGCGTCAGCCGCGTGAACCCCATTGGGCCGGCGGGGTCGTCGACGTCGAGGTCGAGCGCCTTCAGGTCGGCGCCGGCACAGAAGGCCTGGCCTCCGGCCCCGGTCAGGACCAGGACCCGGGCATCGTCGTCGGCCTCGAACTCGTCGAAGCCCTGGCGCAGCGCCCGGGCGGTGGCGCCGTCAACCGCGTTGCGGCGCTCGGGGCGGTCGATCGTCAGCACCGCCGCGGCCCCGACCCGCTCGTAGCGCACCTCCCCGCTCATCGGGCCATCCTCCCACAGAGCAAAGGAGAGGAGGAGCGGGCGGGCTAGTCGCGGCGAGGCTCACGGGGTTCGCCTTTGACGCCCGGCTCCCAGTGCGGTGCGCCCCGGTCGCGGGCTCGGGAGGGCAGGTTCTCCCAGGGCCGCCGCCAAAGCTAGGCACCCGACCGGACGGCGATTGGCGCCTTTCTCGGCGCCGAGCCGAGTTTCGCGCCAATGACCCGTCGCGGGCAACAAAAAACGACCGGTGATGACGCTCGGTTGCCTGCCTCGCGCGTAGCCTTCGCGCTTAGAAGCTCGTTGCGCCACCTTCGAGGCCGACTCCCGCTTGGCTTCCGCGGGACCCGGTCTCTCCCGGTCGCAATGCGAAAGTAGCGCGTCCCACAGCGGCGCGCTAGGGGGGCGGGCGCACCGATTCCGCAAAGTCCGTATTTAGGCTTCGCTCGGAGCTTTTTGCGAGCGCCCCGGCCCCCGTGCACGCCCGTCCGGGCGCCGGGTACGGGCGCAAGGCCGCCGCCTGGAGCCCCCCGCCGTTACCCTGCGGCCATGCGAATCGACGAGATCATCGCCGCGCGGGCGCCGACCTTCTCGGTTGAGTTCTTCCCGCCGAAGACGGCCGAGGCGACAGAGCAGCTCTACGCGACCGCGGCCGAGCTGGCCCGGCTGGAGCCGGACTTCGTCTCCGTCACCTACGGCGCCGGCGGCTCGACCCGCGACGGCACGGTCGAGATCACCAAGGCGCTGAAGGACGACCTCGGGCTGGAGACGATGGCCCACCTCAGCTGCGTCGGCGAGACCACCGACGGCCTGGCGGCGACGCTTGACCGGATCGGCGAGGCCGGGATCGAGAACGTCTTCGCGCTGCGCGGCGACCCGCCCCGCGGCGAAGAGGACTTCGTCCAGATCGAGGGTGGGCTGGGCAGCGCCGCCGAGCTCTCCGCCTTCATCGCCGCCGGCTGGGACTTCGCGATCGGCGGCGCCTGCTTCCCCGAGGTGCACCCCGAGGCCCCCGACCTGGCGACCGACCTCTCCTACCTGAAGACCAAGGTCGACTCCGGCGCCGGTTTCCTGATCACCCAGCTCTTCTTCGACAACCAGGTCTACTTCGACTTCGTGCGCGCGGCGCGGGCGCGCGGGATCGAGGTGCCGATCCTGGCCGGGGTGATCCCGGTCGCCAGCTTCGCCCAGACGAAGCGGATCTGCGACCTCTGCGACGCGACGATCCCGGAGCCGCTGCAGGCCGCCTTCGAAGCCGCCGGCGGGGACCCCGAGCGCGAGTTCGAGCTCGGCATCGCCTACGCGGCCCAGCAGTGCGCCGAGCTGCTGATCGCCGGCGCCCCCGGCATCCACTTCTACGCGCTGAACCGGGCGCCGGCGACGCGGGCCGTCCTTGGCTCGCTTCGCGCCTCGCGTCCCTGGGAGCGGGTTAGGGGAGACGCCCCCGCATTGACGAAAGCGTCAGAATAGGCTCACGAATCATGGGCAAGGGTGAGCGGGAAAGAGAACGCGAGAAGCTCCGCCAGGAACGGATCGAAAGCGAAAAGGCCGATTCGCGGTCTGGTCGCAGCCGCCTGGTGATTGGCTACGGGGTCGCCGCCCTCGCGGTGCTGGCGATCGTCGCCGTGGTCGTCGTCCTCGCAAGCGGCGGTGAGGATTCCGCCAGCGGCGACGCCCACATCAATCCCGACGCTTCGATCGGCTCGACCAACGGGGTTCAGCCCGACGACCGGATCGGCACGCCAGCGCCGGCGGTGGCGACCACCGACCTTCAGGCCGCGGCGAAAAAGGCCGGCTGCAAACTGCAGCTGAAACTGGAAGACGAGGGCGCCGAACACATCCCGCCCGAATCGGAAACGCCGAAATACGGGACGAACCCGCCGACCTCCGGCCCGCACGTCGATCCGCCCTTCCAGCAGGCCGACGGCGCCTACAGCGAAACGCCGGCCGAAATCAACTACGTCCACACGCTCGAGCACGGGCGGCTGGAGATCCAGTATTCCCCCGACCTGGCGGAGGAAGACCAGCTGGAGCTGAAGGGTCTCTACGACACGATGTACGCCGCGACGCTGCTCTTCCCGAACGACAGGATGCCCTACGAGGTTGCGGCGACGACCTGGACCAACCTGCTCGGCTGCCCCACCTACAAAGGCGCGGCGACGCTCGACGCGATCCGCGCCTTCGGCAAGGAAACCTGGGGCAAATACGGCGGCGAGCCCGTCGAAGCCTTCAAATTCACCGGGCCGACCCCGGCCAGCGTCGAATAGCTCTGGCTCTAAGCCCGGTAGGCGGGGAAGAAGCCGGCTGAGTCGCGACCGGCGCTGAGCTGCTCGTAGCGCGCGCGGTCGCAGACGATCTCGGACGTGTGCCAGGCTTGCTCGCGGTTGGCGAAGCCGCGCTTGAACTCCTCCAGGGCGTCGCCGCGGCTGATCCCGCCGCCGAGGTTCAGCGGCAGGCCCAGCCGCGCCGAGTGCTCGACCAGGCGGGCGACGACGTTCTTCATCGGCGAGTCGCGCAGGTGGGAGTCGGCGCTGCCGCTGAGGTAGTAGTGGAGGCAGCCGTCGCTGACCGCGGCAATCGAGGCGGCGACGGGCTCGCCGCCGGGCGCCAGCACCAGCACCAGCCAGGCGCGCTCGGCCGCGAGGATCCGGTCGAAGTAGGCGGCGCCGAAGAAGTAGTGCGGGGCGGCCTCGGTGCGCCGCATCGTCTGCTCGTAGAGGTCGAGGAATCCGGCCCGCTGCGCCGCCGTCGTCTCCGCGGCGACGATCAGCTCCAGCTCGTAGCCGGCCTCGAGGTTGCGGCGGACCTGGCGGCGGTCGCTGGGCCGGCTCTTCGGCGCCAGCGCCGGGTCGGCGAGCATGACCACGTTGCGCTCGGTCGTCCCCGCCAGCGGCGGCTCGCCGAGCGTGTGGCGGAGGAAGACACTGACGAGTCCCGTGGCGGAGAAGTCGATCGCGGCGGGGTCGAGCGCCTCCACCTCACCACCCCCGTCCGTTGCGTTCGCACTTTTCGACCCCATGGGTCCGAAAGTGCGAACGCGCGGGCTGGGGACGAGGCCGGGGTAGCCGTAGGGGGAGATCGCGTCGCGGTCGGGGCCGTCGCCGACCTCTCGTACGATCAGCGGCGCGACCAGGTCGCCGTCGTCGGTCTCGATCCGCAGCGTGTGCGTGGCCCCCTCGGCGTCGAGGAACGGGCGCGAGCGGAAGAAATCGCCTGAGACCGCAGCTTCGCCGCGGTCTTCCAGGAGCTCGGCCTTCACTCGAACAGGTCCGCGGCGGCGGCGCGGAACTCGCCGGGGAGCACGCCCCATACCTCGCAGTCGTCGGGCGGCGCGCTCGCGCGCGCCAGGTGCGCGCGCATCGTCCCCTCGTGCTTCCAGCCCAGGCTTGCCACCGTCTTCTTGGCGATCTCGTTGCGGGCGGGGATGCGGCCGTAGACGCGGTGAGCGCCGTACTCGTCGAAGGCCTTGGCGATCGTCAGCGCCTCGGCCCGGCGGCCGACGCCCTTGCCGCGGACGTCGTCGCCGATCAGCGCCCCGAGCTCGGGCGCGGTCTGGCGGAAGAGGCCGTAGAGGGCGGTGAACCCGACCGGCTCCTCATAGCCCTCGACGACGATCGCGAACTTGCGGTCCTCGCCGGAGTCGTCAATCGCCCGCCGCGCCCAGCCCTCGGCTTCCTCCAGCGAGAAGCTGCCCCGCTGCTCCATCAGGCTCGCGGTCGCCGCCGGGTTGTTGAACCAGCGGTGCACCGCCGCCGCGTCCCCCGGCTCGAAGCGCCGCAAGCTCACCTCTGGCCGCTCGCTCACGCCGGGAACCTTAGTCGGGTTCCGCTCGCCGCTCAGTCGGGCGCGAGGCCCTGGCCGCTGACGACGAGCCAGGCGGTGCGGGCGAGGATGCGGAGGTCGAGGCCGAGGCTGCGGTGCTCGACGTACCAGACGTCGAGCTCGATCCGCTCCTCCCAGGGGATGCCGGCGCGGCCCTTCACCTGGGCCCAGCCGGTGATCCCCGGCAGCACCTCGTGGCGGCGGTGCTGGTGCGGGGTGTAGTCGGCGACCTGGGCCGGGATGGTCGGGCGCGGGCCGACGATCGCCATCTCGCCGCGCAGCACGTTGAGCAGGTTCGGGACCTCGTCGAGCGAGGTGCGGCGCAGGAAGCGACCGGCGCCGGTGACGCGGGGGTCGTCGCGGGTGACGACGGTGCCGACCCCGACCGGGTCCGACCCCTGCTCCATCGTCCGCAGCTTTAGCATCTCGAACTCCTCGCCGCCGAGGCCGACCCGGCGCTGGCGGTAGAGGACCGGGCCGCTGCTGCCGAGCCTGATCGCGATCGCGGCGGCGAGCAGGACGGGGGAGAGGATGACCAGGGCGAGCGCCGCGATCAGCAGGTCGAGTGGGCGCGGCATCAGCGGGTCCCCTCCGCCTTCTCCCAGCGGCCGCTCGCACGCCCGGCGCGAAAGCGGTCCCAGAGCCCGGCGGCGATCGAGGCGGTGGTCAGCACGTAGTAGCGGGCGATCCGCAGCGGCGTCCAGGGCAGCCACCGTCCCAGCAGCGCCGCGGCGAGCAGGGCGAGCTGGGCGACGAAGGTCAGCGCGTAGACCCAGCCGTCCCCCAGCAGGGCGAGGTTGGCGAGCAAGGCGACCAGATGGAGGAAGGGGCTGAGGTAGCGCAGCAGCCGGTGCGAGGCGAGCTCGAAGGCGAAGAGCGGCGAGTAGCCGCGCGGCGAGAGCATTCCTTCGCCGACGACGATGTCCCAGAGCCCGACCATCATCCGCCGTTTGCGCGCGAACTCGCCCTCCATCGTCGGCACCATCTTCTCCTCCGCCCGCGCCCAGGGGGCGTAGAGCGAGCGCAGCCCGCGCTTTGCCAGCAGGAAGGGGAAGCTGAGGTCGTGGCTGCCGGAGGCGGCCAGCGGCAGGTAGGAGTCGCGGCGGACCGCGTAGATGGCGCCGTTGCCGGCGGTGACGCCGCCGAGGGCGGACTCCATCTCCCGCACCGCCATCTCGTAGTGCCAGTAAGCGCCCTCGAGGTTGCCGCCGCCCGGGTCGAGGAAGCGGACCTGGCCGCAGACGTAGCCGACCGCCGGGTCGGCGAAGGCCTCGACCAGGCGCGCCAGCGCGTCCGGCGCCCAGGCGCTGTTGGCGTCGGAGAAGGCGAGCAGCTCTCCGCCCGCGCATTCAGCGCCGGCGTTCAGCGCCGCGACCTTGCCGCCGGGCTCCAGCTCCAGCACCAGGTCGGCGCCGGCGGCGCGGGCGCGCTCGGCGGTCCCGTCGGCGGAGCCGTCGGAGGCGACGATCACCTGCAGGCGCTCACGCGGGTACTCCAGCGCCAGCGCGTTGGCGACCTTGGCCGCGATCACCTCCTCCTCGTCGTATGCGGGGACGATCAGGGAGACGGCCGGAAGCTCGTCGCGGGCGACCGGCAGCAGGGTCGGGTGGCGGCGCAGGGCGAGCAGGGCACGCAGCGCCAGCGGGTAGCCGGCGTGGGTGTAGACGATCAGGCCGGCGCTGGCCCAGAAGAGGATCGCGGCGAGGGTGCTCACGCGCGCGCCTCGATCAGCTCGCGGTAGAGGTCGAGGGTGAGGCGGGCGCTCTCCTCCCAGGAGAAGGGCCCGGCGGCGGCTCGGCGCGCGGCCTCGGCGAGCTCGGCGCGGGCACCCTCGTCCCCGGCAAGCTGCGCCAGCGCGGCGCCGAGCGCGGCGGCGTCGCCGGGCGGGACGAGCCGGCCGGCGCCGGCCGCCGCCACCTCGGGGAAGCCGCCGACCGCGCTCAGCACCATCGGCCTGGCGAAGGCGAGGCCGGTGTAGAGCACGCCGGACTGCTCGGCGTCGAGGTAGGGGAGAGCGAGGACGTCGGCGCGGCGGAAGATCGCCGGGATCTCGGCCTCGTCGACGAAGCGGGTGACGAAGCGGACCCGGCCCGGCGCCGCCTCGGCGAGCAGGCGCAGCGGCGCCACGTCCATCCGTGGATTGCCGACGATCCAGAGCTCGGCCCCGCGTACCTGCTTGAACGCTTCGAGCAGAACCTCGATCCCCTTGTAGGGGCGGATCAGGCCGAAGCAGAGGATGACCGGGCCCTCGGCGCCCTCGAGCTCGGCCGGCAGCGGCTTCTCCTCCGGCAGCCGGGTCAGGTAGTCGAAGGCGCCGTGCGGGATGACCCGCACGCGGCGCGCGTCGAGCCCGACCTCGTCGCGCAGGCGGCCCGCGCCGTGCTCGGAGTGGGCGACGACCGCGTCCATCCGCCCGAAGGCGGCGCGGGCGGAGCGCAGCTGGCGCCGGCTCGGCCGCGGCGGCAGCACGTAGTGCGCCGTCATCACCCGCGGCCGCACCGACGGCAGCAGATGCGCGTCGAGCCCCGGCATCGTCAGCCACTGGAAATGAAGGACGTCGCCCGCGGCCTCGCGGCGAAACCGCAGCATGTCCCCGAGATGCTCCGCCGCCTTGAACGCCCGCCGCCCGGAGGCCTCGAGCCCGCGCCCGGCGCTCCGCCGGTAGAAGCTCTCCGTCACCTCGTAGCCCTCAGCCGCCGCCACCGGCCCGTAGAGAAAGCGACTCGTCACCAGCTCAACCTCGGCCCCGCCCCGCGCCAACGCCCCCGCCAAAGCGCGGTCATAAGGCGGCGTAAACGCCGACGGGTCGATTAGCTGTATGCGCATCGTGTGCAGGGGGCCTATCCGGTAGAGGTGGAACGTCTTGTACTTTTTCCGCGCGACCGTCCGCAGACAGCCGCAACCTGTATTCGGAAAAAGTTAAGTGCAACCTCTACCGGATAGGCCCCCTCCCACGCTCTCCTACTGCGTAGTGAACACCAACGGCCGCGAGTACCTGCTCGCCTGCCTAGCCGCAATCAAGCGCACCCACCCGCCGGGTGTCGAGCACGAGATCCTCGTCCTCGACAACGCCTCCGAGGACGGCTCGGCCGACGCCGTGCGGGCCCTCGGCGGGGAGATCCGGCTGATCGCCCTGCAGCGGCGCACCGGCAAGGCCGAGAACGACTCGACCCTGATGCGCGAGGCGAGCGGCCGCTACTGCCTGTTGCTGAACGAGGACTCCGAGCTGCGCCCGGGCGCAGCCGCGGCGCTGGTCGCGGCGCTCGACGCCGACCCCGAGGCCGCCGCCGCCGGCCCGCGGCTGCTCGACTCCGCTGGCAGCCCGGTCCCCTGTGCCTGGCGCTTCCCCGGGGCGGGGACGGCGCTCGCCGGCGCCCTCTTCCTGCACCGCTGGGCGACCGTGCAGAGCAAGGGGAGCGAGACCCGCCGCGTCGAGTGGGCCCAGTCGAGCGCGCTGATGGTGCGCCGCGAGGCCGCCGCCGCGGTCGACTACATGGACCCGGACTTCTTCGTCTATTACGACGAGTGCGACTTCGCCAAGCGCCTCGCCGACGCCGGCTGGCACTCGCTCTTCGTGCCCGCCGCCGAGGCGGTCCACCACGACCAGCTCTCCACCGACCTCGCCAAGGGCCTGCCGCGGATCGTCGAATTCCACCGCAACCGCGATCTCTACATGCGAAAGCACCACAGTCGCGTTGCTGCCCTCGCGGTCCGGACCCTCACCGCCTGGTCATACGCCCTCCGCGCCCTCGCCGCCACCGTCCTCCCCAATCAGCCGGCGAAGGTCTACTGGGCCCACGCCCGCCAAGCGCTGCGCCCCGGCCGCGGCGAGAGCCTCAGGGACCGCGCTGCGGCGGGCCCAGTTCCTCCCTCAGGCGACTGAGAGGGAGGGCTTCCGGATCACCCGGCGCTCGTAGCGGGTGCCGTTGACCGACTGGTGCCGGCCGTAGAGCACCTCCGAGTCGAGGTCGACTTCCCCGGGCCACTCGACTGCCCTGGAGTCGGGATTGACCCGCACTTGCTCGAACAGCTCGCGGTTCTCCCGGATCGGCGTGAACACTCCACCCCGAGAAAGAAGATCTGCGACTCCGATCTCCATCACCGCGTGGTCGGAGAACTCCACCCTGATCCAGTGGCCCTCGAGTGGGACCACACTGACGGCGTGGATGAGGTCGGCGCGGTGGTTCACTTCAACGGCTCGATTCTCTCAGGTGCTTCGTCATTCTCGATCCGCTCCCAGTTCGCTTTGAGCTCGTCCCGGTGAGCGTAAGTCCATATTTGCACAAGCCGCAGAACCCGCTTTGGAACTATCCCGGCGACCGGTTTACCGGTCTCTATCGAGACCTTCGCCCACTGCCCGCCGTAGCGGACGTGGAAGTGGGGCGGGGGATGCTCATCGACGTACATGTAGATGACGATCCCCTGAAATTCGCTGATCGAGGCACACCCGGATCGTTCCGAGAAAAGTCATACAGGTGGGTGTCTCAGGTGCCTAGAGGCGCGCGTCTTCGTCGAGGATCTCCGCCTCGTAGGCCTCGGGGACGCGGCCGTCGACCGCGGCGGGTTGGTCGCGCATGCGGCGCATCTCGGCAGCGATCTCCTCGGGGTGGCGCAGGCGGGCGAGCCAGGCGCGCTCGGTCGCGGTGAAGAAGCCGCTGGCGAGCAGGGCGAGCGGGTAGGCGGCGAGCAGGCCGGCGCGCAGCAGCAGCCCGGCCGGCCCCTCGGTCGGGGTGGCCAGTTCGGCCAGGCCGACCAGGGCGGCGGCGGTCAGCACGATCCGCGCCAGCCGTCCCCATTCGTAGGGGACCGGGAAGAGGCGCTGGGTGAACCCGTACATCAGCGCCACCACCAACAGGTAGGAGGCGACCAGGGCGAGGCCGGCGCCGACGATCTCCAGCGACGGCACCAGCAGCAGGTTGAGCACGACGTTGACGACCAAGGCGGCGATCGCGGCGGGGAGGTTGAGCTCGGTCCGCCCGGTGCGGCCGAGGATCACCACCATCACCATGTAGAGGGCATAGAGGGTGACGCCGATCGAGATCAGCCCGATCGCTTCGAAGGACTCGAAGAACTCCGGGGCGGCCAGCGCCCGCACGATCCAGCGCGAGAACAGCCACATCCCGGTGACGACGAAGGCACAGCCGGCGAGGAAGAGGGTGACCACCCTGGCGTAGGCGCGGCGCGCCTCGTCGTCGTCGCGGATCGAGTAGGCGAGCGGCGGCCAGGCGAGCTGGAAGCCGCGGACGAGCACGTTCACGCCCTGGGCGAACTTGACCGCCAGCGAGTAGAGCCCGGCCTCGGCCAGGCCGACGGTGCGGACGATGATGATCCGGTCGACGAAGTTGAGCGCGTAGAGCGAGGCCTCAGCCGGCATCGTCGGCAGCCCGAAGCGCAGCAGCCGCCGCAGCAGGGCGGCGTCGAAGAGCAGCGAGAGCCGCCGCCGCTGCAGCACGATCAGGCCGAGGACGAAGGCGGCGCCGCTGGCGTAGCTGCCGAGCAGCAGGCCGCGCGCGCCCTCGTCGGCGCCGACGACCAGCACCACGGTCAGCGCGATCGTCGTCAGCACGCTGAGGATCGTCGTCGTGAAGTAGGCCCGCGCCCGCTCCTCGAGGCGGAACAGGGTGAGCAGGAACTCGAACATCGTCAGCACCCAGAGGCCGCCGATCGAGATCCGCGCCAGTTCCGGGGCGGCGTCGAATTCCGCTGGTTTCTGCGGATCGAGCAGCGCTTCGCCGATCGGACCGGCGAACGGCAGCGCCACCAGGGCGGCGACCGTCGCGAACCAGAAGAGCCCGGCGAAGGTGCTGGAGACGACCCGCGCCGGGTCCTCGTCGTCCTTGTAATAGAAGCGCAGCACCGCCTCGATCAGGCCGAAGCGGACGATGATGCTGATCGAGACGACGGAGGCGAACATCACCTCGGCGGCGCCGTAGTCGTCCGGGGTCAGGTAGCGCGTGTAGAGCGGCAGCAGCGCGACCGCGATCAGCTTCGAGAGGACGCTCGCCGCGGTGTAGGCGGCGCCGGTCGTGGCGAGGCGGCGCAGGTATCCCGACACAGCCTGACCCTACGCGGGGTCGCGGACTGGGGGGGCAGCTGCAAGCGAGGCGCCGACGGCCAGCAGCACCCAAGTGATCGGGTCCTCGTAGAAGCCGGCGTAGGCCAGGGTGTGGACGAGCAGGGCGACGAAGGCCGCCAAGACCGCAGGACGAGCGGCGGGTGCGGAGGGGGAGTCCTGCGGGCGGGGCAAACTGGCTCCGTTCTCGGACTCCCCCTCCGCACCCGCCGGTGGCCCCCGGACGCCGACAGCCATCGTCCAGAGGGCGACCACGAGGAGGGCTGCGTAGAGGGCGAGGCCGATCAGGCCCTGCTCGGCGAGGATGGTTACGGGCTCGGTGTGGGAGACCGTGACGGGGGCGTCCTTGTTTTCGCGGTGGTCGCGGTAGGCCTCTTGGAAGGAGCCTGAGCCATAACCCCACACCGGCTGTTCTGCGAAGAGGTCGACTCCGCCGGAGACGAGGTTGCCGCGGCCGCTGAGGTCGACGTTGAGGCGGTCGGGGGTGATCTCCGAGCCGCCGGCGAGGAGGACGACGAGGACCGCGCCCACGGCCCCGACCGCGACCGCCGCCAGCGTCCAGCGCAGGCTCCACCGGATCGCCGCCAGCACCGCGAGGCCACCCAGCAACGCGACGTAGCTCGACTGCGAGAAGGTCTCCGCCAGGCCCACCCACAGCACCCCGAGCAGCACCGTCAGCAGGGCGAACTCGCGGCGGTCCCGCACCCAGAGCAGCGCCGCCGTCGCCAGCACCGCGACCAGCGAGAGGTAGCGGCCGTAGACGTTGGGGTCCCAGAACATCGAGTTGACCCGGAAGTAGGTGTGGAATTCGTTGGAGAGGATGACCTGGTCGTTCCAGAAGAGGCTGCGGGTGACGTACTCGACGCTGCCGATCAGCACGAACGCCACCGCCTCGGCCGCGACCACGATCAGCACCAGCCGCAGCAGCCGCCTGTCCCAGATGACGTCGCTGAGCAGCGCGTAGGCGACGGTGAAGGGGACGAGGAAGAAGCAGACGTTCTGCAGCCCCTTCGAGAAGTCCTCGGAGTAGAGCGTCTGCAGGGCGTAGAGGACGACGACCGCGGCGAGGATGCGCGGCAGCCAGGAGCCGCCGAAGCCAGCCGCCCGCGCTCCCCAGTCCCTGAGCGCCACGGCGGCGACCCCTGCCGCGATCACCAGATACAGCGGAACCAGCAGGTTCGCCGTGTCCCCGCCCGCCTCCAGCGGCACCCGGAACGGCAGCGCGAAGACGATCGCCAGCGGCAGCAGCAGCGGCCAGCGGCGGAAGGCGCAGGCGAGGCCTCCGACCGCGACGGCGGCGATCGCGAGCAGGGCGACGATCCGCCCCGTGTCGTCCCGCAGGTCGACGATCTGCGCGGTGTGCCACTGGTCGCCGAGGATCAGGACCGGGAAGAGCACGATCGCGACCAGCATCGCCAGCGAGCGCCGGCGGCTCGGCGGCACAAGGATCGCGGCGGCGCTGGAACCGGCGGCGATCAGCACGCCGGCGCCGGCGAGGAACTCGCTCAAGGCGCCGACCCCGCCGCCTCACCGGCTCGCGCCTGCGCCTCGCAGGCCGGCTTCCGGTCCTTCGGCGCCCGGTGCAGCTTGATCACCCCGGGCGTAACCAGCGTCCGCTCCTCGCCCAGCAGTTTCACCCGCAGCTTGTAGCGGCCGGGGCGGGCGGCGCCGCCGCGCTGGCGGCCGTCCCAGTAGTAGGTGAAGAAGTGGTACCGCTTGAGGAACTCGTCGCGGGCGAGGGTGATCACGACCCGGCCGCCGGGCTTGATCACCTGCACCGTCGCGTCGTCGGACTGGGTGACGCGGAAGCGGATCCGGATCCGGTCGAAGCGGCAGTCGCCGTTGGGCGTGAAGCTGTGGATCGGCGGTGCTTTGGGGTGCAGGCGCGGCACTGCGACGAAGGTCGCCCGGTCCAGCACCAGCGGGTCGCGCTTCAGCCGCTGTGCCCAGGCGAAGGCGGCGACGGTGGCGAGGACGAGCAGCGCGAAGACCAGGGCCGCCGCGTCAACCCGCCGCCGCGGCATTGTCCTCGCCGGCGATGACCGCGACTTTCGCGCCTTCCACGACCGCCTCGACTTCGCCGCTCATCGGTTCGACTTCGCCGATCTGCAGCGCCTTGGCGACGCGCTCGGCCTCCGGCTTGCTGCCGCTCGAGAACATCACGACGCTGCTGGAGAAGCTGGAGTCGCTGTTGCCGACGGCGCCGAGTTCGAAGCCCTTGCCCTCGACCATGTCGCCGAAGGTGGCGGCGAGGCCGGGCACGGCGGTGCCGTTCAGCACCGCGACCTCGACCTCGCTCGGCGGCGTCTTCGCCGCGACCTGCTTGCCGCCTTTGCCGCCACCACCGCCACCGGAGGCGTCGTCGGAGCCGGAGAGCAGGAGGTAGCCGGCGCCACCGGCCACGACCAGCACCACCACGAACAGGGCCACCAGGGCACCGGGGTGGGAGAGTCGGGCGCCGGCGCCGGAGAAGCGTTCGCGCAGGCGCTCCCGCCGGGTCATTTCCGGCAGCCCCGCCTCGCGCCGCTGCCGCCGCTCCTCGCGCAGGGCGACGGCCTCGTGCTCGGCCGTCCGCGCTTCCTCCAGTGCCCGCAGCTCCTCGGCCCGCTGGGCGGCTACCGCCGACGTCGTCTCCTTGCGCTCGGCGTCGCGCTCGGGCGCCGAGCCGGCCCACTCGCGCAGCCGCCGGATGTCCCGTCCGTGGGTGAACGAGAGCAGGGCGAGGACGGCGAGGCCGAGGAATGCGGCCAGGCCGGCGAACGCGCCGATTTGTTCGATCACGTCGACCAAAGTGGCTGCGAGAGGCTACTCGTCGTAGACGACTGCCGCCGCGTCCCCACCGGGAGCGGCGATCAGCTCGACCACCCGCTCGGCCAGATTAGCCTCGTCGCCGGCCATGACCAGGTGTTCGAGCGCGTTCAGCGTCGACTCCACCCACTCGGAGTCGAGCCCGGTCTCGCGCACCGCCCGGTTGATCCGCCGCGCCGCCGTCGGCTGCGGCTTCTCGCCGGGGCTGAAGAGGTCCTCGTGCAGCTTCTCTCCGGCCCGCGGCTTGGTGAACTCGACCGCGATGTCCCGTTCGGGCTCGTACCCGGCGAGCCGGATCATGTTGTGGGCGAGGTCGACGATCTTCACCGGCTCGCCCATGTCGAGGACGAAGACCTCGCCTTTGCCGGCGCCGATGTCGCCGGCGCGGATCACCAGCTGCACCGCCTCCGGGATCGTCATGAAGTAGCGGGTCATCTCCGGGTGGGTGACGGTGACCGGGCCGCCGCGCTCGATCTGGCTGCGGAAGATCGGCACCACGCTGCCGGAGGAGGCGAGCACGTTGCCGAACCGGACCGAGGCGAAGCGCGTGCCCGGGTGCGCGTGCCCGGCCGCCTCGACGATCCACTCCGCCATCGCCTTCGAGGCGCCCATCACCGTCTGCGGGTTGACCGCCTTGTCGGTGGAGATGAGGACGAAGCGCTCGACCTTGGAGGCAGCGGCGGTCTCGGCCGTGGTCCGGGTCGCGATCGCGTTGTTGCGGACGGCCTCCAGCGGGTTGGCCTCCATCAGCGGCACGTGCTTGTAGGCGGCGGCGTGGAAGACGACGTCGGGCTTGAAGCGCTGCATCACCTCCAGCATCCGGTGCGGCTCCTTGCAGTCGGCCAGCACCGCCTCGGCGTGGGTGAAGTGGCGCTCGTCGACCATCTCCCGCTCGATCTCGAAGAGGTTGTCCTCGGCGTGGTCGAGCATCACCAGCAGGCGCGGGCCGACCTGGGCGATTTGGCGGCAGAGCTCGGAGCCGATCGAGCCGCCGGCGCCGGTGACGAGGACGATGCGGTCGCGCAGGTAGGCGCCGACCCGGTCCAGCTCGCGGACGATCGGCTCGCGCCCGAGCACGTCCTCGACCCGGACCTCGCGCAGCTGGCGGTTGAGCTGGACGCCGCCGCGCAGGAGCTCGAACACGGTCGGCAGGGTGCGGACGCGGATCTCGCGCTCGCGGCAGGCGGCGACGACCTTGCCGCGCAGGGTTCCCGGCGCCGAGGGGATCGCGATCACCACCTCGTCCGGCTCGGCCTCGTCGAGGATCGCGGCGATCTCGTCGGTCGAGCCCAGCACCTTCAGCCCCAGCATCCGCATCCCGCGCTTGCGCGGGTCGTCGTCGACGAACCCGATTGCGGTGGCGCCGAGGTTGGGGTTGAGCTGCAGCTCGCGGACCACCATCTGGCCGCCGGAGCCGGCGCCGATCACCAGCACCTCGTGCTTGGGCAGCCGCGCCCCGCGCGAGGGCCGCTCGACGATCAGCCGCACCGCCAGCCGGGCGCCGGCGACCAGCAGCAGGGTCAGCAGGAAGTCCATCACCTCGACCGAGCGCGGCAGGGTGTCGTCGAACGGCTTGACGACGGCGAAGAGGATGACGAGGACGGCGCTGGCGACGGCGACGGCGCGGACGATCAGGAGGAAGTCGCGGCCGCTGATGTAGCGCCACCACTTCTGGTAGAGCCCGAAGGCGGCGAAGACGATCAGCTTGCCGGCGACGACAAAGCCGACCGACTGCGCGAACAGCACCTCGTAGCGCTGCGGCCACCCGTGCGGGTCGTCGAGAAAACGCAGCTGGAATGCGAGGAAGTAGGCCAGCGCGACGAGCACGGCGTCGGCCGCCACCTGCAGCACCCGATTGCGATAGACGGGGTGGTTCAAACGGCTCATCGGACCGCTCCAGTTTAGGGCCAGGGCGGGAGATCGGCCGTCGATCGACTCCGCTGGTCCCTACGATGTGGCACTTCGATGCCGCCCGCCCTGCTTACGCTCGCCAGCGTCACCGACGTCTTTCTCGACCCGATCGTCAACGCCGGCACCGATTTCATCAGCGCCACCGGGCTGCCGGCGGTCTTCCTGCTGATGCTGCTGGAGTCCGCCTGCCTGCCGGTCCCGAGCGAGGCGATCATGCTCTTCGCCGGCTCAAGTGTCGCCGCCGGCGACCTGACCCTGTTCGGCGTCGTCGCCGCCGGCGTGCTCGGCAACCTGGCCGGCTCCTGGATCGCCTACGCGGTCGGCTACTACGGCCGCATCGACCTGCTGGAAAAGAACAAGCTGATCCACATCAGCCCCAAGCACCTGAAATGGGCCGACGACTGGTTCGAGCGCTACGGCTCCGCGACTGTCTTCTTCTCGCGCATGCTGCCGATCGTCCGCACCTTCATCTCGCTCCCGGCCGGCGTCGCGAAAATGCCGTTCTGGCGCTTCACCGCGCTGACCCTGCTCGGCTGCATCCCCTGGGTGCTGATGCTGGCGCTGATCGGGGAAAGCGTCGGCGACAACTGGGAAGAGTGGCGCGACCACCTGCACTACCTCGACTACATCGTCGTCGTGGCGATCCTCGCCGGCGGTGCCTACCTGATCGTGAGGCGCCGTCGCGGCGACGGCTCCGGCGGCGGCGAGGCCGCGAGCGGGACCGAGGCGACCGACCCGAGCGGCGCTTGAGCGAGCCCGGCGCAGCCGGGATCCCCGTCCGGCGCGCGGTCGCGCTGGGAGTGGTCCAGGGCCCGGCCGAGCTCTTGCCGGTCTCCAGCTCCGCCCACATCGTCCTCGTCCCCTGGCTCGCCGGCTGGGACTGGGAGGCGGTCGACCCGGAGGTGCGCAAGAGCTTCGAGGTCGCCCTGCACGCCGGCGCCGCGGCGGCGCTGCTGATCGGCCAGCGGCGCCTGATCGGCGAAGAGCTGCGCCAGTTCGACGCTCGCGCCCTGCTCCTCGCGCTCTCCTTCCTGCCCGCGGCGATCGCCGGCTACACCCTGGAGCGGCCGATCGAGCGCCGCCTCGGCGGCCCCCGCGCCACCGCCTACGGCCTGCTCGCCGGCGCCGCGGCGATGCTCGCCGCCGACCGCCGCCCCCAGCGCCGCGGCCGCGGCGACGCCACTGCCGCCGACGGGCTCGCGCTCGGCGTCGCCCAGGCAGCGGCGCTGGCCCCCGGCGTCTCACGCAACGGCGTCACCCTCGCCGCCGCCCGCTGGCGCCGCTTCTCCCGCGACCAGGCGAACCTGCTCTCGCGCACGATCGCGCTGCCGATCATCGTCGGCGCCACCGCCCTGAAGGGCACCCGCCTCGCCCGCCGCGGCACCACCCCGGAGCTGCGCCGCTCGCTCGCGGTGGGCGTCGCCGCCTCCTTCGCCTCGACCCTCGCCTCCCAGCGCCTGATCGGCCTGGTCGAGCGCGACCGCGCGCTCTGGCCCTACGCGGCCTACCGTGTCGGCCTCGCGGCCGCCGTCCTCGTCAAACTGCAGGGCAGATGAGCGACGCCTACGCCAAGACCGGGGTCGACCAGAGCGCGGCGGACTCGGCTGTCGCCGGCCTGGTGCGGGCGCTGGGCGCGATCCAGCTCGGCCGGCCGTCGGCCCAGGTGCCGCTGCCGGGCCACTACGCCAGCGTGATCCGGATCGACGAGCGGACCGGGATCGCCCTCTCCACCGACGGCGTTGGGACCAAGCTGCTGGTCGCCGAGGAGCTCGGCAAATTCGACACGGTCGGGATCGATTGCGTGGCGATGAACGTCAACGACGTGATCTGCGTCGGCGCCGAGCCATTGGCGATGCTCGACTACATCGCCGTGCAGAAGGCCGACCCGGCCGTCTGCGAGGAAATCGGCGTCGGCCTGGCCCGCGGGGCGGAGCTGGCCGGGGTCGAGATCCCCGGCGGCGAGCTCGCCCAGCTCGGCGACCTCGTCTCCAGCGTCGACGTCTCCGGGGCGTGCTTCGGCACGGTCGCCCTCGACGCGATCGTCGACGGCGCCGCCGTCGAGCCCGGCGACGCGGTGATCGGCCTGCCCTCCTCGGGAATCCACTCCAACGGCTACACGCTCGCCCGCTCCGCCCTCGCCGGCATCCCGTTCGACGACGACCGCCTCGGCCGGCCGCTGGGCGAGGTGCTGCTGGAGCCGACCGAGATCTACGTCAAGGCGGTGGTCGAGCTGCTGCGCTCCGCGGTCGAGGTCCGCGGCCTCGCCCACATCACCTCCGGCGGAACCGCCAACCTGCTCCGCCTCGCGGCCGCGGTCGGGTACGAGATCGACGACCCGCTGCCGGTGCCGGCGGTCTTCGCGCTGATCCGGGAGCAGGGCGACGTCAGCGAGGAGGAGATGTACGAGGTCTTCAACATGGGCTGCGGCTTCTGCGTCGTCGTCCCCCCGGGGGACGAAGCTGCGGCGCTGGACCTGCTGCGCTCCCACTACCCCGCCGCGAAGCGCATCGGCCGCGCTACCGATGCCAGCGGCGTTGTCACCCGGCGCTGAGCCGCGCGACATCGGCCGTCGCAGCGATAATCGCTGCAAGTGGCAGACCCCGCACCGACCAGCTCGCAGATGATCGGAACCGTTCTCTCCGGTCGCTACCGGCTGGAGGCGAAGCTCGGCAGCGGCGGCATGTCGACCGTCTACCTGGCCCGCGACGACACCCTCGACCGCGCCGTCGCGGTCAAGGTCATGCACCGGGAGATGTCTGAGCAGGCCGACCAGCTGGAGCGCTTCCGCCAGGAGGCGCGCGCGGTCGCCAAGCTCTCCCACCCCAACATCGTCGCCGTGATCGACGCCGGCGAGGACGGCGGCCACCCCTACATCGTCTTCGAATACGTCGAAGGGGAGACGCTGAAGCAGCGGATCGCCCGGGTCGGCGCGCTCGACCCGCAGGAGGCGCTCGCCTACGCGATCGAGATCGCCCGCGGCCTCACCGTCGCCCACGGGCGCAACATGGTCCACCGCGACGTCAAGCCCCAGAACGTCTTGATCGACACCGAGGGGCGGGCCAAGCTGACCGACTTCGGCATCTCCCGCCAGCTCGAGCAGGATGGGATGACGGCGACCGGCCGCGTTCTCGGCACCACCGACTACGTCGCTCCCGAGCAGGCGATGGGCCACGCCGTCGACCCCCGCTCCGACCTCTACTCGCTCGGCGTCGTCCTCTACGAGATGCTGGTCGGCCAGGTTCCGTTCCACGCCGACAGCCAGGTCGGGGTGGCGATGAAACACGTCAACGAGGAGCTGCCCGACGTGCAGCAGCGCCGGCCCGAGCTCTCGGCCGCCGCGGCGCTGGTGGTCGAGCGGGCCACCGCCAAGGACCCCGAGCGCCGCTACCAGACGGTCGGCGAGATGATCGACGACCTCTCCACCGCTTTGGAGGTCGAGGCCGCCCGCGCCGGCTCGACCAGCGGCGAGGCGACCAGCGTGCTCGACGCCGTCCCCCCGGCCAAGCGCAAGCTCTCCGGCCGCGCCCGCGCCTCCCGGGCGGCGATCGCACTGCTGGTCGTGGTCGGGGCTGGTGCCCTGGGGGCGGTGCTGCTGATCAGCAGCGGCGACCGCGGCGGGGGCGGCGCGCTGAAGGGCAAGGGCACGCCGATTTCCGTTTCCGAGGCGACCGACTACGACCCCCAGGGCGACGAAGAAGAGGACGCGGCCACGGTCGAACTCGCCGTCGACGGCAACTTCTCCACCGCCTGGAGCAGCGAGCACTACGACACCGACACCTTCGCCGGCACCAAGATCGGGCCCAACCCCGGCGTCGGCCTCTACGTCACCGCCAAGTCGGCGGCGACCCCGTCCTCGATCGCCGTCCGCACCTCGACCCCCGGCTGGGACGCGGAGATCTACGCCGCCGCCTCCGGCCCGCCGCCGGAACTCTCCGAATGGGGGGAGCCGGTCGGCGAGATCACCGACGCCGGCGAGAGCACCGAAGCCGACCTCAGCCTCTCCTCCCCGGCCAAGTACTTCCTGATCTGGTTCAACAAAGCCTCGCCCGCGCGCGACCAGGCCGGCCGCTACCAGGTCGAGATCTCCGACGTGAAGCTGATCGAGTAGCTCAGAACTCGTACGACCGCGCCTGGGCGTGGCGCTCCACCGCCAGCTTGACCAGCCGGTCGCAGAGGTCCTCATAAGCGATCCCGCTCGCCTCCAGCAGCTTCGCGTAGACGCTGGTCTCGGTGAAGCCGGGCATGGTGTTGATCTCGTTGACGAGGATCTCGCCGTCGGGCTCGACGAAGAAGTCGCAGCGGGCGAGGCCGGAGCAGCCGGCGAGGGTGAAGATCTGGCCGGCGAGTTCGCGCACCCGGGCGGTCTCGCGGCCGGAGAGCGGCGCCGGGACCCGCAGCTCCATCCCGCCCTCCTGGTACTTCGCCTCGAAGTCGTACCAGTCGGCGTGGGCGACGATCTCGCCCGGCAGCGAGGTCTCGAGCTCTTCGTTGCCGAGCACCGAGCACTCGACCTCGCGGCCCGAAGCGGAGGCCTCGACGATCACCCGCGGGTCGTGGCGCAGGGCCGCGGCGACCGCGCCGGCCAGCTCGCCGATGTCCTCGACCCGGGTGATGCCGACGCTGGAGCCCATCCGCGAGGGCTTCACCCAGAGCGGCAACCCCATCGACTCGCAGTGCTCGCGCCATCCCGGCTCGCCGACCGCGGCGAAATCGACCTGGGGGATGCCGCGCTGGGCCAGCAGCCGCTTCAGCGTCAGCTTGTCCATGCAGATCGCAGAGGAGAGCACGTCGGAGCCGACATAGGGGACGTCGAGCCACTCGAGCAGGCCTTGGACGCTGCCGTCCTCGCCGAAGGCGCCGTGCAGGGCCGGGAAGGCGGCGCCGGCGCCGAGCAGGCCGCCGCCGGGCGCCAGTTCGACCGCCGCCCCGTCGCTGTTCCAGCCCCCTTCACGTGTGATCGTGACTGCCACCACTTCGTGCCCCGCCGCCTCCAGCCCGCGTGCGACCGAGGCGCCGGAGCGCAGCGAGACGTCGTGCTCGGAGGAGCGCCCGCCGGAGAGGACCGCCACTTTCACGGTTCTTCCCCTTCGGTTTCCGGCGCCGGCGCCGCGGCGGCCTGCTTGCCGACGACGATCGTCACTTCCGAGCCCGGTTCGAGTTCCTGCCCCGGCGGCGGGAACTGGTCGACGACGCGGCCGACTTTGCCGCTCACTTCGGTTTCTTCTTCTTCGACCACGGGGACCAGCCCGGCGGCGCGGATCGCTTCCACCGCTTCCCGCCGCAGCTTGCCGATCGCGTTCGGCACCTGCGCCTGCGCTTCGCCCTGGGAGACGACGATCGTCACCGGCGAGCCGGGCGAGACCTCGGTGCCGGCGTCCGGCGTCTGCCGGATTACCTGCCCGGCCGGCGAGTCGCTTTCCTCTTCTTCGACGATCGGTTCGAGGCCGCGACCGCGGATTTGCTGCACGGCGAGGCCGCGCTGGCTGCCGACCAGGACCGGGACCTGGGTCAGCTTCGGCCCGCGCGAGACGAAGATGACGACGAGCGAGCCGTTGGTGGCGCTGGTGCCGCCGGAGGGTTCGGAGCGGATTACCAGCCCTTCCTCGACGCTGTCGGAGTTGACCGCCTTGACGCTGACTTCGAAGCCGCGCCCTTCCAGCCTTTCGCTCGCCTCTTCCTGGCTGAGGCCGGCGACGCCCGGCACGGCGCTCTGGCCCGGGCCGGCGCTGACCGTCAGCGTCACCGCCGGCTTCGAGCAGAAGAAGGTGAGGAAGGAGCAGTCTTCCTCGGCTTCGTCGGGCGGCGGGTCCTGCTCGAGCACGAGCCCGCGTTCGGCCTGGCGCTCCACCTGCTTCGTCTCGCCGACCTCGAAGCCGTCGTTTTCGAGTTTCTCTTCCGCCCGTTCCTGCTGCAGGCCGGTGACGTCGGGGACGTCGGTGCTGGTGTCGCGGGAGAGCGCCCACCCGAGCAGCAGCCCGAGCAGCACCGCCGCGACCAGCGGCCAGACCCACCAGCGGCGCTTGTCCTCCTCCTCGGCCTCGTCCTCCTCCGGCGTCGCCACCACCGGCGGCAGCGGCGCGAAGGCGGCGGTCCCGTCCCCGGGCGCCCCCGCTTTGATCGCCGCGTCGAGCGCCGCGATGAAGGCGTCGGCGCTCTGGAAGCGGGCGCCGGGGTCCTTCTCCAGCGCTCGCATCACCACCGCGTCGAGCGCCGGCGAGACCCGCGGGTTGATCGAACTCGGCCGCTGCGGGGTCTGGGAGACCTGCTTCATCGCCACCGCCACCGCGCTTTCGCCCTCGAAGGGGACGCGGCCGGTCAGCGCCTCGTAGAGGATCACTCCGACCGAGTAGAGGTCGGAGACCGAGGTGACGTCATGGCCCTGGGCCTGCTCGGGCGAGAGGTAGTGCGGCGTCCCCATCACCGACCCGGTCTGGGTGATCTCCGAGACCCCGGCGCGGGCGATCCCGAAGTCGGTGACGACCGCCTTGCCGTCGGGGTCGACGATCACGTTCTGCGGCTTCAGGTCGCGGTGGACGACGCCGTGCTTGTGGGCGAAGCGGGCCGCCTCCAGCACCTGGCGGATCAGCTCGACTCCCTCGGGCGGCGTCAGGCCGCGGTCGATCAGCTCCTTCAGCGTCGCCCCCTCCACGTACTGCATGGCGATGTAGTAGGTGCCCTCGAACTCACCGCGGTCATAGACGGCGACGATGTTGGGGTGCCCCAGCCCGGCCGCCGCCTCGGCCTCGCGGCGGAAGCGCTCGACGAACTCGCGGTCCTGGGCGAAGCGGCGGTGCAGGACCTTCAGCGCCACCCGCCGCTGCAGGTGCGTGTCCTCGGCCAGCCAGACGTCGGCCATGCCGCCGCTGCCGAGCCTGCTCAGCACCCGGTAGCGGCCGTCGACGACGCTGTTCTCGCTCACCTCAGCCACGCTTCGCCTCCCTCATTCGCCCTCCAGGATCGCTTCTGCGACTTCGCGGAAGATCGGCGCCGCGACGTCGTTGCCGAACTGTTCGGTGCACTCGACCGAGGCCGCGATCGCGATCTGCGGGTCCTCAGCCGGCGCGAACCCGATGAACCAGGCCTGGTTCTGCTCGACTCCGCCGCCGCAGGCGTCGTTGCCGGGCGTTTCCGCGGTGCCGGTCTTGCCGGCTACGGCGACGCCCGGGATCGCGGCATTGGTCCCGGTCCCTTCGCTCACCACCCCTTCCATCGCCGTGGTCAGGTCCGCCGCCGTCTGCTCGGAGACCGGCTCGCTGTACTCGTCGGGGTCGAGGCGGTCGCTGACTCGCCCGTCGGGGTCGATCACCCGGTTCCAGATCTGCGGCTTCATCAGCTTGCCGCCGTTGGCCACCGCGGCGGCGACCATCGCCATCTGCAGCGGCGTTGCCAGCAGCCGCTCCTGGCCGATCGACATCCGCCCCAGGTCGATCGGGTCGCGCCGGGTCAGCGTTTGCCCTTCGACGGTGACGCCGCTGTTGTAGACCTCGTCGTCGGGGAGGTCGATCGGCGGCGTCGAGTTGAAGCCGAACTTTTCCATCGTTTCGAACAGCTCGTCCTGGCCGACTTTCTGGCCCAGCTGCGCGAACCAGGTGTTGACCGAGTTGGTCAGCGCCGTATCCAGCGAGGCGCCGATGAAGTCCTCGTTGAAGTCGTTGGAGAGCGGATTGCCTTCGACTTCGATCGTGCCCGGCGCGTCGATCGTCGTCTCCGGCGTGATCGTTCCACTCTCCAGGCCGGCGGCGGCGGTCACGACCTTGAAGGTCGACCCCGGTGGGTAGAGGCCCTGCGTCGCCCGGTTCAGCAGCGGCGTTTCGATCTCGTTCCGATTCAGCCGCGTCAGTTCGAACGGCACCCGGTTGGGGTCGAAGGACTTGTTCGAGGCCATCACCTTGACTTCACCGGTGCTGGGGACGAGCGCCACCACCGCCCCGAACCCGGCCGCTTCCAGGCCTGCCATCGCGACCCGCTGCGCGTTCGCGTCGATGTTGGTGACGATGTCGTTGCCTTCCTGCGTGGTCCCGGTCAGCTCGTCGAGGATCGAGCTGAATTCGGATTCGTTGCCGACCAGCTCGTCGTTGTGAAACTGCTCGAACTCGGTGTCGCCCTCGCGCACGAAGCTGTAACCGATCGGGTGCCCGTAGAGCGCGCCCTCGGGGTAGCGGCGGACGAAGCGGCGCGCGTCGCCCTTGCCCTTTGCCACCGACTTGGCGATCACGGTGCCGTCGGCCGCGAGAACGCGGCCGCGGCGGATCTGCTGCTGCTCCAGCAGCGGCCGCTTGTTCGCCTGCTCTTCCTTCAGGGCCTTGGCGTCGAAGACCGACCAGTAGGACGTGAACCCGACCAGCACCCCGAACAGGACGACGATGAAGGCGAAGAGCTTGACGATCTGCCGGTTCACGCCGCCGCCCCCAGCGCCAGGGCGCGCCCGCCCGGTTGCTCGGCCTCACGCCGGGCGCGGTCGGAGATCAGCAGCAGCAGCGCCAGCAGCACGAAGTTGGCGACGATCGAGCTGCCGCCGTAGCTGATGAAGGGCAGGGTGACGCCGGTCAGCGGGATCACCCGGGTGACGCCGCCGATGATCACGAAGGCCTGGATCGAGAAGACCGCGGTCAGCCCGGTCGCCAAGAGCTTGGAGAAGCCGTCGTTGGCGAGCAGCGCGATCTTGAAGCCGCGGGCGGCGATCAGCAGGTAGACGAGGACGACCCCGCAGGCGCCGAACAGCCCCAGCTCGTTGACGATCAGGGAGTAGATCGTGTCCGTCTGCGCCGCCGGCAGCAGCGCGTCGTCGGTGCCGGGGATCGTGATCAGCCCCTGCGCGAACCCTTTGCCGAAGAGCCCGCCGTCGGCCTGGGCGAAGATCGATTGCAGGATCTGGTACCCAGCGTTGCTCGGGTCGTCGTAGGGGTTGAGCCAGATCTCGATCCGCTCGTGGACGTGGGGCACGGTGGAGGCGAAGAACCAGGCGCCGACGACGAACATCGCCATCCCGATGACCACGAAGGAGAAGCGCCCGGTCGCCACGTAGAGCAGCGCCAGGAAGGCGGCGAAGAACATCAGCGAGCTGCCGAGGTCGCGGATGAAGACGAGCATGAACATCGAGGCGCCCCAGACCACCAGCATCGGCCCGAAGTGCTTCAGCGGCGGCAGCGTCACGCCGAGGATCCGCCGCGCCCCGACGATCAGCACCTCGCGGTGCTCGCGCAGGTAGCTGGCGAGGAAGATGACGATTGCGATCTTCGTGAACTCGGCTGGCTGGAAGGCGAGCGGGCCGATCTTGACCCCGAGGTAGGCGCCATTGACCTGTTGGCCGATCCCCGGCAGCCGCGGCGCCAGCAGCAGCAGCAGCCCGGCGATCGCGATCGTGTACCGGTAGCGCTCGAGCACCTCGTAGTCGCGCAGGAGCTGGATCGTCAGCGCGAACAGGATCAGGCCGAGGACGAACCAGTTGGCCTGGTCGCGGGCGAGGCCGTCGTCGATCCGGTAGATCATCACCAGGCCGATCGCGGTCAGCGTCGCGACGAGGGGGAAGAGGTAGGGGTCGGCGTTGGGGAGCCGGATCCGCAGGTAGATATGGGTCGCGAGGCAGATCGCGAGGAAGTAGCCGCCGTAGATCAGGCTGAGGTTGTCGAGCCGCGTTTCCTCCTGGGCGAAGACCGCGGCGAAGCCGGCGGTGAGGAGGAGGGCGACGGGAACCAGAGCGATCAGCTCGCGGTTCCTGGCGGACCTCAAGGGACTCCCTGGCTGCGCTGGATGTCTTCGATCAGGTCGACCGCGTCGCCGCGCGAGCGCAGGCCGTGGCCGGTGACGGCTTCCTGGCGCTTCGCCGGCAGCGCCGTGGTCTGGATCGGGCTGGCGTAGCGCTCGTCATAAAGGGCGATCCCGAAGGGCAGCTCGTAGGGGAGGCCGCGGTAGAGGGCAACGCGACCGGCGTCGTCGGTGCCGAGGAACCAGACCTGGCGGTTGCCGTACCAGGCACCGAAGGCGATCGCCCCGGTCAGGAGCAGCGCGATCAGCACCTTGGCGGCGGTCTTGAGGCGCTTGTGGCGCGGCTTCGCCGCCAGCTCCTCGCGGCGCTTGCGGGCCGCCTCGCCGGCGGCCCGGCGGCGCACCTCGGTCGCGGTCAGGCCCGCCTCCTCGGCGGCGGCGCCGACCAGGGTCGCGCCCTCGGCCGGGTCGGCCCCCGAGGGCTCCGCGCCCGCCGGCGCCGGGGCGGCGGCGTCGCCGAGCTTGAAGGCGATCACGGTGATGTTGTCGCGGCCGCCGGCGCGGTTGGCTTCGTCGACCAGCGCCCGCACCGCCGCTGCCATCGAGGAGGCGCGACCGAGCAGGCCGGCGATCCGCTCGTCGTCGAGCATCGTCGTCAGCCCGTCGGAGCAGATCAGGAAGACGTCCCCGGCCTGGGCCGGCACCGTCTGCAGGTCGACTTCGACCACCGGTTCGGGGCCCAGCGCCCGGGTGATGATCGAGCGCTGCGGGTGGTCCTCGGCCTGCGCCTCGGTCAGCTGCCCCTTGCGCCGCATCTCCTCGACCAGCGAGTGGTCGCGGGTCAGCCGCTCCAGCTTCTCGCCCCGCAGGCGGTAGGCGCGGCTGTCGCCGACGTGGCCGATCGCCACCTCCTCGGCCTCGAGGTCGACAATCGCCGCCGTGGTCGTCGTCCCCATCCCGGTCAGGCCGGGGTCCTTGCGGGCGAGCTCGTGGATCGTCCGGTTCGCCTCTTCGATCGTCTCCCGCAGAACCTGCTCCGGCGGCGCCTGCGGCAGCTCTCGCTCGAACGACTCGGCGGCGGCTTTGGAGGCGACCTCGCCCGCCTGCGCCCCGCCCATCCCGTCGGCGACCACGAACAGCGGCGCGCGGGTGAAGAGCGAGTCCTCGTTGGCATTGCGCTGGCGCCCGGTGTCGGTGCGGAACGCCTGGTCGTCGATCCGCAGGGTCATGACGCCTCCAGCCTGAACTCGGTGTCGCCGATCTGCACCGTGTCGCCGTCGATCAGCTCCGCCTCCCCCTTCAGCGTGGCGCCGTTGAGCAGGGTGCCGTTGGTCGAGCTCATGTCCTCGACGAAGTAGCGCCCGCCGCGTTCGAACACCCGCGCGTGGAGGCCGGAGGCGTAGCGGTCCTCGATCTGCACGTCGGAGTCCTTCGAGCGGCCGATCGAGAGGCCTCCGATCAGGTCGTAGCGGGCGCCTGCCTCGAGCCCGCCGCCGCGCTCGGCGACGAGCCAGGCGTCGGTTCCCCGCCGGCCCGAGTCGAAGGCCGGGGCGGCGTGGAAGCCGGTCGCGTCGGGGGCCGGGGAGACCGTGCGCCGCAGGTCCTTGATGGCGCTGCGCGCGATCACCAGCACGAAGAGATAGAGGAGGCCCAGGAACGCGAACTTCAGGGCGACCGAAATCGGGTCGTATTCCACGCCAGCACCTTAATGACGATCCCCGACCGCGCGGGGACTACTGCTCGATGTCGAAGAGGAAGGTCGTCGTGCCGACGGTGACCTGGTCGCCGGGGCTGAGCCGGGTCGAGGCGACGCGGCGGCCGTTGACCTTGATCCCGTTGGTCGAGCCGAGGTCGACGATCTGCCAGTCGCCGGACTCCGCGCGGCGCAGCTCGGCGTGGCGGCGGGAGACGTTGGGGTCGGCGAGCACGCACTCGACCGACTTCGAGCGCCCGATCGTGGCGCGGGGGCCGTCGAGCACGTAGCGGCGGTCTTCGAGCGAGACCACCGCGCGCGTCGAGACCAGGGCCCCGACGGCCTGCTCGGGGCGCTTCGGGCGGCCTCGGTCGCGCTCGCGCACGGCTGAGTAGACCATCGTGTGCCCCTCTTCGCCCTGCTTGGCGGGCTCGCCCTCGTGCGCCGGCGGCTTCACCAGCCGCGCCTGGATCCCGAACTCGCCCAGGCGCAGCCGCTCGTCGGTGTCGAACTCGACAGCGGGCCGGGTCAGCAGGTCGTAGCCGCGCCGCCGCGCGTGCTCCAGCAGGTAGCCGGAGAGCTCCTGCTCCAGTGAGCGTTCGTAGCCCTCGAGCTTGGAGCGGTCCTGCTTGGAGAGGTAGACGGTGTACTCGTTGGGGACGTAGACGCGCTGCACAGAGGCGGTCTTGTGGGCGTCCATTTCCTTCGCCAGCTTGCGGGCGAGTTCGACCGGCTGCACCTCGGAGCTGAAGGCGCGGCTGAAGACCCCCTCGACGAGGCCTTCGATCTTGGACTCGAGATTGCGCAGGACGCCGATCGGAAAATCCTAAGGGAGAGGCGCGGGCCGCCTAGGGCAGCAGCGCGCCGTGGCCGATCGCCAGCCAGGCGCCGAGCGCGGCCGCGAGCGCGAGGGCGCCGAGCCGGGCGCCGATGTGGCGGCCGCTGGAGTGGGTGTGGTCGGCGAGCAGGTCGAGCGAGTCCTCGATCGAGGTCCCGAGCTCCTCCAGCGAGGGCCGGCGCCCGGGCCGGGGGGCGAGGCAGGCGTCGACCGTGTCGGCCAGCTCGCGCGGCAGGTCGGGACGAAGGCGGCGCAGGGCACGGTGGCGAGAGCCGATGGCCCGCGCGGTGGCGGCGGGGGTGGCGCGCCGGTGCGGGTTCTCCCCGCTCCAGCACTCATAGAGGACGAGCGCCAGCGAGTAGACGTCGGCCTCGGGGCCGGCGGGCCGTCCCTCGGCCTGCTCGGGCGACATGTAGGCGAGGGTGCCGACGACGTCGCCGGTCGCGGTCAACCCGGCCTCGCCGGCGAGGCGGGCGATCCCGAAATCCATCAGCTTGGCCCGCGCCTCCCCTTCGATCTCGGTCACCTGCACGTTCTGCGGCTTGATGTCGCGGTGGACGACGCCGCGCGAGTGCGCGTGGTCGAGCGCCTCGCAGAGGTCGGCACCGATCTCGCCGATCTCGCGGTCGGAGAGCTCCCCCGCATGGGCGAGCCGGGCCAGCGTTGAGCCCTCGACCAGCTCGGTGACGAGCAGCGCGTTGCCGTCCTCCTCACCCATCTCGTAGAGCGTGACGATCCCCGGGTGGTTGAGCCGCGCCGCCGCCTGCGCCTCACGCAGGACCCGACGTCCGGCCTCCCCCCGCTGCTCGATCGCCTTCACCGCCACCGGCCGCTCCAGCCGCCCGTCCCAGGCCTCGTAGACGACCCCGAACCCGCCGCTGCCGATGCGGCGCTCGATCAGGAAGCGGTTGAGGACGAGAGAACCGACCAAAGCTCCTTCAGGTTCGCCGCCAAGCCCCGCTCTCCTGCGGAATGCACGGGGCCTCCCGAACTGCAAAAACATCCCCGTTTGCGGCCTCAATGCGCGCGCCGTCGCCCCCAGGCTTCATACTCTCCGCCCAGCCAACCAGCTTGGAGAGCGCTTTCTTGGAGAGTTCAGCCCCCCGCCCGTCGCGCCGACGCGAGCGAACGAAACGTCGTCCCGAACGCCAGCAGATCATGCTCCGGCGCGGGCTCGCCCTCGGCGGCGGCCTGATCGTCCTGATCCTGATCGTGCTCGGGGTCAAGGGCTGCCTCGACGCCCGCGCCAACCGCGAGCTCAGCGACTACGCGCGCAACGTCAGCCAGATCGTCGAAGAGACCGACCACACCAGCAAAGCCTTCTTCGGCAAGCTCGAAGACCCCGGCGACCTCACCGTCACCGACTTCGTCAACGAGGTCAACGCCGACCGCAGCGCGATGGACAACTACGCATCGCGGATCGACGGCCTCGGCGCTCCCGGCGACATGGGCAACGCTCAGAGCAAGCTCGAGCTCGTCTACGAGCTGCGCGCCGCCGCGATGGGAGAAATCGCCGACAAGATGAGCACCGCGCTCGGCGACGCCGGCGCCGAGAAAGCGACCGCGGCGATCGCCAACCAGATGCAGAAGCTGTTCGCCTCCGACGTCGTCTACGAAACCGTCGTGCGGCCGGAGATCGACGGCGTCCTCGCCGACAACGACATCACCGACTCCGACGTCCCGGAAAGCAGCTTCATCCCCGACGACGACACCAGCTGGCTGGAAGAAAGCACCGTCGCCGACGCGCTCGCGGCGCTCGGCGGGGGCGGTGGCACGGCCGGTCCCGGCTCGCACGGCCTCGGGCTCGGAGCGGTCAGCGTCAACGGCACCGAACTGGTTCAGGAAGGCGAAGCGGTCGTCGCGGCCGAAGAAACCGTGGAAGTCGAAGTCCAGGTGGAAAACCAGGGCGAATCGACCGAGAACGGCATCACCGTCTCCGTCTCGGTCGACGGGGCCAACGAGCTGCAGCAGGACATCAGCGCGATCAGCGCGGGTGAAATCTCCTCGGTGACGATCCCGCTGACTCCGACGCCGAGCGGCACCGTCGCCCTCGAAGTCAAGGTCGACACCGTCCCCGGCGAGCAGATCTCGGAAAACAACGAGGCCAGCTACACCGTCACCTTCGAATGAGAGCGGCTAGCCGGCAACCCCCGCGCACGCCTGGCGGCGGCGGACACACTTCGCGGAGCGGCGTCCTCAGTCGGCCAAATAGCGCTGCTATTCGGCCTCCCTGCGTCCTTGCTCCGCTCGGTCCGGCGCTCGCCAGCCGCACGCGCGGATTGCCGGCTAGCCGCTAGGCGGTCCGAGGTGAAGATCGCCTACCTCGGACCCGCCGGCACCTTCACCGAGGACGCGCTCGGGGAGGCGGCGCCGGCGGCGGAGTTCGAGCCGCTGCGCACGGCGACGATCCACGACGCGATCCTCGCCGTCGAGCGCGGCGAGGCCGAGCGGGCCCTGGTCCCGGTCGAGAACTCGATCGAGGGCTCGGTCCGCCCGACCCTCGACGCGCTCGCCTTCGACGCGCCGGGAGTGAGGATCGTCGGCGAGTACGACTACCGGGTGCGAGTGCACCTGATCGCCCGCGAGGGTGTGCGCGCCGAGGACGTGGAGGCGGTGCTCTCCCACACCCAGCCGCTCGCCCAGTGCGCGCGCTTCCTCCGCGCCGAGCTGCCCGAGGCGGAAGTGCGGAGCGTCAGCAGCACCGCCGCCGCGGTGCGGATGGTGAGCGAGTCGGAGCGGCCCTGGGCGGCGCTCGGGGCGAGGGCCGCGGCCGAGCTCTACGGCTGCACCCTGCTGATGGAGGGGGTCGAGGACGAGTCCGACAATGTCACCCGCTTCGTCTGGATCGCCCCGGCCGGGACCGAGCCGGCCGGCGAGGGCCCGTGGAAAACCTCGCTGGTCTTCTCCGAGCTCGGCGAGGACCACCCGGGCGCCCTGGTCGACGCCCTCGCCGAGTTCTCCAGCCGCGGCATCAACCTCTCCCGGATTGAGTCGCGGCCCCTGCGCCAGGGCCTCGGCCGCTACATGTTCTTCTGCGATCTCGAGGGCGCCGAGACCGATCCGGCGGTCGCCGAGGCGATCGCCGCGCTGCGGACCAAGGCCGATTCCGTGCGCCTGCTCGGCTCCTATTCCGTCCGCTGAACCGAGCAGCAGGCGCCTGGCCCCCTACAATCCCTGGGCACTATGGCCAGGGTGCTGGTTCTCAATGCGACGTATGAGCCGATCAACGTTTGCACGCTGAGACGCGCTGCTGTGCTTCTGCTGAAGGAAAAGGCGGAGCTGCTCGAGCAGCGCGAGGGCGCCGCCCTGCACTCCGAGCACATGACGCTCGAGCGCCCGGACGTGATCCGCCTGGTCAGCTACGTGCGGATCCCCCGCGAGGCCCACCGCCGCAAAATCACCCGCCGCGCCGTCCTCGCCCGGGACTCCTGGACCTGCCAGTACTGCGGCTCGACCAAGTCCGGACTCACCGTCGACCACGTCATCCCCCGCTCCCGCGGCGGCCAATCGGTCTGGGAGAACATCGTCGCCGCTTGCGCCACCTGCAACCGGCGCAAGGGCAACCGCCTCCCGCGCGAGATCCAGATGCACCCGAAGAGCTCCCCCAAGGCCCCGCCGCCGACCGTCTTCATCCAGGTCGCCAGCCCGAAGATCCCGGAAGCCTGGCAGCAGTACCTCCCTCAGGCGGCCTAGCGAACCTTCGCGCCGGCGGCATCCGCCGCGGTTGATTCGCTCTCGCGGTCGGTAAGTGCACTGTCCTCGAACATGATCGTCTCCTGGCTCCTTTTCCCGATCGTTCTCACCGTGCTCTGCCTCGGGTGCGGATTGCTGCTCCAGGTGTGTGTGGGACGGCGGCTGCCGGGGGTACTACTAGCCTCCGCAGGATTCGCCGTAATGGTGGTCCTCACCGGGATCCTCACCTCACGTGGGGAGACGGCGTCGCTCGCCACTCCGGCCGTGGTCCTCGTCGCCGTCGCTGGCCTTGCGCTCACCCGTCCCTGGCGGGACCTTGCGATCGATCGCTGCGCCCTTGCCACCGCACTCGGCGTCTTCGCCGTCTACGCCGCGCCCGTGGTCTTCTCCGGCGACCCCACCTTCACCGGTTACATCAAGCTCGACGACACCGCGACCTGGATGGCCTTCGTCGACCGGGTGATGGACCACGGCCGTGACCTTTCCGGCCTCGAACCCTCCAGCTACCAGACCACCCTCCAGGTCAACCTTCCCGCCGGGTACCCGGTCGGCGCCTTTCTGCCGCTCGGCGTCGGCGGCAAGCTGACCGGCACCGACGTCGCCTGGCTGGTCCAGCCCTACATGGCGACGATGGCCGCCCTTCTGTCGCTCTGCCTCTACTGGCTGGCGCGACCGCTGGTGGAGTCACCCCGGCTGCGTGCATTGGTCGGTTTCGGCGCCGCCCAGTCGGCCCTGCTCTTTGCCTACAGCCTCTGGGGCGGGATCAAGGAGGTCGCCGTGGCGCTGGCGATCGCCGTGCTCGCCGCGGTCTCGCCGGCGCTGCTACGGGACGGCGCCGGGTGGCGGGACACCCTGCCGGCGGCGGTCGCCGTCACCTCGCTGCTGGCGATGGTCGGCTCCGGGGGCGTGGTCTGGATCGCGCCGATCCTCGGCCTGGTCGCGATCGGCCTCTGGCGCGCCCGCGATCTGCGCACCGTCCTCACGCTCGCCTGGCCACTGCTCCTCATTGCCGCGGTCCTCGCCGTGCCCGCGCTCTTCGCCGCCGGCGCCTTCTCCCCCACCCAGGGCGGCCTCACCGACGCCAACGAGCTCGGCAACCTGATCGGCCCGCTCGGCGTCGCCCAGTTCGTCGGCATCTGGCCCAGCGGCGACTTCCGGCTCGACCCGGACAACATGAGGCTGACCGTGCTCCTGATCGCGCTGGCGCTCGCAGCCGCGGTGGTCGGAGCGGTCTTCGCCTGGCGCCGCCGCGCCTGGGAGCCGCTCCTCTACGCGGCCGGCGCCGGCGCCGGCAGCCTCGCGGTCTTCGTCTACTCCTCGCCCTGGGTCGGCGCCAAGGCGCTCGCCTCGGGCAGCTGTGCCGTGCTCCTCCTCGCCCTCGGTGGCGCCGCGGCCTTCGCGCTGCGGGTCGAGCGGGTTTTCGGGATGACGGCGCTGGTCCTGATCCTCGGCGGCGTGCTCTGGTCCAACGCCCTCGGTTACCACGACGTCAGCCTCGCTCCTTACGACCAACTACGCGAGCTCGAGAGCATCGGCGAGGAGTCCGCCGGTGAGGGGCCGACGCTGATGACCGAATACCAGCCCTACGGCGCCCGCCACTTCCTTGGCGCCGCCGACGCCGAGGGCGCCTCGGAGCTGCGCGCCCGCTCGGTGCCGCTGATCGAAGGGGGCGAACTCGAAAAGGGCGCCTGGGGCGATACCGACCAGATCGTCCTGCCCTCGCTGTTGACCTACCGGACCCTGGTGCTGCGCCGTAACCCGGGCCAGAGCCGCCCCGCCTCCGCCTACTCGCTGGTGCGGCGGGGTGAGTACTACGACGTTTGGCAGCGGCCGGTTACGGCGAGCACCGAAGTCGCCGAGCACCTGCCGCTGGGCAGCTTCGAGGATCCCGGCGCCGAACCTGACTGCGCCGAAGTGCGGCGACTCGCCGCCCTGGTCGGGCCGGGAGGAGCGCTGTTGGCCCCTTTGCGCCGCCCCAACGTCGCCGCGTCTCTCTCGGACTCGGGCCACCCGGCCGACTGGCTCCCGACCGAAGCCGGCAGCCCCGACCTCGTCCCCCACGGCCCCGGAACCGCGCGGCTCACGGTCGACGTCCCCCGCGACGGTCGCTACGGCTTCTACCTGCAGGGCAGCGTCCGCAATCGCCTCGCCCTGGTCCTCGACGGCGTCGTGGAGGAGAGCCGCGATGGCCTGATCCTCGTCGGCGCCGGCTTCGATCGCCAGCGCGGCGACGCCGAGCAGATGCGCGACATAGGGCGTTTCGGATCCCTTGCGCCGCTGCGCACGGTGGATTCGGCTCGCAT
>Ga0157292_10000014_pt1 | contig 80415 bp, 85 predicted proteins | sample NitcycUS179409R1_FD_108401 | JGI IMG/M metagenome (GOLD analysis project Ga0157292, IMG submission 108401) | Soil microbial communities from Arlington Agricultural Research Station in Wisconsin, USA - Nitrogen cycling UWRJ-S179-409R-1 | ecosystem: Environmental > Terrestrial > Soil >... | reverse complement strand
TTCACCGTGGCCATCCTAGGGCCAGGGGTGGCCGGAACCCGACGATTCAGGCCTTCAGCGCGTAGATACGGAAGCGACCGACTGCCAGCTCGTCGCCGTCGCGCAGGGTGCCCCACTCGACCGGCTCGCCGTTGAGGAAGACGCCGTTGAGGCTGCGGTCGTCGAGCACCCGCAGCGCTTTGCCGGGCTCGGCGACGACGAGGACGTGGCGGCGTGAGACCGTCGGGTCGTCGAGGCGGAGGTCGGCGGTGGCGCTGCGGCCGATCCGGGTCCAGCCGCGTTCGATCGCGTAGACGAGGAGCGCATCGGCCTCGTCGTGCAGCGCCAGGTAGTGGCCCGGGCGCGACAGCGTCTGCCGCACCTCCTGTAGCCAGGACGGTGGGCCGGGCGCTTGTGGGACCGCGAATTCGCTGGTCGTCGCGCTGTGGTCCCGCATCGACTCGAAGATCGAGTCGCGGCGGAAGCGGGCGGCGCCGCAATCGGGGCACTCCGGCAGCTCGTCGGTCTCGCGAAGCGAGAGCTGGGCGCCGCAGGCGAGGCAAAAATACGTCCCGGAGCCAGGGATGAAACCGGAGCCGAAGGTTCCGTCGAGGGGGCTGCTGCTGACGCTGTCGAAGATCGGTGGCCTCCTTCCTGCGTCCGGTTCGATCCTATCGCGTTATGGCCTTTGGGCACACAAAATCCTTGATCCGGTCCTACCCACCGGCAACCTCATAGAATCGCGCCCCGATGGGTCCTTTCAGCGCCGAGGTCGAGATCGATGTCCCCCGCGAGCGGGTCTTCGAGCTGCTCTCAGACCTCTCGCTGCGCCCCTCCTTCACCGACCACTTCCTTTCCGGCTTCCGCCTGACCCGGATCGACCCGGTCGGGGTCGGCGCCGGGGCCAGGTTCCGGGTCGAAGCGCCGCTGCGCTCGTTCTGGATGGACACGACGATCGCCGAGCGGGAGGAGCCGTTCCGGATCGTCGAGCACGGCTTCGGCGGCCGCGTCAACCGGATCCCGACCCAGACCGTCTGGGAGATCACCCCCGGATCCGGCTCGCTGGCCGTGGTCCGGGTCACCTTCGGGACCGACCCGCGCCACCCGGTCGACCGCGTCCTGGAGCGGCTCTCGATGGGGGCCCACTGGCAGCGGCGGGGCTGGAGGCGGGCGATGACCCGGCTCCGCGACCTGCTCGAGTCCGAGCAGCCGGTGGGCGAGCGGATCGCCGTCGCCGGCGGCAACCGGTACGCGACCGGCATCCCCTGAGCAGGGTTAATAGACTTCCGCCGCCGATGCCCGCGAACCGCCGATTCCTGCTGCCGCTCTTCGCCGCCCTTGCCCTGGGAGTGCTGGCGCTGGGCGTCGCCGCCTGCGGCTACGAGAGCGATTCGACCGAGGTCGTCGAGGGTGAGCCGGTGGAGTTGGGCGAGCTCAAGTTCAACGTCACCTTCTCCCGTTACCTCAACGAAAGCGACAACGAGGACGCGGCCTACCTGGTCGGCCAGGACCCGCCGCCCAGCGGCGAAAGCTACTTCGGCGTCTTCTTCGAGGTCCAGAACGAAAGCGAAGAGACGCAGACGCTGCCCTCGACGCTGAGGATCACCGACGCTGACGACCAGACCTACGAGGTGATCCCCAGCGAAAGCCTCTACGCGCTGGATCTGGGTGGGGAAGTCGAATCGCAGGAACAGATCCCGGTGCTCGACTCGACCGCGCAGCTGGGCCCGATCGAGGGCTCGCTGGCGCTCTTCCTGCTGCCCGAAGAGGTCTCGGAGAACCGGCCGCTGACGCTGCACATCCCCGGCGCCGACGGTGAGGACGCCACCGTCACGCTGGACCTCTAGTCCTCCTAGAGCCCGGCCGAGAGCACTTCGGAGGCGATCGGCGCCGCGACTTCGCCGCCGGCCGCTTCGGCTTCGATCAGCAGCACCCCGACCGAGAGCCGCGGCTTCCCCGCTGGCGCGAAGGCGGCGAACCAGGCGTCCTTGATCTGGACCGGGTTGTCCTTTTCCTCCTGGCCCGGCTTGGGCCCGAGCTCGGCGGTGCCGGTCTTGCCGGCGACCTGGGCCTCGGGGATCGCCCCGGCGGTGCCGGTGCCTTCGGTGACGACGCCGATCATCAGTTCGGTCAGCTCGCCGGCGACCTCCTTCGACATCACCCGCACCGGCTCGGCGTGCGGGCGCAGCTTCTCGTTGAGGACGATCGAGGTCGGCTCGCGGACGCCGCCGTTGGCGACCGTCTGCGCGACACTCGCCATCTCCAGCGGCGTCGCCAGAACTTCGCCCTGGCCGATCGCGGAGACGCCGAGGTCGACTTCGGTCCCGATCTCCTCCGGGATCGTCGATTCGGCCGGATCGACTTCGCGCACGACCCGCGGCGCGTAGAGGGTCGGCGGCGAGTTGAAGCCGAAGCGCTCGGCGGTCGCGACCAGGTCGTCGTTCCCGATCTGGGGGCCGAGCGGGGCGAAGACGGCGTTGCAGGACTCGGCGAAGGAGGCGCGGAAGGTGCCGCCGCAGAGCTCGCCGTTGGCGTTGTTGATGAAGCGGCCGCCGACGGTGATGCCGTCGGTGATTTCGTATTCGTCGTCGAGCGAGACGAGCCCGTCCTGCAGGGCGGCGGTGGTGGTGACGATCTTGAAGGTCGACCCCGGCGGCTGCGGGGCGGAAAAGGCCTGGCCGGCGAGCGCCCGCACGTCGCCGGTGCGGGTGTCGAGCACGGCGACGCCGCCGACCCGCCCGGCCAGCGCCGCCACCGCCGATTCCTGCAGGTCGGGATCGATCGTCGTCTTCACCGGCGCGCCCGGCTCCGGTTTGGACTGGGCGATCACGCGGATGCCGCCGCCGGAGGCGTCCACCGCCAGCAGCGAGCCGCCGGGCTTGCCGGAGAGCCGGGAGTTGAAGGCCTGCTCGAGGCCGCTGATCCCGACCGGAGTGTCGGGCGCGAAGCCGCGGCGGGCGAGCAGCGCCTGGTCCTCTTCGGGGGCGGTGCCGACTTCGCCGGTGACGTCGATCGCGGAGCTGCCGAGCGGGTGGTCGCGTTCGGAGGCCGGGCCCTCGGCGAGCGGGGTGCCGTCGCGGGCGAGGATCGGCGCCCGCGGCGCCAGCTCGACGTCGGAGCCGAGGTGCTCGCCGCTCTCCAGGCCGGGGAAGACGAGGCTCTTCTCCCAGGCGATGCCGCCGTCGGAGAAGGGCAGGACGAGGTCGTTTTCGAGGCTGCCGAAGGCGACGGTGGCGACGGTCATCGGCACCGGCACGGCGGTGTGGCCGTCGACCGAGGTGGAGTCCTGGGCGGAGCCGGGGTCGAGCGAGCGCACGGTCGCCAGCTGTGCCGCTTCGCGGTAGGCGGCGGTGAATTCGCCGAGGTCGACCTTGGCCCGCGAATCGTCGTTCAGCTCCTGGTACATCGCCCGGTAGTCCTCGCTGGCCCAGCTCTCGGCGAAGCGGCCCGCCGCGTCCTTCTCCGGCGATCCAGGCGCGCCGACGCTGGCCCCGATTACGAAGGCGATGACCGCCAGAGCGGCGAGAGGAAGCGTGCGGGTGAGCAGGCGGCGCCGACGCTCCTCCTCAGACGAAAAACGACTCACCACTGGAAAGCTAATGAAGCGTTCCCGCGCGTGGGCGAACAAAGCGGGCTCTGCGTGCTTCCATTCAACGATGACCGTGCTCGATTGGGCCATCGTCGCCTTCACCCTGGCGCTGGGGATGTGGGGGTACCGGCAGGGCCTGATCGTCGGTGCCCTGACCCTCGCCGGCTTCGGATTCGGCGCCTTCGCCGGCAGCCGGCTGGGGCCGCTGGTCCTCTCGGACGGCTCCGAGTCTCCCTACGCGCCGCTCTGCGCGGCGCTCGGCGCGCTCCTGGCCGGCGCCCTGATCGCGGTCGCCGTGGAGAGCTTCGCGCTGGGGCTGCGAGCGAAGCTGATCCGCCGACCCTCGCTCCACCTCGCCGACGGCGCCGGCGGCGCGGCGCTGATCGCCGCGGTGGCGCTGGGGATGGCCTGGGTCTTCGGCGCCGTCGCCCTGCACGCCCCGGCGACCGAACGGCTGCGCGCCGACGTCCAGGAGTCGGTGATCCTGCGCAGCCTCAACGAGGTGCTGCCGCCCTCGGGCCCGGTCCTCAACGCCCTCGACCGGGTCGACCCGGCGCCCTCGATCGCCGGCCCGGCGCCGCCGCCGAGGCCACCCGACCCGGCGATCGCCGCCGATCCCGAGGTGGAGGCGGCGGCGGACTCGGTGGTGCGGGTGCTCAGTACCGCCTGCGGGCTCGGGGTCGAGGGCTCTGGCTGGGCGGTCGCGCCGGGGCTGATCGTCACCAACGCCCACGTCATCGCCGGCGCCGAGGACACCACGGTCACGACCAGGTACGGGATCGAGCTCGACGCGACGCCGGTCTACTACGCGCCGCCCGACGACCTGGCGTTGCTGCGGGTCGAGGCCGACCTGCCGCTGCTGAGCGTCTCCGAGCGCCGCCCGGCCGGGGCCGACGCGGCGGTTCTCGGCTACCCGGAGAACGGCCCTTTCTCGCTCTCGCCGGCGCGGATCGGCGAGACCCGGACGACGATCAGCGAGGACTCGTACGGCAACGGGCCGGTCGAGCGCGAGATCGTCGCGATCGGCGGGGCCGTGCGCAGCGGCAACTCCGGCGGGCCGCTGGTCGACGGAGCCGGCCAGGTCGTCGGCACCGTCTTCGCCGCCACCACCAGCGGCGCTCCGGGGGGCTTCGCCGTCCCCGCCGAGCTGGTCGATCAGGCGCTGGGCCGGGCGCGCGATTCGGTCCAGACCGGACCCTGCACGCGCTGAGTCAGGCGGTGAGCCAAAAAGCCGATCACTTACGTTCAGTAAGCTCGGAATTCGTGGAGGCGGTCAACCCGACTCAATCCAAGGCCGGCGAGCCCTGCATCTGCCCGCATTTCCATGCGGCGGTGGAGCTGATCGGCAAGCGCTGGACCGGCGCGATCGTCTGCGCGCTGACTGAGCAGCCGATGCGCTTCGGCGAGCTCGGCCGGGCGGTTCCCGGCCTCTCCGATCGCCTGCTCTCCCAGCGCCTGCGCGAGCTCGAGGCCGAGGGTCTGATCGAGCGCGAGGTCGAAGCCGGCACCCCGGTCCGGGTCACCTACTCGCTGACCGCCGCCGGCCAGGATCTCGGCCCCTCGATCCGCGAGCTCAAGGCGTGGGGCCAGCGCTGGAAAAAGGCCGGCTGACGCGCCTGGGCCGTCAGTAGCCTGCGTTTGTGGATCTGCCTGGCCCTTTCCCCGTCGGTCGTTATGCGAAGCGCCTGCAGGAGGAGATGCGGAAACGGGCGCGGGTGCAGCTGATGGGCGAGGTGACCGGGGTGGGGCGGAGCAAGGTCCAGGCCTACTTCGAGCTGCGCGACAGCGAGGGCGCGGTCCCCTGCACGATCTGGCTCAACGACCTGGAAAAGGCGAAGCTGCCCGAGGGGGCGCTGCGCGACGGGGCGGAACTGGTGATCGCCGGCGGCCCCGACTACTACCCCGGCGGCGGCCAGGCCTCGCCCAGCTTCAGCTTCCGCGCTACCCACGTGCGGCTGGCCGGCGAAGGCGACCTGATGGCGCGCCTGGAGGCGCTGCGCAAGCAGCTACGGGCAGAGGGGCTGTTCGAGCTGCAGAAGCAGCTGGCGCGGCCGCTCTTGCCGAAGACGATCGGGGTGGTGACGGCGGAATCGGGCGCCGCTCGCCGCGACCTCCTGGCCGGGCTGCGGCGGCGGGGGTGGGGCGGCAACGTCGTCTGGGCCTTCGCGCCGGTTCAGGACCGCCACGCGGCGCCGGCAATCGCCGCGGCGCTGCAGGGGCTGGCGGCGCGACCCGAGATCGAGGCGATCGTCGTCACCCGGGGCGGCGGCAGCCTCGCCGACCTCTGGGCCTTCTGCGACGAGACGCTCTGCCGCACCGTCGCCTTGCTGCGGGTGCCGGTGGTGAGCGCGATCGGCCACGAGCGCGACACCACCCTGCTCGACGACGTCGCCGCGGTCGCCTGCTCGACCCCGACCCACGCCGCCGAGGCGGCGGTCCCGCTCGACTGCGTGCGCGCCCGCGGCGAGCTCGGCCGCGGCGGCGCCGCCCTGTGGCGGGCGGCGGAGGGGGCGATCGGCGCCCGCGCCCGCCACCTCGGGGCGCTGGCGCGGGGGCCGGCGCGGGCGCTGCAGCGCGAGCGCTCCGGCCTCAACCAGAAGACGCGTGAGATCCGCGCCGCCTCCGAACGCGGCCTGAGTGAACGCGGCGCCTTCCAGCGGCGGATCGCGACGATCGTGCTGGAGCGGGCGCGGCGCCGGGCGCTCGAGCGGACCGCGGCGGCGCAGGCGGGGGAGCGCCAGCGCGGCGCGGCGATCGAGCGTTCGGCGGAGCGGGCGCTGCGGCGGCGGCGCGAGGAGCTGCGCAAAGCTGTCCTCACCCTGCGCGCCCACGACCCCGAGCGGACCCTGGAGCGCGGCTACGCCCTGGCCGAGTCGGTCGAGGGGGAGCCGGTTACGACGGCGAGCGCCGCGGCCGCCGCCGGAGCGGTAAGACTGCGCTTCGCGGACGGCCGCGTGCGGGCCGAGATCGAGGCGGAGATTGAGCGAGAAACCTGACAGCTACGAGGCCGCGGTGGAGCGGCTGGAGGAGATCATCGACCGGCTCGATTCGGGCCAGGCGGGGTTGCGCGAGACGCTGGAGCTTTGTCGGGAGGGGCGGGAGCTGGTCGGGTACTGCGCGGCTGAGTTGGATGCGGTGGGCGAGGGGCTGAAGGAACTGCGGCTCGATGAGCTGGCGGCGAAATTGGACAGCTCTTCGGAGGGCGACTGACTCCCAGGGTGCCTGGAGCGACCCCCAGGATGCCGGGGTGGGGTTTCGCTTAACTTTTTTGTGGGTCGTGCGCCGCCCATCCGAGCTGCAGGGCGCCAAAAAAGTACAAGACGCTTCACCCCACCCCGGCATCCTGGGGGTCGCTCGGGCCGCTGCAGAGGCGGCCTAAGGCGGGGCAGCCGCGGCAGAGGGACCAGGTGCGGGTGTCTGGGCTCGCGACCGGGAACTCGCCTTGGGCGATACGGGAGATGGTCTGCTCCAGGCGGGTGCGGCCGGCTGTCATCGCGGCGGTGTCGAGGCAGGTTACGGCTGGTTGGTCGGGCTGCTCTAGGAAGACGTAGGCGACCTCGACTTCGGGGGCGCCGAGTGACTCGGCGACGGCGATTGCGTAGATCGAGCGTTGGATTTCGTAGCGGGCGGCGTGGTCGGTTGGGTCGGAGCCGTTGAGGCGGTCGGTCTTGTAGTCGATCACCAGGGGTGGGGCGTCGTTGCGCTCGACCAGGAGGTCGATGGAGCCGCGGAGGACGGTGCCGCCGGCGGCGAGCAGGATTGGGACCTCGGCGCGGGTCCTGGTCGCCGTCGCCAGCTGCTGCCGCAGGGCCGAGCCGAGCCAGCCGCGGACGGGGGGGAGGAGGCCGGCGCCGGCGTCGATGCCGGCCGCCGCCGCGTGCTGTCCCGCCAGCTCCTCCGAGGGCTCCGCCGAAGCGTTTGCCGCGCTCCACTCCAGCAGCGCGTGCACCGCGGCGCCGAAGGCGGAGCGCTCCTCGCGCGCCGAGGGCGTCGGCGCGTCCGCATCCCCCGTTGAGGTCGTAGTTGATCCCGCATACCGGGACGAACTACGACCTGAAGCGGGGAGGTCGAGCACGCGCTCCATGTAGAAGCGGTACGGGCACTCCTCGTAGGCGGAGATCGCGGTGTAGGAGAGGGGGCGGCTGGGGACGACCGGCGGGCGGCGCTCGACCAGCGGCGGCGGGCCCTCGCCGAGGCCGCGTTCGGCGGCGGCGTCGCGGCGCAGGGCCCGCAGTCGCGCCGCCCGCTCCGGGCTCGGCAGGTTGACGCGGACGGCGATCTCCGAGGGCGGGAAGCTCGCCTCCAGGCCTGGGCGGGGCTCGGGCGCCGGAACCGCCACGACCGAGTCCTGCTCGCGCCCGGCTCCGAGCGCGTCGGCGATCCGCTCGATCACCGGCGTGCCGGGCTTTGTCTCCCTGCCCGGCTCCGGCTTGACGACGCCGCTGAGGATCAAGCGCTCGCGGGCGCGGGTGGCGGCGACGTGGAAGAGCCGCAGGCCCTCTTCGGAGTCGCGCCCCTTCGCCTCCTCGATCAGCTCGGCGTAGTCGTAGAGGTTGACGCTGCCGCTGCCGAGCCGGCGCAGCTGCATCCCCACCCGCGGCGGCCGCTCGCGGCCGAGGGTCAGCAGCGGCGGCCGCGCCCCGGCGAGCAGGCTGCGCGAGAGGTCGGGGACGGCGACGACGTCGAACTCCAGCCCCTTGGCGTTGTGCACGGTCATGATCCGCACCCCGTCGTGACCCTCGGCCGCGGTCGCGGCCTGCGCCTCGGCGTCGCTCTCGGCGCGGGCGGCGAGGAAGTCGAGCAGGCCGCGCAGGTCGCGTCCCTCCCGCGCCTCGAACTCGGCCGCGAGCCGGGTCAGCTTGCGGACGTTGGCCAGCCGCGCCTCGCCGGCTGGGCGCATCAGCACCGCCAGGTCGTAGCCGGTGACCGTGATCGCCTCCTCGATCAGCACCGCCAGCGGCAGCCGCGGCGCCCGCTCGCGCAGCAGCGCCAGGCGCGTCCCGAACTCGCGCAGCAGCGCCAGCTCCGGCTCTGGGATCTGCTCCAGCCGCTCCGGCGCATCCAGCTCCGCCTCGCCGAGCCCGGCAGCCCGCTCCATCGCCGGCCAGACGTGGCGCCTGCCCCCGGCCGCCCGGCGCAGCAGCCAGAGGGTGTCGGGGGCGGCGCCGCAGGCGGGGGAGGCGAGGGCGCCGAACAGGGCCTGGTCGTCGAGCGGGTTGGCGATCGTCGCCAGCAGCGCGCAGACGTCGGCGACCTGCTGCTGGGACCAGTAGCCACGTCCCCCAACCACGTAGGGGCGCAGGCCGGCGCGCTCCAGCGAGTCCTCGTAGGCGTCGAGGTGGGTGAAGGCGCGCAGCAGCACCACCATCTCGCCGCGGCCGACCCCGGCGTCGGCGAGCTCGCGCAGGCGCTCGGCGAGGGCGCGGGCCTCGGCCAGGCAGTTGAGCGGGGTGGCGCCGTCGATCGTCGGGTCGAGCCGGATCTCCTCCTCGTCCCAGCCGTCGCGCGCGGTCAGCAGCAGCTCGACCGGGGGACCGGCGCCGCGGGGAGGCTCCGGCGGCGGCGCGCCGACCCGCAGCGGCCGGTAACGGCCGCCGAGCAGCTCGCCGCCGAGCAGGTTGACGGCGCCGATCAGCTCCGGCCGCGAGCGGAAGTTGCCACTCAGCTCCATCAGCTCGGCGTCGGGCCGCGCCTCGATCTCGTCCCGCTGGCGGCGGAAGACCTCGAGGTCGGCGTGGCGGAAGCCGTAGATCGATTGCAGCTCGTCGCCGACCACGACCAGCTCGCTGCGAGGGCCGCGCAGCGCCTCGACCAGCCGCAGCTGCAGTCGATTGGTGTCCTGGAACTCGTCGACCAGGAGGTGGCTGAAGCGGCCGCGGTAGGCCTCGCCGATCTCCGCCCGCTCCAGCAGCCGCGCGGCGAGAATCTGCAGGTCCTCGAAGTCGACCCCGGCTCGCCGTTCCTTGGCTCGCTCGAAGCGCTCCGAGAACAGCTCCAGCAGCGCCGCCAGGCCGCGGTAGGCCTCGCCGCCCTCGCCCGCCTCCGCGGTGCGCGCCGCTGCGGCCTCGATCGCCTCGCGGTAGGCGGCGACCGGTTTCGCCTTGCTTCCGGTCTGCAGCGCCCGCAGCTCGTCGAGCCCCGGCGGCGGCCCCGGCGCCCGCAGCCGCGCCAGCGCCCGCTCCAGCAGCTCGCTCTTGGCGTCTTTGGGACCGCACTCCTCCAGCGCCGCCGCGGCCGCCTCGGCGGCGGCGCGGATCGCCGCCTCCGGGTCGGAGGGCGGTGGCTCGGGCAGCCGCGGCTCGGCCTCGCCGCGGCTGCGCAGCTCCGCGTGGACCCCGGTGACGATCGCCCGCAGGCCCTCGATCTCGAAGGTCGCCACCAGTTCCTCGCGCCCGTCGCCGCCGGCGGCGACGAACTCGCGCAGGGCCTCGTCGAATGCCTCGCGGGCCGCCCGGGTCGTCTCGGGGGCGTCGAGGACGCGGAAGCCGGGGTCGATCCCGGCCGCGACCGGGTGCGCCCCCAGCAGTCGGTTGCAGAAGCCGTGGATCGTCGTCACCCAGGCCCCGCCAATCGCCGGCAGCAGTGCCGCCGCCCGCTCGTCGCCGAGCTCGGCCCGCCGCGCCAGCTCGGCCCGGATCCGCTGCCGCAGCTCGGCCGCCGCCTTGTCGGTGAAGGTGAAGGCGAGGATTGCGTCGGGGGCAACGCCGGCGTCGCAGACGAGGCGGCAATAGCGGTCGACCATCACCCCGGTCTTGCCGGTGCCGGCGCCGGCCTCGAGCAGGACGTCGCGGCGGCTGGCGCCGATCGCCGCCGCCTGCTCCGGGGTCGGGGTGCGCTCGCTCACCGCTCCTCGACCTCCACGTCCTCCTCGTACTGCGGGGCGCGGTCGCGGCGGCAGATCGGCGCGAAGGTGCAGAAGGCGGGGCAGACGTCGTGGCCGCGCAGGCCGCGGCGCGGGCCGGGGTCGCGGCGGATCTCGCCGCCGCGGATGCGATCGACGATCTCGCGCGCCCGCCGCCGCGTCTCCTCCAGCAGCTGCTCCATGCCCTCGGCGTCGACGACGTCGCGGTCGTAGAGGTCGTAGCCGAGCTCGGGCGCCGCCTCGGCGGCGATCGCGCCGCGCGGGCGCCGCACCGAGGTCCCCCGCAGCGGGTGGTAGAGGCCGCCGACCGGCTCGCCGCCCCAGTGCTCGGCGACGGCCAGCAGGTAGAGCGGCAGCTGCAGCTTCGCCCGCTCCTCGAACTTCTCGCGCGGGGTGACGGCGCCGGCCAGCTTGTAGTCGATGACGACGGTGCGGCCGTCGGGCGAGCGGTCGACGCGGTCGACGGCGCCGTGCAGGCCCCAGCCGTCGAGGTCCAGCGGCGGTCGCTCGCTGTCCTCGTGCTCGCCGAAGGCGGCCTCCAGCAGCCAGGGCTCGAAGCCGCCGGTCTCGCGCGCCGCCTCCTCGGCGAGGAAGCGCTCCAGTAGGCGCTCGACCCGGCGCGCCATCGCCCGCTCCGCCGGGTGCTCGCCGAGTTCGCGCTCGGCGGCGATCTCGGCCACGACCTCGCGCCCGCGGGCGATCCAGGCGGGGAGCGAGCCGGGACGGGGGAGGGCGTCGCCGCCGGGGCGCTCGCGGTAGAGGCGGTCCAGCGCGGCGTGCATCAGGCCGCCCTGCAGCAGCGGGTCGGGGGGCGGGTCGAGCGGCTGCGGGCGCAGCTCGTGGCCGGCGAACCAGCGGTATGAGCAGAGGTCGAACTCCTCCAGCGTGGTGCCGCCGTAGGCGCGCACGGCCTCCAGCGAGGCCAGTACCTCGGGGTCGGTCAGCGGACCGGGCGCCCGGGCGGCGGCCTCGGCCCGCCGGGCCGCCTCGATCCGCGCCAGCAGCCGCTGCCCCGTCCCGCCCTCGACGCCGGCGGCGGCGAGCAGGGCGTCGGCGTCGGCCTCGGCGCCGTGGCTGGCCAGGGCGCGGGCGAGCTCGTTCTCGGAGGGCGCCTCGGCCAGCGGGTGGACGATTTCGGCCAGGTCCCTGCCGCGGGTGATCTCCTCCTCGAGCGGGTCGGGGAGGGTGCCGTCGGGCGGCGGCGCCAGCAGCGCCCGCACCTCGTCGAGCAGCGGCGAGCGCGACTCGGCGGCCCCGTTCTCGTCGCTGTCGCGGTAGGAGAGGAAGAGCCGTTGGCGGGGGAGGGCGAGGCAGACCGCGAACAGGTAGCGCTCCTCGGCCTCGGTGTCGCGGCGCGGGTCGAGCCCGAGCGAGACCCGTTGGGCCTCGGAGAGGAAGGGATCGCCGCCGCGGTCGCGGCGGGGGAACTCGCCGTCCTGCAGCGAGGCGACGAAGACGTGGTCGAAGCGCCCGGCGCGGAGCCGGTAGGGGCTGGCGATCCGCACCCGTCCCTCGACCGGTCCCGACCAGATCCGGAACCGCAGCTCGGCGATCGTCGCCGCCAGCTCCGTCGCTCCCGGCGCCAGCGGGCCGAGCTCCGCCAGCTCGGCCAGCGCCGCGGCGATCTCGCCGGCGGCCCGCAGCTCCAGCCCGTCGCCGCGACCGGGGAGCGGCCCGTCCGCCTCGCCGCGCAGCGGCCGCGCCGCCATCGTCGCCGCCAGCCGCCCAACCTCGGCCGACAGTGCGGCCCCGGAGCGCTCGGCCGCCTCGCGCAGCCGCAGGAGGTCGCGGGGCGGATCGTCGTCCTCTCCCTGCCAGAGCAGGAGCGCCGTCGCCGCGTCCTCGACCCTTCCCCGCCGCAGCGAGCGCTCCAGCCAATCGACGCGGCCGGGGGAGAAGCCCGAGGGCCCGCGCAGGTAGCGCAGCAGGTCCGCGGCCCGCCCGGAGCCGAACTCGGCCTCCAGCAGCGCCAGCAGGGCGCCGCCGACCGCGGTCCCGGCCACCGGCAGCTCCGCCTCCAGCGCGGTGGCGACGCCGTTGGCCTCCAGCGCCGCGGCGATCTCCGGCCCGCGCCGGCCCGGGTCGCGCAGGGCGACCGCGATCTGCGCCGGGTCGGCGCCGCCGTGGATCAGGCGCGAGACCTCGAGCGCGACCGCCTCCGCCTCGCCGCGCGCCCCGGCCGAGCGCAGCAGCGTCAGTCCCTCGGCCGGCGGCAGCGGCTCCGCCACCGGCGCCCCGAAGCCATGGGCGAGGCCGTAGAGCAGTGCGTTCTCGGTGTTCGCCGGCTCGGCCTCGGTCACGACCTCCCCGGCGACGCCGATCCGCTCCCGCAGCCGCTCGAGCAGGCCGGCGCGGGCGGCCAGTGCGGCGCTCCCGGCCTCGAACGGCAGCGCCACGGTCACCTCGGTGCGGGCCGCCAGCGCCTCGATCAGCTCGAACTGGTTCGGCGTGAGGTCGTCGAGGCCGTAGAGGAAGACCGGGCGCCTGTCCCAGAAGGAGCCGTCCTCGCGCAGCAGCCGGATCGCCTCACGGGCGATCCCGTGCGAGTCGACGCGGCCGCTGCGCTCGCGTGCCTCGGCGTAGCCGGCGAAGAGGGCGGCGACGTCGGCGAGGTAGGCGGAGCCCTCCAGCGTGGCGGCGCTGGCCTCGACCCCGGCCGGCTCGACCCCGGCCCCCTGCAGCTCGTCCAGCAGCCGCTCGAAGGCGGCGGCGAAGCCGGGGCGGGAGGCCGAGCGCCGCAGCGGCCCGAGCCGGCCGCCGCGGGCCTCGATCCCGACCGCGACCGCGCGCAGGCGCTGGGCCGGGGAGAGCTCGGCCCCGGGCGGCGACCCGGCGACCGTGGCGACGGTGCGGAACAGCGCCCCGAAGGTCATCGCCGAGCCGCCGAGCACGGCACCCCCTTCGCAGAGCTCGCGCTCGAAGGAGAAGACGTCGTCGAGGGTCGGCACGACGAGGATCGGGTCGCGGGCCAGCGAGGCCGCGAAAAGGCGCCGCACGAGTCCCGCCTTGCCCGAGTTGGGCGGTCCGTGGATCAGTTTCAGAGGCACCCACCCACCCTATGGACGGCGGCGGCGCACGCCTGCGCGGGCGACCCGCCCGAGACCCCGCAAACTGCGGCGTACCGGCCCCGTTTTGACGTCTACCGGCCCCTCTAGATTGCGGATCAGCCCATGTCCCTCTGCTTCGTAGACCCCGCCGACGCCGTTCGCGCCATCGCCGACTCGGTCGGCCGTGAGGCCCGTCGCCAGCTGCTCGGCGAGGCGGTTCGCGCCTGGGTCGACGAGATCCCCGACACCGAGCTCGAGGTCCACTACGCGAAGGCGATCTCAGAGCTCGACGAGCACGACCTCTCGATGCTCGCCGCCTGGCACGGCTCGCTCGAGGTCGGTCACCCGGTTCCCAACCGCGACTTCCTGATGGGCGCCTTCGGCTCGCTCGGCGACAACCGCCGCGAGGCCCTCAAGCTCGCCGCCGGCTTCCGCGGCGAGGAGGCGGTCGACGCCGGCGTCACCGAGGAGGACGCGCTGGAGCTCGTCCTCCAGCTGCTCTCCCCGCCCCGCCTGATGGCCCTCGCCGTCGAGGCGGTCGAGCTGTACGTCTGGGATCGAGCGGGCTCGGATAACTAGCGCGCGCCGGCGTCCGCCGGACGCCCGCCCAGCGCCGCGCGGATCTCGGCGATCGCCTGCGCGGTGTCCTGGAAGTGGACGGCGTTCATGCCGGCGGCCCGGCCGCCCTCGCAGTTGACCTCGATGTCGTCGATGAAGAGGCAGGCCTCGGCCGGCATCCCGATCCGCTCCAGGGTCAGCTCGTAGATCCGCGCTTCCGGCTTGCGGCAGCCGACGAAGGCGGAGTCGACGACGGTCTCGAAGATCTCGTCGACCGGGAGCATCGCCCGCCACAGCGGCTCCCACTCGCGCACGTTGTTGGTCAGCATCGCCATCCGCAGACCGTCGGCCTTCAGGTCCCGCATCAGCGCGATCATCTCCTCGTTGGGGCGCAGGGTGCCGATGAAGAGCTCGCGGAAGCGGTGCATGTGCGGGCGGTGGCCGAGGATCGGCTCGAGGCCGTCGGCGAGCTTCTCGAGGAAGGCCTCCTCGGTGATCTCGCCGCGCTCCATCGCGTACAGCGGGTTCTCCGCGCCCGCCGCCGTCATCTCCCGCATCGACTTGCCGAAATCTTCGGGTGAGATCCCGATCTCATCCTGCAGTGCAAGGAAGGATCCGAGCAGGGGCGTGGTGAGGACGCCCCCGAAGTCGGAGATGACCGCGCGGATCTCAGCCATCGGCGCGGGCCACCTCGTAGTGGCCCAGGCCCTCGCGTCCCTCGACAGACCAGCGGAAGAAGGCGATCTCCGAGCGCATCTCGCCGCGCTCGACCGCGATCGAGCTGATCAGGGTCCCGGCGCCGCGCAGCGGCCGGGCGTCGTCGGCGTCGGGCCAGAGCTCCAGGGTGGCGCGCCGCTGCACACCGTCCTCGCCGTACTCGGTCGAGAGCAGCGCTTCGTCGAAGGCGACCGGGGCGGCGTCGGGATCGCAGAGGACGGCGTCGATCTCCTCCTCGCCGAACTCATCGGCGCCCTCGGGCAGGTCGGCGGTCAGCGCCAGCAGGCCACCGTCGGAGAAGACGATCCCGATCGACCGTCGCAGAACCTGTCCGGAGCCGCTCATCGGGGCGCAGCCTATTGACGCCAAACGCGCCTGTGCGGCGCGGGCTAGATTGCCGCGATGGAGGCCGTCGCGATCCGCAGCGCCGACCCGGCGGCCGACGCCGCCGCCTGTGCGGCGATCTACGCGCCCCACGTCGAGGGCAGCGCCGTCTCCTTCGAGGAGTGCGCTCCGGGCGCCGCCGAGCTCGCGGCCCGGATCGAGCGCACCGCCGCCACCCACCCCTGGCTGGTCGCCGAGCGCGGTGGAGAGGTGGTCGGATACGCCTACGCCTGTCCCCACAAGCAGCGGCCGGCCTACCGCTGGGCGGCCGACGTCTCGGTCTACGTCGCCGCCGCGCACCACGGCCAGGGCATCGGCCGGGCGCTCTACGAGGCGCTGTTCGAGCGCCTGCGCGCCCAGCGCCTGCGCATGGCCTGCGCCGGCATCACCCTGCCCAATCCCGCCAGCGTCGCCCTGCACGAGCGTCTCGGCTTCGCCCAGATCGGCGTCAGCCGCGAGATCGGGTGGAAGGACGGCGCCTGGCGCGACGTCGGCTGGTACCAGCTGGAGCTGGCGCCGCCGACCGCCGGATCCCCGCCCGAGCCGCTGCCGCCAGGCTGAGCCGCCCACCCGGCTACCATTGGGCGATGCCCGACGAGAACGCAGCAGTCCCCGCAGAGCACGACGAATCCCTCACCGAGGAAGACGTCTACGAGGCGCTGGAGGAGGTCATCGATCCCGAGCTAGGGCTCGACTTCGTCTCCCTCGGCCTCGTCTACGACGTCGCGATCGAGCAGGAAGACGTCTACGTCACCTTCACCCTGACCACCCCAGCCTGCCCGATCGGCCCCCAGGTCTCCGAACAGATGAAGGAGTTCGTCGGCGACCTCCCCGGCGTCTCCGCGGTCCACCCGAAGATGGTCTTCGACCCCGCCTGGTCACCCGAAATGATGACCGACGACGCCAAGTTCGCCCTCGGCTTCTAGGGACCCGAACGGGGCTTCAGGTCCAGAGCCCGCTGACCGGCACCGCGAAGATACGGTCGCCCAGGGGCACGGTGGTCGCGCCGGTGTACAGCAGGACGCCGCAGCGGAAGCTCTTGGACCGCGCGTCGCGCAGGCGGGCTAGCGCGCGCCAGTCGGCCTCGCGGACTGACGCGCTCGCCTTCACCTCGATCGCGGCGATCTCCCCCGCCCGGTTCTCGAGCACGAGGTCGACCTCGTTGCGCCCCTGTCGGTAGTGGAAGACCTTCGGTCTCTGCTCGGCCCACTCGGCGTGGCGGAGAACCTCCATCGCGACGAAGTTCTCCAGGGCCTTGCCGGTGACCTGTGGGTCGGACTCGAAGCGCCTCTCATCGGCTCCGAGGAGGTGCAGGAGGAGGCCGGTGTCGACGAGGTAGGACTTCGGGTGGCGGATCTCCCGTTTGCCGATGCCCGGGGTCCATGCCGGTAGCCGCCTGACCAGGAACACCGCTTCGAGCAGTCCGACGTAGGCCTCCACCGTTTCGCGGTGGAGCGCGATGTCGCGGCTGATGTTCGCGGGGACGAGCAGGTTCGCCGCCTGGGACGCCACGAGTCGGAGTAGCCGTGGCATTTCCTTGAGCTTGTGGGCGTCCGTGATGTCTCCGAGGTCTTTTTCCAGCGTGGCGGCGACGTAGCTGTCGAACCAGCGGGATCGCCGCCCGTCCGGACGTGCGCGGGCCTCTGGGTAGCCGCCCGCGACGAGGCGGCCGGCCAGCGGCTTCCGCCCGACCGCCGCGTCGTCGACGTCTGGTGGCTCGGCTGCGAAGAGGGATTCGACGAAGTTGCTCTCGGCTCCCTCGATCTCCGATTGCGCCAGCGGCCACAGTTCGACGATCTCGACCCGCCCGGTCAGCGCGTCGAGAACCCTGCGGCCGCGCAGGACGTTGGCCGATCCGGTGAGAAAATACTGCCCCGGGGTCCGGTCCCGGTCCACGACCGACTTGATCGCGAGCAGTAGGTCCGGACCGCCCCGCTGCACCTCGTCGATGAGAACGGGCCGCTCGAGGCCTGCCACGAAGCCTTCGGGGTCTGCGATCGCCGCCTCGCGCGGAGCCTGCGTGTCCAGGCTCACCGCCCCGGCGGGGTGGTCGCCGGCGACGATCTCCTCGGCGAGGGTGCTCTTTCCCACCTGGCGGGCGCCCATCAGCAGCACGACACGGGTATCGCCGAGGGCCTCGGCGATCAGCTTGCGGCTGCCGCGTGGGTATAGGGCGTCCATTTGCGTGGGTGCAGAATGCGGAATCTAATGGCGCAGAATGCGAAAGGCATTGTTGCATAATGCGGAAATTACCGTTGCAGAATGCGAAATCTAGATGCGAAAAATGCGAAACCAACGAGGCGCGACGACTTGAGTGCGCCTGGTTTCAGTCCGCGTCGGTGCGGGGAAGCTGGCGCTCGCCGTTGGTCGGCACCTCTTCGGCGCTGGCGTCGAAGTCGTAGTCGCGGCGGCCGCGCTGGTCGTCGGGGCCGCCGCTTGGGCCGCCCGGTCCAAACGGGCCGCCGGGGCTTGAGCCGAATCCGCCGCGTCCACCGCCCGGGAACCCGAACACCGTCACCCGGCCGATCGCGAAGCGGCGCAGGCCGGATCGCACCAGGGCTCGGGTCGGCGGGATCAGGAGGATCAGGCCAACGATGTCGGTGAGGAAGCCGGGGGTCAGCAGCAGGGTGCCGCCGACGATGATCAGCGCTCCGTCGGCGACCTCCTTGCCGGGGAATTTTCCGGTCGCGAGTGCTTCGTTGAAGCGGCGCCAGGCGCTGCGGCCCTGGTGCCTGAGCAGCATCGAGCCGAGGATCGCGTCGGCGAGCAGCAGGGCCAGGGTCGGCCAGAGGCCGATCTGCTGGCCAACCTGGATGATCACGTAGAGCTCCGCGATCGGGACGACGATGAAGAGGATGACTAGGAGCGCCATCCCTGAAGCCTAGAGAGGCGGGTCCGTCGCCTGGGCGACTTGGCCCCCCCGCGCGGGAGGAACTCGACCCTACGCCGCGGCGGCGCTGGCGCTGGCGGCGGCCTCGAGCTCGGCCAGCGACTCGTTGATCCCGGCGGCGAGGGATTCGATGTCCTCCATCGAGTCGTAGTCGGCGAGCAGCCCGAAGCCGACCTTGCCGTTGTAGCTCATGATCGCCACCGCGAGCGCGTGGTTGGGCGGCAGGAAGGCGACCGGGTAGACCTGCTGCAGTTCGCGCCCGAGCACGTAGAGGGGCAGCTGCGGCCCCGGCACGTTGGTGACGATCGTGTTGAAGAGGCGGGTGGTGAAGTTGATCCGCGAGGCCTGGGCCAGCAGGGTCGGCGGCGCGAAGTCGTTGAAGCGGGAGATCACTTCGGCCCCGAGCGCCTGCTTGGAGCGCTTCAGGCCGGCCATCTCGTCGCTGATCACCCGCAGTCGCCGCACCGGGTCCTCGACGTAGACAGGCAGCGGCCCGCGCATCAGCGCGATCCGGTTGCCGAGCTCGTCGCGCTCGTCCTCGTGGCGGATCGAGACCGGGACCAGCGCTCGCAGCTCCAGCCCCTCGGTGCGGACGCCCCGGCGGTGCAGCCAGCTGCGCAGGGACCCGGTGACGACGGCGAGGACGACGTCGTTGACGGTGCCGCCGAGCCCGTCCTTGATCCGTTTGAAGGTCGCCAGCTCCGAGCTCGCCCAGACGTAGCGCCGGTGCGGCCCGATCGGCTGGTTGAGGGGGACGTCGGGGGCGGGGTCGGCGAAGGCGGTGACGATCTCGCTCAGTCCCTCCAGCGCCTCGACCGCCCTGCGCGCCGTCGTCTCCGGCCGCCGCACCGCCGCCACCGCCCGCTCGGCGATCTTGATCGGCGCCGCGACCGCGTCGCTGATCCCGCGCGCGACCAGCTCGGTCGTGCCCGGCTCCCTCTGCGGCACCCAGTCGTCGGTCACCGGGGCGGGCTCGGGAACCGGCTCCAGTTCGAACAGCACGGTCCCAAGGTCGACCCCGGAGACGCCGTCGACCATCGCGTGGTGGGTCTTGGTCAGGATCGCGAAGCGGTCGTCCTCCAGGCCCTGCGCCAGCCACAGCTCCCAGAGCGGCTTGGAGCGGTCGAGCTGTTGCGAGAAGACCCGCCCGGCGAGCCGTTTCAGCTGCGCCTCGCCGCCCGGCTCGGGCAGCGCGGTGTGGCGTATGTGGTAGGTCAGGTTGAAGTTGACGTCGTCGGCCCAGAGCGGCCGCCCGGCCTCCAGCGGCGGCACCACCAGCTTCTGGCGGAAGCGCGGAACCTGGCTGAGCCGGCCGCGAACGTGCTCGACCAGGTCGACGTAGCGGGGCGGCGGTCCCTCGAAGATGAGGATGCCGCCGATGTGCATGTGGCTGGAGGAGCTCTCGTTGCTCAGGAACGAGGCGTCCAGCGCGGTCAGTCGGTCGAGATGGCGTCCCTCGGTCGGCATCCAAGAAGGCTAGCCGCGCCGGCGCGCCGGGGCCAGCCCTCAGGCGCAGCCGCAATCCCGCCACCGCTACCCTGCAGTCATGCCGAGCACCGCCACCGCCGCGCCTAAGCGCGTCCTGCTCGCCGCCCCCCGGGGCTACTGCGCCGGCGTCGACCGCGCCGTGCAGACGGTCGAGCGCGCCCTGGAGCTGCACGGGGCGCCGGTCTACGTGCGCAAGGAGATCGTCCACAACAAGCACGTGGTCGAGGAGCTGGCCAAGCGCGGCGCGATCTTCGTCGAGCAGGAGACCGAGGTCCCCGAGGGCGCCATCGTCGTCTTCTCCGCCCACGGCGTATCCCCCGCCGTGCACGAGAACGCCGCCAGCCGAGGCCTGCAGACGATCGACGCAACCTGCCCGCTGGTGACCAAGGTCCACGTCTCCGCCCGCCGCTTCGCCGCCCAGGGCTACACGATCGTGATGATCGGCCACGACGGCCACGAGGAGGTCGAAGGGACGACCGGCGAGGCGCCCGACAGCATCGTCCTGATCGAAACCGCGGACGAGGTCGAGAGCCTCGAGGTGCCGGATCCCGGCAAGGTCGCCTTCATCACCCAGACCACGCTCTCGGTCGACGAGACCGCCGAGGTGATCGCCGCCCTGCGGTCCAAGTTCCCGGCGATCGTCAGCTCCAAGTCAGACGACATCTGTTACGCGACGACCAACCGCCAGATCGCCGTCAAGCAGCTGGCCCGCGAGTGCGAGCTGGTGCTGGTGATCGGCTCGACCAACTCCTCCAACTCCAACCGCCTGGTCGAGGTCGCCCGCGAACACGGCTCCGCCTCGCACCTAATCGACAACCACACCCAGGTCGACGAGCAGTGGCTTCAGGGCGTCGAGACGGTCGGCATCACCTCAGGCGCCAGCGCCCCCGAGGAGCTGGTCGAGAGCCTGGTCGCCTTCTTCCGCGAGCGCGGCGCCGAGGACGTCTCCGAGCTCCGCACCGTCCACGAGGACGTGCGCTTTATGCTGCCGAAAGAGATTCGTGACGAGGTTGCGGCGCGGGCCTGAGGCCTCGCTGCGGGGCCGCCTGGCGCCGATCTGTGTTGCCGGGCTCCTCCTGACGAGCCTCGGCTGCGCGTCCGTGGCAAGCGCTTCGGCGCCGTCCTTCTGCCAGGAGCGCTACGTTCGCGACTACGCAGCGCCGCTGAGTCGGATGCCGCACCACCGCCCGCCGCCGGAAGGCGAACTTCCATTCGGACCGCGCAACTTCGGGATCCACCGGATCGACCGCACGCCACTGGCGCTTGACGGCAGTCGCTTCGGCTACCGGTTCGGCGGCAAGCACGAAGGCGCCCGCGTCCTCGACCTCGGATGGCGGGCGACCGCGGTTGCCCGGGCCGTCGATGCGCGAGGCCGGGTGCGTCGTGTCGTCGGCGAGCGACGCTGGCGCGCCCACCGAATCACGGATCTCGACGCGCTGGAGATCGCCTTTCCCGCCGACCACCCCGGCTATTTCCGCGTCGACCTTCGCATCGCGACGTTGGACGGCAGCCGGCGCGTCGCCTACCGCGACTACTTTCGCGTGCTGCGCCGCAGCCATGACGTCGGGATCAAGGTCAGCGCCGAGAGCACCCGGCCTGGAGAAGCCGTTTGGGGCGCACTCGTGAACCCCGGTGCCGGTCAGGTCGCGACCCGCTCCTACCTCGACCTCGAAAGGGCCGAAGGTGAGGGCTGGGTGAGGGTCCCGGTTCCTCCCAGCCCGGGATCGGTGATGGCCCACCACGTGTTGATCGGCCCCGGCGAAGCCGGCCTCTGCCAGCGGTTCGACGTTCCCGCCGACGCGATTCCGGGCAGCTATCGCTTTTCGGCCCCGGTCAACCTGGACACCCGAAAGCGGGTCCGGGTGACCGGCCCGTTTGTCGTCGCTCCCTGAGCTTCAGCGCGCCTGGCCCGGCAGGATGCGGAAGCGGTAGGTGGTCAGCGGCGATTTGTTCAGCACCGAGTCCCAGCTGCGAATTCGGAATTCATAGAGCCCGGGGTTCAGCCGCTCGGGTTCGGCGTAGCTGTACGAGCCTTCGGAGACCATGTAGCTCGCTTGCGCCCGGTTCGAGCAGGTGAGCAGCGTCGGGCAGCGGGGGAAGTACAGGGAGAGGAAGCTGTCGAAAGAGGCGTTGCTCTTCCAGACCAGCCCGGGTGGTTTCAGGCGACGCAGGGAGCCGGTGAAGACCTCGCCGCCCTCACCTACCAGCCGTAGGTCATCGCTGCTGGTGAAGCGGAAGATCGGCTTGCGGTCCCAGCTGCGCCGCGGCGGTTTCTGGGTCAGCTCGGGAGCGTCCGGGGGCGTGCGGTCGACCGTCACCGTGACGCTGGGCGGGTTCGGATCGGTCCCGTCCTCATCGGTGGCTACGACGGTGACGGCGTGGGGGCCGGACGCAAGGCGCTGGGGAATCGGCACTGACCCGTAGAAGGGACCCGGCAGCAGCCGTCCGCCGCCTGGACCTCGGCGGAGGAGTACGCCGCCACCCGTTTCGGTCTCGAGGTATTCGACGGGGCAGCGCACCGGGAGCCCGTCGAGACTGCACACGAAGCTGACTTTGCTGCCCTTCGTGTATTCGGCGCTCGAGTCCTCGCCCGGCACTTCGGATTCGCCGGTGGAGAAGAAGGCGAGCGCTTCCGCGCGCGGGCCGATCAGGCCTTCCGGGCCGCCGGGCGTCAGCTCGATCTGTGGCGGCACCCGGTTCGCGTCGCCGGCCTGCGCCGGGGCGGCGAGGAACGCGGCACCGCAGAGGCAGCCGGCGAGCAGGACGAGGAGCCGCCGCACGCGCTTAGCCCTCGTAGGGCTTGTAGCGGTTGTGCAGCATCAGGTCGTTGCCGTCGGGGTCGGTGAAGAGCGCCATGTGGCAGACGCCGGTGTCGAAGGTCTCGCCAACGAACTCCACGCCTTTGGCTTCCAGCTCGGCGCGGGCGGCGGCGACGTCCTCGACGTGGAGCGCCGGGTGGGCGTTTTTCGAGGGCGCGAACTCCATTCCGAATTTGGCCGGCTCCCAGATCCCGAAGCAGGTCTCGCCGACCCAGAACTCGTACTGGGAGTTCTCGTCCGGCTTGAGCCCGAGCGTCTCGACGTAGAAGGCGCGGGTGCGGTCGGCGTCGGTCGACGGGACACCGACGAAATCGAGCTTGCTGATCATCGTTCCTCCTCTATGGGGGGCCTGGCGAGAAGCTGATTGACCACACCCGTACCCCATCTGCGGGCCGAATCACCAGCGAGTGCGCCTCGTGGCGGGGGTGCTCGGCGAGGGCGATCAGGCCGGGGGAAGGGCCGGCGATCGACTCGCTCCACTTGCCGTCGAGCTCGACCTGGATCTCGCCCTCGCCTTCGACCGTCGCGTAGGCGCCGCCCGCCTGGTAGTCGAGGGCAAGCACCTCGCCGTCCTCGCCCGCGGTCCAGGGACGCTCCCAGCTGCCGCCGGGGAAGACCTCGGGCGTCGGTGCCATCACCCGGGCGCCGGGGGCGTCGGTCGGGCGCAGCGGCGCCATCGGGTCCGGCAGCTCGCGCAGGGCGTCGATCTCGCGCAGCTCGGCCTGGATCGCCTCCTCGGTGGCCGTGTATTCGCCCTCGCCGAAATGGACCCAGGAGAGGGAGCCGCCGAGGCTCCAGAGGAAGAGGCTGGGCCAGCCCTCGCAGCCGTAGGCGTGCCAGAGCTCGTGCTCGGCGTCGATCGCGACCGGGAAGGTGACGCCGAGGCGCTCGAGGCCGGCGGCGACCGCCTCGGGATCGGCGCCGAAGGGGAAGCGCGGCGCCTGCACCCCGATCACGCTGAGGCCGGCGTCGCGGTAGCGGCGCGCCCACTCGCTCAGATAGGGCAGCGTCCGCACGCTGTTCAGCTGCCCGATTTCGAAGAAGTGGACGAGCGCCGGACCACCCGCGGTCAGTGCCGGCATCGACTCCGGCTCGAGGCCGACCCAGGTCAGGCCGTCGGGCAGGTCGGGGGAGGCGATGTTGTCGCGACCTGGGCGCACCGGCCGGACAGTATCCTGGGCTGCCGTGACCGAGCTCGGCGCCTTCCTGCTCCCCGCGATCCCGCTGCTGTTCCTGGTGATCCCGCTGCTGCTCGGGCGCTACCCGGGCTGCCAGGCGATCGTCCGCCTGGCCGAGCGCATCGCCGCCCGCGGCGATGCTCCGCGGGCTGCGGCGGCCGCCCGCCCGGTGCCGCGCCGCCCGCGCTCCTTCGCAGCGGCCGGCGGCCTTCTCCTCGCCCTCTCGCTCTCCGGTCGCGCTCCGCCCGCCTGGGCGTAGCCAAGCGTCTTTGGCGCGCGGAGACCCTCCCGGCTTTCCGGGGTGAGGAGCCGCGCGCGACCGATCGAGAGGAGATTCACCGATGAAGCACTCGAGAACCGCATTGCTGCTGCTGGCCACCTTCGCCGCCGCTCTGGCCCTGGCGGCCTGTGGTGGGGGGGACGACACCACCGACACCGGCGGCGCGGCGACCACCGCGCCCACCGACGAGTCCGGCGCGACCGCCGCCGACACTACGGCCGAGAAGCCCTCCGTCCTGACCATCGTCGTCCGCGACGGCGAACCGGTCGGCGGCATCCAGGAGCTCGAGTTCGACAGCGGCGAACAGATCCGCTTCAAGGTCCGCTCCGATGCGGCGGAAGAGATCCACGTCCACGGCTACGACGTCGTCGAGGAGGTCGCCGCCGGCGGCACGGTCGAGTTCGACTTCCCGGCTGAGATCGAAGGGATCTTCGAGGCGGAGCTGGAGGAGCTGGGGGTCCAGATCGCGGAGCTGCGGGTCAACCCATGAGCTGGCTGCCGCTGGCCCACGCGCTGGCCGCCCGGCAGGACCTGCCGGTGCCGGCCTGGCTCTTCGCCTGGGGGGCGTCGATCGTCCTGATCGTCTCCTTCTTCGCGCTCGCCGCCGGCTGGCGCAAACCCCGCTTCGAGCAGGCCAACTGGCGCCCGCTCGGAGCGGGGCTCTCCCGCGCCCTGCTCAGCACCCCGGCGCAAGCCCTCTTCGGCCTGGTCGGGGTCTTCCTGCTCGGCGTCGCCGTCTACGCCGGGCTGCGCGGCACCGAAGCCCCGGACCGCAACTTCGCCCTCACCTTCCTCTTCGTCACCACCTGGCTCGGCTTCCCCTTCTTCTCCGCCCTGCTCGGGGACATCTTCCGTCCCTTCAACCCCTGGCGCGCGGTCGGCCGCGCCGCCGGCGCTGCCTTCACGGCGATCGCCGGGCAGCGGCCCGCCCACCTCGCCTACCCGGAGCGCCTCGGCCGCTGGCCCGCCGCGATCGGCCTGCTCGCGGTCGTCTGGCTGGAGGTCGTCTACGGCGCCAGCGGCGGCGTCGCCGTCGGCCTCGACCCCCACGTCGCCGCCGTGGCCACCCTCGCATACAGCGCCTACACGCTGGCGATGATGGCCCTCTTCGGGGTCGAGAAGTGGTGCGAGCGGGGGGAGGTCTTCTCGGTCTACTTCGGGATGTTCGGCCGGCTCGGCTGCTTCGGCGTCAGCCAGGGCCGGCTGGCGTTGCGCCGCCCGCTCTCGGCCGCGACCCACTGGGCGACCGTGCCGGGCTCGGCCGCGGTCGTGATCGCCTCGATCGCCACCACCAGCTTCGACGGCGCCCAGGAGGGGGCCTTCAAGAACGCGATGGAAAGCGTCTTCGACTGGATCGCCGACGCCGGCATCGGGCTGACCACCGCTCTGCGCCTCACCGACACCATCTTCATGCTGCTCTGCTTCGCCGGCGTCGCCCTCGTCTACATGGCGGGGGTGCGGGGGATGCGGACGGTCCCCGGCGCCCCCTCGGTGGCCAAGCTCCGGACCGGCTTCGCCCACACGCTGATCCCGATCGCGCTCGCCTACCTGGTCGCCCACTACTTCAGCCTCTTCGTCTTCCAGGAGCAGGCGCAGTTCACCTACCTGCTCTCCGACCCGCTCGGGACCGCCCACACCGACCTCTTCGGCACCGCCTCCGGCGGCATCGACTTCAAAGTCTTGAGCGCCAACGCGATCTGGTACGTCCAGGTCGGCGCCCTCGTCGCCGGCCACGTCCTCGCCCTCACCCTGGCCCACGACCGCGCCCTCGTCTACTGGCCCGACTACCGCCGCGCCACCGCCTCCCAGTACTGGATGCTGGCGGTGATGGTCGCCTTCACCTGCTTCGGCCTCTACCTGCTCTCGGTCGCGAACGGATAGGGCGCCTATTCTCGGATCGATGCTCCCGCTCGCCCACGCCGGCCACTACGCCGTCTGGGCCCTCTACCTGCTCCCGGTCATCCTCGTGATCCTCGGCGTCCTCAAAACGACTCTCCGAAATCGCCGGAACAAAGACGCCCCACCCGGGGGTGGCAGGGAGGGGGATCCGAGAACGGACACACCTGCCCGCCCGCAGGATCCCCCTCCCTGACAGGCCCCCCGGGCGGAGCTCCTTCGTCCCTCAGAGGATCTCGGCTAGCCGTTTCTCGAGCGCCGCTGAGATCTCGTCCCGCACCGGCCCCTCGGCCAGCCGTTCGACCAGGGACTCGAGGAAGCCTTCGATGATCAGCGACTTCGCCCCCGCCGGGTCGAGGCCGCGCGAGGTCAGGTAGAAGAGCTGCTCCTTGTCGACCTGGGCGATCGCCGCGGCGTGGGTGCAGCGGACGTCGTCGGCGAGGATCTCCAGGCCCGGGATCGCGTCGGCGTGGGCCTCGGGGGAGAGCAGCAGGTTGCGGCTCTCCTGGAAGGCGTCGGTCTGCTGGGCGCCGGGGTCGACCTTGATCATCCCCCGCCACACAGCGGTGGAGCCGGCGGCGAGGACGCCGCGGAAGGCGAGGTCGGAGTCGGTGTTCGGCGCCGCGTGCTCCTGGGTGGTGTCGTAGTCGAGGTGCTGCCCGGGGCCGCCGGCGTAGCCGCCGGTGACCCGCGCCTCGGAGCCGGGGCCGGCCAGCTTGGTCTCCATCCGCACCTTGCCGCGGCCCGAGCCGAAGCCGAGGGCGGCCCAGTCGAGGCGGCCGTCGCGCTCGACCTGGGCACGCTGGGTGGCGAAGATCCAAGCCTGCTCGGAGATGTCCTGGGTGTTGACGTAGCGCAGGGTCGCACCCTGGCCGACGCTCAGCTCGACCACCGAGTTGAGCAGCGCGTCGATCTCGTCGCCGGGCGAGGACCAGTGCTCCCAGACCTCCGCTTCGGCGCCTTCCTCGAGCACGATCAGGGTCCGCCAGCTGAGCGCCGAGCCGGCGGTGTCGAGCGGCAGCGCGATCCGGATCGGCTCGCTCAGCCGCACGCCGCGGGGGACGTGGATCAGCACGCCGTCGCGCCAGCCCGCCTCGTTGCGGGCGACGAAGGGGTCCTCGATTCCGACGAGTGAACCCAGCTGCTCTTCGAGCAACTGGGGATGGGAATTCAGGGCATCGGCAAGAGAAAGGACCGTGGCTCCCTCTGCCCCCACGATTTGAGCCTGGGGACTCGCCGCCTCGTAGGCGCCGAGGTCGAGCCCGGAGAGGTCGGTGAATTCCCAGCCCTTGGCCTTCTGGTCGGGCAGGGGGAGGCTCTCCGCAAGAGAGGCGCCGCGCTGGCGCCTCTCCTCGAGCCAGGCCGGTTCGGTCATCAACTCAGCCAATGGAGCCCTCCATCTGCAGCTCGATCAGCCGGTTCAGCTCGACCGCGTACTCCATCGGCAGCTCCTTGGTGACCGGCTCGATGAAGCCGTTGACGATCATCTTCGAGGCCTCCTCCTCGTCGAGCCCGCGGCTCTGCAGGTAGAAGAGCTGCTCGTCGCCGATCTTGGAGACCGTCGCCTCGTGGCCGACGTCGGCGTCGTTCTCGTCGATCCGGATCGTCGGGTAGGTGTCCGAGCGCGAGTCCTCGTCCAGCAGCAGCGCGTCGCAGACGACCTTGGAGCGGGATTCGCTGGCCCCGTCGGCGACCTCCAGCAGGCCGCGGTAGGTGGCGCGGCCGCCGTCCTTGGAGATCGACTTGGAGAAGATCGAGGACGAGGTGCGCGGGGCGGCGTGGATGATCTTGCCGCCGGCGTCCTGGTGCTGGCCGGCGCCGGCGAAGGCGATCGAGAGGATCTCGCCGTGGGCTTCGGGCCCGAGCAGGTAGATCGACGGGTACTTCATCGTCAGTTTCGAGCCGAGGTTGCAGTCGACCCACTCCATCGTCGCCTTCTCGTGCGCCACCGCGCGCTTGGTGACCAGGTTGAAGACGTTCTGCGACCAGTTCTGGACGGTCGTGTAGCGGACCCGGGAGCTCGGCTTGGCGACGATCTCGACCACCGCCGAGTGCAGCGAGTCGCTGGAGTAGACCGGCGCCGTGCAGCCCTCGATGTAGTGGACGTCGGCGCCCTCCTCGCAGATGATCAGCGTGCGCTCGAACTGGCCCATGTTCTCGGTGTTGATCCGGAAGTAGGCCTGCAGCGGCATCTCGACCTTGACCCCGGCCGGGACGTAGACGAAGGAGCCGCCCGACCAGACGGCCGAGTTCAGCGCCGCCAGTTTGTTGTCGTTGGCCGGGATGATCGTCGCCCAGTACTCGCGCACCAGGTCCTCGTGCTCGCGCAGGGCGGTGTCCATGTCGGTGAAGATCACGCCCTGGGCCTCGAGCTTCTCGTTGACCTGGTGGTAGACGACCTCGGACTCGTACTGTGCGCCGACGCCGGCGAGGAATTTGCGCTCGGCCTCAGGGATGCCGAGTCGGTCGAAGGTGTTTTTGATGTCCTCCGGGACCTCGCTCCAGTCGCGGCTGTTCTTCTCCGAGGCGCGGACGAAGTAGTGGATGTCGTCGAAGTCGATCTGGCCGAGGTTGCCGCCCCAGGTCGGGGTCGGGCGGGAGTAGAAGTGTTCGAGCGACTTCAGCCGGAAGTCGCGCATCCACCGCGGCTCGTCCTTGTAATCGGAGATCGATTCGACGACCTCGCGCGAGAGCCCCTTCGGGGCTTTGTAGGCGTAGCCGGACTCCGAGTCGTGGAAGCCGAACTTCTCCTTGTAGTCGGCGTTGATGCCGGCCAGCTCTCTTTTCTCAGCTACGACCTCGGGCGTTGCCATGTCTACTCGACCTCCAGGGTGATGGTGTCGTCCTCGATGGCTATCGGGAACGTTTGCACCGGCTGGAAAGCGGGGAGCGTCTTCGGCCTGCCGGTGCTGAGGTCGAAGAGGGAGCCGTGGCGGGGGCACTCGACGGTGCAGCTGGCGGGGTCGAACTCGCCCTCGGCCAGCGGGCCGTCGTCGTGGGAGCAGCGGTCCTCGATCGCGTACAGCGCCCCCTCGCAATTGAAGACGCCGATCTTGCGGCCGTCATGCTCGACCAGGCGCATCTCGCCGGAGGCGAGCTCGGCGGCCGGGCATACGGCGATCGTGGTTCCAGCGGTGTCGGTCAAGAGGTTGGACTGCTCCCCAGTGGTAGCTAGTGCGGGATGAGACTTAATCCTACTTGCAAGGTCGGATTTTAGCGAGACGGGCCGGCCGGCCGGCGTTCACAGGCAAACGATGAATTTCGGTCCCGGGTCTGGTCTTATCTGCGTAGGACACCTTCGAGAAGAGGAGCCGAGATGAGTGAGAAGACGAGCTACGAGCCCGGGACCCCCTGCTGGGTCGAATTGAGTGGCACGCCCGACATCGAGGCGAGCGAGGCCTTCTACCGTGAGCTGTTCGGCTGGGAGATGCCGGAGCTGCCGAACTCGGCCGAAATGGGCGGCTACCGGCGGGCGAAACTGAACGGCAAGGACGTCGGCGGGGTTTCGCCGAAGATGCAGGACGAGCAGCCGACCGTATGGGCCACCTACGTCTCGGTCGCCGATGCGGCAGCGACGATGGCGCAGGTCGGCGAGGCCGGCGGCCAGACGATCGCCGAGACGATGGACGTGGTGGGGCTGGGCCAAATGGCCGTCTTCGCCGACCCGACCGGGGCCGTCTGCGGGGTCTGGGAGCCCGGCACCTTCATCGGCGCGGAGCTCGTCAACGAGCCCGGCACCTTCGGCTGGAACGAGCTTGGCACCCGCGACCGCGCCGCGGCCCGGCAGTTCTACGGTGCCGTCTTCGGTTGGGGCTTCGACGAGGAAGAGTCCGCCCGCGCCGGGACGTACACGATCTGGAAAGTGGGCGACGCGATGGTCGGCGGCATGCTCGACCTGAGCGCCGTCGGTGTCCCCGACGAAGTGCCGCCGCACTGGCTCGTCTACTTCATGGTTGAGGACACCGACGCCACGGTGGAGAAGGTCAAGGCCGGCGGCGGCAGCGTGATGCTGGAGCCGATGGACATACCGGTCGGCCGCTTCGCCGTCGTCGCCGACCAGTTCGGCGCCAGCTTCGCCGTCATGCAGCCGAGCGAGGAGACGCTGGCGAACATGCCGTAGGCCGAGGTTCAGCCGAGGTCGGCGACCGCTTCCGCGGGGTCGCCGGCCTCGCCCTCGTCCTCCCATTCGGCGGACTGGCCGAGGCTGGCGCTCTTGACGATCTTCAGGCCCAGCATCGCGCACTTCATCCGCGTCGCCGAGATCTCGATCCCGAGCAGCTCGAGCACGAACTCCTTCGGCAGCCGCAGCAGCTCCTCGCGCGATTTGCCGGCCAGCTCGTCGGTCAGCAGTGAGGTCGCCGCGGTCGAGATCGCGCAGCCTTTGCCCTCGAAGGCGATCTCGGCCACGCGGTCGTTCTCGTCGAGCTTGATCGTCACGTGCTGCTCGTCGCCGCAGAACGGGTTCGTGTCCTCGAACTCGAGGTCGGGATCGTCGACGTGGCCGAAGTTGTGCGGCCGCTTGTAGTGCTCGAGGATCTGGTCGCGGTAGAGCTCGTCCATGCTTTGAGGCTAGCGAAGCGGTGTCGGAGGCTTCGGTCGGGCGTCGAACGCCAGGAAACGCTTAGAGTGATCGAGCAATTCCCGACTGGGGAGGATCGCCAATGTATAAAGCAAGCTCAAACTCCTTGTCCGTGGCCTCGTCGCCACCAGGTTTAGAGGGTAGGAGAACTCGATGAAAGCTCCAAGGGGTGGCTCGTGTCGCCGGATGTGAGGTTTCGAGGCCAGCCGTTTGAGGCTTCAGATTCGGTAGGCCAACTTCTTAAAGAGCGACTTGCCGATCCTGAGGTCGATTCGGTCACGATTGTTGCCGCGTGGGTTCGCTTCGGCGGTCTGAGAAGGCTCAAGCCCGATATTGACGGCTTTCGGAGCCGTGGGGGGAGGCTTCGGATCTTGCTTGGCATTGATGAAGGGGTGGCAAGTCGCCCCGGGTTGCTGCTCGCTTCGAACCTTGCGGACGAAGCCTTCGTCTTCCATGATCGGTCCGCCCGGACGTTCCATCCAAAGGTCTATCTCTGCGAGGGAGAGACCAAGGCCTGGCTCCTCGTCGGATCATCCAACGTCACTGCTGGCGGGCTATTCGCAAATTATGAGGCGTCTCTTGAGGTTGAGTTTGATCTGCCGAATGAGTGCGATGCTGAGGCTCTCCAAGAGACGAAGCGCTGGATCGACCATTTGCAAGAGGATCGCGAGCTGTGTCTGCCGCTCACCGAAGCAATGGTGGAGCAACTCGGAGAAAACTCGAGGTACTCGATTTCGCGTGGCGAGCGTCGGGCTCCCCATGTCCGCCTATCAACTTCTGATCCCGATCTGTTTGGCTTGAGCGGCAACGAGAGGACTGCGGCGCCGGCACTTCCGAAGGCGGCACGGGGAGAACGGGAAGAGCTCGAAGGGCTATCCCCTGTTCCGCCAGTTCCTGCCGCAGCCATCGGTTTACCTGGTCGAGTTCGTGCCTTTGAAGCATGGTCGAAGGTCCTGTCCCGCTCAGATGCCCAGCATCCGATGAATCCCTCTACCAATCCACTTGGCAATGTACGCCTAACGAGAGGAAATTCGACGGTTAACTGGCGGATTTGGTTTCGTGAGGAGTTGTTTGGGGAGGAGGATTGGCAGCCCCGCACCGACACTAGGGGCAATGCCACCGAAATTGCGGCGGTCCCCTTCCACGTGACCATTGATGGCGAAGAAGTGGGGGTCGCAGACTTAGACGTGGACCACGCCCCCCATAGGGAGTCCGGACAGGACAATCATGCAACCGTCTTGCATTGGGGTCCCCTCGCTCCCATTATTCGAGGTACTGATTACTCGGGTTATACGCTCACGCTCGAGCGTATGACTCGCGGCACTTACCACCTTGATATCTCGCCTTGATTAGGCGCCTTATGCCGCGGCGGGAAATGCGTCCTGTATGGGCGACCCGGCTCGGCTACTGCGAGCCAATCGCCTCTCGACCAGCGTTTGGCGAGCGGCCGCCAATAGACCGGCGAGCTCCTCTTCTAGCCCGCCAGCATTGATCAGCAAGGCGTCCGTTGCCTCAACTAGCGCTTCCTCGCCGCTTTCCCTGCAGATCGAGTCCAGTTGTGGAAGCCATTTCTCGGCTTCAGCAAGGCTCGTCACAGCGAGTCGTCCGATCTCAGATGGGACTAGCTCCAGAACGCCGCCGCCAAAGCTGCGCCCCTCGAGCTCGGCCGAGAGGAGAGTCAGCGAGCTATGGAAGCACGCCGAAAGTGCCTGGGCGGAAATTGTGGCGTCCGGGAGGATACGACCGCGGTAGATGGTGTCGGTCGTGTAGACGCCGGCCTCGTTAACGATGATTCGGGCGATCCGGTGCGAGCGCTTCGAAAGGAGGAGTTCTCCAGTCTCGATATTTGGGACTCGGTACCACGGATCTCGAATTTTGCACTTGTAGCGCGCGGGGAGGTCCTGCTTTTCCCCTCTTTCGAGATAGGCGGTGGGTCGCGCGAAAGAGAGGGGCTCCGGCGCCTCCGCCGAGAAGTCGAGTAGCCAGCTGCGCGCATTTGAGTCGAGGGTAGCGCCGTGGTCTTCGCAGGAATACAAGAGACCTGGTGCGTGGCGGAGACGGGGTAGAAGGGGCTTGGACCAAGGCTCCAGTTCAAACTCGGCGCGATCGTAATCCGGAACGCAGAAGAAATTGTTTGCCCCCGTGACAATGCTGACCTGGAACCGGGCAATGGAATCTAAGCGGGTTACACGCATATTCTCCAGTGCCAGCTGAAGGGCTGCTAGCTGACTGGGCGACAACAAGTAGCGAGTCCAGTTCACTTGCGTCGAATCGACGCTATGTGTCCAGCTATGGCGACCCACCGAATTGTGGTCGGTGAGGGTGAGCTCGGCGCGTTGACCATCTCCTTCGGCACGGCGACCACTCAGCACAACAACCTCTTGGAGGACTGCTGGAAATGAGCCAGGAGCAAACAGGTCTATGCTCAGCTGCGAGGTGTTGGCCAGTAGCCAGCGTCTGAGATGGGACGCCGAGGAGCCGGTGAGTAGCTCACTCGGGACCACAAAGCTGAACGCCCCCTTCGGCTTTAATCGTGCTATGGCTGCTCCGAGTACTGGCAGCCAGAGATTTGAAACCCCAGCAAAGGAAATTCCGATGCGCTCCCCGAGTTTCCCAATTTTTTCTTTATCGTGGCTGGAGACAAATTGGTAGCGAACGAACGGTGGGTTGCCGACCGCTGCGTCGAAACTCTCGTTCGTGGTTGCACCCCAGTCAACGGCGCTTTCTACCTGGATTGAGGCTGAGAATTTCGTCTCTCGCAGGACACGGCGGCACTTCTCCGCCTCGATCTCCAGCGGCTCGATTGCGACAATCCCAGCGGTTCGCTCGGCGATCACGCTTTCCGTGATTCCGCGCAGGAAGGCGCCATCGCCCGCGCTGGGCTCTAGAAAGTGCAAGTCATCTGCGTCGGGCAACAAATTCCGAAGGCGACTTAGGCAGAACTCGACGAGCGGGGTTGGCGTATAGAAGCCCCCACGAAGCTTCTGCGCGGTCAGCTGCGCCCTTGATTTCACCGGCGGAAGAGTAGACACCCAAGCGGTCGGTGGGTGCCTAGAGCCCGAACACGCCCCTCGCGTCTTCGAGTCCGTCGACCAGGCGGTCGATCTCCTCCGGCGTCGTGTAGGCGCCGAAGCTGGCGCGGGCGGTGGCGGCGACGCCGAGCCGGTCCATGAGGATCTGGGCGCAGTGGTGGCCGGCGCGGACGGCGACGCCGTGGCGGTCGAGGATCTCGGAGACGTCGTGGGCGTGGATGCCCTCGATCTCGAAGGAGACCGGGCCCAGCCGCTCGGGGCCGCGGGGCGGGCCGAAGATCCGCAGTCCCGGCACCTCGGCCAGCCGCTCCAGGGCGTAGTCGGCGATCTCCTGCTCGTGCTCGCGCACCGCCTCCATCCCCAGCGAGTCGAGCCAGCGCAGGGCCGAGGCCATCCCGATCGCCTGCGTTATCGCCGGCGTCCCCGCCTCGAAGCGGGCCGGAACCTCGGCGTAGGTGGTGCCCTCGCGGGCCACCTTGCGGATCATCGAGCCGCCGCCGAGGAAGGGCGGCATCGCCCGCAGCAGGTCGAGCTTGCCCCAGAGGGCGCCGATCCCGGTCGGCCCGTAGAGCTTGTGGCCGGTGATCGCGTAGAAGTCGACCCCCAGCTCGGCCATGTCGAGCGGCAGCTTCGGCGCCGACTGGGCGCCGTCGGCGAGCACCAGGGCGCCGGCCTCGTGCGCGAGGCGGGAGATCTCCGCCACCGGGTTCTCGGTCCCGAGCACGTTGGAGACGTGGGCGACGGCGACGAGCTTGGGGCCACGCTCCAAGAGCGCCGCCAGCGCCTCCATGTCGAGCAGGCCCTCGGCGTCGATCGGCGCCCAGTCGATCTCCGCCCCGACCCGCTCCGCCAGCTGCTGCCAGGGAACGATGTTGGAGTGGTGCTCCATCTCGGTCAGGACGATGCGGTCGCCGGGGCCGACGTTGGCGTCGCCCCAGGCGCGGGCGACGAGGTTGATCGCCTCGGTCGCGTTACGAACGAAGAGGACCTCGCGGCGGTCGCCGGCGCCGATGTGGTCGGCAACCGTGGCGCGCGCCCCCTCGTAGGCGTCGGTCGCCTCGGCCGAGAGCGTGTGGGAGCCGCGGTGGACGTTGGAGTGGTGGCGGCGCTCGTAGCGGTCGACCGCCTGGATCGAGGCCAGCACCCGCTGCGAGCTGGCGCCGCTGTCGAGGTAGGCGACGGGTTTGCCGTTGACCTCACGCTCGAGCGCCGGGAAGGCGGCGCGGACCTTCTCGATCGGCAGCGGGGCGACCGGAACGGAGCTCTTGGCGCCGAGCGGCTCCATGTCCCCGGGGGCTAGGCGCCCGCGCCCGCCCCGACCTCCTCGCGGATCCAGCCGTAGCCCTTCTCCTCGAGCACGCCGACCAGCTCCGGGCCGCCCTCCTTGACGATCCGGCCCTCGAACATGACGTGGACGGAGTCCGGCTTGACCATGTGCAGGATGCGCTGGTAGTGGGTGATGATCAGGACGCCCATGTCCGGGCCGGCGAACGTGTTGACGCCCTCGGCGACGGTGCGCAGGGCGTCGATGTCGAGGCCGGAGTCGGTCTCGTCGAGGACCGCGATCTCGGGCTTCAGCAGCGCCAGCTGCAGCAGCTCCATCCGCTTCTTCTCGCCGCCGGAGAAGCCGTCGTTGAGGTAGCGGCTGGAGAAGTCTTTGGGGATGTTCGCCAGCTCCATCGCCGCCTGGGCGGTTTTGGCGAAGTCTTTGATCTTGATCTGGTCTTCGCCGCGCGCCTCGCGCTGGGCGTTGATGATCATCCGCAGGTACTTGCTGACGGAGACGCCGGGGATCGCGACCGGGTACTGGAAGGCCATGAAGAGGCCGGCCTGGGAGCGCACGTCGGGGTCGGCCTCGGTGATGTCCTCGCCTTTGAAGGTGATCGAGCCCTCGGTCACCTCCAGCGCCGGGTGGCCCATGATCGCGTTGGCGAGCGTCGACTTGCCGGAGCCGTTGGGCCCCATCAGCGCATGGACCTTGCCTTTCTCCACGTCGAGGTCGAGGCCGCGGAGGATCTGCTTGTCCTCGACCTTCACGTGCAGGTTCCGTATCTCCAACTCAGCCAATTTCGCTCCGTTTCTGGATTGCAGTAAGTGGTTTAGGCGGCGCCGACGACGGCCGCCTCGCGGCGGTCGCTCGGCTGCGAGAACTCGACCAGCTCCGCCAGCGTGGTGCCGGCCAGCGCCTTGGTGACGCCGCCCTGCACCCGCGTCCACAGCAGCTTCGTCGCGCAGGCGCGGTCGCCGTCGTCCTCGTGCGAACAGAGGACTTTGCCCTCCGGCGTCTCGTGGAAGCACTCCATCGGCGCGATCTGGCCTTCCAGCGCCTCGACCACCGCGTCCATCGTGATCTGGTCGGCCGGTTTGGCCAGCCGGTAGCCGCCGTGGGCGCCGCGGGTGGAGGTGACGAGATCCGCCTTGCGGAGTTTCGCGACCAGGTGCTCGAGATAGGAGAGCGGCAGGTTCTCCGCTTCGGCGACGCTCGAAAGCGAGATCGGCGCCGAACCGGGCTGGCGTCCCAGCTCCACCATCAGGCGCACTCCGTACTCGGCTTTGGTCGAGAACAACATCTCCGGCTAAATCCTACCGAAGCGGTCGGTTATGCCGTCCCGAGCGCTCAGGGCTCGATCAGGCCGCGGCGGATCGCGTAGCGGACCAGCTCGACCCGGTCGCGCATCCCCAGCTTGCGCATCGCGTTGGCGCGGTGGTTCTCGACCGTCTTCTCCGAGAGGTGGAGGATCTCGGCGATCTGCTTGGTCGTGTTCGCCTCGGCGACCAGCTTGACGATCTCCTCCTCGCGCGGGGTCAGCTCCTCCTCGCCGCTGGAGCCGCGCTCGAGCACGTCCTTGATCAGCGTCCGCTGCGCCTCCGGAGTGAGGAACGGCTCGCCGCGCTCGACCGCGCGAATCGCCGCCAGCAGGTCGGTGTCGGCCTGCGCCTTCAGCACGTAGCCGGAGGCCCCCGCTTTCAGCGCCTCGAACAGGTAGCGCTCGTCGTCGTGCATGGAGAGGATCAGGACCGCGGTCTCCGGCGCCTGCTTCTTGATCTCGCGGGTCGCCTGCAACCCGGTCAACTTCGGCATTTTCACGTCGAGGATCGCCAGGTCGGGCCGCTCCCGCACCGCCAGGTCGCGCGCCTCGGCCCCGTCCGCCGCCTCGGCCACGACCTCGAGGTCGGGTTGGCGCTCCAGCAGCAGCCGGATCCCGGAGCGGACGATGCCGTGGTCGTCGGCGATCAGCACCCTCATCGGGTCGATTCTCCCGGCAGGGCCAGCCGCACCGTGGTGCCGCGGCCGGGGCGGGACTCGATCGTCAGCTCGCCGCCGACCAGGAGCGCCCGCTCGCGCATGCCGCCGATCCCGAGCCCGCCCTCGGACTCGTCGAAGGCAAAGCCGCGGCCGTCGTCGGCGACCTCGAGCGCGACGCCGCCGTCCTCGCGGCGGCGCATCCGCACCTCGACCTTGCCGGCGCCGCTGTGGCGGGCGGCGTTGGAGAGCGCCTCCTGGGCGACCCTGTAGACGACCAGCTGGTCGTCGTTGGAGAGGTCGGAGAAGTCGCCCTCGGCGGCGAAGCCGGCCTCGATATCGCCGCGGCCGACCTGCTCGACCTGGCCGCCGACGGCGGCGGTGAGGCCGAGGTCGTCGAGCGCGGTGGGGCGCAGCTGGCGGGCGAGGGAGAGCAGCTCCCGCATCGCCTGGTTGGCCAGCGACTTGGTCTCGGCCAGCTCCTGCTCGAGCTCCGGCGGCGCCGCCTCGCGCACCGCCTCCAGCCGCAGCAGCAGCCCGGTCAGCGACTGGTTGACCTCGTCGTGGAGGTCGCGGGCGACGCGGGTCCGCTCCTCCTCCTGCGCCCGCAGCGCCGCCGAGCCGGCGCGGCGGCGCTCGGCTTCCAGGCGCCGCATCATCCGCAGGAAGGCGAGCTCGATCCGCTCCACCTCCTCGGTCTGGCCGACGCCGTCGATCGACGCCGGCAGCAGCGGCCCCGGCCGGCTCAGGTCGACCTTCTCCATCTCCTCGATCAAGCGCTCCAAGGGCGTCAGCCGGCGCCGCAGTCGCAGGAGGCTGATGGTCAGCGCGATCACGACGAGCATCAGCCCGATCGCCAGCAGGGTCATCGGCCAAGCCTAGGGGGTGCCCCCGGGTACGAAGGGGGCTGCCCCCTATGGTCGAAATTCCCTCCGCTCGCAATACTCGCCAGACCAAGCGACCTCTAGGAGAGAACACGCGATGACCACCACCAAGCAATCGAGTTTCGGCGCCACCCTGCGCACCACGATCCTGCTGGCGTCCCTATCCGGGCTGCTGGTCCTGATCGGCGCCCTGATCGGCGGCCCCAGCACGGCCGGCCTCTTCCTCGGCATCGCCCTCCTGATCAACCTCGGCTCCTACTTCTTCAGCGACAAACTGGCGCTGAAGATGAGCCGGGCGCAGCCGATCGAGGAGTCGGAGAACCCGCGGCTCTTCCAGATCGTGCGTGAGCTGACGACGCGCGCCGGGCTGCCGATGCCGCGCCTCTACATGATCCCGCAGGACCAGCCCAACGCCTTCGCCACCGGTCGCAACCCGAAGCACTCGGCGGTCGCGGTCACCCGCGGCATCACCAAACTGCTCTCCGAGGACGAGCTGCGCGGCGTCCTCGCGCACGAGCTCGCGCACGTCCGCAACCGCGACATCCTGATCCAGTCGGTCGCCTCGGCGATCGGCGCCGCGATCACCTACCTCGCCTACATGTTCATGTGGTTCGGCAGCGACGACGAGTCGCCGCTCAGCCTCGTCGCCTCGCTGGCGATGGTCCTGCTGGCCCCGATCGCAGCGACGATCATCCAGCTCTCGATCTCGCGCCAGCGCGAGTACGCCGCCGACGCCGGCGGCGCCGAAATCTGCGGCAACCCGGAGTCTCTGGCGAGCGCACTGCTGCGGCTGGAGCAGGGGGCGGCAGCGATGCCGATGCAGGTCAACCAGGCGGCCGAGCCGCTCTACATCGTCAAGCCCTTCAAGGGCGGCGGCATCGCCGGCCTCTTCTCGACCCACCCGCCGATCGAGGAGCGCGTCAAACGCCTGCGGCAGATGCGCCCCAGCTTCGGCTGAGGCTCCGGGCCAACCCGCGGTTCCTTTTGGTCGCCACAGCGCCAAAAGGAACCGCGTCTGGTCGCGGCAGGGTCTCGCTATACTTTTTGAAGTAAAGCCGATCCGAATTTAGGGGATTTACTTCATGGCCACTGGCGCAGAGACTGAGCAGGTTCAGGCGATCGAGGAGATCGAACCCTTTGAGGCCGCCGAGGAGATCAAGGGCGGAGACGTCGTCCTGGTCGACACCCGCGAGCCGCACGAGTACCAGGAGGCCCACCTCGACGGCGGCAAGCTCGTGCCGCCGGGACTGCTCGGCGACGAGATCGCCGCTGCCGCGCCCGACAAGTCGGCGCGCACGATCCTCTACTGCCGCTCCGGCAACCGCTCCGCCCTCGCCGCCGCGCAGTTGCAGGCGCTGGGCTATGAAAACGTCGCCTCGATGGCGGGCGGGATCCTCGCCTGGCAGGAGCAGGGGCTGCCGGTCGTCGCCGCGCATGGGATGACCCCCGAGCAGCGCGAGCGCTACTCGCGCCACACGCTGCTGCCCGAGGTCGGCGTCGACGGCCAGGTGAAGCTTCTGAACGCGAAGGTGCTGCTGCTCGGAGCCGGTGGCCTCGGGGCGCCGACGGCGCTCTACCTCGCCGCCGCGGGGGTCGGCACGATCGGGCTCGTCGACGACGACGTCGTCGACGCCTCCAACCTGCAGCGCCAGGTGATCCACAACACCGAACGGATCGGGATGGCGAAGACCGCGTCGGCGCGGATCTTCATCGAAGGACTCAACCCCGACGTCAAGGTCGTCGAGCACAACGGCCGGCTCGACGCCTCCAACATCCTCGACGTCATGGCCGGCTACGACATCGTCGTCGACGGCGCCGACAACTTCCCCACCCGCTACCTCCTCAACGACGCCTCGGTGCGGTTGCGCAAACCGGTCGTCTCGGCCTCGATTCTGGGCTTCGACGGGCAGGTCTCGACCTTCGTCCCCTACGAGGGACCGTGCTACCGCTGCCTCTACCCGACCCCGCCGCCGGCCGAGCTGGCGCCGAGCTGCTCCGCCAACGGGGTGCTCGGGGTGATGGCCGGGACGATGGGCACCCTGCAGGCCAACGAGGTGATCAAGCTCGTGCTCGGCGCCGGCGAACCGCTGATCGGCCGCCTGCTGCTCTACGAGGCGCTCGGCACCCGCTTCACCGAGCTCAAGGTCCGTCGCGATCCCGAGTGCCCGATCTGCGGCGAGAACGCCGAGCAGATCCCGGAGTCGGAGATGGGCCAGTTCCCCGACTACGACGCATTCTGCGCCGGAGCCGGCGGGGACCGCTGACAGGCGTCGGCTCCAATAGGATCAGCGCTCGATGGCAACCGTACGCATCCCCCCAGTCCTGCGCCAGAAAACCGGCGGGCAGCCCGAGGTCGAGGCTGACGGCGGCAACGTCGGCGAGGTGCTGCGGGCTCTGACCGCCGCCCACCCGGACACCGAGGCCCAGCTCTTCGGCGAGGACGGCGAGCTCAACCGCTACGTCAACGTCTACCTCAACGACGAGGACGTGCGGGTTCTGGACGGCCTCGAGACCGCCGTCAAGGACGGCGACACCGTGGTCATCCTGCCGGCGATGGCCGGCGGCGCCGCCTAGCCCGCGACAGCGGACCGGCGGCGCGGCACCGACCTCAGTGGTCGAGGACCAGGCCGAGGAACCTCTTCGTCCGCTCCTCGCGCGGGTTGTCGAAGATGTCCGCGGGCTTGCCCTGCTCGACGATCACGCCGCCGTCCATGAAGATGACCTTGTCGCCCGCTTCGCGGGCGAAGCCCATCTCGTGGGTGACCACGAACATCGTCATCCCTTCGGAGGCGAGCTCGCGCATCACGTCGAGCACCTCTTTGACGAGCTCGGGGTCGAGGGCGCTGGTGACCTCGTCGAAGAGCATCACGTGCGGGTCCATCGCCAGCGCCCGGGCGATCGCGACGCGCTGCTGCTGACCGCCTGAGAGACGGTCCGGATACTCGTCGAGCTTCTCGGCCAGGCCGACCCGCTCCAGCAGCGGCTGCGCTTTTGCCTTCGCCTCCTCGCTCGAGCGGCCGAGGACTTTTTCCTGGGCCAGGGTGACGTTCTCCAGGGCGGTTTTGTGCGGGAACAGGTTGAACTGCTGGAAGACGATCCCGACCCGCTGACGGACGAAGTCGAGGTCCCAGGACTCTTCGCCCGAGCCCTCGTGCTTGCAGATGTCGCGCCCCTCGAGCATGATTTCCCCCTTCTCGGGGGGAGCGAGGAGGTTGATGCAGCGCAGCAGCGTGCTCTTTCCGGAGCCGCTGGGCCCGAGCACGCAGACGACTTCGCCGCGCTCGATGTCGAGGTCGACGCCTTTCAGCACCTCGAGGTCGCCGAAACGCTTGTGGATGTTCTTCAGCTGCAGCACTGCCTCGGCCATGGTTAGAGCACCTCCGTCGGAGCGCCGCGGGTGAACCGGCCCTGCTCGCGGGCGATCAGCTTGTCGATCAGCCGCGCCAAGGGCAGGGTGACGATGAGGAACAGGATCGCGCCGAGGGTCAGCGCCGAGCTGTTGAAGGTTTCGGACTGGATGTCGCGACCGACCAGCGCCACCTCGTTGAGGGCGATCACGCTGGCCAGGGTCGTGTCTTTCATCAGCGCGCTGAAGTCGTTCAGCAGCGGCGCGAAGACCTTGCGGATCGCCTGCGGGACGATCACGCTGCGCATCGCCTGCCCGTGGCTCATGCCGAGCGATCGCGCCGCCTCCATCTGGCCGCCGGGCACGGCTTCGATCCCCGCCCGGTAGACCTCGGCCATGTAGGCGCCGTAGGTGATCGTGATCGCCATCGTCGCGTACCAGAACGGGTCGGGCTGGCCGAACCAGTCCGGGATCCGGATCGCTTCGGGCAGGAAGTCGAGCGCCGGGAGGCTGCCGGAGATCAGGAGGACGATCAGCAGCAGCGGGATCCCGCGGAAGACGTCGATGTAGGCGATCGTCGCGAACCGCACCGGCAGCAGCCCGCGCCCGGGCAGCTGCCGCAGCAGCGCCAGGACCAGGCCCCAGGCGAGGGAGAGGATCCCGGCGATGACAGAAAGCTTGATCGTGAACCAAAACCCGTCGAGCACTTCGTCGAAGTGATCGAACATGAAGCCGATATCGAAGTACTGGTTGAGAAGTTCTTGCATCGTCTCTCCTGATCCCTGCCCTCTATGCGGCCGGCCCCCCGGTCAGCCCAACTGAGGATAGAAAGGGGGCGCCCTTTCGGGGCGCCCCCTTTTACTGCTGTTTCAGTCCTGAGGTTCGATCAGGAAGCTTCGTGCGTAGCCGATTCGATCGCGGCCGGCGGCTCGTGTTTGAACCATTTTTCGTAAATCGTGGCGTAGGTGCCGTCGTCGATGGCCTGTTTCAGGCCTTCGTTGAGTTCTTCGAGCAGTTCCGTCTCGTCCTGGGCGACGGCGAAGCCATATTCTTCTTCGGTCGGAACCGCGGCCGAGATTTCGATGCCGCCGCCGGCTTCGACGGCGTTTTCGGCGACCGGGATGTCGATCACCACGGCATCGACGGTGCCCGCTTTGAGGGCGTTGACCGCGTCGGAGCCGCCCGGGAAGGTGCGGACTTCGTCAGCTTCGGCATTGGCTTCGGAATATTCCTCGCCGGTCGTGCCCTGCTGGACGCCGACCTTGGTGCCGGCAAGCGCCTCGACGGAGTCGATGTCGCTGCCTTCCTCGACCAGGATGGCCTGTTCGGAGAGGTAGTAGGGGTTGGTGAAGTCGACCGATTTCTCGCGTTCGTCGGTGATCGTCGTCGCCGACGCGACGGCGTCGAACTTGCCCTGGGCGAGGTCGCGGAAGATCGTGTCGAACGAGGTGTCCTGGAACTCGGCCGTGCGGCCGATGTTTTCGGCGATCGCTTCCATAAGGTCGATGTCGAAACCTTCGTAGTTCGGGGCTTTGCCCTGCTCGAACGGGGGGTAGGGGATGTCGGAGCCGACCGCCAGGGTCTCGCCGCCGCCTTCGCTGGCACCCCCGGCGCTGGTCGTCTCGTCGTCGCTGCCGCCGCAGCCGGCGATCACGAGCGCTGCAATTGCCACGAGGAAGACCGCCAGGAGGGCGGTCGGCCGGGTCTTCTTCATTTGGGTACAGCCTCCGTTCCAAAGGTAGGTGGGACGCGCGAAGATACATGTATAGGGTGCCCGGAGTTCACGAACTCGACACATTGTCCGCCCGGAATTTCCATCGCTACACTTTCTGAAGTAACGGGGACCGGGCAATGCTTCGCGATGAACAACTCAACAGACCCTGCGGGGGCCGCTTCGGCAATATCGTCGAGTCGATCGGCAATACGCCGCTGGTCGAGCTGCCGCGGCTGACGCCCAACCCGAACGTCCGCATCTACGCCAAGCTCGAGGGCCACAACCCGACCGGCTCGGTCAAGGACCGGGTCGCCAAATCGATGATCGAGGCGGCGGAAGCCGAAGGGGCGATCGAGCCCGGCCACACGATCCTCGAACCGACCTCCGGCAACACCGGCATCGCCCTGGCGATGATCTGCCGCCGCAAGGGCTATCCGCTGAAGGTCGTGATGCCCGACAACGTCACCGAGGAGCGGACCCAGCTGCTGAAGATGTACGGGGCGGAGATCGTCTACTCGGAGGGCGCCAAGGGCTCCAACGGCGCCGTCGAGGTGGCGCTGGAGATGTCGCAGGACTCGTCCTTCTACATGCCCTACCAGTACGGCAACGAGGCCAACCCGCTGGCCCATTACAACGGCACCGCGGTCGAGATCCTCGACGAGCTGGGCGGCGAGGTGGCCGCCTTCGTCGGCGGGCTCGGCACCGGCGGCACCCTGATGGGCAACGGCCGCCGGCTCAAGGAGGAAAACCCCGAGACCCTGGTCGTCGCCGCCGAGCCGATGCAGGGGGAGCTGGTGATGGGCCTGCGCTCGCTCGACGACGGCTTCATCCCGCCGATCATCGACCTCTCGATCCTCGACCGCAAGATCATGGTCTCCAACCGCGACGCGATCCTTTGGACCAAGAAGCTGCTCGAGGAGGAGGGCGTCTTCGCCGGCGTCTCATCCGGCGCGATCGCCGCCATCGCCGTTCGCATCGCCGGCGAGCTGGAGAGCGGCAACGTCGTCTTCCTGATCCCCGACGACGGCTGGAAGTACCTCTCGTCCGGGGTCTACACGAAGCCGATCGAGGAGATTGAAAACCTCGATTCGACGGTTTGGTGGTAGCGAGATCGCCCTCGCGCCGACGCAAGCGCCGATGAAGATCTCCCAGCAATTGATCGACGAGATGGTTGCGCACGCGCGCGAGGATCTGCCGAACGAGTGCTGCGGGATGGTCGGGGGCCGTGACGGCGAGGCGACCAGCGTCGTCCGGGTCGTCAACTCCGCCGCCAGCCCGCTGCGCTACGAGATGGATCCGCAGGGCCAGTACAACGCCCTGAAAGCGATCGAAGACGGTGGCGACGAGCTGCTGGCGATCTACCACTCGCATACCAAGAGCGCCGCCTATCCATCGCAGACCGACGTCAACCAGGCGGTCGCCTGGCCCGAACAGGTCTACCTGATCGTCTCCCTCGCCGAGGAGCGGCCCGACGTCAAGGGCTACCTGCTGGCCGACCTGAAGATCGAGGATGTCGACCTCCACGTCGCATAAGCGCGGCTCCCACCACCGCGGCGCCCACGGCGGCGGAGGTGGCTCCGAGGGCGGCGGGGGTGGAGGCGGAGGTGGCGGCGGCGGGCCGCTGATCAAGGTCGCCTTCGCTCGCAACCAGTCGGAAGCCGAAATGCTGCAGGGGCTCCTCTCCGAGGAAGGCATCCCGAGCGTCTTGAAACGCAGCGGCGGCTTCGACAACCCCGACTTCCTCGCCGCCGGCCCGCACGACGTGTACGTCGTCCAGGCTCTCGCCGAGCGGGCGAAGGAGGTCCTCGCCGAAACGCTGATCGAGAGCGAGGACGAGGAGCGGACTGAGATCGAAGAGCAGCGGCGCCTGGCCCGCGGCGAAACCGGCCCGACCTCGGCCGGCCGGCTGGCGTTCTGGGTCGGGACGGCCTTCGTCGGCGCCGTCGCCCTGGTCTGGGTCCTCTACCAGCTCAGCTGAGGCCTCCGAGGATGCCGATCTGGCCCTGGGGACGGAAGGCGGCGGACGAGAGCGATGGGGACGAGCTGGTCGCGGTCGCCTTCGCCCGCGACCTGACCGAGGCGGAGCTGATCAAGGGCCTGCTCGAGAACGCCGGCATCGCCAGCCTGCCGCGCCCGGCTCCCCTCAGCGAGGGTGGCTCACTGCTCGGTTTCGGCACCCTCGCCCGCGGTTTCGGCGGCGGCGCGCAGCAGGTGCTGGTCCACGCGAACCGGGCCGATCAGGCCCGCCAGCTGCTGGCCGAGACGCTGGTCGAAGACGAAGGGGCCGGTTAGCTGACGCCGAGCGGGCGGGCCATCCCGCGCAGGTGGTCGCGCCAGGCGGACTCGATGTCGCGGAAACGGGCGTCGAAGGCGTCTTCAAGGGTGGGGACGGCGCCGCCGGGGAGGAGGCCGTCGACCAGGCGCTCGCAGGCCTCGGGTCCGCGCTCGTTCTCGAGCAGGTCGAAGATCGTGCCGCCGAGCAGCACCGCGTCGCGGCGCGAGGGCGGGAACGAGGGCCGGGCGCTCTCGCGCAGGCGGCGGATCACCGCCGCCCGGTAGAGACCGACCTGGCGGGCGAAGTACTGGGCGCCGCCTTCGACCAGCCAGGCCCAGCGCAGGTAGCGGGCGAAGCGGCGCGGCGTCCAGGAGGGGGGGAGGGCGGAGTTGTTGGCGGCGACGACCAGCTGCGCGTAGAGCCGCTCGGCGGTGCCGCGCAGGGCCTCCAGCGAGTCGTCGCCGGCGGCGCGCCGTTCCATGTGCAGGTCGTTGAGGACGTGCAGCTCGGTTGCCATCGCCCAGCCGGCGAGGTAGCGGCGGCCCGCCGGCGCCGCCGACCAGCGGGCGGCGGGCAGGAAAGGGTGGGCCATCGTCAGCCAGGCGGGGTTGGTGTGGACGACGACCGTGACCTCGCCCGGGACCACCGCGAAGCGGTCTTCGAGCCGCAGCCGCAGGTTCTCCATCCGGTCCAGCGTCCGCTCGGCGAAAGCGGAGTCGTCAGTGTCGTGCCTGGCCGTGAAAGACAGCGACTCAGTCTCAACCCAGGACATGGGACGAGACTAGCGAGCGCAGCCGAGGCTCAAACGAGAGCCGGCTCGGCAGCGCCCGCACACACGTCCATGATCTCCTGGCGCGCGCGGTCGAACTCCTCGTCGGCCATCACCGGGGTTCCCTCGAAGGGGAGTTCGCGGTCGATCTCGACCCAGGAGCGGCAGCCGTGGTACTCGTCGCGGACGCGCACGGTGACCGGGCGCGGGATGCGGTGGACCCGCAGCAGCAGGATGTGCAGCGGGTGGCGGCGCTTCCAGTTCAGCCGCTTCTCGGCGTAGTCCGGAGTCCAGACGTAGTACGGCGAGAGGCAGTCGAGCGTGCGACGGTCGTTGATCGTGACGTGATCGGTGACCTCGGCCCAGGCGCGCAGGCGCACCCGATCCGGCTGCGGGATGCCGCCGTCCTGGAGCAGCGCTTTCGGCGGCGGCTCCTCGTCGGGCCAGACACCCTCCTCGAGGGCGCGGCGCAGCTCGGGGTGATGGGATTCGCGGACAAGATCGTTCCGCTGGTGGTCGAAGGTGGGGTAGAGGAAGAACCGCTCGTGCTCGAGTTCGAAGTGCTTGTTCTCCTCGCGGATCCCGCCCTTGCGAAGAGTCAGCAGCTGCTCGCCCTCGGCAAGCGCGCGGACGGTTACTGCCCATTCCTTGATAGCGATCGGCATTGAGTTAGTACTTTCAGAGATTGATGTGGAGGTGGGGGCTGGAACTACGCCTCCGGATCGTCCAGCGACCCGTGCGCCCGCCTGAGGGCGTGCATTCTAGAGGAGCCAGGCGGAATCTCCAAATAAATTTGCCCTTCTAAGGGGGTTCTCATGCTGGAAAGTGGGCCGAACTGGCCCGGTTCGTAAGAAATTCGGCCAGATCCTCGCCCGGAACCGGGTGCGAGTAGAGATATCCCTGGGCGGCATCGACCCCGAGATCGACCAGGGTCTCGTGCTGCTCGAGCGTCTCCACGCCCTCGGCGACGATGTCGGCGCCGATTGCTCGGGCCATCGCCACCATCGCCGATATCAGCGCCGCTTCGGAGCCGTTCTCGCCGATCCGGGCGACGAAGGAGCGGTCGATCTTCAGCCTGTCCACACCCAGCTGCTGGGCGATCTCGAACGAGGACCAGCCGGTGCCGAAGTCGTCGAGGGCGAGGGTGACGCCGGTCCGGCGCAGCGCTCGCAGGGTCGCGTCGGCGTCGACCTGGTCGAGCAGGGCGGTCTCGGTCAGCTCGAGCTGGAGACGGTCGGCGCCGATCCCGGCGTCCGCGAGTGCGGCTTCAACCTGCTCGGCGAGCCCGGGATGGAGCTGGCGGGCGGAGATGTTGACCGCGACCGAGATCCCCGAAGGCCAGCCGGCGGCTTCCTCGCAGGCCCACCGCAGCATGTGGGCGCCGAGCTCGTGGATGACCTCGCCCTGCTCGGCGACCGGGACGAAGTCGGCGGGGTTGAGCAGGCCGCGGCGGGGGTGCTGCCAGCGGGCGAGCGCCTCGCAGCCGGCGACGCAGCGGTCGCCGAGGCGGACGATCGGCTGGAAATAGGGGACCACCTGGCCGTTGGCGATCGCCTCGCGCAGCTGCCCCTCGCGCCGCAGCGGGTGGCTGCCGTGGGCGCCGCTGCGGCTGAGCCGCCAGCGCCCGCCGCCGGCGGTCTTGGCGTCGTGGAGGGCGATCGCGGCGTCGCTGAGTGCTTCCCGCGGCCTGGTCCAGGCGATGCCGGCGCTGATCGTCGGGGTCACTGTGTGTCCGTCGATTCTGAACGGCCGCGAGAGCGCGGCCAGCGCCGTCTCGGCCAGGGCGATCGTCTCGCCGCGGTTCGCCTCCGGCTCATGCAGGACGGCGAACTCGTCTCCCTCCAGGCGGGCGATCCGGCCGCCGGCGGGCGCGACGGCGGCCAGCCTCGACCCCGTCTCGACCAGGAAGCGGTCGCCGGCCTCGTAGCCGAGGCCGCTCTTGATCAGGCGGAAGCGGTCGATGCTGAGGACGATCAGGCCGACTTCGGCGGCGGCGATCCCACCCAGGTGGGTCTCCAGCCCGAAGCGGTTGGAGAGGCCGGTCAGCTCGTCGGTTGCCGCCCGGGCGGTGAGGTCGGCGATCGCGTCGTCGCGGGCGTCGAGCGTGGAGGCGAGGACGAGGATCGTGATCGTCAGCGCGGTGAGGATGAACTCGAGCTCGAAGACGCCGGCGGCGCCGCGGCCGCCGAAGCCGCTCGTGCCTCCCTCCACGAAGGGCAGGGCGACGGCCGCGGCGACGACGCCGGCGCCGAGGGCGCCCGGGCCCCGGCCAATCACGGCCGCCAGCGTCACCGCCGGGATCAGCGCCACCGGGGCGGCGTCGCCGATCAGGTTGAGCGCCGCCGCGGCGATGGCGACGAGCGTCAGCGCCGCGGCCAGTTTCAGCGCGGTGCGACGGCCGGGGATACGGGCGGCCGGGATGACGAGGCCGAGGCCGCCGACGAGGAAGGCCCCGCAGACGTCCGAGAGCCACCAGGTGCCGAATGCGTCGAAGAAGTCCGACCCGGCTCCGGCGGTAACCAGCGCCACCGCCCCGAGGACAGCCCCGACCGCCCCGGCGGCGGCGATCGCGGCGGCGAAGCCGACCGTGTCGCGGGTCGTTCGCAGGGACGGATTGACCCCGAGGGAGACGAGCAGCGCCGCCCCGACCCCGGCCTCGATCATGACCGCGGTCGCGGTCGCCGGCGGCAGCGCCACGCCGACCGAGATCGGCCCGAGGACGCCGACCATCACGTCGGCGACCCACAGCGCCGCCAGCCCGCGCCAGCCGAACCAGAGCGCCAGCAGCAGGCCGATCCCGGCGCCGGGCCAAAGCGGCGAGACCGCGTCGACGGTCAGCGTCTCGAGGCTGAAGATGCCGACCGCCGTGTAGAGAACGGCCCCAGTGGGGATCAGCCAAAGGGGCTGGGAGGGAGCCTCGGCCTGGAACCATGATCGGAGTCGTTCCACCAATGGTCTGACAATTCACTTTCTCGATCTATTCCATTCCCGCCAATCCTGCGCGCCGTGGCCACCGCCGCCGGGGGTCTCGATCCGCAGCCGGTCGCCGGGTGCGAGGTCGCCCTCCGCCTTGCACGGCAGTCGCTCCGCGTTGCGGAAGTCACGCCCCGCGGCGCCGTCGCCGCCGCCATCGCGGCCGCGCGGCGGGTGGCGCCTACGCTCGCCGATCAGGGTGAACCGCATCGGCTCCAGCGCCTCGATCTCGCGCACGATCCCGTCGCCGCCGCGATGGGCGCCATCGCCGCCGCTGCCGCGGCGCAGCGCCAGCTCGCGGACCCGCAGCGGGAACTCGGTCTCCAGCGCCTCGACCGGCGTGTTCAGCGTGTTAGTCATCGCGACGTGGACCCCGCTGGGGCCCTCGGCGCCGGGGCAGGCGCCCTGGCCGCCGCCGATCGTCTCGTAGTAGGTGAACTCGTCGTTGGCCAGGGTGAGGTTGTTCATCGTCCCCTGGCCGGCCGCGGGGGCCGGGCAGGCGCCGGCGAGGGCGGCGAGCACGAGGTCGGCGACGCGGCTGGAGGTCTCGACGTTGCCGGAGGCGACCGCCGCCGGGAAGGCGGCGTTGAGCAGGCAGCCGGCCGGGGCGCTGACCTCGATCGGCCGGTGGGCGCCGGCGGAGGGCGGCGCCTCGGGGTCGGTGAGCACGCGGACGGCGAAGAACGCCGCCGATTTGGTCACCGAGAGCGGGCAGTTGAGGTTGCCGTCGACCTGCGGGTCGGTGCCGGCGAAGTCGAGCCTCATGGAGTCGCCGGCGATCGTCGCCTCGACCCGCAGGCGGACGTCGCGCTCGGCCACGGCGGAGTCGTCCTCGAGCACGTCCTCGGCGCTGTAGACGCCGTCGGGGAGGGCGGCGATGGCGGCGCGGGAGCGGCGCTCGGTGTAGGCGAGGATCTCGGCCATCCCTTCCCGCAGCAGCTCGGCGCCGTGGCGCTCGGCCAGCTCCAGCAGGCGGCGCTCGCCGACCCGGTTGGCGGCCTGCTGCGCGCGCAGGTCGGCCAGCCGCTGCCGCGGGAACCGCATCTGCGCCGCCAGGCGCTCCAGCTCGGGCTCGGTCGCCGCGGTCGGCGGGATCACCACCCCCTCCTCAGCCAGCGTCGTCGAGAAGGCCGGCATCCCGCCGGGGGTCGGTCCGCCGACGTCGGCGTGGTGGGCGCGGCTGGCGGCGAACCCGAACGGCTCGCCGGCGACGAAGACGGGGGAGACCAGGGTGATGTCGGGCAGGTGGGTGCCGCCGCGGTAGGGGTCGTTGAGGATCCAGGACAGCCCCGGCTTCTGCTCGCGGTCGAGGACGGCGGCGACCGCGTCCGGCATCGAGCCGAGGTGGACGGGGATGTGCTCGGCCTGCATCACCAGCTCGCCGGCGGCGTCGAAGAGCGCGGTCGAGCAGTCGTGGCGCTCCTTGACGTTGGCCGAGTAGGCGGAGCGGATCAGCGTCGCGCCCATCTCGTCGCAGGCGGCGCGCAGGCCGCCGACCAGGATCTGCAGCGTGATCGGGTCGAGACCGCTCATCGGTCAGCTGCCTTTGCGCCTTTCGCCTCGGAAGAGAAACCGGCACCGATCGTGCCAGCTTCGTCGACCGTTGCCGACCATCCCGGCGGCAGGACCAGGGTCGCCTCCGGCAGCTCGAAGACGACCGGGCCCTCGGCGACGGTGCCAGCGGGCGGCTCGCCGCGCAGGACCGGGGTCTCGACCCACTCCTCGCCGAAGTAAGCCTGCCGGCTCGTCTCCTCCAGCGGCGCCTCGGCGGCGCGCGGGCGGGGCTCCCGCCCGGGGATGACCAGCGCCAGCCCGATGTCGACGAGGACGACCTCGCCGTCGGGGTCGCGGTGGCCGTAGCGCTCCTCGTGCCGCCGCTCGAAACCGGCGATCAGGTCCACCGGGTCGGGGTCGACCGGGCCCGGCACCCGCAGCTGGAAGGCCTGGCCGGCGTAGCGCAGCTCGTAGGTGACCTCGGGTCGCGCCCCCCTGAGGCCGGCGCCGGCGGCGGCGATCATGTCGCCCACCTCGGCGGCGATCCGCTCCGCGCTCAGCGCCTCGCCGCTCAGCATCACCGTGCGGGCGGTGTCGCGGCGGCGCTCGGAGGCGCAGAGGCCGAGGGCGGAGAGGACGCCGCTGGCGCGGGGGCAGAGGATCGTCTCGATCCCGAGCTCGGCGGCGATCGCCGCCGCGTGCATCGGGCCGGCGCCGCCGAACGGCATCAGGGCGAAGCCGCGCGGGTCGATGCCGCGCTCGACCGTGACCACGCGCAGCGCCCGCAGCATCTCCTGGTTGGCGACGCGGACGATCCCGGCCGCCGTCTGCAGCCGCTCCAGCCCGAGCTCGGCGGCGAGGCGGTCGATCGCGACCTCGGCCGCGGCGGCGTCGAGGGCGACGTCCCCGGCCAGGAGCGAGTCGGCGGCGAGGTTGCCGAGCACGAGGTTCGCGTCGGTGACCGTCGGCTCGGTGCCGCCGCGGCCGTAACAGGCGGGGCCGGGGTCGGCGCCGGCCGAGCGCGGGCCGACGCGCAGGGCGCCGCCCGGGTCGCGCCACCCGATCGAGCCGCCGCCGGCCCCGACCGTGTGCACGTCGACCATCGGCAGCTGGATCGTGCGGCCGCCGATCTCGCGCGCGTCGGTGCGGCGGACGGCGCCGGCCTCGACCACGCAGACGTCGCAGGAGGTGCCGCCCATGTCGAGGCCGAGGGCGTTGCCGTCGCCGCTGCGGCGGGCCAGCAGCTTGGCGCCGACGGCGCCGCCGGCCGGCCCCGAGAGCACGCTCCAGGCGCCGGAGCGGGCGGCCTCCTCGGCGGGGGCGACGCCGCCGGAGGAGCGCATCACCAGCGGCTCTGGCAGCCCGGCCTCGGCGCTGGCCTCGCCGAGCCGGCCCAGGTAGCGGCCGAGCAGGGGGCTGAGGTAGGCGTCGATCACCGTGGTCGAGCAGCGCTCGTACTCGCGGAAGCGGGGCAGCACCTCGTGCGAGGCGGAGACGTGGACCCCGGGCAGGCGCCGGCGCAGGTGCTCGGCGAGGCGGCGCTCGTGCGAGGGGTCGAGGTAGGAGAAGAGGAGGCAGATCGCGACCGACTCCGCACCCGCCTTCTCCAGCAGCGCCGCGATCCGCTCGGGCTCCTCCGCGGCCAGCGGCGCGACAACTCCCTCGGGCCCGATCCGCTCGTCCGCCTCGAAGCGCAGGTCCCGTGGCACCAGCGGCTCCGGCTTCGGCTCGCAGAGCTTGTAGAGGTCGGGCCGGTTCTGGCGGCCGATCTCGATCACGTCGGCGAAGCCGCGGGTCGCGACCAGCGCGGTGCGGGCGCCGCGCTCCTCCAGCAGGGCGTTGGTGCCGACCGTCATCCCGTGCGCGAAAACCTCGACCTCGGCCGGCTCCGCGCCGGCCCGGGCCAGCACCGCGGCGACCGCTCGCATCACCCCGGCCGACTCCTCGCCCGGGGTGGTCGGGACCTTGGCGCTGTGGATCTCGTCGCGGTCGAGCAGGACGGCGTCGGTGAAGGTGCCGCCGACGTCGACCCCGAGCAGCACCTAAAGCCACTCCTCGTGGCGGGCGGCGCCGTCGGGGCCGAGGACGACGTGGACGCCGTCGAGCGCCGGGTCGGTCTCGGGGCAGTCGCTGCGCAGGTGGCCGCCGCGCGACTCGGCGCGGTCGAGGGCGCCGATCGCGATCGCCTTCGCCAGCGGATAGGGGTCGGAGACGAGCCGGGCCAGGTCGTCGGGGTTGCGCAACGGCCCGGCCCGGCGCCAGACCTTGTCGCGGGTCTCTTCGGTCGGTGGGTCGAAGCGCCACTCCGGTGGCGCCGGCCGCGGTCCCGACGCCTCCTCGGCGACCGCGGCCGCGGCGGCGCGGCCGCCGAAGACGAAGCACTCGCTGAGTGAGTTGGAGGCGAGCCGGTTGGCGCCGTGCAGCCCGGTGCAGGAGCACTCGCCGACGGCGTAGAGGCCTGGCAGCGAGGAGCGGCCGTCGAGGTCGACCACGACCCCGCCCATCGTGTAGTGGGCGGCGGGGGAGATCGGGACCGGGTCGGCACGGGGGTCGAGCCCGGCCTCGGCCAGCGAGGCGAAGACGTTGGGGAAGCGGGCCTGGTCGATCTCGCGCAGGTCGAGCCGGACGCTCGCCGTCCCCTCCGCCCGCATCCGCTCCAGGATCGCCGCCGTGACCGCGTCGCGCGGCGCCAGCTCGTCGGTGAAGCGCTCGCCCTCGGCGTCGAGCAGGGTCGCGCCCTCGCCGCGGATCGCCTCGGTGATCAGGACGCCGTCGAAGTCGGTGCCGGGCAGGGCCAGCGCGGTCGGGTGGAACTGACAGAACTCGAGGTCGGCGAGGTCGGCGCCGGCGGCCGCGGCCAGCACCGGCCCGGCGCCGATCGCCCCGCGTGGGTTGGTCGTCCGCCGCCACAGCGCCGCGGCGCCGCCGGTCGCCAGTACCGTCGCCGCCGCGCCGACGCCGCCGTTGTCGGTGAGGACGCCGTGGCAGCGCTCGCCGTCGCTCCAGAGGGCCAGCGCCGAGGTCTTCTCCAGCACCTCGATCCGTCGCTCGGCGGCGACCATCGCCGATAGCTTCGAGGTCAGCTCGTGCCCGGTCTGGCTGCCGCCGGAGTGGACGATGCGGCGCTGCTGGTGCCCGCCCTCGAGCCCGAGCGCGAGCCGTCCCTCGTGGTCGAGGTCGAAGACGACGCCGCGCGCCTGCAGGTCGCGGACCACGGCCGGTGATTCCTCGACCAGGACCTGGACGGCCGAGGGCCGGCAGAGCCCGCGTCCGGCGGCGATCGTGTCCTCGGCGTGGAGCTGTGGCGAATCGTCGGGCTCGAGCGCCGCCGCCAGGCCGCCCTGAGCCCAGAAGCTGGCGCTGAGCGAGAGCGGGGTGCGGGAGACGAGCGCGACCTTGCCGCCCAGCTCGGCCGCGCGCAGGGCGGTCCACAGGCCCGCGGCGCCACCGCCGACGACGGCGACGTCGTACTGAGACGCCGCGGCTATCGGCCCTCCGCCTCCCGGCGCAGCGCGTCGAGCTGCTCACGCAGCCAGGCGGCCGCCGCCTCGCGGGCGCGGGCCTTCTCGTCGGCGAGGGCCGCCTCGGCGGCGTCGGCGCGATGTTCGGCCGCCTCGATCCTCCGTTCGGCGGCCTCGGTCTGGGCCTCGATCTCGTTCAGGCGCTGCTCGGCGGTGGCAATCGCCCGCTCCTTCGCCTCGCGCTCGTGCTGCAGCTCCTCCTCGTGGCTGAGCCGCAGTTTCTGCAGGGCCTCGTCGGCCGCGGCGCGGTGGTTCTCGAGGTCGGCCTCGAGGGCCTGGATCTCGGCTTCGGCCCGGCGCTCGGCCTCGGCCGCGACGTCGGCGGCCGCCTGCAGGCGGCGCTCGGCCTCCTCGATCCGCGCGTTCAGCGGTTCGCCGCTCCGGTCGCCCGTCTCCGCGCTCATCGCATCAATCTATTACGGGGTGGCGGTGACGTCGCGGTACGCGGCGATCACGCGTTCGGCCATCCGCGCCGCCGAGAGCGAGTCGGCTCGGGCCGAGCCCTCGACCCGGGGGTCGGCGGCTTCGAGGTGGCGGCGCGCGACGGCGCTCCAGGCGGCCAGCTCGAAGGGCGCGCAGAGGCAGCCCTCGACGCCGCCGAGCGCATATGGGGCGACGCCGACCGGGGTCGAGAGCACCGGCACCCCGCAGGCCAGCGCCTCGACCGCCGCCATCCCGAAGCCCTCGTAGTCGGAGGTGACGAGGACGGCGCTGGCGGCGTTCAGCCAGAGCGGCATCCGCTCGGGCTCGATCGAGCCGCCGCTGCGCAGCTCGGCTCCGCAGGCGGCGGCAAGCTCGGTGGCGCGGTCGTGGCGCTTCTCCGGCCGCGCCGGGTTGGCGGGGAAGAAGAGGAAGCGGCCCTCGGGGTCGAGTCCGAGCGCCCGCCGCGCCTCGGCCCGGGGGATCGGCTCGAAGCGACCGAGATCGGGGCCGCAGGGGAGGACGGCGGAGCCGGGGACCGCGGGCAGTCCCGGCCGCCCGTCCTCGGGATCGAACAGCGCCCGCGAGACCGCGGCGACCAGGTCGACCCGCCAGGCGAGCCGGCGGGAGAGAGCGCCGACGACCGCATGGCGGACGTCGGTGCCGTGGAAGGTGACGATCAGCGGCTCCGCCCCGGCCAGCTTCGCGACCCAGCCCGGCAGGCCGTAATGGGCGTGGACCAGGTCGAAGCGCTCGCGGCGCAGCAGGGCGCGCAGCCGTTTCGTCGCGGGCACGTACTCGCCGCGCCCGGGCGGGAAGCTGAAGAGGTCGACCTCGATCCCGCGGCGGCGAATCTCGTCCACCTGGTCGCGCACCCAGCGCCCGCGCTGCGGAGCCTCCTCGTCGGGCTCGAAGTTGGTGACGACGAGGACGCGCACCCGGGTCAGGGTATCCGCGGCGCCGGGCTGACGAGGATCTACGGGAGCAGCGGTGGCGGCAGCCGGTAGCTGGCCGGGGTGCGCGAGAGCCGGATCGGGTTGCGGGTGAGGCTGACCGCGCCGCCGTCGGGGCGCGGGATCTCGACGATCGGCTCGAGGCCGATCCGGGTCGCGAACTCGAAGGCGGCGGCGAGGTCGTTGACGACGCCGGCCGGGACCCGGCGCGCCCGCAGCAGCTCGACCCACTCGCTCGCCGGGCGCGCTGCCAGCGCCTCCTCCAGCAGCCGCTTCAGCTCCTCGCGCTCGGCGACCCGGGCGGAATTGGTCGCGAAGCGCTCGTCGCTGGCCAGCCGCGGCAGCCCGATCGCCTCGCAGAGCTGGCCGAACTGGCGGTCGTTGCCGACCGCGAGGACCAGCTCGCCCTCGCCGGTGCGGAGCAGCTCGTATGGCGCGATGCTGGGGTGGCGGTTGCCCATCCGGCCCGGCACGACGCCGGCGACCGTGTACCCGGAGCCCTGGTTGACGAGGGCGGCGAGCAGGGCGGAGAGCAGGTCGACCTCGACCCTCTGGCCCTGGCCGCCGTCGCGGCGGTGCTCGAGCGCGGCGAGGATCCCGACCGTCGCGAACAGCCCGGCGAGCACGTCGACCAGGGCGACCCCGACCTTCAGCGGCTCGCCCTCGGGCTCGCCGGTGACGCTCATCAGGCCGCCCAGCGCCTGGACCAGGAGGTCGTACCCGGGCAGCTCGGCGCCCGGCCCCTCGCCGCCGAAGCCGGTGATCGAGCAGTAGACGAGGCCGGGGTTCTCCGCCGCCAGTCGCTCGTAGTCGAGCCCAAGCTCGGCCATCAGGCTGGGGCGGAAGTTCTCGACGACGACGTCGGCCGCGAGCGCCAGTCGCCGCGCCTCGGCGACCCCGGCGGGGTCCTTGAGGTCGAGCACGAGGCTGCGCTTGTTGCGGTTGACCGACTGGAAGTAGGTCGCCTCGCCGCGATCGTCGTGGGGCGGGCCCCAGGCGCGGGTGTCGTCGCCGCGCCCTGGCCGCTCGACCTTGGTCACGCTGGCGCCGAGGTCGGCCAGCATCATCGTCGCGAAGGGGCCGGCGAGGACCTGGGAGAAGTCGAGGATGCGGAGGTCGCCGAGCGCCTGGGGTTGAGCCTGGGTCGTCATCTGATTCAATCGATCTTAGATATTCGAAGATCTGAGAAAAGGGCTCCCTTGACCACCACCGCCTCAGGCAAGTCCATCCTTCCCACCGACTTCCTCGACCTCGACAGCCTGCTGTCCGACGAGGAGCGCGATATCCGCGACACCGTCCGTGCCTTCGTCCGCGACCGGGTCCTGCCCGACGTCGGCGACTGGTTCGAGGAGGCGCGGATCCCGGCCGAGCTCGCCCCAGAGCTGGGCAAGCTCGGGCTGCTCGGCATGCACCTCGAGGGCTACGGCTGTGCCGGCGCCAGCGCCACCGCCTACGGCCTCGTCTGCATGGAGCTGGAGGCCGGCGACTCCGGCGTCCGCAGTCTCGTCTCCGTACAGGGCTCGCTGGCGATGTACGCGATCTGGCGCTGGGGCTCGGAGGAGCAGAAGCAGGAGTGGCTGCCGCCGATGGCCGCCGGCGAGGCGATCGGGTGCTTCGGGCTGACCGAGCCCGACGCCGGCTCGGACCCCGGCGCGATGCGGACCCGCGCCCGCCGCGACGGCGACGACTGGGTCCTCAACGGCCAGAAGATGTGGATCACCAACGGCTCGATCGCCGCCGTCGCCGTCGTCTGGGCGCAGACCGACGAGGGCGTGCGCGGCTTCGTCGTCCCCACCGACACCCCCGGCTTCAGCGCCCCGCCGATCCACAAGAAGCTCTCGCTGCGGGCCTCGGTCACCTCCGAGCTGGTGCTCGACGACGTGCGCCTGCCGGCCGCGGCGATGCTGCCGCAGGCCGACTCGCTGCGGGGCCCGCTTTCCTGCCTCAACGAGGCCCGTTTCGGGATCGTCTTCGGCGCCGCCGGGGCCGGCCGCGCCTGCTTCGAAGCGGCGCTCTCCTACGCGGGCGAGCGGGTCGCCTTCGGGAGGCCGATCGCCTCCTTCCAGATCCAGCAGCTGAAACTGGCAAAGATGGCGACCGAGGTGAACCGGGCGACGCTGCTGGCCCTGCACCTGGGCCGGCTCAAGGACGCCGGCGCGCTGCGGCCCGAGCAGGTCAGCATGGGCAAGCTGGCCAACGTCGACGGCGCCCTCGAGGTCGCCCGCAGCGCCCGCCAGGTGCTCGGCGCCAACGGGATTTCGCTCGAGTATCCGGTGATCCGCCACATGAACAACCTCGAGTCGGTGGTCACCTACGAGGGCACCGCCGACGTCCACGCCCTGGTCGTCGGGGGCGCGCTGACGGGGCACCAGGCGTTCCGGTGACCGGCGAGCCGCAGGCCGTGGCGCCGCCCGGGACGGCCGCCCAGCACGCGGTCGAGGCTCTGCGGCGGGCGATGATCGCCGGCGAGCTGCGGCCCGGCGACCGGGTCCTGCAGGAGGAGATCGCCGAGGGGCTGGGGGTCAGCGTGGCGCCGGTGCGCGAAGCGCTGGCGGTGCTGGAGCAGGAGGGACAGGTCCGCTACCTGGCCCGCCGCGGCTACTTCGTCGCCGAGCTCGACCTCGGCGACCTGCGGGAGATCTACGAGCTGCGCGAGTTGCTGGAGTCCCAGGCGGCGCGGCGGGCGCTGCCGCTGCTCGACTCCGACGCGATGGAGCGGCTGGAGATGGCGGCGCGCGAATGCGTCGACGCCGCCGCCGAAGGAGACGTCACCGCCGAGCTCGACGCCAACCGCCGCTTCCACTTCGCCCTGCTGGAATCGCCCGACCAGGTCCACGCCCTGCGCCTGATCCGGCTGCTCTGGGACTCGACCGAAACGTACCGGGCCATGTACTACAACGCGCCGGAGGGACGCAGCGAGGCGATCGACGCCCACGACCGGATCGTCGCCGCGGTCCGTGCCGGCGACGCCGACACGCTGATCGCCGAGCTCGACGCCCACCGGCGCCGCGCCCTGGGGCTGTTGACCAGGGTGCTGGGCTGATCGAACGCTGACGAATGTCCAGCCTGCCGCTGGTGGTTGAACCTGCGCCAGGTCGTTCGCGTATTACGCCGCCGAAATGGCTGCGCGAAACCTCCTGACTGCGCGAAACCTCCTCTGGCTGGCGCCGCTCGCCATGGTGCTGATTGCGGCTCAGCCGGCGTCCGCCGAGACCACCAGCTTTGGCTTCACCGGTACGGAGCAGACCTACACCGTGCCCGCCGACGTCAACTCGATCCACGTTGTCGCGGTAGGCGCAAAAGGCGGCAGGGGAGCCGCCACCGGCCTCCCGAGCTCTGGTGGCTCTGGTGGCAGGATCGAGGCCGACCTCGCGGTTACCCCCGGGCAGGTGCTCTTCATCACGGTGGGCGGGGTCGGTGGCGACGGGGGCGTGATCCAAGATGCGACCGGCGGTTTCAACGGAGGAGGACGCTCCTTCGCCGCGTTGTCGGGCGGCGGAGGCGGAGGGGCGACGGACCTGAGAACGTGCTCGGCGCTTCCGCCGGCATGTCCCGGCCAAAATTCGCTCGACACCAGGGTGCTCGTCGCTGGCGGCGGTGGAGGCGGCGGATCGTCCGGAGTCGGCTCGAGTGGAGGCGCCGGCGGCAACGCCAGCGGGCATGGCAGCCCTGGTCAGGTGATCGACTGCTCCCCGGGCGAAGCGGCGGGCGCCGGCGGCGGGGGCGCGAGCCAGGCCAGCGGTGGGCTCGGCGGAGCCGGTGGTGGCGTCGGGGCCCCGCAGGGCCAGCCAGGAACTTTCGGCTTCGGTGGTGAGGCGACCAGTGGCCTCCTGGTCGTCGGTGGCGGCGGTGGGGGCGGCCTCTTCGGCGGTGGCGGCGGGGGTGGCAGCGACAACCTATGCACCGGCGGCGGTGGCGGTGGTGGGTCGAGCTTCGCCGCCGCATCCGCGAGCAAGGTCGTGTTTGGGATCGAGCCCACCGCTCCGGCCGGCGTCGTGATCGCGACGACCGATCCTCCGGCCGATCCCCCGCCCACGACCCCGCCGCCGGCGATGAAGCCGTCCAACGTCTTCGTGCTCGGCAAGCTGACTCGCAACGCCCGCGGGGGAACCGCGACCCTCGCGGTCGAGGTACCGGGCCCGGGAACGGTGTCGCTCACGGGGAAGGGCTTGGTCGGGCGGCAGCGCACGGCGAGCCGGGCGGGAAGCGTCAGGCTGCGGATCGTGGCGAAAGGGAGCTTCGGCCGCGAGCTGAACCACGCCGGCCAGGCGAAGCTCAGGGCCCGCATCGCGTTCACCCCGACCGACGGCGATCCAAAAACCCTCACCCGCACGATCAAGCTAATCAAGCGCTGACCCCACCGAGGCCGCGCCCTGGAGCTGTTGACCAGGGTGCTGGGGCCGGCTCAGTAGCGCCCGGCCCCAGAAGTCACAGAGAATTCACTCCTCCGGGCGCCAGTTGGCACACGGCGGTCTTGTTCCGTGCGCCTCCGGCTTCGACGATTCCCTGGCAATCCGCGAAGGGAGGGAATCGATGATCTACACGCTGATGGGGTACCTGCACGCCGTCGTCGCCAGGCGGCTGCGGCGGATCCGCAGCCTGGCCGAGGGTGAGGCGGGTCAGGGCACGGTCGAGTACGTCGGCCTGATCCTGCTCGTCTCGCTGCTGATGGTCGGCATGGTCGCCGCGATGAAGGGGTTCAATAGATCCTTGAGTAAGGGGGGATACTACCAAGACGATCGGACAGCAGGGGCGAAGATCCGCAGGTGGAAGCTCCCGAAGGACCGACTTCCCAACGTGCGAACATTTGTTCGTATTCCAATAGAGACTAGGGTGGATCGCGATGGCGGATCGAAGTGCAATCGAGTGGACCGAGGCGACTTGGAACCCCGTAACGGGTTGCGACAAGGTCTCCCCGGGCTGCGCGCACTGCTACGCAGAGGCATTTGCTGAGCGATGGCGGGGTATCCCCGGCCACCCGTATGAGCAAGGCTTCGATCTCCGCATCTGGCCTCAGAGGCTGAGCCAGCCGCTCAAGTGGAAACGTCCTCGGATGATCTTTGTGAACTCCATGAGCGACCTTTTCCATGAGCGCATTCCCGACGTATTCATCCAGGAGGTCTTCACCTCGATGGAGGAAGCGAACTGGCACACCTTCCAGATCCTCACCAAGCGGCCGGAGCGCCTCCTGGAACTCGCCGATACCTTGCCTTGGCCTTCGAATGTCTGGATGGGGGTCAGCATCGAGAACCGACGCTTCGTCGATCGGGCCGACCTGCTGCGGCAAGTGCCCGCGACGGTTCGCTTCATTTCGGCTGAGCCGCTCCTGGGCCCGCTAGAGGGCCTTGATCTCTCTGAGATCCACTGGCTAATAGCCGGTGGCGAGTCCGGGCCGCGCGCCCGACCCGCGAAGCCGGAGTGGATTCGTGAGTTGCGCGACCGGTGCCAAGGCGAGAGCGTTGCCTTCTTCTTCAAGCAATGGGGTGGGCGGACGCCAAAGGCCGGCGGCCGGCTCCTTGATGGCGTCGAGTACGGAGAGTTGCCAGCCGCTCGCGAGTTGGCTCCGGCCTAGTCGCGGAAGCGAATCCGAACGCCAGCGGCAAACTGTCGTTGGCCGCCGCTGCGATCTACTTCGATTTTTTCGGCCTTCTCGGCCGGGCCTAACGTCTTCCCTTTCAAGTGGCTGGAAACCCGGAAAGGGGTCTCAAGCAACGTCGCCTTTTTGGCTTGCTCGATCGTGAACCAGTCGGTCCCAAATTTCTGGCGAAGATGCGCAAGAAGGGGAGACATATCGAGCGCATCGGTATCTGGGGTGAACAAGACCTCTTGGCCGTCGTCCGTGCGGGTTGCGATGTAGCGGGTTCCCTCGACGGGGTCGACCGACCACATGGCGTCCTTGATCAGTTCAAGGCCCTTGTCGTGCTGAGAGGCGAAGACGAGGCGGTAGTCGTTGCCGTCGGCAGTCCGAAGGGCGAAGGAGCGCACATGCTCGACCTTGCCTTGGCTGCCTAGCTGCTCCTCGAAGAGGCCTAGGAGGAAGGCACCCCGGTCGGCGCCCTCCAATTGGATTGCCTCGCGCCAGCGTTCGCTTCCGAATAGCGAATTCATCGCTTGCTCCTGGCCCTCGCGGCCGACGAAGCGCACGATGAAGCTCAGTGGCAGGAAGATGAGCGCCTCGCAACGCTCGAACGTGAGGAACTGACCGGCGAGTGACATAGGCGCTTTCGTGTAGCCGAAGGGGTCGATGAAGGCGAAGGTCGGTACGAGCGTGCGCCCCTGTTTGCCCGCAACGTCCTCGACGATCTCGCCGAAGGTCGACTCGAACTCTCCATGCTCGACCATGACGGTGACGTTGGCGGGAAGCTCGATCGACTCAAGCTCGCCTTCCAGATGCTCGACGCGCCGCTTGTCGTGCTCGATGAAGAGGAAGAGGAACTCCACCTCGGCCATTCGCTCGAACGCGTCGTGCTCGAGCAAGGTCTTCAGCATGATCAACGGCGAGCCGTCCTCGCCCGTCTCGTAGCGGCCCGGTCCACAGAAGCCGTCCACAAGAAGGAGGCGTGGCGGCTCCTCTTTCCCTCGAAATTTCTGCGCCTGTTGGCCCATTACAGGCAGCCACGCTCCGAGATATGCCTTCAAGACGCCATGCTTAGCGCGCGTGTGATCGTCAAGCGGCCAGAGGACGGGCTCGGTCATGGCGCTGGAGACTAAATGTCTTAGTGATCGAGCGGTTCGTGTCCGTTATCGTGAAATCGAATGGCCAAAGATCCCGAAATCGTTGCCGAGGAAATCGCCCAGGTCGTTGGCGGGCGAATCGACTTCTACGAAGATCCGGAGACGGGTGAGTGCCACGTTTCGATTGAGACGGAAAACAGCGGAGACGCGAAGGGCGACGGTCCCGATCGCAAGTCAGCCTTCGAGTCGCTCGTCAGTGCCGCCGAAGACGTGGGTTGGGATCCGCCAGAGCAGATTTATCCCTAAGGAAGGGCATTGCCTACGACGGTCCCGGGGCCTCCGGCTCGGTTACTGGTGCCACGCTTCACAGATCGCCGAAATGGGAGGCGCTGAAGCTGAAGCCTCCCTCGGCGGGGCTCCGGGGCGTCCAGTGGATACCCGCGAGCAACTCGCCCGACTCGATTGCCATCGCCCCGGCGAGCCTCGTCACAGTGTCGATCCGAGGGACCCGCTGGCCGTGCTCAAGCATCCCGATCTCGGTGCGGTGCAGCGAGGCGCGTTGCCCTAGCTCCTCCTGCGAGAGGCCCGCGATCCGGCGGAGCCGCGCGAGGTTCTTGCCGAAGTGGAAGGCCACCTCCTCCGAGCGCTTGTTGTTGTAGCGGCGCATCAGTCGGCCCGCAGACGCTCGAAGCGGAGCGCCGCCCTCGTCGGCGCCAGGAAGCGGCCGTCGCGGTAGACGAGGCCGAAGCAGGCCAGTCGATATACGGCCAACTCGGCCGCGTTCTCTGGGTCACTGATGCGAGGCTCGCCGTTCAGGACTAACGCGACCTCATCGAGCGTCAGTCGGATCGGGTGTTCATCGAGAAGCAGGGAGAGGACGGTGTTCTCGGTCCTTGCTTCTTCCTGGGTGATGCTGGTGGGGTCGCTTGACCCGCGATCCGTAGGGTTCTTGTCAGCCATGAGGAGTTACGGCTCCTTTTGGTCAGGCGGCCCGCTTGCGTCGCAAGCGCGGCGGGTCGCCGCTTTTCGTCTGCCGGCAGAACGTAGCAAAGCTTTAGATATATCTCTAGGTGCTAGCTACATGGACCAGAGTCCTTGAAGCTGAGAACTTGCCGTGATGGCTCCATCCCAGCAACCGCAGAAGGCGCTCGGCTCGGCGATCCGCCAGCTTCGAGAGAAGAGCGGCATGACGCAGGAAGCCGTGGCGCACGAGGCCGGGATCACCGCGTCGACGCTGAGCGTGATCGAGCGCGGCGAGTCGAACCCGACCTGGGCGACGGTCGCGGGGATCGCGGCGGCGGTCGGCGTGTCGGTCGTTGAGGTGGCGAAGCTCGCGGTGAAGTTCGAGAAGTAGCCGGCGGCGCTCGATGGCCCTGGGGGGCACTGAGGTCCAAGGGGCCGATGCTCACCGCCCCCGTTATGTGACCAATTCGGCCAAAACTTCGTCACACAAGGGGGGCCACTTTCGCCGCTCGGCTCCCTGTGTTGTGTGGCCACCAAAGCGATAGGAGCCCATCCAGCCCGTCAGACCGGCAGATCGACCTTGCCAATCGCCCTGCTTCTGATTGGCAAGGTCCAAAGCGACTCATTCCGCATCCCAGCGCGGAATATCGAGGTCTTCGCCGCGCCCGAGTCTCTACCCCTCGAATCGGTGGTCGGTGACGATGGGTAGAGCCTCATCCCCTGGTAGTCGTCCCAGCCGCGCTCGCTCCTCGGCTCAGAGCCCCGCGCTCTCTGACCTCGACCGTCGCATCCTCGATCTCCTCTCCTTCCTCCGGGTCCTGACCCAGACGCAGCTCGCCAGTTCGCTGTCGCCCGAGATCCCGCCACGAACGCTTCGCTATCGAACCGCCCGGCTTGCCAGGCTTGGCCTGCTCGGGCGAACCCGCCCATACCGCGAACGCGGATCAGCGCCGCATCATTTGTGGCCGACGCGGAAGGGCGAGGCGATCGCAGAAGGAAGCCCGCCGCCGCGGGGCGGAGACCGGCGCGAGCCGAACCCGCTCTTTCTTGCCCACGCCGCGGCGATCAGCGAGTTGTACGTCGGGCTGAGCACGGCCCTGCCGGATGGTGTCCATCTCGCCGGCTTCGAGCGCGAGGCCGAAGCGCGGGAGGCGTTCCGCGGCTTCGACGGCAAGGAGCACGCCGTCGCTCCCGACGCCGCGATCCAGATCGCCGAGCCGGACGGGCGCGTCCTGCTGGCGCTAGTCGAGCTTGATCTGGGCACGATGTCGACCCGGCAACTTAAGGCCAAGGCCGAGGGCTATGGGGAATACGTCCAGCTCGATGGGTGGCGCGAGCGGCGAGACTTCTGTCCGCCGCTTCTCTTCATCACCACGAGCGAGAAGCGAGCGCGTTCCTTCCTCGCCCTCTGTGACCGGGCCGTCGACCGCCGCCAAATGATCGTTGCCGCCACCAGCTTGGCGCGCGAGATAGGCCGCTCCCTCGTCGAGCCGGAATGGCTATTCAAGGAAGGGGAGACGAGCGCCGATCTGCTCGCGATCCTGCGCGGAGCCCGCCGGCCGTATGACCAGGCTCAGGAGCGGGAGGAGGTCGAACGGCGTGAGGAGGAAGCGGAGCGCGAGCAGCTGCGCTCGGACCCGACTGCGCTACGGGAGCACCTGCGCTCCTGGCGTCATCGCGGCTGGGGCGTCGAGCGCTTCGGTTCGGTCTTCGCCACGGCGCTTGAGATCACGATTGAGCGAGACGAGGAGTTGGACGAAGCCGAGCGCCAGGCGCTTACGGCACTCGGCGCGCTGTTCGTCGACCCTCTGCGACTCGAACTTGCAGAGCGGGATCCGACCGCAGAGGAGCGCCGCTCCCTCGACAGGCTCGCCGACTACAACCGGGCTCGCCAGGTCGAGCACGTCGGCGAGCTCGCCGCGCGCTTTTGCGAAGGGCCGGCGCTGCGCGAGGTTCGCGGCCGCCTCGAAGGCGGCGAGTTGCTGACGGCGGCCGACGCCTCCTGGGGGCTGTCTCAGAAGGCGGCGGATGACGAGCGTTCCCGCGCCGAGCAGGAACGCCTGCGGCGCGATTACCTCCAACGGCGCGAGGACCGAGCGCGCCGTCGCGCCAAGGCTCAGCGCATCGTCGCTCGCCTTCGCCACGGGCCGGGGGACTTCCTCGAGGAAATCGACCGGGAGGCGTTGCGGGTCTGCCGCGCTTGCCGGGAGATCGCCTATCCCGACCCTGAGCGGGCGCGCTACGAAGGCGGCACCCGCGACGTCGCCTTTCGCTGCCACTTCTGCGGCAGTCGGAACCTTGAGGGGCGGGAGCCAGAGGTGGACGGCGGGGAGGTCGAGCAATGAGGACGGGGGAGAGCCGTGTGTGCCGCCGCCCTTGGGGAGACGTGGTCGCCTTTCTTTGTCTCCAGCAGGGATGCCCGCGATGACGGCTCGCAGTACGCGAAAAGCGGTCACGCTCAAGCCGAGCGCGGCACCGATACCGCTACGCCCGGCTATGGAGCGACGCCGCGTTGTGCGACCGGCTGGAGGCGGCGAGGAGGCGCGGGAGCGATTCGCCCGCACCTTCGCCGATGTTCTCTCGGGGCGTTTCGGCGGGAGTTGGGCCGTCGAGTGGGAGGGTGCGGATCGTGCCGCGATGTCCTCGGGTGATGCGAGCGACCCATCTCGGACCGAGGAGTAGCTGGACCCACGGTTAGGTCATCCGTCGCTACAGGAGACCCTCTACCTCCGCTTCGTAAACCGCTTCCTGTAGAGCCTCCTCCTCAGAGGTGCCGCTGCCCCAAATCCGTGCGCGTCGCTCGCTTGAGTGATCGCTGGCGGATTGTTTCTCCCACAGATGGCAGCGCCAGATCGGAGGCCCGGACTCCGGGGCTTGGGTCGCAAGCTGGAGATCATGCTGGCGGGCGAGCGCCTCCAACCTCAGCCGGCACTGACCAGCGCTGGTATCGGCGGTGTTCACTTGCCAGCTCTCGTCATCTTGGCCCGGGTGTCTAACTAGGCCAGCTCCACAGTTGCCGCAATGGTTGTGCTGAATCTCGGGAGGCCCACCGACTTCGCTGCTGATACCCGTCGCATCGACGGACTCACCACAGAGCGGACACGGCCATGAGGTGGTCATCGGGATCAACGGTAGTTGATCGCCAGAAGGGAAACCGCCGATTCGAAACTCGCGTGCTTCCGATCCGCTCCCTCACGCTCCATCGCGGATCGCTCCGGCGAGTGATGACCGTCAGTTGCCTCCGGCTTTGCTCTCGTGCAAGAGACTGCCATCGATTATCCACTCCCAGGTCGTTTCGGCCGTATGCGTCTCCCGGCTCATCGCATCAACGCTTGGAAGGTCAAACGTGAACCTGTCGGCCCCGCTCCAGTAGGCCCGCCAAAGTGCGTCAATCGTGATTGCGTCCAGCGAAGCACGGCGGTAGGCGAGACGCGCCAGCGACACGATTTCCATATTTACGCGCGTCGCGCGAAGGACTGTCTGCGGTTGGAATTTCTGAACGGTGCCAATGGGCCAGCCGAACTTGCCACTGACCCGTTGACAGTCCGCTAGCGACTCGAAGGCGAAAATGCCGGTCAACCGCGACGGTGCCTTTTTGAAGATGGCTCGGCGCGCCAACTCCGCGTCGTACTCGATTCGGTAGCCGTTGATCGTTGACAAGACGAACGGCGACCAGAAGCCCGTCGAAATGGTGGGATTGGGAGTGAAGGGGAGGAAATCTGCGGTTCCGTCTGCGTAGGAAGCAGCGAATCCGGGCTCTTCCATCGCAGCGAGAACGGGCGAACTGAACTGGCCGGTGATGTCGAGGTTCATGACGGCCATCGGGTTGCTTTGGTTCACGAAGACGTATACCCAGGCCGGTGGCTGCTGGTGCTCCACGAGGTCCATCTCTACCAGTTCCGACTAGGTGGGGTTGGAATCGGGCCAACCCTCAAGCGAGAGCGAACCACAGTCGAGAATGGGGTCCGTTGGTTTCTAGGTTCCGTCGAATGGGAGGGTGCGGATCGTTCCCCGCTGCCCTCGAATCGGAACGGGCGGTCCCTCGCCGGCGAGGAATAGCCTCGCCCGCTCGGCGATGGGCATCCTGCCGTTGCGCCCGCCGTCGCTCGTCCGCCATACGAAGACCGAATCGAAGACCGAGTGCAGAATGCGGCGCTGATCTTCGAGGGTGAGGTCTTCCCAGACGTTCTCCAAGTCGGCCTCGATCTGCGCTGGCTCTCGTTCCTGGTCGCGCTCGGCGCGTTCTTCGAGCAGTGCGTCGACCCGCGCTTGGCGGCTTTCAACCGTGCGCAAGTAGACCTCCGACTGCGGGCCGCCGAGCGCCTTGGCGAGGCGCTCATCCAGGGCGGCGTCTCGCTCGGCCTCGGCGGTCGCGATTTCGGCATCAAGGTCCGAGCCGTCCTCCTCCCGCGTGTACGCCGTCGCGTTCTTGGCGAACGAAAAGAGATGCCCGAGAACGAACGGCTCGATCACGCTGGCCTTGACCGAAGCGGGGGCCGGGCAGCGCCCGCCCGCCTTGTCGGGCTTGCATCCGTATTCGAGGAAATCTTTGCCGTGGCGAGTCCGGCCCATCTTCGGCTTCATCGCGTAGCTGCATCCCCCGCAGCGGAGAACTCCCGAGAGAAGGCCCGTGCCTTTTCCCGAGCGGCCGGGGTGTACGCCCCGCGCCTTGTTGGCCGCCTGCCACTCGGCGAGGGTCACGATTGCCTCATGCGCGTCCGGGTTGACGATCTTTCCGGCTCGCGCCTCGCCGAGGTAGACCCGGTTGCGAATGATCGTGCTGACGCTGGCGACGGTCCAGTGCTCGTTGTCCCAGGGCGTCACGACTCTTTCTTCCTCTAAGAAGCGGGCAAGCTGCGCCCAAGAGATTCCGGTGGCGCGGCGGCGGAATAGCTCATGGATCACCGGCCCTACCTGCGGGTCCGGTTCGAGCACGCGGTCCTCGTCGCGGCGGTAGCCGGTCGGCACCTTTCCCGAGACGTGGATGCCCCTCGCTACGGCCGACTTGCGCGCCGCGTCCCAGTTCTCGCGGATGCGGGCCAGCTCCAACTCGCCGAGCGCGGCGAAGAGATCGGCGAGGAACTTGCCCATGTACCCCGACGTGTCGATCCCCTCGGCCACCGTGCAAAGGACGCCATCGGCGGCGCGGATTCGCGCCAAGAGGTTGGCCGAGTCCTGGACCGAGCGGCCGAAGCGGTCAAGACGAGCGACGACAAGGCCACCCGTGGCACCGGTCTCGATCCTCTCCATAGCGGCTTTCAGGCCCGGTCGGTTGGCCTTCGAGCCCGGCTGGTCGAGGTCTTCGTGCCATTTGGCGATTCGGTGGCCTTGTGCCTTGGCCCAGGCCCTGACACGCTCCTTTTGCTCGCCGGGCGAGATGAAAGCATCGCCGGTGCGACCCCCAACGCGCGAAACGCGGATATAGCCGTCGAGATTCATTGGGTTGCCCCCCTTACGTTAGAGACTGAACGGCAAGCAGGGCACCGAGCTGGCCGACGTGATCGTCAACAAGATCAAGGAGGCGGTGGACAAGGTCGCCTTCAAGTAGGGGACGGGCGGCCCGACGGGCCGCCCACCGCCCCTTCTCAAGCCCACAGGAGGGCCCGACCCACGCCGAGGAGAGAGAAATGACTGCTATCGACACCGCCATGACCACGCCAGCGCCGATTCCGTCCGCGCTGCGGCGTATGCTGTATGACAGCATGAAGCATCGGACCCAGCTATATCTCGATGAGGCCCAGCACCGCTGGTTGCGCCAGCGGGCCGGGAAGTCGGGCAGCATCGCCGCTGTCGTGCGCGATCTGATCGACGCCGAGCGCCTGCGGCGCCGCGATCCAGCCGCCGATCCGCTGCTCAGCTACCTGGTCGAGTCGGCGCCGGGGCGCGGCCGGGAGGAGACCAGCGTCGCCACGCTCGACCACGACCTCTACGGCAGATGAGGGCGGTCTTCGTCGACACCAGCGCCTTCGTGGCGCTGCGCAACGCCGCCGAGGCCGAGCACCCCCGGGCCCGGAAGGCGCTCTCGGGCCTTCTCTCCGAGGGCGTCTCCCTCTTCACCTCCAACTACGTCTTCGCCGAGACCTACACGGCGCTGCTGGTCCGGGTCGGGCGGGCGGAGGCGGTCGAGTGGGGGCGGCGCTTCCGCGCCAGCGGCGCGATCGAGCTGGTCCGGCTCGAGCAGGACGTCGAGGGCGAGGCCTGGGAGATCCTCGAGCGCCACGGCGACAAGCGCTGGAGCTACGTCGATGCCACCTCCTTCGCCCTGCTCGAGCGCGAGGGCACGGACGAGGCCTTCGCCTTCGACGCCCATTTCGGCCAGCGCGGCCTGCGCGTCGTGCCGCAGGCGTGAGAGACTCGCGCCGATGCCAGCCTCCCGCAGCTACGACCGCGCCCCCGCCGACATCCGCCCGGTCACGATCGACCCCGGCTTCGTCGAAAGCGCCGCCGGCTCGGCGCTGATCTCGATCGGCAAAACCAGGGTGATCTGCACCGCCTCGGTCTCAGAGACGGTGCCGCGCTGGATGATGGGAAAGGGCAAAGGCTGGGTCACCGCCGAGTACGCGATGCTGCCGGCCTCGACCGGGGAGCGCAAGCAGCGCGACATCTCCAAGGGCAAGCAGGACGGGCGCGGGGTCGAGATCCAGCGGCTGATCGGCCGCTCGCTGCGGGTCGTCGTCGACTTCAAGGCACTCGGCGAACGCAGCGTCTACGTCGACTGCGACGTGCTCGAAGCCGACGGCGGCACCCGCTGCGCGGCGATCACCGGCGGCTACGTCGCCCTGCGCCAAGCCTTCCAGCGACTGCTCGACAGGAAGGCGATCGAGACGATGCCGCTGACCGGCTCGGTTGCGGCGGTCAGCGTCGGCATGGTCAACGGGCGGGCGCTCTGCGACCTCGACTACGGCGAGGACGCCAACGCCGAGGTCGACGCCAACGTCGTGATGACCGGCGAGGGGGGATTGGTCGAGGTCCAGGCCACGGCCGAGCGGACCCCGCTCTCCCGTGCTTCGCTCGACGAGCTGCTGGCGCTGGCCGATGGTGGCATCGCGCGCCTGCGGGAGGTGCAGGAGCGGGCGGCGTGATTCTCGCGACCGCCAATCGGCACAAGCTCGCCGAGATGCACCAGCTTCTGCCCGGGGTGGATCTGCGGTCCCTGCCGCCCGGTTTCGAGATGCCGCCGGAGGACGGCGACAGCTTCGAGGCCAACGCGCTGATCAAGGCCCGCGCCGCGCACGAGGCCAGCGGCGAGGCGGTGATCGCCGACGACTCCGGGCTCGCGGCCGAGGATCTCGGCGGCGCCCCGGGGATCTACTCCGCCCGCTACGGCGGTGAGGGCGCCAGCGACGAGGAGAACCTCGACAAGCTGCTGCGCGAGGTCGCCGCAGCCGGCGGCAACCGCCGCGCCGCCTACGTCTGCGCGATCGCGCTGATCGAAGCCGACGGGGCCGAGCACGTCTTCGAAGCCCGCTGCGAGGGCCGGCTGATCGAGGGCAAGCAGGGCGAGGGGGGCTTCGGCTACGACCCCTCCTTCGTCCCTGACGGCACCGGGCCCGGCGACCAGCGCACCTTCGCCGAGATCAGCCCCGAGGAGAAGAACGAGATCAGCCACCGTGGGCTTGCCGCGCGGATGCTGGCCCGCCACCTGGGCCTGCTCGAAGGCGCCCGGTGATCCGCACCAAGCAGGGGGCCGCCGGGCTCTCGATTGCCTCCAACGCGTTGCTGATCGCGCTCAAGCTCGCGGCCGGGGCGATCACCGGCTCGATCGCGATCATCACCGAGGCGGTTCACTCGCTGATCGACCTGGTCGCCTCGGTGGTCGCCTTCGTCTCGGTCCGCAAAGCCGACGAGCCAGCCGACGCCGGGCACCCCTACGGCCACGAGAAGGTCGAGAGCCTGGCGGCGACGATCGAGGGAATGCTGATCCTGGTCGGCGCCGGGATCATCGTCTTCGAGGCGACCAAACGGCTGGTCGACGGCTCGACCGTCGGGTCGCTCGGCGTCGGCATCGCCGTGATGGCGATCTCGGTGGTCGCCAACCTCGGCGTCTCGGCGGTGCTGATGCGCCAGGCCCGGGAGCACGAATCGCCGGCCCTGGAGGGCGACGCCGCCCACCTGCGCACCGACGCCCTCACCTCCGCCGGCGTCCTCGTCGGCCTCGGCCTGGTCGAGATCACCGGCTACGCCGCCTTCGACTCGATCACGGCCCTGCTGGTCGCCGGGGCGATCGTCTGGGCCGGGATCAGGATCATCCGCCGCTCCTCCGGCGTGCTCGTCGACGAAGTCCTGCCCGACTCCGAGATGGACCGGATCGAGGCGGCGATCGCCGCCGCCCGCACGCCGGAGGTCGCCGGGTACCACAAGCTCCGCGCCCGCCGCGCCGGCAGCCGCCGCCACATCGACCTCCACGTCCAGTACCGCTCCGGCACCAGCCTCGAGCGCGCGCACGAGCTGGCGCACCGGATGCGGGCCTCGATCGAGGCTGAGATCCCCCAGGCCGAGGTGCTGATCCACGCCGAGCCGGAGACCTCCTTCCACGAGCCCGAGGACACCGCGGGGGAGCCCTACCGCTCGGGCTAGGAATCCCTCCTAGGGGCCCCTACGGAGGCGGCAGCAGGTTGACGCCGGCGGCGAGGCCGACGGCGACCAGGGTGATCGCGTAGCCGGTGTAGCCGCTGAAGGCAAAGAGGATCGCGGCGATGGCGCAGACGACCACGACGGTGATCCAGGAGGCTCGGGCGAGGGACACGGTCGGTATTTTCAACGACGTGCCCGACGCCGCCGCAACCGAGGCCGTTTCAGGCGACTCCGCCGAGGCGGCCCTGGCCTTCCTCGCCGAGGTCTCGCCCGACCTGCGCGGGGCAGCGATTCTCGGCGGCGACGGCAGCGTCCTGGCCGCGGCCGGCGAGCCGGAGCGCTGGGGCGAGGACGCGGCGGTGCTGTTCGCCGCCGCCGACGCCGCCGGAGACGAGGCCGTCGAGCAGGTCCACATCGCCACCGAGCAGGGCGAGGTCTTCGCCCTGCGCCACGAAGGCCTGGCCGCGGTTGCCGTGACCGACCGCTTCGCCCTCGCCTCGCTGATGCTCTTCGACATGCGCGCGACCCTGCGCGAGCTGGCGCGGGGGAGGGCCGATGCCTCCTAAGCCGCACCGGATCCTGCTCGACCGCGTCTCCGGCTACGCCGACGAGGCGGCCGCGTTCATGCGCCGGCGCCGGGTCGCCCGCCGTCCCTTCGCCCGCCTCTACTACCCGAGCGGGCGCAGCCGCGACCACGCCGGCGACTCGACCGCCGGGGCGGAGCTGTTCGTCGCCGCCGGGCGCCTGATCGAGGTCGCGGGAAAGCGGCCGAAGCCGTGAGCGGGCTGATCGACCAGGCCGTCGCCGAGCGGGTCCTGGCGCGGGCGCTGGCCAACGGCGGCCGCTTCGCCGAGGTCTTCGCCGAACGCCGCCACGGGCTCTCGATGTCGATCGACGAGTCGCGAATCGAGGCGGTGCAGTCGGGCTCCGAGGAGGGCGCCGGGGTGCGCGTGGTCGAGGGCGGGACCACCTACTTCGCCCATGTCGACGGGCTCGACCCGGCCGACCTCGAGCGCGCCGCCGACGAAGCGGCGGCGGCGCTGCGCGGCAAGCGGACCGAGCCGCGGCCGCTGCGGGCGGTGGAGCACAGGCCGCTGCCGATCGCGCGCCGCCCCGAAGAGGTCGAGGCCGAGCGCAAGGGGGCGCTGCTGCGGGAGCTCGACGAGCGCGCCCGCGGCCAGAGCCAGGAGGTCGCCCAGTTCACCGCCTCCTACGCCGAGGCCCGGCGCGAGGTCGCCATCGCCAACTCCGACGGTCTGCTGACCGGCGACGACCGCACCCGCACCCGGATCGGTGCCCAGGCGGTCGCCCGCCGCGACGGCACGGTCGAGACCGGGGCCGAGACGCTCGGCGCCCACCGTGGCTTCGAGCTGCTCGAAGACGAACCGGGGCTGATCGCCGAGCAGGCGGCGCGCAAGGCGCTGACCCTGCTCGACGCCGGGCCGGCGCCCTCGGGCTCGATGCCGGTCGTGGTCGGCGGCGGCTTCGGCGGCGTCCTCTTCCACGAGATGACTGGCCACGGGCTCGAGGCCGACCACATCCAGAAGGACGCCAGCGTCTACGTCGGCAAGCTCGGCCAGCAGGTCGCCCAGCCGCTGCTCAACGCCTACGACGATGGCCGCCTGCCGAACGAGTGGGGCAGCGACGCGATCGACGACGAGGGAGCGCCGACGCAGAAGACCCAGGTGATCGAGGAAGGCCGCCTCGCCTCCTTCCTCTACGACCACCTGACGGCCGAGCGCGACGGCGTCGCCTCGACCGGCAACGGCCGCCGCGAGAGCTTCCGCCACCTGCCGATCCCGCGCATGACCAACACCTACATCGCCCCCGGCGACGCCACCCCGGAGGAGATGATCGCCGAGGTCGAGCGCGGCTTCTACGCCGTCTCCTTCGCCGGCGGCCAGGTCGATCCGGCGACCGGCGACTTCGTCTTCGGCGTCTCCGAGGGGTACCTGATCGAGGGCGGCAAGGTGACGCGGCCGTGCCGCGGCGCGACCCTGATCGGCAACTGCCTCGACGCCCTTGCGGCGATCGACGCGGTCGGCGACGACTTCTTCATGAAGACCGGGATCTGCGGCAAGGGCGGCCAGAAAGTCCCGGTCGGCACCGGCCAGGGCCACGTCCGGGTCGGCGCGATGACGGTCGGCGGGACCGAGCGTTGAGCGAGCTCGCGGCCAGCGCCCGGCGCGCCGTCGAGGCGGCGCTCGCCGCCGGCGCCGGCGCGGCCGAGGCCTACGCCTCCGAGGAGGACGGGCGTGAGCTCCGGGTCCACGGGGGCGAGGTCGAGAGCCTCAGCGCCGCCAGCCAGAGCGGGATCGGGATCCGCGCCTGGATCGAGGGCCGGGTCGGCTACTCCTACGGCACCGACCTCTCCGAGCCCGGCGTCGCGGCGATCGCCGCCGCCGCCGCGGAGGCGGCCCGGGTCTCTGACCCCGACGAGTTCGCCGTCCCCCCGGAGCCGGCGCCGATCGAGTCGGTGGCCGGGCTCAGCGACCCCTCGCTGACGGCCCGCTCGACCGCCGAGGTAGCCGAGCTGGCGCTGAGCGTGGAGCGGACCGCGCTGGCCTCCGACCCGCGCCTGGTCGCGGTCGAGCAGGCGGTCTACGCCGACGTCGCCGAACGGGTCGCGATCGCCTCCTCGACCGGGGTCGCCGGCGAGTACGAGAGCTCCACCTGCTTCGCCTACCTGCAGGCCCTGGCCGAGGGCGAGGGCAGCCGCGAGACCGGCCTCGGCTTCGGCCTCGCCCGCGGGCCCGACGGGCTCGACCCGGAGGCGATCGGGGCCGAAGGCGCGGCCCGGGCGCTGGCGATGATCGGCGCCTCGAAGCCGGCCTCGCGCTCCTGTCCGGTCGTCCTCGACCCGTCCGTCGCGGCCAGCTTCGCCGGCCTGATCGGCGGCGCCCTCGGCGCCCGCGCCGTGCAGCGCGGCCGCTCGCCCTTCGCCGGGCGGCTGGGCGAGGAGCTGGCCAGCTCCGCCTTCGTCCTCCACGACGACGGCCTCGACCCCGAGGGGCCCGCCTCTGCCCCCTTCGACGCCGAGGGCGTGCCGCGGCGGCGCACGGCCCTGATCGAGGCCGGCGGCCTGCGCTCCTACCTCTACGACACCTACACCGCCAACCGCGAGGGCGGCGCCTCGACCGGCAGCGCCTCGCGCCAGGGCTACCGCTCGCAGCCCTCGGTCTCCGCCTCGAACCTGCTCGTCGCCGCCGGCGAGCTCTCCGAGGCGCAGCTGCTGGCCGCGGCGGGGGATGGCATCTACGTCACCGACGTCGCCGGCCTGCACTCCGGCGTCAACCCGGTGACGGGCGTTTTCTCAGTCGGCGCTTCGGGGCGGGAGATCCGCGGCGGCGCCCTGGCCGAGCCGGTGCGCGAGTTCACGATCGCCGGCGAGCTGGTGGCGATGCTGGGGGCGGTGCGGGCCGCCGGCGCCGAGCCGCGCTGGGTCCCGTTTGGCGGCTCGGTGCGAACTCCGCCGCTGCTGGTCGCCGAGATGGCGATCAGCGGTTCGTGACAGAAGGCATCTGGGCGTCCCACGGTTACGCCGTGACCGCTGTTAGATTGCGCCGATCTTCAAACCCCGAGGAGGATTTACGACGTGACCAAGGCTGAGTTTCTGGACCAACTTTCCGGCGACGACCGGCTCGGCAGCAAGAAGGCTGCCAGCGACGCGGTCGACGCTGTGCTCGAGGCGATCACCGGTGCGCTCAGCGCCGGCGACGAGGTGAGCTTCACCGGCTTCGGCAAATTCCATGTCGCCGAGCGCGGCCCGCGCCAGGGCGTCAACCCGCGCACCGGCGAGCGGATCACGATCCCGGGCGGCAAAGTCCCCCGGTTCTCCGCCGGCTCGGCCCTGAAGACGAAGGTCAAGGGCGGCTGATTCCCTGACGCAGTTCGCCGATCGGCTGGCGGCGCTCGTGGACGAGCGCCGCAGCCAGATCTGCCTCGGCCTCGACCCCGACCCGGCCAAACTGGCTGGGGAGGGGGCGGCGGAGGGCGATCGGGGCGCCGCCGCCGAGCTTGCGGCCGCCGCTGTCCTCGCCCACTGCCGCGGCCTGATCGATCGCGCCGGACCCGCCTGCGTGGCGGTGAAGCCGCAGATGGCCTGCTTCGAGCGCCTCGGCGCCCCGGGCTGGGCCGCACTCGCCGATGTCTGCGCCGCCGCCCGCGACGCCGGCCTGCTGGTGATCGCCGACGGCAAGCGCGGCGACGTCCCGGTCACCGCCGCCGCCTACGCCCAGGCGCTGGTCGGCGAGACCCCAACTCCCTGGGGACCGGTTCCCGGGCTCGGGGCCGACGCCTTCACCGCCAACCCGCTGCTCGGGCGCGACGCGCTGGAGCCGCTGATCGCCGCCGCCGCCGAGGCCGGCGCCGGGGTCTTCGCCCTGGTCCGCACCAGCAACCCAGGCGCTGCTGACGTCGAGGACCTGCCGGCGCCCGACGTGCCCCTGCACGAGCGCCTGGCCGAGATCGTCGACGGCCTCTCCGAGCGGTTGCTCGGCAGCTCCGGGCTGAGCGGCATGGGGGCCGTGGTCGGGGCCACCGAGCCCGCCCATATCGGCCGCCTGCGGCAGCTAATGCCGCGCTCGATCTTCCTCATCCCGGGCGTCGGCGCCCAGGGCGGCCGGCCGGAGCTGCTCGGCGCCGCCTTCGCGGCCGGGCCCGCCTCGGCGCTCGTCGCCGCCTCGCGCGGGATCGCCGCCGACCCCGATCCGGCCGCCGCGGCCGAGCGCCTGCGTGTCGCCACCTGGGACGTTTCTGTCGCCTGACGACGGCCGTCGTGACTACGATCACCCGCTCCTGACCCGTTTTCAGGCCCAGTCCCATGGAAAAACGAACCAGCTCTACCGCCCGGATCTTCGCCGTCCTCGCCCTGATCGGCGCGGTCCTGATCGTGATCGTCGTTCTCTCCTCCGCGAGCAGCGACGACAACGGGGGCGGCGGCGAGCGCCGCTCGAACCAGTCCGGGAAGCAGGAGCAGCGGGACCGGCCGCGGACCAAGGCGAAGACCTACGTGGTCCAGCCCGGGGACACCCTGACCTCGATCGCCCAACGCACCGGCGTGTCGGTGCAGGAGATCCTGGCACTGAACCCCGAAGTGGACCCGCAGATCCTGATCGAAGGCGAATCGCTGAAGCTGCGATGAGGCGCTGGTGCCGCGCCGCCCCTCTGCTGGCGGTGGCGCTGGCGTGCTTCGCCTGGGCCTCCCCGGCGCTGGCCGCGCAGAACCAGCAGGGCGGCGGGGCGAGGTCGAAGCCCGAAACGCCGGCCGAAAAGCTCGGCATCGAAGCCGAGGCCTGGGGGCTGATCGACGCCCGCACCGGCGAAGTCCTGGCCTCCCAGGCGGGCAACGAGCGGCTGCCGATCGCCAGCACGACGAAGCTGATGACCGCCTACGTGGCGCTGCAGGAGATGCCGCTCGACAAGGTCGTCAGGGCCGCCCCCTACGACGCCGGATACGGCGAGTCGCTGCTGGGGATGCGCAGCGGCCAGGAGATCAGCGTCCGCGACCTGATCTACGGCCTGATCCTGCGCAGCGGCAACGACGCCGCACACACGCTGGCGATCCGCAGCGCCGGCAGCATCGAGGGCTTCGTGCGCGAGATGAACCGCTACGCCGCCGCGCTCGGCCTCTCCGACACCCACTACGCGAACCCGATCGGGCTCGACCAGAAGGGCAACTACTCGAGCGCCCGCGACCTGCTGACCCTGACCCAGCGGCTGCTGCGGATGCCCGCCTTCGCCCAGATCTCGAACACCCGCAGCGTCGTCCTGCGCAGCGTGCAGCCGCCGCGCCGGATCGAGACGATCAACGAACTGCTGCTGATGGAGCCGTGGGTGACGGGGGTGAAGACCGGCCACACCTGGGGCGCCGGCTACGTCCTCGTCGGCTCTGGCCGGCGCAAGGGGGTCGACCTGATCTCGGTCGCGATCGCCGCCCCGACCGACGAAACGCGCTACTCCGACAACCTGGCGCTGCTCGAATACGGCTTCTCCCAGTACCGCAAGCGCCACCCCGTCCGCGCCGGCGAGGATCTCGCCGACCCCTCGATCCGGTACTCCGGCGGCGAGCTGCCGCTGCGCGCCGCCGCCAGTCTCGTCGTCGGCGCCCGTCGCGGCCAGGAGCTGAGCGTGAAAGTGCGGGCGCCGGGGGAGGTCGAGGGACCGATCCGGCGCGGCGCCGCGCTCGGCCGCGCCACCGTCTACGTCGACGGACTGCGGGCCGGGAGCGTGCGGCTGCGCGCCGGCCGCTCGATCCCCGAGGCCAGCGCCTTCGACCGCGCCCGCTCTTTGATCGCGGACAATTTGACCATTATCTTGATTGCAGCGTTCGTGATACTCATGAGCGTGGTCCTGCTGGCCTTCCGGCGGGCCCGCGGACACAACCGAGGGAGCGGACCCAGGGTGAACCACAAGTGATCCTCACCGTGACGCTCAACGCGGCCATCGACCGTACCGTCGCCGTTCCCAACTTCCGCCTCGCCCGCCGCCACCGCGCGGTCGAGAGCCGCACCGTGGCCGGTGGCAAGGGCATCAACGTCGCCCGCGCCCTGACCCTGCTGGGGCGGCCGGTGATCGCCAGCGGCTTCGTCGGCGGCCCGACCGGGAGCCGCGTGCTGGAACAGCTGCGCGAGGAATCGGTCCTCACCGACTTCACCCGGATCGCCGCCGAGACCCGGATCAACCTGGCCGTGATCGACCCCACCTCCGGCGACCAGACCGAGATCAACGAGCGCGGTCCGGCGGTCAGCCCGGTCGAGGTGAAGAAGCTGTTCGAGCGGATCGGCTACCTGGCGAGCGGGGCCAGGATCTGCGTCCTCGCCGGCTCGCTGCCGCCGGGCTCCGGCAACGATCTCTACGCGCGCCTGATCGCCGACCTCGGCCGCCGCGGCGTCCCCGTCGTGCTCGACGCCGAGGGCGAGGCGATGCTGGCCGGGATCCGCGCCGGGGCCTCGATGGTGACGCCGAACGAGCGCGAGGCCGAGGAGCTGGTCGGGCAGGAGTTCGCCGACGGCTCCGACCTCGCGGTCGGCCTGCACGAGCTGGTGCGGCTGGGGGCGACCGAGGCCGCGATCACCCGCCCCGAAGGCTGTGTCGCCGCGGTCGGGGAGGGGTCGGAGCGGCGCCTGCTCGAAGTCCACACCGAGCCGCTGGAGCCGGTCTCCACGGTCGGCTCCGGCGACGCCTTCCTGGCTGGATACGTGGCCGCCCGCTACGACGAGCACAGCCCCGAGGAGTGCCTCGCGTACGGGGTTGCCTGCGGGGCCGAGTCCACCCAGCACTTCGGCGCCGGCACGGTCGACCGCAATCAGGTCGAGCGGCTGCTCGGCGAGGTCGCCGTGCACGATCTGGAGGTCCCCGCGGAAGTGTAGTCTGGCCTTTCAACGCCAGCCCCTGGAGGAATCACTTGGAAATTGAAATTGGTCGCGGCAAGAAGGGGCGGCGCGCCTACGGATTCGACGACATCGCAATCGTTCCGTCGCGTCGCACCCGCGATCCCGACGACATCGACATCAGCTGGACCCTCGGGCCCTATCGCTTCGAGCTGCCGCTGGTCGCATCGGCGATGGACGGGGTCGTCAGCCCCGACACCGCGGTGCTGGTCAACGAGCTCGGCGGCCTCGGGGTGCTCAACCTGGAGGGGGTCTGGACCAGGTTCGAGAACGCCGAGGAGAAGCTGGAGGCGATAGCGGCAGCGCCCAAGCACGAGGCGACGCGGTTGATGCAGGAGATCTACACCGAGCCGGTCAAGGGTGAGCTGATCGGCAAGCGCGTCGCCGAAATCAAGGAGCGCGGCGCCGTCGTCTGCGGCTCGCTGACCCCGCAGAAGGTGCGCGAGCACTTCGAGGTCGCGGTCGAGGCAGGCCTCGACATCCTCGTCATCCAGGGCACGGTGATCTCCGCCGAACACGTCTCGACCACGGTCGAGCCGCTGAACCTGAAGGAGTTCATCGCCGAGGTGCCGGTGCCGACCGTGGTCGGCGGCTGCGCCTCCTACTCGACCGGGCTGCACCTGATGCGGACCGGCGCGGTCGGCGTCCTCGTCGGCGTCGGGCCGGGTGCCGCCTGCACCACGCGGGGCGTTCTGGGGATCGGCGTCCCCCAGGCCACCGCGATCGCCGACGTGGCAGCCGCGCGCTCCCAGCACATGCTGGAGACCGGCGAGTACGTCAACGTGATCGCCGACGGCGGCATGCGGACCGGCGGCGACGTCTCCAAGGCGATTGCCGTCGGCGCCGATTCGGTGATGGTCGGCTCGCCGCTGGCGCGCGCCAAAGAGGCGCCCGGCCGGGGCTTCCATTGGGGGATGGCGACATTCCATCCCTCGCTGCCTCGCGGCACCCGGGTCTCCACCAAGCAGGACGGCACGATGGAGGAGATCCTGCTCGGGCCGGCGCAGGAGAACGACGGCACCTTCAACCTGATGGGGGCGCTGAAAACCTCGATGGCCACGACCGGCTACGAGGACATCCGTTCCTTCCAGCGGGCCGAGGTGATGGTCGCTCCGGCGCTGATGAGCGAGGGCAAGAAGCTCCAGAACGAGCAGTCGGTCGGGATGGGCTCCAACGGCCGCGCCGCGGTTTCGGCTGGTGTTGGAGTCGCCGACGACTGAGGCCGGCGCCCCTTCGGTGCCGGCCCAGGCCTCTGAGGAGGTTCTCGTCCTCGATTTCGGAGGGCAGTACTCGCAGCTGATCGCGCGGCGGATCCGCGAATGCGGCGTCTTCGCCGAGCTGCTGCCGGTGACGACGCCGGCGGAGAAGATTCGGGAGCGGGCGCCGAAGGCGCTCGTCCTCTCGGGCGGGCCGGCCTCGGTCTACGAGCCGGACGCGCCCAGCTTCCCGACCCAGCTCCTCGATCTCGGGATTCCGATGCTGGGCATCTGTTACGGGATGCAGGCGATGGTCCACGCCCTGGGCGGCAGGGTCGAGGGCGCCGAGTCGGGTGAGTTCGGCCGCGCCGATCTCACCCTGCGCGAAAGCGGCGGCCGCCTCCTGGGCGGCCTGCCCGAGGAACAGAGCTGCTGGATGAGCCACCGCGACTCGGTCTTCGAGCCGCCGGAGGGGTTCATCCCGCTCGCCTCCAGCCCCGGCTCGCCGGTGGCGGCCTGCGAGTCGCCCGACAAGGGCCTCTACGGCATCCAGTTCCATCCCGAGGTTGTCCACACTCCTTACGGGACCGAGATCCTGACCCGCTTCCTGCGCGACATCTCCGGCTGCGAGCAGGAATGGTCGCCGCAGTCGGTGATCGCCGAACAGGTGGAGCGGATCCAGGCCCAGGTGGGGGAGGGGCGCGTGATCTGCGGCCTCTCCGGCG
>Ga0157292_10000013_pt1 | contig 80526 bp, 76 predicted proteins | sample NitcycUS179409R1_FD_108401 | JGI IMG/M metagenome (GOLD analysis project Ga0157292, IMG submission 108401) | Soil microbial communities from Arlington Agricultural Research Station in Wisconsin, USA - Nitrogen cycling UWRJ-S179-409R-1 | ecosystem: Environmental > Terrestrial > Soil >... | reverse complement strand
GGGGCGGGAGACGATCTCCTCGCAGGAGCTCTCCGAGTACACCCACATCAACCCGACCCAGATCCGTCGCGACCTCTCCGGCTTCGGCAAGTTCGGCAAGCGCGGGGTCGGCTACAACGTCGAGTCGCTGGTCTCCGAGGTGCGCAAGATCCTCCGCACCTCCGGCCAGCACAACATCGCCCTGTTCGGCGCCGGCAACCTCGGCCAGGCGATCGCCAGCTCGGCGATCTTCGCCGACCACGGCTTCCAGGTCGTGGCGATGTTCGACGTCGACCCGACCGTCGTCGGCAAGCAGATCGGCGAGCTGCGGGTGCGCGACATCGGCGAGCTCGACGCCATCGTCGGCGAGGAGGAGATCGTCGTCGGCGTCCTCGCGGTTCCGGCCGAGGCCGCCCAGGGGGTCGCCGACCGCCTCGTCAAAGCCGGCGTCAAAATCATCTTCAACTACTCCGAGCAGCTGCTGCAGGTGCCGCCGGAGGTGACCGTGCACACCTCCAGCCCCGCGGTCGACCTGCTGTACGCGCTCTACTTCTACCTGGCCTGAGCCGGCGCCGAGCCTTGTCTCTCGATCTCGACCTCGCGCGCGAGCGATTCGAGTCCTCCACCGACTTCACGATCGGGCTGGAGGAGGAGTTCGCGATCCTCGACCCGGCCAGCCTCGAGCTGGAGCACCGCTTCGAGGACGTCTACGCCGCCTGCCAGAAGGACGAGCTGCTGGCCGAGTCGGCGGCGGGCGAGCTGATCGCCTCGGAGATCGAGATCCGCTCCGGGCGGGCCGAGAGCTTCGAGCAGGCGATGCGGCTGCAGCGCGAGCGCCGGGCGCGGCTGTTCGAGCTGATCGCCGGCATGGGCCTGACCCTGGGCGCGACCGGGACCCATCCCTGGGCCGACTACCTCGACCAGCGGATCATCGACACCCCGCACTACAACCGCCTCCGCCACGAACTCGGCTGGGTCGCCCAGCGCAACAACACCTGGAGCATGCACGTGCACATGGGCGTGCGCGGCGCCGACCGCGCGATCGCGGTCTGCGACTGGCTGCGGGAGCTGTTGCCGCTGCTGCTCGCGGTCTCCGCCAACTCGCCCTTCCTCGACCGCCGCGACAGCGGCCTGCACACCGTCCGCACCGAGATCTTCACCCGTACCTTCCCGCGCTGCGGGATCCCCTCGCCGTTCCGCGACTGGCGCAGCTACGCCGAGTTCGTCGGCACACTGGAGCGGGTCGGGTCGGTGGTCGAGTCGACCCAGCTCTGGTGGAGCGTGCGCCCGCACCACAGCTTCGGCACGGTCGAGGTGCGGATCTGCGACGCGCAGACTCGCGGCGAGGAGTCCTTCGCGCTGGCCGGGTTGATCGCCGCCTGCATCGCCCAGACCGCGCTCGAGTACGACGAGCACGGCTACGAAGGGCGGGGGGCGCCGCTGGCCGACCGCGAGATCGAGGAGAACCTCTGGCGGGCGATCCGCCACGGCGCCGGTGGGCGGATGATCGACTTCCGCCGCGGCGAGGAGGTCGAGACGCGGGCGTTGCTGGAGCAGATCCTCGCCTGGACCGAGCCGGCCCGCTCCCAGCTTGGGATCGAGCCCGAGCTGCCGCGGCGCAACGGGGCCGAGCGGGCGCGCGAGGCGCTCGACGCGGGCCTCTCGATCGAGGACGTCTACCGCGATGGAGTGGCCGAGACGCGGCGCACCTACGCGGGTGCGGAAGAGGCGGCAAAGCGGGTGTAGCGCGGTCTGATGGTGGTGACGCCGTCTCCGTCTATAGACTCCCGCGCCGCTAAATCCACCGGAGGAACGAAACTTGACCAGCTTCTTGACCGATTACGGGGTGGTCGTCGCGCTTGTCTGCGCCGGCGCCGCCGTTGTCTACGGACTCATCGTCACCCAGCGCCTGCTCGCGAAGCCGGCCGGCAACGACCGCATGCGGGAAATCTCGGGCGCCGTCCAGGAAGGCGCTCAGGCCTACCTCAACCGCCAGTACACGATCATCGCCGCGGTCGCGATCCCGATCGCGGTCGTGCTCCTGCTCCTGCAGGACTACAAGACGGCACTTGGCTTCGTGATCGGTGCGGTGCTCTCCGGCGCGACCGGCTTCATCGGGATGAACGTCTCGGTGCGGGCCAACTCCCGCGTCGCCGAGGCTGCCCGCGGCGGCGTGCCGCCGGCGCTCGACGCCGCCTTCAAAGGCGGCTCGGTCACCGGCCTGTTGGTCGTCGGCCTGGCGCTGCTCGGCGTCGCCGGCTACTACGGCATCCTCGTCATCACCGGCAGCACCGACAAGGAGGCCGTCGACGCGCTGATCGGCCTCGGCTTCGGTGGCTCGCTGATCTCCGTCTTCGCCCGCCTCGGCGGCGGCATCTTCACCAAGGCCGCCGACGTCGGCGCCGACCTGGTCGGCAAGGTCGAGGCTGGGATCCCCGAGGACGATCCCCGCAACCCGGCTGTGATCGCCGACAACGTCGGCGACAACGTCGGCGACTGCGCCGGCATGGCCGCCGACCTGTTCGAGACCTACGCGGTCACCTCGGTCGCGGTGATGCTGCTCGGCGTCCTCACCTTCAACGCCGACTTCGCCCGCGAGGTCGCGATCTACCCGCTGGTCATCGGCGGCGTCGCGATCATCGCCTCGATCATCGGGGCGCTCGCGGTGCGGACCAAAACGGACCGGGTCGAGGGTGCCCTCTACCGCGGGGTGATCCTCTCCGGGATCCTCTCGATCGCAGCCTTCTACCCGATCACCGACTGGCTGATGAGCGAACCGCTGCGGGTCGGCGTGCTCGACACGGCCGCCGCCGCGGTCTCCGTCACCGACCTCTGGATCTGCGCCGTGATCGGCATCGCGGTGACCGCGCTGCTCTTCGTGATCACCGAATTTTATACGGCGACCCGCTTCCATCCGGTGAAGTCGATCGCCAAGGCATCGGAGACCGGGCACGCGACGAACATCATCCAGGGGCTCGCCCAGGGCTTCCAGTCGACGGCTGCGCCGGCGATGGTCATCGCCCTCGCGATCCTCGGCGCCAACGAGCTCGCGGGGGTCTACGGCATCGGCATCGCCGTCATGGCCCAGCTCTCGCTCTGCGGCCTGATCGTCGCCCTCGACGCCTTCGGGCCGATCACCGACAACGCCGGCGGCATCGCCGAGATGGCGGACCTGCCGGAGGACGTGCGGGCGGTCACCGATCCGCTCGACGCGGTCGGCAACACGACCAAGGCGGTGACCAAGGGATACGCGATCGGCTCCGCCGCGCTGGCGGCGCTGGTGCTGTTCGCGGCCTTCAAGAGCGAGCTCGCGGACGAGGCCCCGCAGGGCTTCGACCTCAACGGGCTGTTCAACCTGACCAGCCCTGACGTGCTGATCGGGCTGATCATCGGCGGCATGATGGTCTACCTGTTCGCGGCCTTCGCGATCGAGGCCGTCGGCCGTGCCGGCGGTCAGGTGGTCGAGGAGGTGCGTCGCCAGTTCCGCGAGCACCCCGGGATCATGGAGGGGACCGAGAAACCCGAGTACGGGAAAACGGTCGCCATCGTCACCGCCGCGGCGCAGAAGGAGATGATCCTTCCGTCGCTGATCCCGATCGTGGTGCCGGTGATCGTCGGCCTGCTCAGCGTCAACGCGCTCGGCGGCCTGCTGATCGGCGTCATCGTCGTCGGCCTCTTCGCCGCGATCTCGATGACCGCCGGTGGCGGCGCCTGGGACAACGCGAAGAAGCTGATCGAGGACGGCGCCCACGGCGGCAAAGGGTCCGAGGCCCACGCGGCCTCGGTGACCGGCGACACGGTCGGCGATCCCTACAAGGACACGGCCGGCCCGGCGATCAACCCGATGATCAAGGTGGCGAACATCGTCGCGATCCTGATCATCCCGATCGTCCACTTCTAGGAGGTTCGGGCGGGGAGGGGCCGGGTGCCCCTCCTCGCTCAACTTTTTTGTCGATCGGGTTTAGCCGTCCGAGATTCGCTGAGGCAAAAAAGTACAAGCCGCGCGGAGGGGCACCCGGCCCCTCTCCGTCGGAGCGGCTGGAGTGGACGATGGGACGAGGAAGGCGCTCGTTCGCCCAGCGGGGAAGGTCCGATGGCCTTGCGAGCCGTCAGGTGATGCCGCCGGTGTGCGGGTCGAGCCAGGGGTTGCCCTTCGGGTCGTCCGAGGGACGGAGGGTTTCCCTGCGGGTGGCGGTTCCGTTTGGGGTGACGGGTGGGGGAAGGCCGATCTTGGCGACGGTCCAGCCTCCGTCCTGGGCGGGCACCGGCACCCAGCGGTGCGTCTTCCGGTCCGGGTGCTCAGCGGCGAGGGCGGCGCAACGTTCCTTTGCCTCCTGCTCGTTCATGCGGGCGGAGCCTAGATGATTGATTCCGAATCCAAGGTGGCGAACATCGTCGCCATCCACGGATCGTCTTGTAGCGTTTCGCGGACGATGCAGGGGCTCAAGAGCTTTCTGACGTTTCCGTTGCGGCGCTGGCCGCGATTGTCGAAGGCGGCGATCGCGGGGGCGGCGTTGCTCGTGGCCGTGGTTGGGCTTGGGAACGCTTACGTAGTGCTGGTTGCTCCGAAGGGGGGAGCGACCTCCGAGTTGGCTGAGGTGCCCAAGACTCAGGTGGCGATCGTGCCGGGGGCGTTGGTTCAGGCGGACGGGCGGATGAGCGCGATGCTGGCGGACCGGGTGCGGCAGGCTTCGGCGCTGTGGCATGCGGGCAAGGTGGAGAAGATCCTTGTCTCCGGCGACCACCAGAGTTGGAGCTACGACGAGCCGGACACGATGCGCAAGGCCCTAGTTGCCGACGGAGTCACGCCCGAGGACGTCTTCGAGGACCACGCCGGCTTCGAAACCTGGGCGACGATGGTGCGGGCGCGGGGCATATTCGGCGTTCGTAGCGCCGTCGTCGTCACCCAGGGCTTCCACATGCCGCGGGCGCTCTACCTGGCGGAGGAGGCCGGGATCGAGGCCACCGGGCTCACCGCCGACCTGCACGAGTGGGGGTTCCAGGGCCGTAAGAGCGAGGTCCGGGAGCTGCTCTCGAGGGTCAAGTCAATCGTCGACGTCACTCTCGACACGCCGGCGATGGCCGGCCCGCGGATCCCGATCGCGAGCGCCGACGGCCGCCAGAGCTGGGGCCCGCCGCCCCCGCCCGGCACGCCGCCGGCCGGTTCCCCCCACAGCTGATCCAGTGCGTTCGCACGTGCGGTGCAAAAGTGCGAACTCGTTAGCTGCAGTGCGCCAGGGAGTTGGCGTAGAAGCGCTGGTAGGCGGGCCAGTGCTCACTCCAGTAGGAGCCCTCGTGTCCGCCCGGCCATGAGTGGGCGCTGACCTGGGTGCCGCCGGCTTCGAGCGCGTCGACGAAGCCTTCGTTGTAGACGCGGAAGGGGTCGCCGCTGCCGTAGTCGTTCCAGATCCTGGCGGCGCCGAAGGCACCCGGGTCGTCTTCGACCGCCTCGACGACGTCGTTGCGCTCGAAGTCGGCTTCGTCGTCGAAGGCTCCCGGCGCGGTTTCGCCGCCCTCGAACCAGAGCGCGGCGGAGTGGCCGCCGACGGCGCAGAAGCGGCCGGGGTGGTGGAGGGCGATGTCGTAGGCGCCGAAGCCGCCCATCGAGATCCCACCGATCGCGATCCGCCGCGGGTCGATGCCGAAGCGCTCGACCACGGTCGGGATCACCTCGCGCATCACGTAGGCGTCCCACTTGGCTCCGCGGCGGTTGTGCCAGTAGCCGTGGTCGCCGCCGTCGGGGAAGGCGAAGACCGGGGCCTGGCCGCGCAGCCCCGACAGGCCGCCGAAGACGACGTCGTTGAAGGTCGACTCGGAGCCGCCGCGGCCGTGCAGGAAGACCAGCAGCGACCGCTTGCCCGCCGCCCCGGCGCGCTTGGGCACGATCACGTTCACGCCCAGCTCCTCGCCGACCGCCTGGCTCTGGATCTGGAGGTGCTCGAGCTGAGCCCCGTGCCGGTCCGCGGGCGAGAACACGGTCGCCGCCAGGATCAGATAGACGATTGCCGCCGCCACGATCCCGATCATCGCAAGGGCGCTGAGACGTCGCCGTTTCAGCTGGTGTCGCGATGGCCCCCGCCGCGCGTTCACCGGTCTCAGGCTAGCGCTAGGGTCGCCTGATCGCGCAGCGAATCCCCAGAGACGAGTCGTTGAGCCGCGTGCACGGCGTCGGCGGCCTGTTCTCCGCCGCCTACGGCAACGTCGGCTCCTCGATCTACTACGCGCTCGGCGTCACCGCCGCCTTCGCGCTCGGCCTGACGCCGATCGCCTTCGTCATCTCCGGCCTGATCTTCGCCGCCACCGCCGCCACCTACGCCGAGGCGACGGTGATGTACCCCGAGGCCGGCGGCTCCTCCAGCTTCGCCCGCCATGCCTTCAACGAGTTCGTCAGCTTCGTCGCCGCCTGGGGGCAGATGCTCAACTACACGATCACGGTCGCGATCTCGGCCTTCTTCGTGCCCCACTACCTGGCCGTCTTCTGGCCCTGGCTGGGCAGCAGCCCCGGCGACATCGTCGGCGGCGCGGCGCTGATCGTCGGCCTCGCCCTGCTCAACATCCGCGGCACCGAGGAGTCGGCGCGGCTGAACCTGATCCTCGCCGTCGCCGACCTCGCCACCCAGGTGGTGCTGGTCGGGATCGGCCTCGCCCTCGTCTTCAACCCGGAGATCCTGGTCGACAACGTCAACTTCGGCGTCGCCCCGACCTGGAGCGATTTCGCGCTCGGGATCGCGGTCGGGATGATCGCCTACACCGGGATCGAGACGATCTCCAACATGGCCGAGGAGGCGAAGGAAGCCTCGCGCACGATCCCGCGCAGCGTCGGCCTCACGGTCGCCGCCGTGCTCGGGCTCTACCTGCTGATCCCGATCGTCGCGCTCTCGGCGATGCCGGTCACCCAGGACGCCGCCGGCAACTACACGACCGCGCTCGGCACCACCTTCGCGGACGACCCGATCCTCGGCATCGTCGAGAACCTCGGCCTCGCCAGCATGCCGACCGAGATCCTGCGCTACTACGTCGGCGTGCTGGCGGCGGTGATCCTGCTGATCGCCACCAACGCCGGCCTGATCGGCGTCTCCCGCCTCACCTACTCGATGGGCCAGCACCGCCAGCTGCCGGAGAAGCTGCGCCAGGTCCACCCGAAGTACCGCACCCCCTACATCGCGATCATGATCTTCGCCGCGATCGCGATCGTCACCCTGCTGCCCGGCCAGACCGACTTCCTGGCGACGATGTACTCGTTCGGGGCGATGCTCTCGTTCACGATCGCCCACGTCGCGGTGATCCAGCTGCGCCGCGGCAAAGCCGACGTCGAGCGCGCCTGGAGGCCGCCCCTGAACCTCCGCGCCTTCGGCTTCGACGTGCCTCTGACGGCGGTGTTCGGCGGCCTCGGCACCTTCGCCGCCTGGATCGTGGTGATGGCGCTGAACCCGCGCACGCTCGTCGTCGGGCTCGGCTGGATGGCGCTGGGGATCGCCGTCTACGTGCTCTACCGGCGCAACCAGAAGCTGCCGCTGACCAAAACGGTGAAGGTCGTGCTGCCGGAGCCGCTGGGGGTGGAGGAGGTCGAGTACCGCAGCGTCCTGGTCGGCTTCGAGGACGGCGAAGCGTTCTCGGCGGAGAGGGTCGCGACCGCGGTCAAGCTCGCCTCCAAGCGCCGCCGCGGCATCCACATCCACTCGATGCTGACCGTCCCCACCGACCTGCCGCTGACGGCGGAGATGCCCGACCAGGAAGCCGAAGCGCAGCGCAAGGTCGAGGAGGCGAGGCTGATCGGTGGCCAGCGGGTGACCGGCCACGTCGCCCGCGTGCGGCCCGGCCAGGCCGGCTACTCGGTCGCCGAGGAGGCGGAGCTGATCAAGGCCGAGGCGATCGTCGTCGGCCTGCGCCGCCGCGGCGGCGTGCCGCTCTACGACAAGACCCTGCAGACGGTGCTGGGGGAGCGCCCCTGCCGGGTGATCGTCGTCTCCGACCCGGTCGAGCAGGCCGTCGCGCCCCCGACCGCGGCCGTGGCGGACGTCACCTGATGAACTACCGACGGGCAGTGCGGGGCTTCTCGCTGGTCTTCGTCCTGATCGGCCTCGCCGTGCTGGTCACGACCCTGGCCGCCGGCGGCGGCCCCGCCTCGGTCGGGTTCCTGATGGGCATCGCCTTCATCGCGGTCGGGCTGGGGCGGCTCTGGCTGCAATCGCGGATGGAGCGATGAAGGGGCTGCCGTGGCTTTTCGCGGCGGCCTACTCGGCCGTCGGCTTCTCGATCTACTTCGCGCTCGGGGTCGTCGCCGACCGCGGCCTCGGGCTGACGCCGCTGATCTTCCTCGCCGCCGGCCTGCTCTTCGGCCTGACCACGCTCACCTACGTCGAGGGCGGGGCGATGTTCCGCGAACGCGGCGGCTCCTCCAGCTTCGCCCGCCATGCCTTCAACGAGCTCATCGCCTTCATCGCCGGCTGGGCGATCCTGCTCGACTACCTGCTGGTGATCGCCCTGGCGGCGATCTCGGTCCCGCACTACCTGCAGCCGGTCTGGGACGGGTTCGCCCAGCCCGGCTGGGAGATCGGCATCGCCGCCCTTGTGATCGCCTCGGTCTGCGCGCTCAACATCTTCAACGTCACCGGCCGCGAGCGCGGCCGCTCGCTGGCGGTGCTCGCCCTCGCCGACCTCGTCCTGCAGCTGGCGGTGATCGTCGTCGGCCTCTTCGTCGTCATGCACCCCGACCGGCTCACCGCCGAGCTCCACGTCTTCGGCGACCCCACGCTCCGGGACACCGTCTACGCCGCCGTCGTCGCGATGCTCGCCTACGCCGGCATCGAGGCCGCCTCCGACCTCGCGCCCGACGTCGAAATCAGCCGCCGCGACCTGAGGCGGATCGCCGGCCTCGGCGCGGTCGCGGTGCCGCTGATCTACGCCGGGATGGCGGCGATCGCGCTGATGGCCGTACCCGTCGTCGCCGGCCCCGGCGGCCCCGAGACCGCGCTCGGCGGCGAGTTCGTCGAGGAGCCGGTGCTGGGCGTCGTCTCCGCCTTCCACCCGGATTGGGTCGCCGACACGATGCGCTGGATGGTGGCGCTGGTCGCCGCGCCGGTTCTCTTCTGGGCCGCCAACACCTCGATGCTCGGCGTCTCCCGCCACATCTACACGCTGGCGATCAACCGCCAGATCCCCAGCTGGCTCGGCAAGCTGGAGAAGCGCCAGGCGACGCCCTACGTGGCGATCGCGATCTGCGGCGTGATCGCGCTCGGCCTGGTGATCCCAACCAACGTCAAGCTGCTGGCCGGGATCTACGCCTTCGGAGCGACGCTGGCGATCACGATCGCCCACCTCTCGATCATCCGCCTGCGCGTCCGCGACCCCGACCGCCAGCGCCCCTTCCGGATCCCGCTCGGGGTCCGCTGGGGGACGGCGGAGCTGCCGTTGCCGGCGATCGTCGCCGCCATCGTCAGCTTCCTCGCCTTCCTCAGCGTCCTCGCCTTCCACTCGACCGCGCGCTGGGTCGGCCTCGGCTGGATGCTCTTCGGGCTGACCTTCTACGTCGTCTACCGCAAGGTCTTCGAGGGGACGACGCTGACCAGGCGCGTCTCGGTCCCCGAGCACGCGCTGACCAAGCAGGTCCCCGAGGTCGCCTTCAGCAACATCCTCGTCCCGGTCTTCGGCACCAAGCTCGACGACGACATCGTCGCCACCGCCGGCCGCCTCGCCGCGGCCGAGCAGGCGGACAAGGGCAGCGGCGACTCCCGCCTCGCCGTGATCTATGTGATCGAAGTGCCGCTGACCCTGCCGCTCGACGCGGAGCTTCCGGCCGAGCGCGAGGAGGACGCGCGGCGGGCGCTGGAGCGAGCGCGCGAGGTGGGGGAGGAGTACGAGGACGTCGACGTCACCACCGAGGTGATCCGCGCTCGCAAGGTCGGCGCCGGCATCCTCGAAGCCGCCCGCCGCAGCGGCGCCGAGGCGATCGTGATCGGCGGCGAGCCGCCGTCGAAGATCCGCGGCGGCGCGACGATCGGCGGCATCGGCGCCGCCAAGCCGGCGGAGATCGGCGCCGCCACCGAGTACGTGCTGAAGAAGGCCCCCTGCCGGGTACTGCTGACCGCGCCTCCGGAAACCGCCTGACGGAGCGGTGGCACGCCTCGCGCGCCACTAGTATCCGGCGCATGTTCATCCTGATCGTCGGCTGCGGCCGCGTTGGCTCTTCGGTGGCGCGGGCGATGCTCCGCGAGGGACACGAAGTCTCCTGCCTCGACGAGGACCCGGAGTCGCACGCGCGGCTCGAGGTCGGCCTGGAGAAGGGCTGGGAGGACCTCGGCGGCCAGTTCACGGTCGGCGCCGGTCTCGAGTCCGAGGCCCTGGTCGCCGCCGGGATCGAGAAAGCGGACGTCTTCATCGCCTCCACCGACGGCGACAACACGAACATCATCATCGCCCAGATCGCCCAGCGCCGCTACGAGGTGCCGACCGTGATCGCCCGCGTGCTCGACCCGCTGCGGGCCGAGTGGTACCAGCGCCAGGGGCTGCAGACGGTCTGCCCGACCCGGGTCGCGATCGACATGCTGGAGGGCGCGGTGCGCGAATCCGGTGGCCGCGGCGGAACCCCCGGCAACTCGGCGGAAGCCGCTTAGAGCGAGGACTGGGGCCGCGTGTACATCATCGTCATCGGCGCGGGCAAGGTCGGCTGGAACCTGACCCGGGAGCTGCTCGACAAGGGCCACGAGGTGACCCTGATCGAGAGCGACCGCCGCCGCTACCTCACGGTCGAGCAGGAGCTCGAGCACAACGTCTCCTACGGCGACGCCTCCGAGCTCTGGGTCCTGGAGCGGGCCGGCATCCAGCGGGCGGAGATGGTGATCGCGGTGACCGGCGACGATGAGGACAACATGCTGATCTGCCAGGTCGCCAAAGAGAAGTACCTGGTCGGCCAGATCATCGCCCGCGTCAACAACCCTCGCAACCGCCAGCACTTCGACCTGCTCGGGGTCAAACCGTCGGTCTCGGCGACCGACCTGATCCTGCGCCTGCTCGAGCACGAGGTGCCCGAGTACGGCCTGGTCCACCTGCTCGATCTGCAGGAGGAGCAGCTGGAGATCATCGAGATGCTGCTGGGCAAGGACTCCAGCGTCACCGGCCGCCGCGTCGGCGACCTGCAGATGCCCGAAGGCAGCCTGCTGATCTCGGTGCTGCGCTCCGGCAAGGGCTTCGTCCCCACCGCCGACACCGTGCTCGAGGAAGGCGACGAGGTTCTCGCCGTGCTGGATCCGGGTAAGGAGGACGAGTTGAAGGTTCTCTTCGGACCGGAAGGCAACGGCGCCAACGGTGGCTGACCGAAAGGTCGACTTTCTCCTCATAGGCGGCGGTCTGGCATCCGCCCACTGCGCTTCCGAGCTGCGAAAGCGGGGGGCCGAGGGCTTGGTCCTGCTGGTCGGCCGCGAGCCGGAGCCGCCCTACGAACGGCCGCCGATCAGCAAGGAGTACCTGCGCGGCGAGGCCGAGCGCGCGGAGGCCTACGTCCACCCGCCCTCCTGGTACGAGGAGAACGGCGTCGAGCTGCTGAGCGGCCGCAACGTGATGTCGCTCGACCCCGAGGGGCGGACGGCGAAGATCCAGGGCGGGGAGGAGGTCGCCTTCGGCAAGGCGCTGATCGGCACCGGGGCGATGGTCAACATCCTCCGCGTCGAGGGGGCCGAGAACGAGGGCATCCACTACCTGCGCGCCTTCGGCAACGCCGACGCGATCCGGGCCGACGCCGAGGCGGCCGAGCACGTGGTCCTGATCGGCGGCAGCTACATCGGCTGCGAGGTCGCCGCCTCGTTGACCGCGCGGGGCACGAAGTGCTCGATCGTGGCGATGGAGGACGTCGCCCTCTCGCGCACCTTCGGCGAGGAGGCCGGCCGCTGGTTCCAGCGCCAGCTCGAATCGCACGGGGTCTCCTTCCACGGCGGCGAGGAGCTGGAGGCCTTCGAGGGCGACGGCCGGGTCGGCGCGATCGTGACCAAGAGCGGCCTCAGCATCGAGTGCGACACGGTCGTCGTCGGCGCCGGGGTCAAGGCCGATGCGATGCTCGCCCAGCGGGCCGGGCTCGAGGTCGACGACGGCGTCCTCTGCGACTCCAAGCTGGAGACCTCGGTGGCGGGCATCTACGCCGCCGGCGACTGCTGCTCCTACGACAGCGTCGTCCACGGCCGCCGGCTGCGGGTCGAGCACTGGGACGTGGCGATGCAGCAGGGCATGCACGCCGCCGCCAACATGCTCGGCGACGATCGCGACTACGACGTCGTCCCCTACTTCTTCAGCGACCTCGCCGACTGGGCCAGCCTCGAGTACGTCGGGCCCGCCTACGAGTGGGACGAGGAGGTCTGGCGCGGCGACCGCGACGGCGGCGAGTTCTCGGTCTGGTACCTGAAGGACGGCCGCGTCGCCGGCGCTCTCAGCGTCGAGCGCTCCGAAGACCTGGCCGAAGCACGGCGCATGCTCGCCGACCGGGTCGACGTCTCCGGCGCCCGCGAGGCGCTCGCCGACGCCGACTCGGACCTCTCCGCGATCGCCTAACGAGTCCGGCCGAGGCCGAGGAGGACGCCAGCGTTTCGGGCTGCAGTATCGACGGTCTTGCTCGGCACGCGTCCGAGCCGGCGTCCGAGTCGCATCGAAGAGATGGAGCGAACCATCTCCGGCATCGCGTAGCTGACCCGTGGGAGCCCACTTTCCGACGGGTCGATGCGAACGTGGAAAAGATTGTCCCGAGGGGTGGTCGTCACGGGTATGCCGATCACAAGTTGTGCGGGGGAGCGGTTCATTGGGTCTATCGATACGACGAGGACGGGCCGCCGTCCGCCCTGCTCACTGCCGACGACCGGGTCGAGTTCCCCCTCGTAGATGCTTCCCCGCTCCGCTTCCCGGTGGGCCACTCAATCCTCGTCGGAAGTGAGATCTGACCAGTCGTCGTCGGGAAGTGGAGGGCCTGGCATATTCAGCCAAGGCGCCATCTCGGCGTGAATCTCGTCGCCGTACTTCTCGTAGGAGCGGTGCATGCTCTCGAGCATCCGCTGCTCTTTCAGCATCTCGGTCGCGATCTCCAGCATCTCGATCACGCTTTTCCCCGCCAACTCAGCCTCTTGGGTGAGGAGTTCGTGGGTGCTGCGCCTGACTCGGATCGTGGTCGTCTCAACGATCGCCATGGGGCGAGTCTACACTTCTGTTTACAGCGGTCTGGAAGGCGCATCGCCTCCCCAAGCACCGGGAGCGCCCGTTCTCTCCCCCCTTACCATCGATATCCTTGGCTGACCGTTGCGGCCTGGTGTAATGGCAGCACGCCTCGCTCTGGACGAGGTAGTCGGGGTTCGAGTCCCTGGGCCGCAGTGATATTCCCTGCAAAGCCGTCGAATCGCTTTGCTAGCGTCGCCCCTCCGATGAGACCCCCCAAGCTCCTAGCCCTCGCCTCCCTGCTGGCCGCCCTGGCAATCGCCGGCTGCGGTGGCGGCGGCGACGACACGACGGCCTCGACGGCCGCGGAAACGACCGAAGCGCCGAGCCTGAGCAAGGAAGACCTGATCTCCCAGGGCGACGCGATCTGCTCCGAGGTCAACGCGGCGATCGGCTCGATCGGCGCCTCGGCCGCCGACACCCAGACCCAGGTGACCCAGACGGGCGACCTCTACACCGGCATGGTCGAAAGCCTCCAGGACCTCGGCACCCCGGAGGACTCGGCCGGCTACTCCGACTTCATCCAGGCCGCCGAAGAACTGGCCAAGGTCGAGGGCGAAATGAAACTGGCGGCCGAACGCGAAGACACCGCGGCGCTGGGCGAAGTCGCGACCGAGGCGGCCCCGATCCTCGAAGAATTCCAGGCCCAGGCCGCGATCTACGGCTTCGAAGACTGCAGCGAAGGCCCCAGCGCCCCAACCGCCGCCCCCAGCACCGGCGGCGAAGAAGAAGTCGAAGAAGGCGGCGTCGAAGCGACTCCGGAAGTCGAAGAAGAAGTGGCGCCCGAAGAAGCCGCTCCGGAAGAAGTGGCGCCGGAAACCGGTGGGGCCGGCGGCGGAGTCGAAGAAGAAGAAGCTCCCCCTGCTGAAGAAGGCGGCGGTGGCAGCGAATCCGGCGGCGTCGGACCCGGCTGATCCGACTTAGGGACTGGGCAGAGCGAAGGCCCAGGACGCCGGTACCCCTCCGCGGAAATTCAGTCGCGCGCCCTAACGGGCGCAGCTCCACCGAGTCGAGCCCGCCTATGGCGGGCAAGAGACAGATTGCATATCGCCGCTTCGCGACATTCCCGCGGAGGGGTACCGACATCCCGGGCCAACCCCAACGCCCGGCCCGTGGTTCCTTTCGGACTCCAGGCGTCCATAAGGAACCACGCGAGGGCTTGGGCTCAAGGGAGCGGCCCGAGCCCTGTCGCTTTCAGCTTGCAAGGGGTGGCCCGTTGGGGAGTGGTCGGGGGTCCCTCCTGCGCAGCGGCGTCCTGATTTTCGCAGCGGAGCACTCGGCGAGAGACGGGCAGTTAAAGGCGAAAATCCCAGCAAGCAGGAGGGACCCCCGAGCACTCCCTTGGGACCGCTCCTGAGCCTCGCTCAAGCCGCTGAGCTCTCCACCCACGCTCCGTACAGCTTGGAGTAAGCCCCGCCAGCCGAAATCAGCTCGTCGTGCGTCCCCTGCTCGGCGATCTTGCCCCCGTCGAGGACGACGATCTTGCCGGCGCGGCGGATCGTCGAGAGCCGGTGGGCGATGACGATGGCAGTGCGGCCCTGGAGCAGGCGCTCGAGGCCGCGCTCGATCGTTTTCTCGGTGCGGACGTCGACGTTGGAGGTCGCCTCGTCGAGGATCAGGATCCGCGGCTCGGCGAGGAGGGCGCGGGCGAAGGCGACCAGCTGGCGCTGGCCGGCCGAGAGCTGGACGCCGCGCTCGCCGATCTCGGTCTCGATCCCTTCCGGCAGGGAGTCGACGAACTCGGTGGCGCCGACGGTCGCCAGCGCCGCCTCGATCTCCTCCAGGCTCGCCTCGGGCCGGCCGAAGGCGACGTTCTCGCGGACGCTGCCGGAGAAGAGGAAGCCCTCCTGGGGCACGATCCCGAGCTGGCGCCGCAGCGCCCGCTGCTGGACCCCGCGCAGGTCGTGGCCGTCGACCAGCACCCGGCCCCGCTGCGGGTCGTAGAAGCGGGCGACCAGCTTGGCGAAGGTCGACTTGCCGGCGCCGGTGGCGCCGACCAGGGCCAGGGTCTGACCCGGCGGCACGTGCAGGTCGACGTCGCGCAGCGCCCAGGCGTCCTCGGCGGGCTCCTCGCCTTCGCCGTAGGAGAACCAGACCCCGTCGAGCTCGATCTCGCCGCGCAGCTGCCCCGGGTCGATCGCGTCCTCGGCGTCGACCATGTCGGGCGGGGTGTCGAGCAGGTCGAAGATCTTGTCGAGCGCGGCCATCCCCTGCTGGTAGGTCGTGTAGAGCTGGGAGAGCTGCTGGATCGGTTCGAAGAAGGTGGTCAGGTAGCCGACGAAGGCGACGATGACGCCGATCTGGATCGCCCCGTCGATCGCCTGCGAGCCGCCGTAGACGAGGATCACCGCGGTCGCCACCGCCGCCAGCAGTTCGACCGCCGGGAAGTAGGAGGCGTTGAGGTAGACGGTCTTCATGTTGATTGCCCGGTTGGCCTCGTTCAGCTCGGTCATCTCGGCCACGTGGCGGGGCTCCTGGCCGAAGCTGCGGACGACGCGGACGCCGCTGAGGGACTCCTGCAGGTAGGCGGTGATCGCGGCGATCCGCTCCCGCGTCGCCCGGTAGGCGCCCTGCGAGGCGATGCGGAAGATGACGCTGGCGATCGCCAGCAGCGGGAAGGTGAGGAAGGTGACCAGGGCCAGCCCGACGTCGAGCAGGAGCATGATCACGACCACGCCGACCAGGGTCAGGGTGCTGGAGAACATCGTCACGACGCCGCTGGTGACGAGCTGGTTCAGCGCCTCGATGTCGTTGGTCATGCGGGAGATCAGGACCCCCGGGCTGCGCCTGGTGAAGAACCCGATCGACATCGACTGCAGGTGGGAGAAGACGCGCTCGCGCAGGTCCTGCAGCACCCGCGTCCCGACCCAGCCGACCATGTAGGTCTGCAGGAAGGTGGCGGCGGCGTAGAGGACGGCGACGGCGACGAAGGCGATCACGATCAGGTCGAGGGCGGCGGCGTCGCCGGTGAGGATCCCGGAGTCGATCGCCTTGCCGGCCAGGTAGGGCGGCGCCAGCCCGGCCGCGGTCGCCGCCAGCAGCCCGATGAACATCAGCGCCACCCGGCCCCGGTAGGGACGCAGCTGGGAGACCAGCCAGCGCACCTTGCGGCCGCGCTGGTCGTCGCCGCGGAGCAGCCGCCAGAGCGCCGCGAAGAGGCGGGCGATGTTGCGCAGCCGGCTCTCGGGCTCGGGATTCACAGCCGCGCCATCTCCTCTCGCTCTTCGAGGTCGCGCTGCAGAAAGACCGTGTCGGCGAGGCCGTGCTCGGCGATCTCGCGGTAGAAGCCGCAGCCCTGCATCAGCTCCTCGTGGGTGCCGCGGTCGACGATCTGGCCGTGGTCGACGACGACGATCTCGTCGGCCAGCGAGACGGTGGAGAGGCGGTGGGCGATGATGAACGTGGTGCGGCCGGCCATCGCCTCCGCCAGCCCGGATTTGATCGCCGTCTCGGTGGTCGCGTCGACCGAGGAGGTGGCGTCGTCGAGGATCAGGATTCGCGGGTCGGCGAGCAGGGCACGGGCGATCGCGACCCGCTGGCGCTGGCCGCCGGAGAGGGTCAGCCCGCGCTCGCCGACGCGGGTCTCGTAGCCGTCGGGCAGGTCGCGGATGAAGGCGTCGGCCTGGGCCCGGCGCGCCGCCGCTTCGATCTGCTCCCGGGTCGCCTCCGGGTGCGCGTAGGCGATGTTCTCGGCGACGCTGGCGGTGAAGAGGAAGCTGTCGTCGGCGACGAAGGCGATCTCCGAGCGCAGCGAGGCGACGTCGACCCCGCGCACGTCGACCCCGTCGACCAGCACCGCGCCCCCGTCGGGGTCATACAGCCGGGCGATCAGCGCCACCAGGCTGGTCTTGCCGGCGCCGGATGGGCCGACCAGGGCCACCGTCCGTCCCGGCTCGACCTCGAAGGAGACGTCGTGCAGGGCCGCGACCGCCGGCTCGTCGCCGTCGCGCGAGCCGGCCCCGTCGTAGCGCAGCGTCACCCCGCGCAGCTCGACCCGGCCGCCGCCGGCCGGCAGCTCCGGCGCCCCCGGCGGGCTCTCGATCCGCGGCTCGCGATCGAGGATCTCGAAGAGGCGGTTGCCGGAGGCGATCGCCCGCTGCGCCATCGCCATCGTCATCCCCAGCATCCGCATCGGTCCGGCCAGCATCACCAGGTAGGTGTAGAAGGCGGTGAAGTCGCCGAGGCTGAGGTTTCCGGAGATCACCTCGCGGCCGCCGATCAGCAGCACGAGGGCGATTCCGAGCTGTGGCAGCAGCCCGATCAGCGGTGAGAAGAAGGCCTGCAGGCGGGTCGAGTAGATGCTCTGGTCGAAGACTCGGGTGACGGCGCGGCTGAAGCGGTGCAACTGGTATTCCTCGCGGGCGAAGGCCTTGACGATGCGGATCCCGGAGACGTTCTCCTCCGCCTCCGCGGTCAGTTCGGCGATCCGCTGCTGGACCTCCTGCAGGGCGGGGCGGGAGACGCGGTTGTAGCGGGAGGCGGTGAAGACGATCAGCGGCGCCGGCGCCAGCGCGATCAGCGCCAGCCAGGGATCGATCGCGAGCATCACCGCGCTGGCGAGCACGATCGTCAGCAGGTTCTGGGTGATGAAGATCAGGCCGTAGCCGAGGAAGAAGCGGATCGACTGCAGGTCGACCGTCGCCCGCGACATCAGCTGGCCGGTCTGCTGGCCGTCGAAGAAGCCGAGCTCGAGCCGCTGCAGGTGGGCATAGAAGGTCTGGCGCAGGTCGAATTCGACCGCCAGCGAGACCTTGCCGGCGACCAGGCGCCGGACCACGGTCAGCCCCAGGCGCAGAACCGCCGCCCCGAGGATCGCCAGCGCCAGCGGCACCAGGTCGGGCTTGTTCCCGTCCTCGATCGCGTTGACCGCGCGGCCGACCAGCCAGGGGATCGCCACCGTCATCCCCATCGCCGCCCAGGCGAAGACCAGCGAGCCCCAGAGCGAGAGGCGGTAGGGACGGAGGAATCCCATCAGCCGGCGGTAGGTGCGCATCCAACCGACTATACAAAGTGAAGTATTGGGCCCGCCGCGGGTTGCCGCGGGGTAAGCGGAGCGCTAGCGGAGCCGGGCGGCGGCCTTGGCGCTGGGGACCTTGCCGTCCTCGCACGGTTTCGGGCCGTGGCCCGGGCGGGCGAGGATCTGGAAGTTGGTCACCGCGTGATATTGCGTGGTGGTGCGGTTGTTCTGGGCCAGGTTGACGATCATCCGGTAGAAGCCCGGCTTGAGGTCGTGGTAGAAGATCGTCGGCCGGGTGCCGGGGGAGTAGCTGCCGTCGGTGCCCACCCGCTCCGCGAGGACGCCGTTGGGGCCGGCGTAGGGGGGGAAGTCGTAGGAGGCGCCGACCAGGCGGCCGTTGCCGATCGGGCTGTCGATCGCGTGCTGGAGTTTGACCGGGTCGACGCAGTCGGGGACGCGGTTGAGGCTGTAGCGGAGGTTTCCCTCGCCGAGCCGCGGTTCGCCGCCGAAGCGGTGGGGCGCCAGCTGGAAGTTCTCGATCTCGACCTTGACCACCACGGCGTGGCTGGTCTGGCGGGCGCCGTTGCGGGGGGAGACGATTTCCACCCGCGGCTGGCCCTCGACCGGCGGATCCTCGGCGCTCGCCTGCTTGGAGCTCTCGGTGCCGCCGAAGACGAGCGCCAGGGCCAGCGCCACGGCAGTGGCGGCGAGGGCCGCCAGGGTTGCCTTTCTCAGCCGCATCGGAGCGGGAAGGTTACGCGGCGGTTCCCCCGGCCGCGCCCGCCGGCCCCGATAACGTGGCAATAGATGGGTGGGGCATCCGAATTCGCCGATCGCCTTGGCGCCGCCGCGCGACGCCCGGCCAGCTGGCTGCAGCTGGCCAAGTTCGGCATCGTCGGCGCCTCCGGCTACGTCGTCAACCTCGGCGTCTTCGCCCTGCTCACCAGCAGCTTCGGCATCCACCATGTGCTCGCCGCGATCGGCGCCTTCTGCGTCGCCGTCACCAACAACTTCCTCTGGAACCGCCAGTGGACCTTCGGACCCGGGGAGGGGCCGGCTCACTCCCAGGCGGTCCGCTTCCTCATCGTCAGCGTCGCCTCGCTCGGCCTCAACCTGGTCGCCCTCCAGATCCTGGTCTCCTCAGGTATCTCCGATCTCCCCGCTCAAGCGATCGCAGTCGCCGTGGCTATGCCCTTCAACTTTCTGGGCAACAAGCTGTGGACGTTCGCCTGACAGCTAGCCTTCGCAGCATGAGCGCAGGGAAGCCAAGCTACGACGCCGCCCGCATCGAGGCCGATCGCCAGCAGGCCTGGGCCGAGCGCGGAGACTTCGAGGCCCCGAAGCCGGCTGACGGCCAGGCGCGGGTCTACGTCAAGCCCTCGAGCCCGTTCACCTCGGGCAATCTGCACATGGGCCACGTCCGCGACTACTCGATCGGCGATGCCTACGCCCGCTTCCGCCGCGCCCGCGGCGACGCCGTCCTCTTCGGCTTCGGCTTCGACGCCTTCGGCCTGCCGGCCGAGCTGGCGGCGATCGAGCGCCAGGAGCCGCCGGCCGACTGGGTCGCCGAGTGCGGCGAGCGGATGCTCGGCCAGATGCGCCGCCTCGGCTTCTCCTTCGACTACGACCGCGTCTTCTACAGCTCCGACGAGAGCCAGTACCGCTGGTCGCAATGGCTCTTCCTGAAGCTCTATGCGGCCGACATGATCTACCTCGACGACGCCACCGTCGACTGGTGCGACACCTGCAACACGACCCTGGCCTCGATCCAGGTCGAGGACGGAACCTGCTGGCGCTGCCACAACGAGGTCCGCCTGATCAGGCGCCCGACCTGGTTCCTGCGCATCACCCCCTACCTGGAGGAGAACGACGCAAACACCGAGCAGCTGCGGAACTGGGACGAGCTCTCGCTCGCGACCCAGCGCTACATCCTCGGCCGCTCGGACGGCGTCGAGCTCGACCTGGCGAGGGCCGACGGCCGCACCCTCACCGTCTTCAGCCCGCACCGTGACGCGCTCGGCCAGGCCCGCTTCGTCCTGCTCTCCCCGCGCCATCCCGAGGTCGAGGCCCTGGCCACGGCCGACGGCGCCCGCGAGGAGCTGGAGGGGATGCGCTCCGGCGGCTGGGAGCGCAGCGCCCGCGACGCCCGCTCGGTCCCGGTCATCGACACCGGCGAGACCGTGCTCGGCCCGGGTGGGGAGGAGCTGCCGGTGCTGGTCTCACCCCTGGTCGACGCCCGCTTCGGTCCCACCGCCGCGCTCGGCATCCCCGCGGTCGACGAGGCCGACGCCGAGATCGCCGCTCGCGTCGAGCGGGTCGAGTGGGAGGCGCCGGCCGATGGGGGGGAGGAGGACGAGGAGGACGCCGCGCCGGCGCCGTCCGCCGGGGCGCGCGAGACCAAGCGCTACCGCGCCAACGACTTCTCGATCTCGCGCCAGCGCTCCTGGGGGACCCCGATCCCGATCGTCCACTGCGAGGCCTGCGGCCCGGTGCCGGTCCCCGAGACCGACCTCCCGGTCGTCCTCCCGCGCGACATCGCCCCGACCGGCGAGGGCAACCCGCTGGCCGAGCGCCCCGGCTTCGTCGACGTCGAGTGCCCGAAGTGCGGGGAGCCGGCCAAGCGCGAGACCGACACCCTCGACTGCCACTTCGACGCGCTCTGGCTCTGGGTGCCGGCGGCGGTGCCCCCGGACGCTCGCGACGAGCAGATGTTCTCCCACCCCGACCTGCGCGAGTGGCTGCCCGCCGAGCGCCTGGTCGCCGGCGGCGACAGCGGCGGCTTCGTCTTCGACCAGCGGATCGTCACCAAGGCGCTGCGCGACATCGGCCCCTTCGAGTTCATGGCCGAGGGGGAGCCGTTCGCGGGCTGTCTCTTCCATGAGATGGTGATCGCCGACGGGCGCAAGATGAGCAAGCACCTCGGCAACGTCGTCAATCCCGACGAGCTGGTCGAGCGCTACGGGGCCGACACGGTGCGGCTGGCGATCCTCTACGCCGCCGGGCCGGCGAAGACGCTGAACTGGAGCGACGGCGCGCTGCGCTTCGCCAACCGCTTCCTGCGCAACCTCTGGACCTACTCCCACGACCGCCTCGCGGCGCTGGAGGACACGCTCCACGACGAGGAGGCGGCGGCCGACACCGAGCACATGCGCGACCGCCTGCGCAAATGGTGCGAGAACGGGCTCGAGCGGATCACCGCCGACGTCGAGGAGCTGCAGATGCACAAGGCGATCCGCAACATCACCCGCCTCTTCGAGCGGATCCAGGACTACGAGAAGCGGGTCGTCAAGCGCCGCGGCCAGCTTGGCCGCGCCGACGCCGAGTCGCAGCTGGCGGCGCTGGCCCTGCTGGCTCAGGCGCTGGCCCCGTTCGCGCCGCACACCGCGGAGCAGCTGCTGCTGGCCTTCGGCCGGCCCGGGGAGCTCGAGGCCTGGCCCGACTCGGCCTCGATTCCGGTCGCCGCCGAGAGCCCGGCGGGCGCGGGCTGAAGGACGAACCAGCTCGATTAAGCAAAGGCCCTTGATTGTTACATCGGCGTATGTTATGAATTCTCGGGCCGGGCGATTACCGGTGAAGCGGGCGGGGCTCTCAGACATGGGAAACCGCCTTGGGGTGGCAAAGGAGGACCAGTCGGAGTCAGGATCTCTCCATCGTCATGACAGATCCTGGCCGCGTCGGACGATACGCCGACGCCGCCCCGCCCACTTCATCGTTTTCACCACCACCGCCCGGCTTTGGCGTTCGGTCCGGCAAAGCAGCCGGCCGCTTCCGCTACCTTGCAGTCGGTGATCCGCGGTGGATCACGGAATATTTACGCAGAAAGCGTTGAGTGCTGACAGGCTATGTGTTATACCCCTGCGATCCATTGGACGAGTAAGGAGGAGTCATGAGCGACGCGGTTGATCCGCACCTCAGCGGGCCCGACGGGCCCCGGACCAGCTCCTGCGCCACCGAACTCGTCTGCCGCGAGTGCGGGTACCTGACGCCGCTGCTCGACCGCGCCTTCAAGTGTCCGGCCTGTGGCGAAGGGCTTGACGTCGACTACGACTACGAGCGGGCGAAGACGCTGATCGCCGAGCGCGGCCTCGACGACCGTCCCTGGAACATCTGGCGCTTCGAGGAGCTGCTGCCGATCGTCTCGCGCAGCGCCCAGCAGCGGGTCGGCCAGTTCGCCGGCCAGACGCCGCTGATCCGCGCCGACCGCCTGGGCGCGGAGATCGGGCTCAAGAACCTCTACTTGAAGGACGACTCGACCAACCGCCCGACCCTCTCCTACAAGGACCGGGTCGTGGGCATGGCGATCGCCCGCCTGCTGGAGCTGGGCAAAGACGAGGTCGGCTGCGTCTCCACCGGCAACGTCGGCACCGCGGTGGCGGCGCTCGCCGCCAAGGCCGGCGCCACCGCCTACATCTTCTACCCGGGCAACATGGAGAAGGGCAAGGCGAAGGCCTGTCGCGCTCTCGGCGCCCAGGTCTGCCAGCTCGACGGCAACTACGACCAGGCCAACACCGCCTGCCGCGAGCTCTCGCTGGAGAGCGGGATCGAGTTCGCCAACATCACCCTGCGCCCGTTCTACGCCGAGGGGGCGAAGACGATGGCCTTCGAGATCGTCGAGCAGCTCGGCTGGGAGGCGCCGGACCACATGGTGATCCCGGCCGCCGGCGGCACCCTCTCCTCGCGCGTCCACAAGGGCCTGAACGAGCTCGAGATCGTCGGCCTGGCGGAGACCGCCGGGACCAAGATCAACATCGCCCAGGCGGGTGGCTGCTCGCCGATCGCGACCGCGATCCGCGAGGGCGGCCCGCTGGAGAAACAGGTGCCGGAAACCGCCGCCCACTCACTGGCGATCGGCGCTCCCGGCGACGGCAACCTCGTGCTCGAGGCCGTGCGGACCCGCGGCGGCTCCGCCGCCGGGCCCTCCGACCCGGAGATCTTCGAGGCGATCGACCTGCTCGGCGCCACCGAGGGCATCCTCACCGAGCCAGCCGGCGGCACCACGATCGCCGCCACCGCGCGGCTCGCGGCCGAGGGCAAGATCGGCGCCGATGAGACCGTGGTGGCCGTGATCAGCGGCAACGGACTGAAGACGCTTCAGGAGCATCCCGACAAGCCGTGGCCGGAAATGGTCGCCTGCGACGTCGAGACGATGGGAGCGATGCTCACTGACTTCCGCCAAGCGGCTGCGGCCGCGCTGCATTGAGCGGAAGGGGGGGGCGGGTGACCGGCGCGAGATCCCGGCGCGCAGCCGGTCGCCGCGCCCGCTACTGCTTGCCGGCACTAGCCTGACCGTGTGAGCGAGCTCCCGCACGTAGACGGCGTCACCCACCGCACGGTGCGGGCCCGTGGGATCGACTTCCACGTCGCCGAAGCCGGCACGGGCGACGACGTCGTCCTCTGCTTGCACGGCTGGCCCCAGAACTGGTTCGAGTGGCGCCATCTGATGCCGGCGCTGGCCGACCGCCACCGGGTGCTGGCGCTCGACCTGCGCGGCTGCGGCTGGTCCGATGCTCCCCGCGACGGCTACGCGAAGGAGGAGATGGCGACCGACGTGCTCGCCGTGCTCGACGCGCTCGGGCTTGAACGGGTGAAGCTGGTCGGCCATGACTGGGGCGGCTGGATCGGCTTCCTGCTCTGCCTGCGGGCGCCGCAGCGCTTCGAGCGCTTCTTTGTGATGAACATCGTGCCGCCCTGGGTGCGGCTGCGCAGCGTCGTCGGCCATGCCTGGCGCTTCTGGTACCAGCAGGTGGTGCTGGCGCCGGGGATCGGGTACCGGCTGCACCGCCGCGGCGACTTCGTGCGGCGGATCCTGGTCGGCGGCTCGCAGAACAAGGAGGCCTGGACGGAGGAGACGCTGAGCGTCTTCGCCGGCAACCTGACCGAGCCGGCGCGGGCGCGGGCGGCGGTGCAGATGTACCGGGTCTTCAACTGGCGCGAGGCGCTGCCGATCGCCCGCGGCCGCTACGCCGAGGCGAGGCTGACCGTCCCGACCCTGATGCTGTTCGGGACCGAGGACTTCGTCCTGCGCCCGCAGATGCTGGCCGGCTACCAGCGCCATGCCGAGGAGATGCGGGTCGAGCTGGTCCCGGGCTGCGGCCACTTCATCGCCGACGAGCAGCCGCAGCTGGTCGCCGATCGCGCCCGCGAGTTCCTCGCCTGACCCCGCCGGGCGCGTTCGCACTTTTTGACCCCATGCGGCGGCAAGTGCGAACGCGCTCAGCTGCGGATCCGCGCCTCCTCGAGGTCGAGGTCGCGCTCGATCTGGCGCATCGTGACGTTGGTCAGCCGGCCGCTGCCGCGCAGGCCGAGCAGCTCCTCGCGCTCGATCCCGATCAGCTCCCGCCGTAGCTCGCCGTAGTCGGCGATCCGCTGCTCGCGGGCGGCGGCCTCGGGGTCCTCGCCGCCGAGGACCGCCGCGCACATCCGGAAGCGGGCGCGGTAGAGGTCGCGCAGGCGCTTCAGCTGCGCCTCCGAGGCGCGCTCCTCGGTCTCGATCTCGTCGATCCGGTCGAGCGCCGCCTGCGCCGCCTCCATCCGCGCCACAGCCTCTTCGTCGCTCCAGCGGCGCGGCTCCTCCAGCTTCAGAGCGCGAACTGCGAACGGCAGCGAGAGGCCCTGGCCGACCAGGGTGACGAGGATCAGGGCGAAGGTGAGGAAGATGATCTGCGGCCGGCCGTCGACGCTGAGCGGAACCGCCAGCGCCGCCGCCAGTGAGACGGCGCCGCGCATCCCGCTCCAGCCGACGGCGAAGCGCTGGCCCGCGGTCTCGCCGGCCGACGACCCCATCGCGAAGACGAAGGCGAGGCGGGCGCCGATCGAGGCCAGTGCGATCGCCGCCACCGGCCAGAGCAGTTGGCTGACCCCGGAACCGGCCTCCTCGAGCGTGTCGACGATTCCCGGCAGCTGCAGCCCGAGCAGGACGAAGAGGGCGACCTCGAGCCCGAAGACGAGCACGCCCCAGAAGGCGACGGCGCTGAGGCGGACGTCGGCGTCCAGCGAGCGCGGCGACTGGTAGCCGCCGTAGAGGCCGGCGACTACCGCGGCGAGGATCCCGGAGACGCCGATCTCCTCGGCGCCGACGTAGGCGCCGTAGGCGGTGAGTACGGAGAGGAAGATCGAGAGGCCGGCGTCGCTCTGGCGCCGGATCACCAGGTTGGAGAGGAAGCCGACCGCGAGCCCGGCGGCGATGCCGCCGGCCGAGACGGCGACGAACTCCAGCGCCGCGCCGCCGAAGCTGAAGGCGCTGCCGGTCGCCACACCGACTGCGATCCGGTAGAGGACGAGGGCGGTGCCGTCGTTGATCATCGACTCGCCTTCGACCAGCAGCCGCACCCGTTCGGGGGCGCCGAGGCGGCGGAAGATCGAGGTCGCGGCGACGGCGTCGGTGGGGGCGAGGACGGCGCCGAGGACCGCCGCCTCGGCCCAGCTCAGCTCGGGGACGAGGGCGTGGGCGACGAGGGCGACGACGGCGGCGCTGAGGAAGACCAGCCCGACCGCGAGCAGGCCGAGCGGCAGCATCAGCGCCCGCAGCTCCTGCGGCGAGGTGCGCCAGCCGGCGGCGTAGACCAGCGGCGGCAGGAAGACGAGGAAGATCGTGTCGGGGTCGAGTTCGACCTCCGGCAGCCCCGGGATCAGGGCGATCGCGAGGCCGCCGAGGACGAGCACGATCGGCGCCGGGATCCGGCCGAACTCGGCGAGGCGGACCAGCAGCGCCGCCGCCAGCAGCAGCACGAGGATTGACTCGACGTCGTGCATCAGCACATAACATCGGGTTCGGTGGCGGAACGGCTCTCACCCCCGTTGGAGGACGCCGACCACGTCCGTGGCGAGCGCGACGCGCCGCTGCAGCTGGTGATGTTCGGCGACTTCCAGTGCCCCTTCTGCCTCGGCGCCCAGTCGGTCCTGCGCCGGGTCCGCGAGCGGCTCGGCGGCCGCCTGCTCTTCGCCTTCCGCCACCTGCCGATCCCCGAGCGCCACCCGCTGGCGCCGCTGGCCGCGGAGGCGAGCGAGGCGGCCGCCGCCCAGGGCGACTTCTGGGAGTACCACGACGCCCTCTTCGCCGCCCAGCCGAAGCTCTCGCGGGAGACGATGCTGGAGGTCGGCCGCGAGCTCGGCCTCGACGCCGAGCGGATGGCGAGCGAGATCGACTCCGGTGCCCACCGCGACCGCGTCGCTCGCGACGTCGACTCGGCCCAGCGCAGCGGCGCCACCGGCACGCCGACCTTCTTCGTCAACGGCGAGCGCCACTTCGGCGCCTACGACGCCTCCTCGCTGGTCGAGGCTCTGGAGTCCTCGCCGGGGTGAGGGCGCTGGTCCAGCGGGTGAGCCAGGCGGCGGTCGACGTCGAGGGCGAGCGGGTCGCGCGGATCGGACCGGGGATGCTGGTCCTGCTCGGGGTCGGCAGTGGCGACACCGAGGCCGAGGCCGACCGGCTCGCCGAGAAGCTGCGGGCGCTGCGGATCTTCGACGACGCGGAGGGGCGGATGAACGAGCCGCTCGGGGAGCGCGAGATCCTCTGCGTCAGCCAGTTCACCCTCTACGGGGACGCCCGCAAGGGCAATCGCCCCAGCTACGTCGACGCCGCCCGGCCCGAGGTCGCGGAGCCGCTGTACGACAGGGTCTGCGAGCGCCTCGGCGCCGCCAAGGGCGTGTTCGGCGCTTGCATGGGCGTGGCGCTGGTCAACGACGGCCCGGTGACGCTGATGCTGGAGGCCTGAGGGCGGAGCCGCGCCTTCCGCGTTGGCGGAGGCCCAGCTACTCGGCGTCGCGCTCGCGGCGGGCGATCGCCGCCTCGGCGAGGGCTCGCAGCGCCGCCTCCAGGGCCGCCCTGACCTCTGGAGCGGCCACCTTCCCATCCTCGCCGACCAGGTCGCGGGTCATCGGCGCGCGCACGCAGGCGCCCTCGACGATCTCGGTGTTGGTGTACCCCAGCACCATGCGAAGCGAGGCGAGCGCGTTGGCGCCGCGGGCCGGCGCGGCCGGCCCGGCGACGTTGACCCAGGCGGCCGGCATCTCGTAGGTCTGGCCGCCGCCGACGGTCCAGTCGAGCAGGTTCTTGAACGAGCCCGGCAGCGCGCCCGCGTACTCGGGGGTGCAGAAGAGAATCGCGTCGGTTTCGTCGAGTTGGGCCCGCATCGCGGCCACGGCCGAGTGCAGCTCGCCCCCGACCGCGTCGTCGTCGGGGTTGAAGTGCGGCAGGTCGTTCATCCCGCCGTAGAGGGTCGTCTCGATCCCGTCCAGCTCCAGCTCCGCCGCGGTGCGCAGCACCGAGGTGTTGGTGGAGCCGGCGCGCAGGCTGCCGGAGACGAGCAGGATCTTCACCGGGGAGGACATCGGCGGCGGAGAATAGCCAGCCGGGTTCGCGGGCCGTTCGGGGTCGTCCCCGCCGACCGGTCTGGAGTAGGTCGGGCGTCCAGATCGTGAACTCGCCCGATCGGGTGGTCGTAACGACACACTGACGTGTCCGCCCGCTCCCATCTCCGCGTTGCGCTGGCGCTTGCCGTGGTGGCCTTGCCGGGCTGCGCCTTCCTCGCGATCGCGACCCAGGAAGCAGCCCGCGCCGCGGGTGGCGGGACCTGCCAGGGCAAGCGGGCGACGATCTCCTCGTCCGCGCCGCGGATCGTCGGCACCAAGAGCGCCGACACGATCGTGGTCCGGGGCGGTGGCGCCCACGCCGTCTCCGGGCTCGGCGGCGACGACCGGATCTGCGGCGGCCCGGGCGAGGACGCGATCGACGGCGGCAAGGGCAGCGACAGCATCCTCGGCGGCGGCGGCGAGGACGCGATCGCCGGCTACAAGGGCGCCGACGAGCTCGACGGCGGCGCCGGCGCGGACCGGGTCGACGGCGAACAGGGGAGCGACGAGGTCGAGGGCGGCGGCGGGGCGGATGAGCTGCTCGGCGGCAAGGGCAACGACGCGGTCCGCGGCGCGGGCGGCGACGACGAGGTCGACGGCGGTGCCGGCGACGACACCCCGCTCGACGGCGGCGCCGGTGTGGACGTCGTGATCGGCGGCGCCGGGACCGACCGGGCCAGCGGCGGCCCCGGCGACGGCGACGTGGTCCGCGGCGACGGCGGCAGGGACTCCCTCTCGGGCGGGCCCGGAGCCCTGGACATCGTCTCCTTCACCAGCGCCACCCGCGGTGGGATTGTGGTCAGCCTGGCGACCGGTCTCGCCAAGGGCGACGGCCACGACACCCTCGCCGAGTTCGAGGACGTCGTCGGCTCGCCTCAGGCGGACATGATCGCCGGCGACGCGGCGCCGAACCGGATCGACGGCGGCCTCGGCGACGACACGCTGGTCGAGGGTGGTGGCGGCGGCGAAGCCTTCGGCGGACCCGGGACCGACAGCTGCAGCGGCTTCGCCGTGCAGAGCTCCTGCGGCCCCGAAGCGGCGCCCCCGGCGGACGCCGCCTTCGTCATCCTCAACCGCGGCCTCGACGGCTCCAGCCTGATCGTGCAGGGCAGCCCGGGGGCCGACCGCCTGCGAATCTCGGGCGGAGGTGAAAGCTGGGCCGTCGGCAACGACGGCCGAATCGTCGCCGGCGACGGCTGCGGCGTCAGCGGTGCGGGTTCGACCTCGGTCGGCTGCACCGGGGCAGGGGTGACGCTGATCGTCGTCGTCGGCGGCGCTGGTGACGACGCCGTCGTGATCGATCCCGCCGTGCCGCCGAGCGCGACGGTGCGGATCAACGGCAATGCCGGCAGCGACCAGCTCGTCGGCGGCAACGGCGACGACGTGCTCGAAGCGGGCGAGAACTTCCTCGACCCCGACGCCGGCAACGACGTTCTCGAAGGCAGCGGCGGCAGCGACGCGCTCTTCGGCGATCCCGGAGGCGACACGCTCCGCGGCGGCGCCGGCAACGACCTGCTGGTTTCCTCCGCGCTGCTCTGCCAGGGCCACGCCTTCGACGGCGGCACCGGCGAGGACACCGTCTCCTACGCGCGCTCCAAGGAGGGCGTCCAGGCGACGCTGGGCGGCACCGGCGGCCCATCCGGATGCGCCAACCTCGACCGCATCGTCGCCGCCGACGGCCTCGAGGGGTCCGACGGCGACGACCTCCTGACCGGCGACTCCGGCAACAACGGCCTGCTTGGCCACCTCGGCGCCGACACGATGATCGGCAAGGGCGGCGATGACTTCCTCGACGCCGGCGACGGCGGCCGCGACAGGCGGATCGACTGCGGCCCCGGCGGCTTCGACGAAGCGATCGTCGACGGCGGCGATCCGCGCCCGATCAGCTGCTAGCGGACTGCTGGACAGATGGCTGGGCCTTAGGAGGCGCCTGAACCGAGCGGCGCACCCGGGCGTAGGCCGCAACATCGAGGCCTTCGATCCAAGCCCGGTGGGGATCCGCGACCTACGCCGCTGGGCCGTGCTGCTGTTCTGCGCGACGGCCGCCGCGTTGCCTCTCGCTCTGCCGTCGCCGGCGCTCGCGGGCATCTACCAGGTCGAAGCTTGCACCGCGGAGAACCCCCGGGGAGCACCTGTGGTTCAAGTTGACGTCGGCCGAGGCTTCAACTTCGGCCTCTTTCAATGTGACAGGTCGGGCGACGGAGGCATTCTCATGGCGGCGGTCGGCCCGGGACCCATAAACGGATTTGCCAAATGGCAGATCCAAGCGCCCGCGGACACGACGATCAAGACGGTCGAAGTCGAACGCAACTTCCAATTCCAAGGCGACAACAACATGAGGTGGCGCGTCTTAAGGGGAAACGAAACCATCCTCGAGACGGCGACCTCGGGCAATGCCCCGCCGGATAGTGGTGGCGTGATCTACCGGAACGTCGATTCCGGCAGGCTGACCGGGCAGCTGGAATGCCCGGCGGGAGCGACTTGCGGCGCCGACGGCGCCTCCATGATCGTTAGCACGAAGAATTTTTTCATTGAGCTCGAGGATCAGACTCCTCCCACCGTCACCCTGACCCCGCTGCCCCCGACCGCGCCGCTGCGCGGCACCGTCCAGATCCCTTACACCGCCACGGACAGGGGTTCGGGCGTCGGCATCTCCACCGAGCTCGTGCTCGACCTCACGCCCCAGACGGTCGGGCGGACCGTCGCGACGGACCGCGACGATAACGAGGGCTTCTGTAGGAGGCCCTTCAAGGACCTCCAGCCCTGCAAGCTCGCGCTTACCTCCTCCTTCTCCCTCGATACGACCCAGATCCCCGACGGCACTCACACGATCACCCCGATCATCACCGACGCCGCCTCCAACCTTTCGGCAGGCGCGAGCTTCCAGATCACGATCCAAAACGCCCCGACCGACGGAGGTTCGGACGGCGGCGGTCCGGACGGCGGCGGTCCAGTCCCAGGCGACGGCAGTTCTGACCCCGGCCGGGACGGTTCGGTGCCAGGCAGTGGCGGTTCGGTCCCCGGCGGGGGCGCGCCGCGGCTCTCAGAGGTCTCACTCTCGCGCACCAGCTTCAAGGTCGGTGGCCGTGGCACCGTCCTTCGCTTCTCCAGCAGCGCGGCCGGCAAGCTCCGGGTCGCGATCTCCAAGGCCGGAGCGAAGGCGACGAGGCCGCTCGCCACCCTGACCCGCACGATCGTCGCCGGCCGCGGCCGCCTCCCCTTCAGCGGCCGGATCGGCAAGAAACCCCTGCGCCCCGGGCGCTACCAGCTCACCGTCACTGCTCAGGACGCCGCCGGCAACCGCTCCGAACCGACTCGGCTCCCGTTCAGGATCCTGCGCGGCTGAGCAGTCCCAGCTCGCCGGCGCGGTGGCTGGCCTCGACCCGGGAGCGGCACTCGAGCTTGCCGAGAAGGTTGCGGACGTGCATGTCGACCGTGCGCGGGCTGATGAACAGCTCCTGGGCGATCTCGCGGTTGGTGCGACCGACGGCGACGTGGCGCAGCACCTCGAGCTCGCGCCGGGTCAGCTGCACGCCGTCGGCGCTGGCGGCGGCGCGGGCGCCGAGGCGCTGCGCGACCGACTCGCCCAGGGCGGCGACCTCCTGAGCGGCCGCTGAGGCGAGCGGCTGCGCGCCGAGCTTGCGGGCGGTCCGGTAGGCGTCGCTGAGGCGCTCCAGCGCTTCCTCCCGCAGGCCTGCCGCGGCGAGCATCGTGCCGGCGCGCAGTTCGACCTGGGCCCGCTCGTGGGGGATCGCCAGATTGCGGTGCAGCTCGACCGCGCGTGAGAGATGCTCGGCTGCCGCCGCCGCGTCACCCTCCAGCAGGGCCAGCTCGCCGATCGCCTGCGCGAGCGCCGCCAGAGCGTCGCCGTGACCCGCTTCCGCGGCCATCCGGCCGAGCGCCTCGGCGCACTCCTGGGTGCCGGCGCGGTCGCCGAGCCGGGCGAAATGAGCGGCTGCCCAGCGGATGCCCCAGACCGCGTAGTGGTGGTCTTCGCTCTCCTCCCAGCGGGCCAGCAGCTCGCGGCAGCGGCGGGTCGCCTCGTCGTCGAGTCCTTCGCCGGCGGCGACGTAGGCGAGGGCGGTGGTCGAGTCGACGTACATGTTGTAGTGGCGGACGGAGGAGGAGACGGCTCGCGAGGAGGTCAACAGGCGCCGGGCGGAGCTCAGCTTGCCCTGGAAGGCGTGGATCGCGCCCAGCAGCCCGTCGGCGACCCAGACCGCGGTTCCGGACTCGATCAGCTCGCGGCTGAGCTGGCCGGCGCGCGCCCACTCGCCGCGCTCGCGCAGGACGTAGACCAGGCAGGTGACGCAGGCGACCTCGGTGCTCGGAGTGCCGTCGATGCGGCAGAGGTCGAGCGCCGCGTCGAGCGCCTCCTCCGCGCCGCGGTAGTCGGCGCCGTCGTAGAGGACGAGGCTGAGCCGCTGGTAGAGCTCGGCGGCGACCGGGGTGAGGTTGTGCTCGAGGGCCAGGGCCAGCCCTCCGCGTACTGACTCCAGGCCCTGCTCGAAGCTGCCGCCCTTCGCCTCCACGACGCCGCGCAGGCCGAGCACGCGCGCGGTCAGGTCGACGCGCTCCGCCGTCGCGGCGTCCTCGGCGGCCAGGGCGGCCAGCTCCAGCGCCTCGCCGTAGTTCGCGCGCCAGCGCTGGTGGTCGGCCATCGCCAGCCGCTCCAGCGCCGCCTCCGCCGGTTGCCCGGCGGCGGCGAAGGCGTCCGCGGCCGTGCGCCGGGCTGCGACCGCGGCGTCGCGGTCGCCGGTCAGCTCCAGGGCCGCCGCGAGGCGCCGCTGGGCCGCGGCGAGCCCGGGTCCGTCTCCCCGCTCCTCGCGGCTCGCCGACAGCTCTCGCCAGGCTTTGGCCGCCTCCGCCAGCTCACCCGCCAGCTCCGAGCAGCGGCCGTAGCGCTCCAGCGTCTCCTCGCGCAGCTCCTCGTCCTCGTCCCCGCCCTCCGGCCACAGCTCCAGGGCGCGCTGCGCGGCGCGGGCGGCGTCGCGGTGGGCGTGGACCCGCTCCGACTCGCGTGCGGCGCGGACGAGGGCCTCGCGGCCGCGCTCGGTGTCGCCGGCGCCGAGCCAGTGGGCGGCGACCTCGTAGCCCGGGCCCTCGGTGGCTTCGAGGGCCTCGGCGAGGCGACGGTGGAGATCGCGCCGGCGCGCCCAGGGGACGTCGAGGTAGAGGGCCTCCTGGGTCAGGGCGTGGCGGAAGGCGGCGCGCCCCGGTTCCCGCTCCTCCAGCAGCCCGACTTCCACCAGCTCGGTGAGGCCGGCCTCCGGCGCGAGCTCGGCCGCCAGCCGCAGGTCGACCTGCTGGCCGAGGACGGCCGCGGCGGCGGCCGCCTCGCGCGCCTCGCCGGAGAGCTCGGAGGCGCTGACGAGGACCGCTTCGCGGATCGTGTCGGGAATCGGGATCTCGCCCCCCTCCGCCAGCTCCAGGCCTTTGGACCCGCTCTGCAGGGTGCCCCGCAGGCGCAGGGCCGCGACCATCTCCTCGACGAAGAAGGGTGAGCCCATGGTGCGGTGATGGACCGTCTCCACCAGCGAGGGGGAGGGCCGCTCGGGCAGCAGCTCGCCCAGCAGCGCACCGACTCCGTCGCGGTCGAGCGGCTCCAGGACCAGCTCCTGCAGCTGATGGCCGCGACGCAGCTCGTTGCGCAGCCAGCGCAGGCGGTGGTCGCGCGGCAGCCCGTCGGAGCGGTAGGCGGCGATGACCAGGACCGGCATTTCCGGCAGCGCCGGAGCGAGCGCCGCGAGCAGGTCGATCGTCGTTTCGTCCGACCAGTGCAGGTCGTCGAGCAGGACGGTGAGCTGCCGCTGGGCGCTGAGGTGGACGAGCGCGCAGCGCACCGCCTCGAAGATCGTCGCCTTTTCGGTCTCGGCGGCGGCACCGCCGAGCTCCGGCAGCAGCAGGGCGAGGTGGGGGAGGAGCGGGCCGCAGCCCGAGAGCGCCTCCGGGTCGGTGCGCAACCGCGAGCGCAGCGCGTCGACGACCGGGCCGTAGGGGACGGTGAGGCCGCTGGCGGCGGCCCCGCGCAGGGCAAGGTCGGCGCCGGCCACGCCCTCCTCGGCGAGCCTGCTCTTGCCGACGCCGGCCTCGCCGCCGAGCAGAAGCAGGGAGCCGGACCCCTGGCGCGCCCGCTCGGTCGCGTCGGCGATCCGGGCGAACTCGGTCGCCCTGCCGACCAGCGGGGTCTGGGTACTCATCGAGTTCAGTGTAGGCCGGCCCGGGCCGGCGCCCAGCGGTTTTCGCCGAGCGCCGGTGCCGAGCTCAGCCTGCGGTCGCGACCGGGTCCGGGCGGACGATGACCGTGTCGGCGATCGCGATGATCTCGTCGCAGGGCAGGTCCGCGGCCTCCGCGTGCGCCCTCACCGTCTCCGGGCTCTCGCCCTCGTAGACGCAGAACGTCCCAACCTCGCCGCTCTCCTCGGCGAGCACGTAGCTGCGGATCCAGCGGACGCCCGAGCCGGGTTCGTCGCCGACTTCCGCCGACCGTTTTCCAGCCACCTGCAGGTCCGCCGCCGTGGCCCATCCGTTGCGACGAAGAATTCCGTACAGCTGCATCTGAACTACCTCCTGATTCGCGATTGCTTGATTGCCACTTGACCGTACGGCCGAGATCAGCCCTTCGCATCAGCGAAACCACCGTATTTTCGGCGCTCGATGCCGTAATCCGCGGTGTTGGCACGGTTTCGGATCGACTGACCTCCGAGGGGGTGTTAGCTTCGTCTCGTGCACCGACGTGCGAGTACCTTGCTGCTGTGCGGATTCGCTGTCGCTCTGTTTGGGTTCGGTTCCGGTCACACGAGGGACTACACGATGCCCAGCGAATCGATGGAGCCGGCGTACTCGGCTGAAGAGGTCGTCACGGTTGATCTCGACGCGTACGACAGTGCAAAGCCCGCGGTCGGCGACCTCAAGCGCATCGTCGCGACGCCGGGGGATCGGCTCAGCATCCGCAAGGGACAACCGGTCCTCAACGGCTCGGTGGTCCTGGCTGACCCGATTCAGGTCTGCCGTCATTCCGGCTGCAACATGAAACGCACGATCGCGATTCTGCCTGGTCACTACTTCGTCATGGGCGACAACAGCCGCGCTTCGTCCGACAGCCGTTTCTGGGGACCGGTACCCGCCCGCGCGATCATCGGGAAAGTGGTCGACGAGGCCGAGCCGCGTTCCCGATAATGCAGGAGCTGATCCGCTTGATCGAGCAAGGCGCTGGGTTTAGGCTGTCCTCGAGTCACTACGAGAGGAGAAGCACATGGCCGAGCAATGGCATGTCGCCGGTGACTTCCTCGATTTCTGCAAGTGCGCGGTGCCATGCCCGTGCTCCTGGGGCCGGCCTCCGAGCGAGGGCGACTGCGACGGGATCATCGCCTGGCACGTCCGCGAGGGACGCTACGGGGAGGTCAAGCTCGACGGGCTGAACGTCGCCGCGCTCGGGCAGTTCGAGGGAAACATCTGGGACGAGGACACGAAGATGCGGGCGGGCTTCGTCCTCGACGAGCGCGCCGACGAGGGCCAGCGCCAGGCGCTGCAGACGATCTTTGCCGGTGAAGCCGGTGGCTGGCCGGAGATGTTCGTCGCGACCTCTCTCGGCGAGATGCTGGGCCTCGAGATCGCCCCGATCGAGGTCGAGGTCGCCGACGATGCGGAATCGTGGAGCGTCTCCATCGCCGGGATCGGACAGGGCCACAGCGAAGTCCTGACCGGTCCGACCAGCGTCGCGGGCAAGCCGGTTCGGGTGCACAACATCCCCGGCGCGGAGCCTGGGCCCAACAGCGGGCCGACCACGTATGGGATTGGCGAGGACGCTCGGGCGGACGGGTTCGGGCTCGCGTATGACGTCAGCGGCCGTTCGAGCAAGCACATCCCGTTCGAGTGGTCGAGCGAGGACCAGTTCTAGGAGGAACTACCGAGACGGCATCCCGTTCATCTCGCCGGCTGGCTGTATCTCCATCTCGCCTTCGGACGACATCTCCATCGAGTGCATCGCCTCGGCAGAGCCGGGGTCGGTCAGCCCGGGAACACGCTCCGGCGCCAGCGCGACGGCGAGCCCGAGGATGACCAGAAGCACCGCGATTCCGCGGTTGGCCAGGGCCTTCCACGGCAGCAGCTTCTCGGTTGCGATCAGTACCGCCACAAACGTCATCCAGACCAGGCTCATCACACCGAGAGCGAAGAGGACGGCCATCAGGGCGATGCAGCAGCCCACGCACCAAGCGCCGTGCTCCATCCCCATTCTCAGGGCACCGCCCCGTCCTGGCTTCCAGCTGCTCATGATGAAGCTCAGCGGGTTGCGGCACTTGCTCAGGCAGGCGTCCTTCAGTGGGGTCAGCTGGTAGGCGGCGGCGATGACGACGATCCCACCGGCGAGATACGGCCCGGCCCTATCCCAGGCGAAGACGTCGTTCGACAGGGAGCCGGCGCCCTGGGCGACGGCGTAGAGGAGAATCCCCGCCGCCGTCCAGCTCACGAGGTAGCCGGCGACGAAGATCGCCGTACCGCCGGTCGGCGTCGCGCGACCGCGCTGCCGGCTTCTCGCCTGCACCTTCGCGTAGACCAGAACCATCGGCGCGATCGAGGGGAACATCATCGCCGCCATCATCACCACCCACACTCCAAGGAAGAAGCCGAGGCTGCCGGGGTCGCTCCCCGGCCCGGTGTCCATTCCTCCCATGCGGTCGTCGGTAAGCGCCCAGGCGACCGCGGCGAAGCCGAGCAGCGCGGTGACCAATCCAAGCTGAATCGCAGCCGGTAGGGGTACTCGGCGGAGCGTCACGGTCTCCATCGGTGAGCTGGTCGGAGTTTAAGGGCGCCCGCCGAGGCGGGCGCCCTAACTGCGCCGTCAGAAGTCGCCGAGCTGTTTGGAGATGTTGTGTTCGGTGTCGGTGACGACGACATTCGAGAACCGGACGCTCATCGGCGGGCTGCAATCGGGCTCGAAGCTCGCCGTCAGGGTCAGCTCGAAGAGTGCCTTCCCGTTCTGGACGGGGAAGTCGCCCTCGGCCGAGACCGATTCCTTGTTGACCGCTTTCGGATGTTTGCCACCACCATTGACGCATTCGGCGGTCGCGGTCACTTCGAGGTGCACCTGCGTCTCGTTGCCCAAGCCTGCCTCCTTGCCGGAGACGGTCAGGGTGTCGCCGCTGCGGGTCGCCGTCACATTGATGAAGTGCGGGCTGCCTGCGAACACACTCGGCGCCGCAACGGCCATCGCCATCGATGCCGCCGACGCAAGTACCCGGATGGCCAAACACACGGGTTCATTCGTGCAATCGGGTGGAGTCGAGGTCGGGCTCGCGCAGCTCCTCCTTACGCACCTTGCCCAGGGAGGTGCGCGGCAGCTCGGCGACGACGTGGATCTCACGCGGGACCTTGAAGCGGGCCAGGCGCCCGGCCGCGAAGTCGCGCAGGGCCTCTGCGTCGAGCGCACGGTCGGCGGTGGCGACGACGAAGGCAGCTCCGGTCTCTCCCCAGCGCTCGTCGGGGATGCCGACCACGGCCGCCTCGGCCACGTCGGGGTGCTCGCTGAGAACCCGCTCCACCTCGGCCGGGTAGACGTTCTCGCCGCCGGAGATGTACAGCTCCTTGAGCCGGCCGCGCAGCGCGTAGAAGCCCTCCGCGTCGCGCTGCGCGAGGTCGCCGGTCCGCAGCCAACCGTCGGCGAACGCGTCCGCCGTCGCCTCGTCATTGCCCCAGTAGCCGGCGAAGACGCTCGGTCCTCGCACCAGCAGCTCGCCGCTCGCGGGGCCGTCCAGCAGGCTCCCGTCGACCGGGTCGCGCAGCGCCACCCCGACGTGCGGATAGGGGCGGCCGGCCCAGCCGATGCGGCGCTCCGCGTCCTCGGGCGCCAGGCAGAGCACGTTGGGCGCGGCCTCCGTCAGCCCGTAGCCCTGCATGATCGCGACGCCGCGTGCCGCGTAGGTGTGCAGGAGCTGCTCGGGCATCGGCGCGCCGCCGACGATCGCCCGGCGCAGGCGCGAGAGGTCGCACTCGTCGAAGCGCTCGTGCGCGGCGAGCATCGCGTAGGTCGCCGGGACACCCATCATCTGGGTGACCTGCTCACGCTCCAGCAGCTCGATCACCCGCTCGGCGTCGAAGCCGGGCTCGAGCACGACCGTGGCGCCGACCCACCAGGCCAGCAGCGGCTGCACGTTCCAGCCGCCGACGTGGAACTGGGGCAGCACCGAGAGGACGACGTCGTCGCTGTCGATCGGCGCCGTGCGCTCGAGCGCCAGGTTCGTCCAGAAGCAGTTGGCGTGCGTCAGCACCGCACCCTTCGGGCGTCCGGTGGTGCCCGAGGTGTAGATGATCAGCAGCGGGTCCTCGTCGGCCACCGGCGGCCCGGCGCTCTCCTCGCCGGCCAGCTCGTCGAGGGCGCTGCTCTCGATCCCGCGCAGGGGCACGTCGGCGCCGGCGACCAGGTCGGCGCGCTCCTCCTCGGCCAGCACGAGGGCCGGGGCGCAGTCGGCCAGCTGGTAGGCGATCTCCTCCCGCGACAGGCGCCAGTTCAGCGGCACGAGCGCCAGGCCGGCCTTGGCGCAGGCGAACAGCGCCACCACGTGCTCGGGCCGGTTCGCGGTCAGGGTGGCGACTCGATCCCCGCGGCGCAGCCCCCGGTGTCGCAGCCCAGCCGCCAGCTGCTCCGAGCGCCGCTCGAGCTCGGCGAAGGTCGTCTCCGCGCCGCGGAACCGGATCGCCACGCGGTCCGGCGTCGCGGCCGCCCGGTCGCGGATCCAGCGCCCGACGGTGTGAATCCCAGTGGCCTCCGTCACGCCGCTCGCCCGTCGAGGAAGTCGACCACGAGCCGCGCCAGGGGCTGCGGGCGGTCCCATGGCAGCAGGTGCCCGCCGCCGGCGATCAGCTCCGCGTGCGCGCCGGGGATGCGCTCGGCCAGCAGGGCGGCGTTGCGATGGTCGACGACGGCATCCGCGTCGCCGTGGACGACCAGGGTCGGCGCCGCGATCTGCCCGAGCCGCTCGTAGGCGTCGAACCCGAGCGACGCGGCGGCCTGTGCCCGCCACGCCTGCGGCGGCTGGGCGGTGCGAGCACGCAGCTCGAGGATCTGGTCGAGGACGGCTTCCTCCGTGCCCGGCCCCAGCGCTTCGGCCACCAGGCTGCGCACGTCGCCGTTGGTATCCCCGGCCAGCAATCGCGCCGTCGCCTCCGGCCACGGCCAGCTGTGCGGACCGCCCGGCGTGGTGGCCGCCAGCACCAGCCGACCGACGCGCCGGGGCCAGCCGATCGCCAGCTCCTGCGCGACCATTCCACCGAGGCTGATGCCGAGCACGTCGACCCGCTCGAGCTCGGCGTCGTCGAGCACCGCGACCGCGTCGGCCGCCAGATCGGCTGCGCTGTAGGGCCCGGGCGGGACGTCGCTGGAGCCGATGCCGCGATTGTCGACGAGCAGCAGCTCGAAGCGGCGGGCAAGCGGTTCGATCGCCGGGCCCCAGCCGGCCCCGGAGTAACCGAGCCCGTGCAGCATCAACAGCGGCGGGCCCGAGCCGCGACGCTCGTAGGCGATCTTGACGCCGCCGCGGTCGGCGCTCGCCATCATGGCGCCCGGCGCGCGCCGAGGCCGCGCTGGATGAACGCGTACATCTGCTCGAAGGTCTCCTCGGGCATCTCGCCCGGCGACGCCTGTGGGTCGCCGTCGCCGCCCCACAGGATCCAGCGCATTCCCAGCAGCTCGCCGATCCCCATCAGCGCCCAGGCCGAGACCTCGGGGTCCTGGTCGACGATCTCGCCATCGCCGATCGCCCGCTTCAGGCCCTCGACGTAGCCCTCGGCGATGCGCTCGTAGTGGCGGTGCATCGCGCCGGGCGAGACGAACTCGGCCTGGCGGACCACGCGGTACAGGGCCGGATGCTCGGCGACGAAGCCGAAGAAGGCGCGGAAGCCGAGCCGCTCGACCTCGGCCCGGGTCTCGCCCTGGGACGCGGCCTCCGACATCGCGTGGCGGACACGCCGGTTGAGATCTTCGACGAGCTCGTCGAAAATCTCGCGCTTGCCTTCGAAGTAGACGTAGAACGTGCCCTGTGAGACGCCTGCCGCCTCGGTGATCTTGACGATCGAGGCGTCGTGGTAGCCCAGCAGCGCGAACACCTCCTCGGCGGCCTCCAGCAGCCGCCGCCGGGTGCGCTCGCCGCGGCCCGATAGCACCCGTCCGCTCGCGGCGGTGGGTCGTGGCGGCGGCTCTACGCGCCACTCCATCAGGCTGGCGCGTCCGCCCGCAGGTGCTCGTGCAGCAGCTTCGCGAAGGCCTCGGGCCGCTGTGTGAACGGGAAATGGCCCGTGTCGGCCAGCACCTCCTCGCGGTAGCTGCCGCCGCTGGCCGCGAAGCGCTCCAGCATCGCCCGCGTCTGGCCGACCATGGGCTGGGGCGGGAACGCCTCGGCGCCGGGCCAGCCGGGCACGGCGCCGATCGCCCCGAGCTGGCCGAGGTCGAGCGGCGAGTCGTCGGCCACGACCGCGTCGCGGTCGCCACGCACCCAGAGGACGTTCACCCGAGGGCCGTCGGTCGCGAACGCGGTCAGGTCCAGCCACCGCGGCGAGACGGCGTTGAGCACACCGCCGCCGCCGGGCGCAAGCGCCGGCCAGTGCTCGGAGGCGACGGCGTCGCCGGGGTAGTGGTCGTCGCCGACCGCGGTTTGGAGGATGCCATCCAGCAGCAGCTCCTCGTCGCGGACCTGCTCGGGATCCGGGAAGAACAGCGAGCGGACGACGTTGCGCGGCGACAGCGGGCTGTCCTCGCCGCGGTCCCCGTCGGCGATCCGCTGCACCAGCTCGGGGTTGGCCATGCCACCGCCTGAGCCGGCGTGGTCGGGGGCGCAGGCGCTGCCGTCCGCGTGCGTGCCGCCATAGCCGCGGGGCGAAACCGGTGCGACCAGCAGAAGCGAACGCACGCGCTCGGGATGGTCCAGCGCGAACTGCAGCGCCACCGCGCCGCCGAGCGAGTGGCCGGCGAGCCGGACGGCGTCCAGCTCGAGCGCGTCGAGCAGGGCGGCCAGGTCATCGCTGAAATCGCGTACGCCGCGGGTGGCGTCGACCGGCGCTCGCTCGCTGCTCCCGAAGCCGCGAAGGTCGGGGGCGATGCCCCGTACGCCTGCCGGCAGCAGCGCCAGCTGCTCGCGCCACGCGGCGCCGTTGGAAAGGTTGCCGTGGATGGCCAGCAGCGGCTCGCCCGAGCCGGCTTCCCACAGGTGGGTGTTGAGCCGCTCGGTGGCCTGTGTGCGCTCCGAGACTTGGTTCATCTCTCCTCCACGGCTTGACAGCAATGCGTGGCGAGCAGTATAAGACATGAATCGGCTCTCAACTTTGGGTTATGAGGGCCGAGCCACCCTGAACTCGGCTGGGCCTCCGCGGCCCGTTTTCGGACCGCGAGCTGGCCGCATGACAAACGGAGGAAAGATGCGTATAAGAACGACCGCACTGGCGGTGGCGCTGACGCTGGCCGCAGGTTTCATCCTGGCCGCCTGTGGCAGCGATGAGGAGACTGCGCCGGCGGCGGACACCACCGCGCCTGAAGCAGCGGCCCCGGCGACCGGCCAGCCGATCGTCGTCGGCTTCCTCAACCAGGAGAAAGGCGCCGTCGCGTTCCCCGACTTCGGGTCAGGCGCCAGGACCGCACGTGACTACCTCAACGAGGAGCTCGGCGGCATCGACGGCCGGCCGCTCGAATTCGTCGAGTGCCTCAGCGACGGCTCGCCCGAGAGCTCGATCGACTGCGCCAACCGCTTCGCCGAGGAAGGGGTCGCGGCGGTGCTCCAGGGCATCGACTTCTCCAGCGACGCGGCACTGCCGATCCTCGAGGAGGCCGGGATCCCGCTCGTCGGCCACACCGCGTTCGGCACCGCTCAATCGGTCAGCGACAGCGCCTTCTTCCTCGGCGCGGCGTTGCCGGCGTACGGCGTGGCGCCGCTGCAGGTGATGGCCGACCAGCTCGGGGTCGAATCGGCGGTCTACATGGGCTCCGACACGGCCCTGATTCGCGGCTTCGTCGACGGGGCCATCGACCCTGCCGCCAAAGAGTTGGGAATCGAGCTGACGCCGATCTACTACCAGGCCGGCAACTCGAACTTCTCCTCGGCCGTGACCACCGCCATGGCTGCCGATCCGGACGCGATCTTCACCACGGCGGCCGATCCGGAATGCATCGGCATCGTCAAAGCGGCCGCCACGCTCGGCTACCAGGGGGACCTGTTCGCCGGCTCCTGCTCGGCCTTCATCGCCGCCGACCCGAAATCGGCCGAGGGCGTCTTCACCTCCTCGGACCTGTGGGAGCCGGAGGCGGCTGCCGAGGCGCCGGCGGGCAAGCGCGAGCAGCTGGAGACCTACGTCGCCCAGATGGAAAAGCGCGCGCCCGATTACGTCGCGGGCTTTGCCCAGGACACGTTCTCCTCGACCATGGACCTGGCCGCCGTGCTGGGCACGGTGAAGGGCAACGTCACGCCGGCCTCGGTGACGAAGGCGCTGCGGGCGACGACTGGCCTGGACAGCTTCATGGGCCAGGAGCTGAGCTGCGACGGGAAGCAGTGGCCCGGGCAGCCCACCGCCTGCGGCAAGGGCATCATCGTCTACCAGGTTGAGGGCGAGGCGCGTGCGCCGGTGACCGACGGGTTCGTCGACGCCGCCGACCTCGTCGGGTGAGCCAGGTCTGGTGAGCCAGGCACTCGCCTTCGCGCTCACGGGGCTCGCTGCCGGGGCGGCTTATGCCGGCCTCGGCAGCGCCCTCGTGGCGCTGCACCGCGGCACCGGGGTGCTGAACTTCGCCCTGGGCGCGTTGGCGATGTGGGCGGCGTACGTCTTCGACGAGCTGCGCCGCAGCGGCGACCTGGCGCTGCCGGTGCTGCGTGTGCACATCGCCGATGGCGGGGCCTCCGTGCCGCTCGCCGCGCTGGCGGGGATCGCCTGCGCGACCGCCCTCGCCGCGCTTGCCTTCGTGCTCGTCTTCCGGCCGCTGCGCCGGGCGCCGGAGCTGGCCGGGGTGGCCGCCTCGGTTGGCCTGATGCTGACCCTCCAGGCCGCCGCGACGCTGCGCTTCGGCAGCGAGGAGCGGGCGGTGGAGAGCATTCTCAGCGAAGGCAGCCTGCCGATCGGTGGCCTGGCCGTCCCCTGGGACCGCTTCGAGCTGGCCGCGATCGCGGTGCTGGTGGCGGTCGGCCTCTGGGCCTACCACCGCTTTGCCGGTGCCGGCATCGCCACCCGCGCCGCCGCCGAGAACGAGCGCGGCGCCCTGCTGGCCGGGATGTCGCCCGACCGGCTGGCCGCGATCGCCTGGACCCTCTCCGGCGCCATCGCCGGTCTGTTCGGGGTCCTGCTGGCGCCGATCACCGGCCTCAACCCGGTCAACTTCACGCTGCTCGTGGTTCCCGCGCTGGCGGTCGCGCTGGTCGGCCGGCTGCGTTCGTTCGGGGCGGTCTGCGCCGCCGGGCTGGCGCTCGGCATGGTCCAGTCCGAGCTGCTGTATCTGCAGATCCAGGACTGGTACCCGGATTGGGCGATCACCGGCGCCGGAGACGCGCTCCCGTTCCTGATCATCATCGCCGCCCTCGTCGTGCTCGGCGGGCGGCTGCCCGCCCGTGGCGGGCTCGAAGCGGCCCGGCTGCCGGCCGTCGTGCGACCGCAACGCCTGCTGACCCCGGCGCTGGCGCTGGCGCTGCTGGGGACCGTCGCGCTGCTTGCAACCGAGGGCAGCTACCGCTTCGGCCTGATCCAGAGCATGATCCTCGCCACGATCATGCTCTCGATCGTCGTCCTGACCGGATTCGTCGGGCAGATCTCCCTGGCGCAGGCGGCGTTCGCCGGAGTCGGCGGCTTCGCGCTGTCGAATCTGGCCGGCGACCTGGGAGTGCCGTTCCCGCTCGCGCCGTTGCTGGCCGGCGTCTGCGCGGCGGGGTTCGGCGTTTTGGTTGGGCTGCCGGCGGTTCGCATCCGTGGCGCACAGCTCGCCGTGGTCACGCTCGGAGCGGCGGTGGCGATCGAACGCTTCGTCTTCAACAACCCGAGCCTCACCCCGATCGAGGGCAACCTGATTCCGGGGCCGGAGCTGCTGGGACTCGACCTCGCGGTGCGCGGCGGCGGCGAGCTCGTGCGGTTGCCGTTCGCGCTGCTCGCGCTCGCGACGCTCGTCGCCACCATGGTGGGCGTGGGGGCGATCCTGCGCGGCGGCATCGGGCGGCGCTTCCTGGCCGTGCGCTCGAACGAGCGCGCCGCCGCCTCGATCGGGATCGACGTCGCCGCCACCAAGCTGCAGGCCTTTGCCCTCTCGTCCTTTTTGGCTGGGCTCGGCGGAGCCCTGATCGGCTACAGCCGCGGCCAGCTCTCGGCCGACTCGTTCGGCGTGCTGTCCGGCCTGTCCTGGCTCGTCTTCGCCTACCTGGGCGGGATCACGAGCATCGGCGGCGCGCTCGTGGCCGGCGTGCTGGCCCCGCTGGGCATCGCCTACGTCCTGCTCGATCGAGTGCTCGACCTCGGCCGCTGGTATCTGCTGTTCAGCGGCCTCAGCCTGCTCGCGGTGACGCTGCTCAACCCGCAGGGGATCGCCGGCTCGGTGCGCGCCGCGTGGCAGCGGCTGCGACCGCCCCCGGCAAGCGGCCCGCCGCCGGCGCGGCGGCAGCCGGCCGGCCCAGCGCCGCCCTTGCTCGGGCGCGCCGGCACGCTGGTCGTCGAGGGGCTGTCGGTGGCCTACGGCGGCCAGCGCGCGGTCGACGACGTCACCCTGCGCGTCGAGCCCGGCGTCATCGCCGGGCTGATCGGCCCCAACGGCGCCGGCAAGACGTCCCTGATCGACGCCATCAGCGGCTTCACCCCCTACACCGGACGAGTGGAGCTCGACGGCCGCTCGCTCGACGGCCTGGCACCGCACCGCCGGGCCCGGCTCGGGGTGGCGCGAACCTGGCAGGCGGCCGAGCCGTTCGCCGACCTGACCCTGGCCGAGAGCCTGCGCGCCGCCGGTGCCAGCCCGGCCGAGGTCGAGCCGGTACTGGCGCTGGTCGGACTCGAGGACGCCGGCGAGTGCGGCGCCAACGAGCTTTCCCTGGGCCAACGCAAGCTCGCCGGCGTGGCCCGGGCCCTGGCCACCGGACCGCGCGTCCTGCTGCTCGACGAGCCGGCCGCCGGGCTGGACGCCGGCGAGAGCCGGCTGCTCGGGGAGCGGATCCGCGCACTCGCGGACCGCGGCCTGACGATCGTGCTGGTCGACCACGACACCGGGCTCGTGTTCGACGTCTGCGGAACCGTCCACGTGCTGGACGTCGGCCGGCGCATCGCCTCGGGCGAGCCGGCGCAGGTGCGCGCCGACCCGACCGTCGTCACCGCCTACCTCGGCGTCGAGCCGGCGGTGGCCGGGGGAGCGTCGGTATGAGCGCGGTGCTCGAGCTGGATCGGCTCGACTGCGGCTACGGCGGCCTGGCGGCGGTGCGGGGCCTGGACCTGACCGTCCAGGAGGGCCAGGTCGCCGCGCTGTTGGGCGCCAACGGCGCCGGCAAGACGACCGCGCTGTCGACCGCCGCCGGCCTCCTGCCCCCGCTCGGTGGCGAGGTAAGACTCGACGGCCGGTCGCTGTCGGGCCTGCGCGCCGACCGGGTGGCGCGACGCGGTTTGTCGCTGGTGCCCGACGACCGCGGGGTGTTCGGTGGCCTGACCGTGCGCGAGCACCTGCGACTGGGCCCGCGGCGCGATCGCGCCCGGCGCCTGCGCGACGCCTGGGCACTGTTCCCCGCGCTCGAGCCGCTCGCCGGCCGCCGGGCCGGGCTGCTCTCCGGCGGCGAGCAGCAGATGCTCGCGCTCGCCCGCGTGCTGGTGCACAACCCCCGCGCGCTGATGGTCGACGAGCTCAGCCTCGGGCTGGCACCCCGTGTGGCGGCTGAGATCCTGAAGGCGCTGAGGCGCCTGGCCGACGAGCGCGGCACCGCCGTTCTGATCGTCGAGCAGCACGTGCCGCTGGCGCTGCAGACGGCCGACCGCGCCTATGTGCTGCGTCGCGGCGAGCTTGCGCTGGCGGGCGACGCGGCCGAGGTCGCGGGCCGTCGCGACGTGCTGGAGGACAGCTACCTGGGGGCGGCGTCGTGACCCGGGCGGCGCTGGTGACCGGGGCGGCGAGTGGGATCGGACGGGCCGTCGCGGCGCGGTTGGAGGGCGACGGCTTCGCCGTGTTGAGCGTCGACGTCAAGCCCGACCCCGACGGGCCCGGCGAGCCCTTCGCCGCCGACCTGACCACGCCCGAGGGCAACCGCGCCGCCGTGGAGGCGGCGCTGGAGAGCTTCGGGCGCCTCGACGCCGTCGTGGCGAACGCCGGCTTCCAGCACGTGGCGCCGGTCGCCGAGTTCCCAGAGGATCGCTGGGACGCCCTGATCGCGCTGCTGCTCACCAGCCCGTTCCTGCTGGCCAAGCACGCCTGGCCGGCGCTGGCGAGCGCTGGCGAGGGGCGCTTCGTCGCGGTCGCCTCCGTCCACGGTCTCGTCGCTTCCCCATACAAGGCTGGCTATGTAGCCGCCAAGCACGGCTTGCTCGGCCTGGTGAAAACGCTGGCGCTCGAGGGCGCGCCGGACGGCATCGCCGCCACCGCGGTTTGCCCCGGATTCGTGCGCACGCCCCTGATGGAGCATCAGATCGGGGCCCAGGCGCAGGCCCACGGCCTGCCGGAGCAGCGGGTGCTGGAGGAGGTGATCCTCCGGCCGCACGCGATCAAGGAGCTGCTGGAGCCCGAGGAGGTGGCCGAGGTGGTGGCGATGCTCACCGGCCCGCTGGGCCGATCGTTCACCGGCGTGCCCGTGACGATGGACCTCGGCTGGACTGCCCAGTGAGCGGCCGGGTCCGCCGCCGCCGCTCCGGCGTCGCTCAGCGCTGACGGGGATCCGCCGAGCGATCGTCCTCACGAACGCCGAGCGGGTTGAGCGCCTTTGCGACCGGAGTCTGCGGACGCTTCAACACACGGATGCCGTAGACGAAGACGTTGGCGCCGCCGATGTTGCCACCGGTCGCCAGGACGACCTCCGAGATCACCCCGGCGATCAGCGCGAGGGTGCGTACCTCGTCGTTGTTGTAGCCGGGGCGCTGGAGCAGCCAGGTGACCGCGAAGAGCACCGTTGCCGTGACCATGACGAAGAGGTGGATCGTCGCCGCGGATCGCGCCGGCTCTCCCTTCGGCAGGTCGATCCAGTCGAGCAGGCCGGTGATCGCCGTCGGGGCGGCGAGGAGGAGGCCGAAGGAAATCGCGATCAGCGATCCGTGCGCCATCTGTTCCTCCTGCAGTCCGAGCGCGCCGGCGACGAGCATCGCCACGCCGACGGTATAGGCGCCGATGCTGGCATCGGTCAGCGGCGGGTGAAGCGGCTTTCCGGGAGCTCCCTTGACCAGGTCGGTGGCGTTTCTCATCAGCGGCTCATGGCTTCCGGCGGCACGATCGTCCCTCGCTCCTCATCCGGTCGCCCGAAGACGATGTCGGCCAAGGAGATCACGCCAACCACCTGGCCCGCTTGGCAAACCGGCAGGTGCTGGACTTCGTGTTCACGCATCAGCTCCGTCGCCCGGCCGAGATCCTCCTCAGGGGAGCAGATGACTGGATGCATCGAGGCGACGTCGCGAACGAAGGCGGTGAGGGGCTCGCGCTGCTCGGCGAGGACGCGGATGACGATGTCGCGCTCGGTGAGGATCCCCGCGCATTGGCCGTCGTGATCGAGGACCGGAATGCCGCCGACTCCACTGATCCGCATCTGCTGGGCCGCTTCGACCAGCGAGGTGCCGGGGCGAGCCGCGGAGACATCCGTGCTCATGCGCTCGCTTACCGTGACCATCTCTTCGCCCCTCGCTTTGCTCAACCCCTACAAATACCCCCCTTTGGGTCAGGCGAAACCCGGTCGACGAAGCGCCCCGGACTCTTGAAGCGGCTAAGCCGATGTTGTGCGAAAGGCGCCCGATTAATTGATAATCCTGCTCCACAGATCGACGGGCCGATGACTAGACCGATCGACGACCCCCAGATGCCGCCGCTGGCCGAACCCGATGCCGTCCGCAAGGTCGGCGCGGGTGTGCGCGAGCGGCTCGGGGAAACCGTCGACACCGCCGGCAAGGCCCTCGTCGCGATCGCGGGCGCGGGCGTCTTCTTCTTCGGCGCCGGTTACTTCGTCGAGTGGCAGAAGTTCAAGCGCGGGGGCCTGCCGCCCGACGAGATCCTGCCGCTCATCTCCCAGGCGCGCATCGCTGCCGCCGGGGTCCGCGAGCTGGCGGTCTCCATCTTCTTCGGGGCGCTGGTCCTTGCCGTGCTCGGATGGGGAGGCGTCCAACTCGCCCGCTGGGCCACTCGCGAACCGGACAGCCCTTCCAGGTTCCAGCGCCTGCTCGCCAAGGGATTCGCGCAGGAGGCGGTCGTCCCGTCGGCGGTCTTCGGGGCGCTGATCCTGCTGTTCGTCCCCCTGAGCTGGGCCGGTGTGATCGCAACGGTCGTCCTCACGCTGCTCCTCTACTACTCGCTGCGGCTTATCGCGACGTACCTGAGGCAGACGACGCAAGATGAGGGGGCCCGCTTTCCGCTCTGGCGATTGCTGATCGCCGCCGCCCTCGCGGCGGTCGTGCTCAGCGGCGCTCGGCAGCGTGAGTTCCCGGAAGTGCGACCTCACGTCCTGGTCACCCTTACCGACCAGCGCCGGATCGAGGGCAGCTACGTCTCCAGCGACTCGAACTCGGTCCTGATCCGGTTCCGCAAACCAGGCCGGCAGCCCCAGCTGCTGATCCTCAAGCGCGACGACGTCGAGCAGCTCCTGCTGGAGAAGGGGCAATACCTCTTCCCAAGGGAGAAGTCACTGTTTGGTCGGATCCTCAACACCGACTTCGCCTGCATCCCCCCCGAGTGCCGCGCCGGCGACTCCCGCGTCGGGATCTCGTCGCTTTTTTGAGGAGGCGAACCTCCGCGGGCGGCCTATCGTCGTGGGGGCCGGAATGCGGACGCCAGCCTCCCGCCTCAGTCCAGTTCGACCCTGCCGAGGATTCCGGCTCGGGGGACCGGCCCCCACCAGCGGCTGTCAGACGAGGCGCCGCTGTTGTCACCCATCACGAAGTAGTGACCGGACGGGATCGTGATCGGCTTCGGCATGTCGGAACACTCCTGGATCACATCGCTCAGAACTGCCTGCCGTTGACAACCTTTGCTTTGGCGTTGTCCGGCACGCCGGGAGCCTATTCGTCGCTGTAGCCGTTCGTTTGAGTTCGCTGCGTGCGTTGCTCACACGAACCACCCGCGTCAATTTCACGGCGATCATCGCCAGATGAAGATCGAACAGCGGTTCCACATCAAGCGGTCTCCCGAGGCGGTATTCGCCTACATGACCGACCCCGCCAACCTCAAGTCATGGCAGCCGTCGAAGCTCTCGGTAGAGGCCTTGACCGATGGGCCTCCGCGAAAGGGATACCGGGTCAAGGAGCGGACCAAGGTCGGGCTGCGCAAATGGGATCAGGTAGTCGAGTTCACCGAGTTCGAGCCCGGCGAGGTTTTCGCAACGCACATAGTCGAGGGGTCGATGCCGGTCGACGGCCGCTGGACCTTCGCCGACGACGGCTCTGGTGGCACCGACCTGACCTTCGTCGCCGAGGGTCCGATCACCGGCGCGATGAAGCTGATCGAGCCTCTGGTCAAGCGGGGCATCGAAAAGAGCTTCCGCCACTACCACCAGCTGCTTGCGGAGCAGGTCGAGGCGACCCAGCCGACCGCCTAGCCGCTGCCCCTTGCCACTTCCCTTGCCACCCCCGGTCGATTTGAGGGCCGGGGGAGGCGCGGATCAGCCGCATTCCGCGCTGCGCTGCGATGCCGGAGGAGGGACTCGAACCCCCGACACGCGGATTATGATTCCGCTGCTCTAACCAGCTGAGCTACTCCGGCGGGGAGGGCATCGTAGTAAGCGGCGGGACCGGGGGTGCGGCTGGTTTCGATACACCAGAAAGAGCGAGGGTTAGGGTGATGGCGTGAGCGCGGAGTTGGACAGAGCCGTTCGCACTGTGGTCCGGCAGTGCATGGGTGTTTCCCCGGGAGAGGACGTGCTGGTCGTCTGCAACCAGGTCACCGAAGAGATCGGGGCGCTGATGCGGATCGAGGCCCAGGGCGACGGCGCCGACGCGACCCTGGCGGTGATCTCCGAGCGGGACTCGGCCGCCGCCGAGCCGCCGCGGGCTGTCGCCGCCGCGATGGCCGCGGCCGACGTGGTGCTGGCGCCGACGATCCAGTCGCTCTCCCACACCGCGGCGCGCAAAGCGGCGAGCGAAGCCGGCGTGCGGATCGGCACCCTGCCGGGGGTGACCGAGGAGATGCTGACGCGGCTGATGAGCGCCGACATGGAGGAGATCCGGCGCCGCGGCTGGGCAATCGTCTCCGCCATGAACTCCGGTTCCGAGGTCCACATCACCTGTCGTCACGGCAGCGACCTGCGGCTGGGCCTGGAGGGCCGGATGGGGATCGTCGACGCCGGCGAACTCAGCAACCGCGGCGCCTTCGGCAACCTGCCCTGCGGCGAGGGCTTCATCGCTCCGCTGGAGGGGACCGCCGAGGGCACCCTGGTGATCGACGGCTCGATCGCCGAAGTCGGCCTGCTCGACACGCCGACCTCGCTGAGCATCCGCGACGGGCACCTGGTCGGCACCGATGGCCCGGGCGGCGAGGCGCTGATGCAGCTGCTGGCGCCGCACGGGCCGGGCGCGACGAACGTCGCCGAGCTCGGGATCGGCACCAACGAAGAGGCGATCCTGACCGGCAACGTGCTCGAGGACGAGAAGATCCTCGGCACCATCCACCTCGCCTTCGGCGCCTCGGCGGCGATCGGCGGCACGGTCCAGGTCCCGGTCCACCTCGACTGCGTGCTGCTGGAGCCGACGGTCGAGATCGACGGCGAGACGATCACCCGCGACGGCGAGCTGCTGGTCTAAGGCGGAGGCACCGGCTAGCCTGCGGGCATGCCGGCCCTGCTCGCCGTTCCCAACGTCGCCGAGGGCAGCGACGAGGAGCGGCTGGCGTTGCTGCAATCCGTGTTCGAGCGCGGCGCCAGGCTGCTCGACCGCCACACCGACGCCGACCACGACCGCACCGTCTTCACTCTGGCCGGCGAGCCCGGGCCGTTGAGCGAAGCGCTGGTGGCCGGCGCCGAGGAGGCGGCGGAGACGATCGACATGGGCGCCTACGCCGGCGCCCACCCGGCGATCGGGGCGCTCGACGTCTGCCCGGTCGTCTGGTTCGAGGCGGGCGATCGCGACGTCGCCCGCACCGAGGCGGTCGCGGTCGCGTCCCAGATCGGCGGAATCGGCATCCCCGTCTTCCTCTACGGCGAGCTGGCCCGCGAACCGGTGCGGGCCGAGCGCGCCTACTTCCGCAACGGCGGCCTGGCGGAGCTGTGGCTGCGAATGGAGTCCGGCGAGCTGCGCCCCGACTTCGGGCCGGCGCTGCCGCACCCGCGCGCCGGCGCCACCCTCATCACCGCCCGCCCGCCGCTGGCCGCTTTCAACGTCGAGCTCGACAGCGGCGACCTCGAGGTCGCCCGCGCGGTCGCCGCCGGGCTGCGCGAGGCCGGGGGAGGGCTGCCGGGAGTGCGGGCGATCGGGCTCCTCCTCTCCAGCGGCCGGGGCCAGGTCTCGACCAACGTCCACGACCCGCTGGCGGTGCCGCTGGGCAGGGTCGTGGAGGCGGTGCGGGAGCTGGCGGCGCCGCTCGGCGCCCGGCCGCTGGCGGCGGAGCTGGTCGGCCTGGCCCCGGCGGCGGCGCTCGAGGGCTACCCCGAGGACGTGCCGATCCGCGGCTTCGACCCCGAGCGCCACCTGATCGAGCGGCGGCTGGCGGCCCCGACCGATTAGATTCCGGGCATGGCACAGACCAAGAAAAAGCGCCGCCGCAAGCGCCGCGGCACCCAGGGCGGGCGGGTCGACACCCGCGGCCGCGCCGGGCGCCCACGCAGCCGCGAGGAGGCGAAGGCCCGCGCCCGCTCCAAACGCAAACCCGGCCCTAAAGCCGACCTGCCGCCGACCTGGCGCAGCTCGATCCTTCGTGGCCTCGTCGCCGCGGTCGTCTTCTTCGTCCTGCTTCTGGTGCTCTTCAAACGGCCGATGGGCTCCGCGCTTGCGCTCGGCGGTTTCATGCTCGCCTTCTACATCCCCGCCGGCTACTTCATCGACATGACGATGTGGCGGCGGCGCGAGCGGGCGCGGATTCGCGCCCGGGAAGAGCAGTGAGCCTCGACGTCGAGATGCTGACCGTCGGCCCGGTGGCCGAGAACTGTTTCCTGCTGCGGCGGAGCGGCTCCGACAAAGCGCTGATCGTCGACCCCGGCGAGGAGGCGGAGAAGATCCTCGCGGCGCTCGGCGATATGGGCGCCGAGGCCGAGGCGATCCTGATCACCCACTGTCACTTCGACCACATCGGCGCTGTGGCGCCGGTGGCGGCGGCGACCGGGGCGCCGGTCTACTGCCCCGAGATAGAGGTCCCGATCCTGCGCGACATCATGGCCTTCGTCCCCTGGGAGGGGTTCGGGCCGTTCGACAGCTATGAGGCGGACGAGACCGTCGCCGGCGGCGAGACGCTGGAGCTGGCGGGGCTGCAGCTCGACGTCGTCTTCACGCCCGGGCACAGCCCTGGGCACGTCACCTACGCGGTCCGCGGCGAGGCCGCGATCTTCTCCGGCGACGTCCTCTTCCAGGGCTCGGTCGGCCGCACCGACCTGCCCGGCGCCGACGGGCCGACGCTGCTGGCCTCGATCGGGACGCTGCTCGACTCCTTCCCCGACGAGACGGTCGTCCATCCCGGCCACATGGGGTCGACGACGATCGGCGCCGAGCGCGCCACCAACCCCTTCCTCGGCTCGCTCGCGCGGTAGGCGGCGGCGCGTCGCTGTCGACTAAGGTCGGCGCCACCATGGCCAGCAAGTACCAGGCGCCGCGCGGGACCTTCGACGTGCTCCCCGAGGGGGCGCGAGCGCGGGCGCGGGTACAGCGCGCGGCGGCCGAGATCTTCGCCCGCGCCGGCTACGAGACGGTGGCGACGCCGGTCTTCGAGGACACCGAGCTGTTCGAGCGCGGGGTCGGCGCATCGACCGACATCGTCCGCAAGGAGATGTTCACCTTCGAGGACAAGGGCGAACGCAGCCTCACCCTGAGGCCGGAGGGGACGGCGCCGATCTGCCGCGCCTACCTGGAGCACGGGATGCACAAACTGGCGCAGCCGGTGAAGCTCTCCTACGTCGGCCCCTTCTTCCGCCACGAGCGCCCCCAGGCCGGCCGCTACCGCCAGTTCCACCAGCTCGGGGTCGAGTGCATCGGCACCGACTCGCCGCTGGCCGACGCCGAGGCGATCATGCTGCTCTCCGACCTGCTCGGGGAGCTCGGCGTGCCGGGGGTGGAGCTGCGGCTCGGCAGCCTCGGCTCTTTCGAGTCCCGCCAGGCCTACCTGGAGGAGTTGAAGGCGCACCTGCGCGCGCACGAGGGCGACCTCTCCAAGGACGTGCGCGAGCGGATCGACGTCAACCCGCTGCGCGCCTTCGACTCCGACGACGAGGGGACGCGGGGGGTGATGGCGAGCGCGCCGACGATCGTCGAGAGCCTCGGGGGGGAGGACGCCGAGCACTTCGCCGAGGTGCGCGGGCTGCTGGACGCGGCCGGCGTCTCCTACGTCGTCGACACGACCCTGGTCCGCGGCCTCGACTACTACACGCGCACGATCTTCTCCTTCGTCTGCGATGCCCTCGGCGCCCAGTCGGAGGTGGGCGGTGGCGGCCGTTACGACGGCCTGATCGAGCAGCTCGGCGGGCCGGCGACTCCGGCGGTCGGGTGGGCGGCGGGGATCGAGCGGATCCTGCTGGCGCTGGACGAGGAGGACGAGCCGGCCGGGCGCGACGCCTTCGTCGCGATCGCCGACCCCGGGCAGCGGCAGCGGGCGATGGCGCTTGTGATCGAGCTGCGCCACGCCGGCCTCTCGGCCGAGGTCGACCTCGCCGGCCGCGGGCTCAAGGGCCAGCTGAAACACGCCAACCGGATCGGCGCCCGCCGGGTGCTGATCCTCGAGGCGGACGGCAGCGCGCAGCTGCGCGACATGGGGAGCGGCGAGCAGCACGCCGTCGATCTCGGCAATTTGGTGGATGAGATGACCGGAGGAGAACCTTGAGCGACGTCCCGACCCTGAGCCCGAACGAGTACCGCGACGCCTGGTGTGGCCAGGTGCTGCACGATCGGGTCGACTCCGAGGTGCGGGTCGCCGGCTGGGTCAACCGCCGCCGCGATCACGGCGGCCTGATCTTCATCGACCTGCGCGACCGTACCGGGATCGTCCAGCTCGTCTTCCATCCCGACAGCTCCGGCGAGGGGTTCGAGCTGGCCCACAAGCTGCGGGCCGAGGACGTGCTCACCGCCTCCGGCCCGGTCGTCCGCCGCGCCGAGGACACCGTCAACCCGGAGCTGCCGACCGGCGAGGTCGAGCTCAAGGTGACGACGGCGGAGCTGCTGGCCGACTCGGAGACGCCGCCCTTCCAGATCGAGGGCTTCTCCGGCGAGGCCGGCGAGGACGCGCGCCTGCGCCACCGCTACCTCGACCTGCGCCGCGAGCAGATGCGCGAGGCGCTGATGCTGCGCCACAAGGTCACCGCGGCGATGCGCGAGTTCCTCGACGGCGAGGGCTACGTCGACATCGAGACGCCGGTGCTGACCCGCTCGACGCCCGAGGGCGCGCGCGACTTCCTCGTCCCCAGCCGCCAGCAGCAGGGCGCCTTCTACGCGCTGCCGCAGTCGCCGCAGCTGTTCAAGCAGCTGCTGATGGTGGCCGGGTTCGAGCGCTATTACCAAATCGCCCGCTGCTTCCGGGACGAGGCGACGCGGGCCGACCGCCAGCCCGAGTTCACCCAGCTCGACGTCGAGATGTCCTTCGTCGACGTCGAGGACGTGATCGCGGCGAACGAGCGGCTGCTGGCCCACGTCTTCGAGCGCGCCGGCGGTCCGGCGATCGAGCTGCCGATGGGGCGGATGGGCTACGACGAGGCGATGGACCGTTTCGGCACCGACCGGCCGGACCTGCGCTTCGGGCTCGAGCTGGTCGACCTCGGCTCGGCCCTGGGCGAGACCGAGTTCAAGGTCTTCCGCTCGGTCCTGGAGGGCGGCGGCTCGATTCGCGGCATCAACGCCGGCAAGCGTGAGATGCCGCGCTCCGAGCTCGACGGCCTGATCTCCCGCGCCCAGGAGCTCGGCGCCAAGGGTCTGGTCTGGGCCTTCCGCGAGGGCGACGGCTGGCGCTCGCCGACCGCCAAGTTCCTCAGCGAGGCCGAGCTGGCGGAGCTCAACCGGCTGCTCGGGGCCGAGGAGGGCGACCTGCTGCTGCTGGTCGCCGACGAGCGCGCGGTGACCGACGCCGTGCTGGGCCAGATGCGGCTCGACCTCGGCGAGCGCTTCGGGCTGATCGACGAGAACGAGCACCGCCTGGTCTGGATCGTCGACTGGCCGCTGATGGAGTGGAACGAGGGCGAGAAGCGCTGGGACTCCCTGCACCACCCGTTCACGGCGCCGGCCGGCGAGTTCGACCCCGAGGATCCCGGCGCGGCGCGGGCTCAGGCCTACGACGTGGTCTGGAACGGCCAGGAGCTCGGCGGCGGCTCGATCCGCATCAACCGCGCCGACGTCCAGGAGAAGGTCTTCGCGGCGCTGGGGATCGACGCGGAGACGGCGGAGGCGCGGTTCGGCTTCCTGCTCGAAGCGCTGCGCTTCGGGGCGCCGCCGCACGGCGGTATCGCCTACGGCATCGACCGCATCGTCCAGCGGCTCTCCGGCGCGGAGACGATCCGCGACGTGATCGCCTTCCCCAAGACCGCTTCGGGCTTCGACCTGCTGACCGGCGCCCCGGCCCCGGTCGAGGACCCGCAGCTGCGTGAGCTCGGGATCGCGATCCACCAGCGCAAACTCGCCGGACACTGAGATGGGCCTCGGGGACTGGATTCCGCGCAAGAGGCGCTCGGGTCCCGGGCCCGGCCAGACCCCGGTCTTCGTCGACGACCCGACATTCGACAGCTGGGAGGTCGTGCGCGATTTCGGCGACCTGCGGACCGCGCGCGCCTGGCACCAGGCGCTGGTCGAGGCGGACATCGAGGCCGTCCTCACCTCCGACTGGCCGATCGACCGCTTCGGCCGTGGCGACATCGCGCTGCGGGTTCCCGGCGACCGCTGGAGCGAAGCCGAGTGGCACCTCTCCAACCTCGACGACTAGGAGTCCTAGGCGTAGATTCCAGCCATGTCGTTTCCCGCTGAGCTCCCGTGGCCGCTGAATCGGCGGCCGGTTGCCGCGGTGTGACCGGCGCCTGCCGGCCGGTGCTACGGTTCGATCCAGGCTCGAGTCCGTACGAGAGCCGTCTCACCGTTTGACCCAACACAAACGGCGCGGGAGCCATCGTCTCAGGGCCTCTTGGGGTCACGAGCAGGCACCCACCTTCATTTGAAGGGATCAAAGCCAGAGGCGGCAACGGCGGACTGGGGCCTTTTTTCATGCGCCGCCGCGTCCCTCGGGGGGAGACTTCCGGTCGAACGATCCCTTTGTCGTCCTATGGGCAACAAAGGGATCGTCCGACCTGGGAACAAGTTGGTACGCGGTCTTGGGCATGCGGTGGCGGAGATCGCCGGTAGGCAGCACGGGGTCATTGCGAGACATCAGTTGCTCGCGGCGGGGCTGTCGGCTGCGGAGGTGAACGGTCTCGTCGCGCGCGGCCATCTGCTGATCCTTCATCGCGGCGTCTACGCCGCTGGCCACTCGCGGATCGACAAATACAGCCGCTGGATGGCGGCTGTACTCGCGTCGGGCCCAGATGGGCTCTTGAGTCATCGCAGCGCCGCGCAGCTCTGGGGCATCGTGCCCGAATGGGATATCTACCCCGAAGTGACCCGGCCTCGCCGCTCGAAGGCGCGCAGTGGGATCGAGACTCACCTGGCGGTCTTGCTCCCCGACGAAACCTACGAGGTGCGCGGGATCGCGGTCACCTCGGTATTTCGCACGATCTTCGACATCGCCGGCCTGGTGGCATCGCGAGAGCTAGCGTTTCGCCAGCTGGAGCGGGCCTTCAGCGAGGCGGAGGCGAAGGGGTTGACCGATCGAGTCTCGCTGCCGATCCTGCTGGAGCGCCACTCTGGTCGGCGCGGCGCAGCCCACGTCCGCACGCTGCTCGCCGGCGGGGAGCCCGTAGGGATCACGGAGAGCGAGCTGGAGGAGCGGTTCCTCTCGTTTCTCGATGCCCGCGGGTTTCCGCGGCCGCGGCTGAACGCGACGCTGCCGGTTCGCGGCAGGCTGCTCCGGCCGGACTGTATGTGGGAGCCCCAGCGACTGATCGCCGAGTTGGACGGTCGCGCCGTCCATGGTGCCGATCCCGCCTTCGAGGGCGACCGGCGGCGCGACCGGGAGCTGCTGGTGGAGGGGTGGCGGTCGATGCGGGTCACCTGGCGGCAACTGCGCGACGAACCGGACGAGATCGCGGCCGATTTGGCCCGGCTGCTCGGGATCGGGTAAGTCCGATATCTGGCTTCGGAGGCCGCCTGGTGCCTGACCGCCTACCCTTGGCTCATGGACCGCGAGTTGTTCGAGCACTACCTGAGCGACGAGAGCCGGCTTGGGCCGCCCGCCGCCGGTGCCTTCACCGGCGCCGCGGGAGGCGCCGCCTGCGGCGACCTCTCGCGCGTCTCCTTCCTCGTTGAGGACGGTCAGATCACCTCGGTCAGCTTCGACGCCGAGGGCTGCGGCGCCACCCGCGCCGCGACCGCCGCCGTTGCCGAGATCGTCGACGGCGCTCCGGCCCTCGACGCCGCCCGGCTCTCGATCGACGATGTCGACGTCGCGATCGGTGGACTCACGCCGGCCAAGCGCCACGCGGCTCAGCTCGCCACGGATGCCCTGCACCGCGCCCTTTCCGGAGCTGCGGCTTCGAGTCTTCCGCTGGCCCCCTGGATCGATTCGGAATCTCCGGCGGGAGGGGGCAATCCGACCACCCCTGCCAACGGCGGTCGGATTGCCCCCTCGCCCGCCAGCGCCACCGCAACCCCTGGCTCGACTCCCAACCGCGTCGCCGTCGCCATGTCCGGCGGCGTCGACAGCGCCGTCGCCGCCCTGCTCGAGCGCGAGCGTGGGGCGGAGGTGGTCGCGATCACGGTCAAGCTCTGGGCCGACCCCGACACCGACGGCGCCAAGGCCTGCTGCTCGCCGGAGGCCGTGCTCGGCGCCAGGGCGCTCGCCCACTCGCTCGGGATCCCGCACTTCACGCTCGACCTCGAGGAGGAATTCCGCCGCCGGGTCGTCGCCCGGTTCATCGACGGCTACACCGGCGGCAGCACTCCCAACCCCTGCATCCTCTGCAACGGCGAGGTGCGGCTGGCGGCGATGGTCGACCTTGCCGAGCGGGTCGGCGCCGACCGCCTGCTGACCGGCCACTACGCGCGGATCGTCGAGGACGCCGACGGCCCGCTGCTGGCCGCCGGTGCCGACGCCGCCAAGGACCAGAGCTACATGCTGGCGGCGCTGCCGCCCGAGCTGCTGGGACGGCTCGGCTTCCCGCTGACCGAGCTGACCAAGCCGGAGGTGCGGGCGATCGCCGAGCGCCACGGCCTCGCCGTCGCCCGCAAGGCCGAGAGCCAGGACCTCTGCTTCCTCGCCGGCCAGGGCAAGCGCGGCTTCCTGCGCCGCCACGGCGGGCTCGAGGACCGCGACGGGGCCGTGCTCGACCCCGCTGGCCGCACCGTCGGCCGCCACCGCGGCCACCACAACTTCACCGTCGGCCAGCGCCGCGGGATCGGCGTCTCGGCCCCCGAGCCGCTCTACGTGCTCGCCACCGACGCCGGCGCCAACACGGTCACGGTGGGCACCCGCGCCGACCTGCAGACGCGGCGGGTGCGGGTCCGCGACGCCGTCCTGCACCGCGACGGCAGCCGCGTCGACGCGGTCCGCCTGCGCTACCGCTCGCGGCCGCTGCCGGCCTCGATCGAGCCGGCCGCGAGCGGGCGCCACGAGAGCATCGAGGTCGAGCTGGGCGAGGACTTCGCCGGCGCCTCGCCGGGCCAGACGGCGGTGCTGATGGAGGGCGAGACGATCGTCGGCCACGGCACCATCGCCGCCTGACGTGGCTAGCCCGCCCGAGGGCGAACGCCCTTTCCCGGGGCAATATTTAGGCTTCCTCACATGAAGGCGCAGCAGATCCGTGAGACCTACCTCTCCTTTTTCGAGCAGCGCGGCCACAAGATCGTCCCCTCGGCCTCGCTCGTACCCGCCTCCCACGACCCCTCGGTGCTGCTGACGACTGCCGGGATGCAGCCGTTCAAGCCGTACTTCCTCGGCCGCGAAAAGCCGCCGGCGCCGCGCCTCGCCGACCTGCAGAAATGCTTCCGCACGACCGACATCGAGGAGGTCGGCAAGACCGCCCGTCACATGACCTTCTTCGAGATGCTCGGCAACTGGAGCTTCGGGGACTACTTCAAGGCGGAGTCGATCCCCTGGGGCTGGGAGCTGGCGACGCAGGGGTTCGGGATGGACCCGGAGCGAATCTGGGTCACGGTCTTCGGCGGCGATGAGGAGCTGGGGCTCGGCCCCGACGTGGAGGCGATCGAGATCTGGCGCGGGGTCGGCGTCCCCGACGAGCGGATCGTCCAGCTCGGCCGCGACGACAACTTCTGGCAGGCCGGCCCGACCGGCCCCTGCGGGCCCTGCTCGGAGCTCTACCTCGACCGCGGCCCCGAGTTCGGCGACGACGACGAGCGCCCCGGCGGCGACGGCGACCGCTTCCTCGAGTTCTGGAACCACGTCTTCATGAGCTACGACCTGGCCGAGGACGGGAGCCTGACCGAGCTGCCGATGCGCAACATCGACACCGGCATGGGCCTGGACCGGATGGCGGCGATCCTCCAGGACGTGCCCTCGGTCTTCGAGACCGACCACGTGCGGCCGCTGATCGACCTCGCCGAGGAGCTCTCCGGGCGCGGCTACGAGGAGGGCGCCACGGTGACGCGGGCGATGCGGATCGTCGCCGACCACTCGCGCGGCGCAGCCTTCCTGATCGCCGACGGCGTCGTCCCCTCCAACGAGGACCGCGGCTACATCCTGCGGCGGATCATGCGGCGGGCTATCCAGCAGGGCCGCACGCTCGGCCTCGAGGCGCCCTGGCTCGGCCGCTTCGCCGAGCGCACGATCGAGCTGATGGGGGACGCCTACCCGGAGCTCGTCGCCGAGCGGGAGACGATCGCGCGCTGGGTCGGCGACGAGGAGGAGAGCTTCGGCCGCACCCTGGAGCGCGGCACCGAGCTGCTGGAGCGGCTGGTCGCCGAGGCGAAGGACGCCGGGACCTCCTGGATCGACGCCGCCGACGCCTTCCAGCTGCACGACACCTTCGGCTTCCCCTACGACCTGACCAAGGAGCTGCTGGCCGACGAAGGCCTCTCGGTCGACGACTCCGGCTTCGAGGAGCTGATGGAGGAACAGCGCGAGCGCGGCCGCGGCGGCGGGGCCAACGCGCACGGCTCCGAGGATCGGCACGAGCGGGTGATCGCCTTCGCCTCCTCGGCGCCGCCGACCCGCTTCGTCGGCTACGAGTCGCTGCGGGCGACGACCGGGCTCGCCGCCGTCTCGGCCGAGAACGGCCGCGCTCTGGTCAAGCTCGAGGAGAGCCCCTTCTACGCCGAAGGCGGCGGCCAGGTCGCCGACTCGGGCGTGCTGCGCTGGGCCGGCGGCGAGGCCCGCGTCCTCGACGTCTACCGGGTTGGCGAGGACCAGGCGCTGGAGGTCGAGCCGGCGATCGCGCCCGAGACCGCCGTCGAAGCCGTGGTCGACCGCGCGACCCGCCACGCGACGATGCGAAACCACACCGCGACCCACCTCCTGCACGCGGCGCTGCGCGAGCGGCTCGGTACCCACGTGCGCCAGGCCGGCTCCGCCGTCCGCCCCGACAAGCTGCGCTTCGACTTCACCCACGGCCAGGCGCTCTCCCCGCAGGAGCTGCGCGACGTCGAGGACCAGGTGAACGAGTGGGTCAAGGCGAGCGCGCCGGTGCGCTGGATGAGCATGGAGCGGGCCGAGGCGGAGAAGCTCGGCGCGATGGCCCTGTTCGGCGAGAAATACGGCGAGTGGGTGCGGGTGGTCGAGGTCGACGGCGTCTCGCGCGAGCTCTGCGGCGGCACCCACGTCGCCAACACCGCCGAGGTCGGCATCTTCAAGATCTCCTCCGAGGGCTCCAGCGCCGCCAACGTGCGCCGGGTCGAGGCGATCACCGGCCCCGAGGCCATCGACTTCTTCCGCCGGCGCGAGGGGGAGCTGCGCGAGGCCGGCGAGCTGCTCGGCAACCCGCAGGACCCGCTTGCCGGCGCTCGCAAGGCCTCGGAGAAGCTGGAGGAGGCCGGCGCCGGCGCCGAGCAGGCGGCAGCGGAGGCGATCGGTCGCGAGGCCGGCGAGCTGGCCGAGAGCGGTATCGAGCTTGACCTGGCTGGAGACGGGAAGCTGGTCCTCGTGCAGGCGAAGGCGACCAGTCCCGGCGACGCCAAGCAGCTGCTCGACCTCGCCAACCGGGTCCAGTCCAAGCTCGGCGGCAGCGGCGTCGTCGTCACCCTCGGCGGGGATTTCGGCGCCAAGGCCGGCCTGGTGGCACTGGCCTCGAAGGACATGGTCGAGCGCGGCGCCTCCGCCGGGGCGCTGGTCCGCGAGGGCGCGCCGGTGATCGGCGGCGGTGGCGGCGGGCGCGATGACATGGCGCAGGCGGGCGGCAAGGACGCCTCGAAACTGGACGACGCCCTGGCGGCGATGCGCGCCGCGCTCGAGCGGGAGCTCGGCTGAGCGCGATGCGGGTCCTGGCGCTCGATCACGGCACCGTGCGGATCGGCTGCGCCATCTCCGACCCCAGCGGCACGCTCTCGCGGCCGCTGCCGGTGATCGAGCCGCCGGAGCCGCGCGCGGTCTCCGAGCTGGTCGAGGAGCACGGGGTGGAGCGGGTCGTGGTCGGCCTGCCCCTGCACCTGAGCGGCGAGGAAGGCAGCCAGGCCGCGCTCGCCCGCAGCTTCTGCGCCGAACTGGAGGCGATGCTGAAGATCCCGGTCGAGACCTACGACGAGCGCCTGACCACGAAGATGGCCGACGCCAGCCGCCGTGCCGGGGCGAGCGCGGCACGCGACTCGATCGCCGCCGCGCACCTGCTCGAGGCCTACCTGGCGGCCTCGCCTCGCGACGACGCGGAGGACGAGTGGCCCGAGGGGACCGAGGCGTGAGCGACGAGTTTCCCCGCGGCGACCCCTTCGCCGACCCCCAGGACCCCGCCGCACGCGAGCGCGAGGAACGCCGCCGCGAACGCGAGGAGAAGCGCCGCCTGCGAGAGGCCAAGCAGCAGGAGAAGGAGGCCGCCGCGCCGCCGCCCCCTGCTCCGCCGCGGGAGCCGGCCGCGCCTCCACCTCCGCCGCCCACCCCCGAGCAGGAGTTCTGGGACGAGGACCCGGTCGAGGCGCCGGCGCCCGAGCCCGCTCCGGCCCCCGACTCGCACGACCAGGGCGACCCGGCGATGGCCGGAGCCGCCCGCGCCGAGCGCCGCAACGGCGACGGGCGCCGGCCGCCCCGCGGCGGTGCCGTGCTCGGGGCCCTGCGCCGCCACCCGTTCCTGATCTTCGCCGTCGTCGCCGCGCTCTTCGTCGCCTGGTCCCTCAACTCGCTCTTCCAGCCCTTCCACGGCGACGGCTCCGGCCAGGTGCCGGTGACGATCCCGAAGGGGTCGAGCGTCAGCGAGGTCGGCGACCTGCTGAGCGAGAAGGGCGTGATCGACAACTCGACCCTGTTCCAGATCCGCGTCACCCTCGCCGGCAAGCGCTCCGAGCTATACGCCGGCCGCTTCACCCTTGCCGAGGGGATGAGCTACGGCGCCGCGATCGAGGCCCTCTCCAAGCCGCCGGTCAAACGCACGATCACGGTCACCGTGCCGGAGGGCTACTCGCGCTCCCAGGCCGCGCAGTTGGTCGAGGAAGACGGCGTTCCCGGCAGCTACACCAAGGCGACGGTGAAATCGAAGTATCTGGACCCGGCCGATTACGGCGGCGAGGGGGCCAAGGACCTCGAGGGTTTCCTCTTCCCGAACACCTTCGAACTGAAGCCCGACGCGCCCGCAGCGGACCTGGTCGAGCTGCAGCTGAAGGACTTCAAGCGCCAGATCAAGCAGGTCGACATGTCCTACGCGAAGTCGAAAAACCTGACCGTCTTCGATGTCCTGACGATCGCCTCGATGATCGAGGACGAGGCCGGCGTCGCCAGCCAGCGCAAGCTGGTCGCCTCGGTGATCTACAACCGCCTGCGCGATGGGATCCCGCTGGGGATCGACGCGACGATCCGCTTCGCGACCGGCAACTACACCGACCCCCTGACGGAATCCGAACTGGCGGTCGACTCTCCCTACAACTCGCGCACCAACGCCGGCCTGCCGCCGGGCCCGATCAACAGCCCCGGGCTCGACGCGATCCAGGCCGCCGCGCACCCGGCGAAGACGGGCTACGTCTTCTACGTCACCGATCCCGGGACCTGCGGCAAGCTGACCTTCGCGAAGACCGAAGCCGAATTCGAAAAGGCGGTCGAGGAATACAACACCGCCCGCGATGAAGCCGGCGGCAACTCTCCCGACACCTGCGGGGAATAGGTGCCGCGGCTGGCGGTGATCGGCTTCCCGGTGGGGCACTCGCGCTCGCCGGCGATGCAGAACGCGGCTCTTCAAGCGCTGGGGCTGGGGGAGGAGTGGCGCTACGAGGCGATCGAGGTCGCCCCGGAGGGGTTCGAGGCGCGGGTGCGGGCGATGCCCGGTGAAGGCTTCGTCGGGGCCAACGTGACCGTGCCGCACAAGTTGGCGGCACTGGCGATCGCCGACGTGGTGAGCGAGATGGCGAGCGAGATCGGGGCCGCCAACACGTTGGTCTTCCGCGCGGACGGAATCGAGGCCCACAACACCGACGCCGGCGGCCTGATCGCCTCGCTCCCCGAGCACCCCGCCGGCCGGCGGGCGCTGGTCCTGGGGGCCGGAGGCGCGGCGCGGGCGGCGGTCTGGGCGCTGGGCACGACCGGGGCCAGCGTCGAGATCTGGAACCGCACTCCGGCGCGGGCGGAGACGGTCCGGATCGAGGTGGCCGAGCGGGCGCGGGAGCTGCAGGTCTCGATCGAGGTCGGGACGGTCGAGGCGGAGAGCCCGCCCGAGCTCGACCAGAGCGCCTACGACCTGATCGTCAACACCACCGCGGTCGGCCTCCACGGCGAGGACCCATTCGTCCACCTGCCGCTGCGCCGGGACGGCTTCAGGCCGGGCCAGGTGGTGGTCGACATGGTCTATGGCGACGCGCCCTCGCCGCTCCTGGCCGTCGCGGCCGCCGCTGGCGCCGGCACCGTCGACGGCATCGAGGTCCTGGTCCAGCAGGGCGCCATCTCCCTACAGGTCTGGACCGACCGCGAGCCACCGGTCGACGTGATGCGCGCCGCCGCCCGCGCCGCCGCCCATCTATAGCCTTGCGGCCGTGACGACCTTCCGTTTCACCACCGCGGGCGAGTCGCACGGGCCCGGGCTCGTCGCGATCGTCGAGGGCATGCCCGCCGGCCTCGAGCTCGATCGCGAGGCGCTCGACCGCGACATGGCACGGCGCCAGCTCGGCCACGGGCGCGGCGGCCGGATGAAGATCGAGACCGACACGGTCGAGGTCCGCTCCGGGGTCCGCCACGGGCGCACGCTCGGCGGCCCGATCGCCGTCCTCGTCGCCAACCGCGACTACGCCAACTGGGAGGAGCGGATGAACCCGTGGCCGGTCGAGGGCTTCGAGCCCGACGAGGTCCACCTGCCGCGCCCCGGCCACGCCGACCTCGTCGGCGCCCAGAAATACGGCCACTCCGACATCCGCAACGTCCTCGAGCGGGCCAGCGCCCGCGAGACCGCGGCCCGGGTCGCCGCCGGCACGATCGCCCGCGGCTTCCTCAGCGCGCTCGGGGTCGAGATCCACAGCCACGTGCTGCAGATCGCCTCGGTGAAAGCAACTGAGCGCAAGGACCTCGTCCCCGCCGACTTCGCCACCGTCGATGAGGACCCGGTCCGCTGCCTCGACCCCGAGGCCAGCAAGGCGATGGTCGCGGAGATCAACCGCCTGCGCAAGGCCAACGAGAGCCTCGGCGGCAGCTTCGAGGTGCTCGCCTTCGGGCTCGTCCCCGGGCTCGGCTCGCACGTCTCCTGGGAAGACCGCCTCGACGGACGCCTCGCCGGCGCCGTCGCCTCGATCCAGTCGGTCAAGGGGGTGGCGATCGGGGAAGCCTGGGACGTCGCCGGGCGGCCGGGCTCCGAGGCCCACGACGAGATCTTCTGGTCCGAGGAGCGCGGCTACTTCCGCGAGACCAACCACGCCGGCGGCCTCGAGGGCGGGATGACCAACGGGCTGCCGCTCTCGGTCCGCGGCGCGATCAAGCCGATCTCGACCCTGACCAAGCCGCTGCGCTCGGTCGACACCGAGACCAAGCAGCCGGCGCAGGCGCTGCGCGAGCGCACCGACTCGACCGTCGTTCCCGCCGCCGCCGTGGTCGCCGAGGCGATGGTCTGCCTGGCCCTGGCCCGCGCCTACCGCGAGAAGTTCGGCGGCGACCACATCGACGACGTGCTCGCCGCGGTCGACGCCTACAGGGCCCGCATCGACTGGCGGGGATGACCCCGTGAGCAGTCCCGCGATCGTCTTCATCGGCTTCATGGGAGCCGGCAAGAGCACCGCGCTGGCCGCGGCCCGCCGCGCCGGCCTGGAGCCGACCGAGATCGACGCGCTGATGGAAGCCGAGTTCGGCTCCTCGATCCCGGAGGCGTTCGAACGCCACGGCGAGCAGGGCTTTCGGGCCCGCGAGGCCGAGGTGGTGGGCTCCCTGCTGGAGAACGCCGACGGCGGCGCGATCGCGCTCGGCGGCGGCAGCATCCTCTCCGAGCGGGTGCGCGACGCGCTCGGGCGCCACACCGTCGTCTGGCTCGAGGTCGACCCGCACGAGGCTTGGCGCCGGATCGCCCACAGCAACCGCCCGCTGGCGAAAAGCGAGGCGGACGTGCGGCGCCTGTTCGAGACCCGCCTGCCGCTCTACGAGGAGCTCGCCGACGCGGTGGTGCCGATGGCCGACCGCGACGTGGTCGAGCGGGCGCTGCCGTCGCTGCGGACACTGGCCGAGCTGCCGGCGGGGACGAAGATGCTCTGGGCCTCGAGCGCCTCGGGCGAGTACCCGGTTTACGTCGGCACCGATCTGCTGGGAAGCGAGGCCGGCGCCGCCGCGGGCCGCCGCTTCTGCGTCACCGACCGCGCCGTCGGGGCGCTGTACGTGGAGCGGCTCGGCGCGCTCGAGGCGACGGTCGAGGTCGAGCCCGGCGAGAGCGCGAAGACGATGGCCGAGGCGGAGCGGGTTCTGCGGGCGCTGGCCGAGGCGGGGATGACCCGCGGCGACCACCTCGTCGCCCTCGGCGGCGGGGTCGTCGGCGACCTCGCGGGGCTCTGTGCCCACCTCTACCAGCGCGGCGTGCCCGTGGTCCAGGTGCCGACGACGCTGGTCTCCCAGGTCGACTCCGCCTACGGCGGCAAGACCGGGGTCGACCTGCCGGAGGGCAAGAACTACGCCGGCGCCTACCACCTGCCGGCGGCCGTGGTCGCCGACACCGCCACCCTCGCGACCCTGCCGCCGGAGGAGCTGGCCGCCGGCTTCGTCGAGGCGCTGAAGACCGGCCTGCTCGCCGGCGGCCCGCTCTGGGAGCGAGTGCGGACGGTCGAAGCGCTCGACCCATCCGCGCTCGACGACGTCGTCTTCGCCTGCGCCCGCTACAAGTGCGGGATCGTCGCCGACGACGAGCGCGACGGCGGCCGCCGTCACGTGCTCAACCTCGGCCACACCGTCGGCCACGCGATCGAGGCCGCGACCGGGTACACCCGCTACCGCCACGGCGAGGCGATCGGCATCGGCCTCCTGGCGGCGCTGAGCCTCTCCGCGGCGCCGCGGCTGCGCGACGAGGTCGAGGCGATCCTCCGCCGCCACGGGCTCCCGGTCCGGCTCGACCCCGGGGCCGACGTCGAGGCGATCCTCGAAGTTCTGCAGCGCGACAAGAAGCGCACCGCGGCCGGGGTCGGCTTCGTCCTCCTCTCCGAGCCGGGCGAGCCCCGCACCGGGCAGCTGGTCGATCCGGCTAAGGTCCGGGCCGCCGTGGAGGAGCTCCTGCCATGACCAGCACCCGCAACCGCGTCGCCGTCCTGCACGGGGTCAACTTCAACATCCTCGAGCGCCGCGACGCCGGCGTCTACGGCGGCCTCTCGCTTTCCGCGCTGGAGCAGCAGATCGGGGGCTGGGCCCATGAGCTCGGGCTCGAACCGATCTTCTTCCAGACCAACTCCGAGGGCGAGTTCGTCGAATATCTGCACCGGCTGCCGGACCTGGCCGACTCGGCGCTGATCAACGCCGGCGCCTGGACCCACTACAGCCGCGCGATCGCCGACGCGCTCGACGTCGCCCGCCTGCCGGCGGTCGAGGTCCACCTCTCCGACGTCGAGTCCCGCGACGACTGGCGCCGGCTCTCGGTTTTCGACGGCCTGGTCCTGGCGAAGATCTCGGGCAAGGGCGCCGACGGCTACCACGAGGCGCTGCAGGTGCTTGCCAGAGAGCTCGGCGTGGCCGGCTGATGCGCGGCCGCGGCGACCGGCTCGAGGCCGCGCTCGGCGGGCGCGAGCTGGAGCGGATGCTGGTCACCGACCTCGTCAACGTCCGCTACCTGACCGGCTTCACCGGGACCAACGGCGCCTGCGTTTGCGGGGCCGGGGTCCGCCTCCTCTTCACCGACTTCCGCTACACCGAGCGGGCCGAGAAGGAGGTCGAGGGCTGGGAGACGATCACGGTCAGCGGCGACTGGCTGGGCGAGATCGCCGCGCACCTGAGCGGCCGGGTCGGGTTCGAAGACGACCAGATGCCGGTGCGGATGCTGGAGAAGCTGAAGGAGAAACTGGCCGAGGGCGTCGAGCCGGTCGCGGCCGGTGGCGTCGTCGGGGAGCTGCGCCGGGTCAAGGACGAGATCGAGCTGGCGGCGATCGCCGAGGCGGCGAAGCTGGCCGACTCGGTCTGGGAATGGACGATCGAGCGCGGGCTCGCCGGCCGCAGCGAGCGCGAGGTCGCTCGCGCCGCCGAAGCGCGGATGCTCGAGCTCGGCTCCTCCGCTTCGTTCCCGGCGATCGTCGCCGCCGGGCCCAACGGCGCCCTGCCGCACGCCGAGCCGGGCGAGCGCGAGATCGGCCGCGGCGAGCTGGTCGTCTTCGACATGGGCGCCAAGCTCGACGGCTATTGCTCCGACGGCACCCGTACCTTCGCCACCGGCGACCCTGGCGAGGAGGCGCGCGCCGTCTACGAGGTCGTGCGCGAGGCTCAGGCGGCGGCGCTCGAGGCGACCGCGCCGGGGGCCAAGGGCGAAGACGTCGACACCGTCGCCCGGCAGATCATCGACGCCGCCGGCCACGGCGACCGCTTCGGCCACGGACTCGGCCACGGCGTCGGCCTCGAGGTCCACGAGGGTCCCCGCCTGACCCAGAAATCCGACGACGTCCTGCAGCCGGGCGAAGTGGTCACGGTCGAGCCGGGGATCTACCTGCCGGGCAGGTTCGGGGTGCGGATCGAGGACCTCGTCACCGTCACCGAGAACGGCCTCCGCAACTTCAGCGGGCTCCCCAAAGAGCTCACGCTCGTCGACTGATAGCGCTCAGCGGCTGAGGTCGAGGTCGGCGCTGAGCCGGGAGGCGAAGGCCGCGAGCAGGCTCACGACCGCCTCGACGTCTGCCAGGTCGACCATCTCGACCGGCGAGTGCATGTAGCGGAGGGGGATCGAGACCAGGCCGGTCGGGATCCCGGAGCGGGAGATCTGCAGAACGTCGGCGTCGGTGCTGGTGCCGCGGCCGCTGGCGCCGATCGAGTGCTCGATGCCCTCCGCTTCGGCGGCCTCGACCAGCAGCTCGAAGACCTTGGGGGAGAGGGTGGAGCCGCGGCCGATCACCGGGCCGGAGCCGAGCGGGCTGGTGCCGAGCTCCTTCTCGTCGACGCCCGGGGCGTCGGTGGCGTGGGTGACGTCGACGGCGATCGCGATATCGGGGCGGACCTGGAAGGCCGCGGTGCGGGCGCCGAACAGGCCGATCTCCTCCTGCACGGCGGCGACCGCGGCGAAGGAGCCGCCTTTGGCGCCGGCCTCGTTCCAGCGGCGCAGGGACTCCAGCGCGACGTAGGCGCCGAGCCGGTTGTCCATCGCCCGCGAGACCAGCCGCTCGCCGATCACCGGCATCGGCTCGGCCCGGATCACGACCGGGTCGCCGATCCGGATCAGCTCCGCCGCCTCGTCGCGGTCGCTGGCGCCGATGTCGATGTGCAGGCCTTTGAGCTCGACCACCTTCTTACGCTGATCGGGCTCGAGCAGGTGGATCGGCTTGCGCCCGACGACGCCGGGGACGAGACCGTCCTTGCCGCGGACCTCGACCCGCTGGCCGACCAGGATCTGCGGGTCCCAGCCGCCGATCGAGGTGAACCAGAGGAAGCCCTTCTCGTCGACGTGGGTGATCACAAGGCCGATCTCGTCGATGTGGCCGACGACCGCCAGGAGCGGCGAGGCGTCACCGACGCGGGCGATCGAGGAGCCGAGACCGTCGGCGCTGAGCTCGGCGAAGGAGGCCGCCTCGCGCCAAACCGCGGCGGCGGGTCCCTCATAGCCTGAGGGGGCGCCGGCGCGCAGGAGCTGGTCGAGGAGGGGCGGGGTCGCGCTCAAGGTTCCGCAGTATGCCTGACCAGTACGTTTGTCTGCATCCAAGCCGCTCAGGAGGCGGTGGAGGAGGCGCCGTAGGCTTCGTGGCGCAGCTGGTCGCGGCGCTCGTCGTAGCCGCGGTGCTCGTAGGCGATCATCGCCCAGATCAGCCCAGCGGCGATCGTCACCGTGGCCAGGGCCGGGATCGCCGTCGCCACCGGGATCAGGATCAGCAGCACGATCGCCACCCCGAGCCGGTGGCGGTTGATCGTCTGCACGTGGCGGTAGCGGAAGGCGACGAGGCCGAGCAGGTAGAGCGCGACGCCGCCGAGCAGGGCGAGGGCGGGGACGTCCTGCAGGTGCTCGTCGTAATGGGCGATCGAGATTTTCATCCCGAGCGCGACGAGCACGATCCCGGCGACCAGGGCGAAGTGGATATAGGAGTAGGAGTCGCGGGCGAGCTCGTTCTGGGCGCGGCCGACCTCGGTTTCGGCGAGGCGGCGGGCCGAGACCAGGGCGACGACGTCGAAGTAGATCCACCACATGGCCGCCGCCAGGGCGACGCCGAGCACGGCGACGGCGCCGATCCCGAGGTTGAGCTCGCCGGCGGCGCCGACTCCGATCGCGACGATCGACTCGCCGAGGGCGATGATCACGATCAGCCCATGGCGCTCGGCGAAGTGGCCGGGGACGAGGCGCCAGCCCTCGGAGCCGAAGAAGTAGGGGCCGGCCATGTCGAGGAAGAGTGCGAGCGCCCACAGCGCTCCCTGGGCGAGCCCGTCGAAGAGCGAGGCGAGCACCAGCAGGCCGACCGCGATCGCGGTGCTGACGGCGAGGCCGAGGACCGAGTGGCGCAGGGCGTCGTCGTCGGGGCTGGCGAGCATGAAGAGGCCGATGTGGCCGATGCGGAAGGCGCCATAGGCAAGCGCCAGGGTGAGGCCGAGGCTGTCGAACGCCTCCGGCACGCAGAGGGAGACGATCAGCATCGAGGCCATCGCCCCGAACATGACCAGGCGCACCGCGCCCTCCTCGGGGTCGATCACGCTGGTCAGCCAGGCGTAACCGACCCAGGCCCACCAGAGCACGCCCAGGACCAGCAGTCCCTGGGCCAGGCCCGACCAGGTCGGGTGGTGCGCCATCAGCGCCGTGCACTGGGTCAGCGCCAGCACGAAGACGAGGTCGAAGAAGAGCTCCAGCGGCATCACCCGCTCGCCTTCGCGGCGAGTCGCGCTGAGGCGCGGGGTGTGACCGGAGGCGGGTTGCGGCACCCGGCAATCCTCTCATCCGACTCTTGTCGACTTGCCCACACTGGGGTGTGGTGAACTCGACAAACAATGGTCGGATACGGTCTCGCGCATGGGAATCGCACTCGTGACGGGAGCTTCGACGGGGATCGGCAGGGCGACCGCGGTGCGGCTCTCGCGCGAGCCCGGGACGGAGCTGGTCCTCGTCGCCCGCCGCGAGGAGCTGCTGCGAGAGCTGGCCGAGTCGCTGCCCTGCCCGGCGACGGTCCTCGCGGTCGACCTCACCGAAGAGGACGCGCCCGAGCGCCTGCGCGCCCACCTCGAGGCCGAGCACGGCGGCCGCCTCGACCTGCTGGTCAACAACGCCGGCGCCGCCTGGCGCGGCGACTTCGCCGAGGGCGGCCACGCCAACGTCAGGTGCAACATGGACCTCAACTTCGACGCCGTCGTGCGCCTCACCGAGGCGCTCCTGCCGCTGCTCCGCGCCTCGGCCCCGAGCGCGATCGTCAACGTCGCCAGCACCGCCGGCCGCGTCGCCCGCGCCGGCACCGGCGCCTACTCGGCCAGCAAGTTCGCCCTGATCGGGTGGAGCGACTCGCTCTTCGCCGAGGAGAAGCCGCACGGCGTCCACGTCGGCATGGTCCTGCCCGGCTTCATCGAGACCGAGGGCTTCCCGGCGACCGAGCTGAAGGCGAAAGCGCTGACCCGCTGGATCGTCTCCAAGCCGGAGAAGGTCGCGGAGGCGATCTACGAGGTCGGCCCCGGCGGCAAGCCCGAGCGCTACGTGCCGCGCCCCTACGCGCTGGCCGCGATCGCCCGCATCGTCGCCCCGCGCCTGGTCCGCCGCGTCCTCACCGGCGGCGCCGCTTCGGGCCTGACCACGAGAACGGGCGCCGAAGCCGGCAATTCGTAGGCTGCGCCTATGCCGACGGTCCTCCTCGTGCGCCACGCGCAGGCGTCGTTCGGAAGCGCCGACTACGACCTGCTCTCGCCGCTTGGGCTCGAACAGTCGGCGCTGCTCGCCACCGCGCTCGACCGGCGCCAGCTGACGATCGGCCGCGCCGTCGCTGGCAGCGCCCGCCGCCAGCGCGAAACCGCCGCCGCCTGCCTCGCCGCCGGCGGCCTCGAGGTCCAGACCGACGAGCGCTGGGACGAGTACGAGACCGAGCAGGTGCTCGCTCACCACGCGAGCGCGCCGGCGGCGCTCGACGGCAGCGGCCCGGACGGCCGGGAGATCACCTCGCGCGAGTTCCAGGCGATCCTCGACGGCGCTCTCGCCGAGTGGGCGGCGAGCGGCGAGGGGACGCCGGCCGGCCAGAGCTGGCCCTTCTTCCTCGAGTCGCGGGCCAGCGCCCTGGGCGAGTTCGCCGCCAGCCTCGGCAGCGGTGAGACCGGCCTCGTCTTCACCTCCGGCGGCGTCATCGCCGCGATCTGCGCCCGCCTGCTCGGCGGCGACGGCGACCTCTTCCCGCGGCTCAACCGGGTCCTCGTCAACACCGGGATCACCAAGATCGCGGTCGGCCGCTCCGGCGCCTCGCTCGTCACCTTCAACGAGCACGCCCACATCGACGAGGGCGGCGGCGCCCTCCTCACCTACCGCTGAGCGCCGATCTCTCTAGGATTCGCCGCCGATGAGCATCAGCACGAATCAGTTCAAGAACGGCACCCATATCGAGATCGACGGCAAGATCTGGAAGATCATCGAGTTCCAGCACGTCAAGCCGGGCAAGGGCGGCGCCTTCGTGCGGACCAAGCTGCGCCGGATCGAGGACGGCTCGGTGATCGACAAAACCTTCCGCGCCGGGGAGAAGTTCCGGCCGGTGCGGACGGAATCGAAAAAGATGCAGTACCTCTACGACTCCGGCGACGCGGCGGTCTTCATGGACAGCCACGACTACGACCAGATCGAAATCCCCAGCGAGACGCTTGGCGACTCGATGCAGTGGGTCCTGCCGAACTCCGAGGTCGAGGTGCTCTTCGTCGACGAGCAGGCGTCCGAAGTGCAGGTGCCGAGCGCGATCGACATGAAGGTGACCCAGACCGACCCCGGTCTCAAAGGGGACACCGCCTCCGGCGGCGGCAGCAAGCCGGCGACGCTGGAGTCCGGCGTGACCGTGCAGGTGCCGCTCTTCATCGAGGAGGGCGAAACCATTCGCGTCGACACCCGCAAGGGCGAGTACGTCTCCCGCGCCTAGCGCCCGCGCCCGCCTCCACCGGAGGAAAGCGCGAGAATAGGCCGATGCGCAGGTCCGACCAACGCCGCGACGCCATCTTCGCCAACTACCAGCGAGACGTCACCGGCCGCCCGCTGGCGGAGCTGATCGCCGACGCGAAACCGTTGACCCGGGAACTGGCCGTGGGGGTCGACGAGCACCGAGAAGAACTCGACGAGGAAATCGCCACCCACGCCAAGGGCTGGACGGTGGACCGGATCGCGCCGCTCGACCTCAACGTGATGCGGGTGGCGCTGTACGAGATCGAGGAAGAGCTGGCGCCGGTCGAGGTGGCGATCGACGAGGCGCTGGAAATCGCCAAGGAGTACTGCGGCGCCGACGCTCCCAAGTTCATCAACGGCGTGCTCGGCGCGATCGTGCGCGAGCGGGAGCCGGCGAAATGAGCCGGCTGCGGGAGATCGCGGTACGGCTGCGGGATATCTCAGCCGAGCTGGAGGGCGAGGAAGCGAGCGACGAGCGCGCCGCCGAGCTGGCCGCCGAGGCCGCCGACCTCTCCGCCGAGGCGGTCGAGGAGGCCAACCGCCAGGCCCGCGAACAGGCGAGCGCCGAGTGATCCAAAATCGGGGTGAGTTATCCGCGCCAGGCGCGGAAAAGTCACCGTGATTTCCCGATGAGCTACCCGGACGATCTGCGAGCGCTAGTCGACGACGCGCTCTCCGAGCTCCGCTTCGCCGCTTCGCCGCCCACTGCCGGCCTCGAGGAGGCGATGCGCTACTCGCTGCTCGCCGGCGGCAAGCGGGTGCGGCCGGTACTGGCGCTCGCCACCGCTCGCGCCCTCGGCGCCGACCCGGAGCGCTTCGTCCCGGTCGCCTGCGCGGTTGAGCTGATCCATACCTACTCGCTGATCCACGACGACCTGCCGGCGATGGACGACGACGAGCTGCGTCGCGGTCTGCCGACCTCCCACGTCAAATACGGGGAGGACGTGGCGATCCTCGCCGGCGACGGTCTCTTTGCCGAGGCGGTCCGACTCTTCTGCGAGCAGCCCGGCGAGCCGGCGCGGGTGCTCGCCGCCCTGCGCGAGCTGGCCGCCGCGACCGGCGTCGACGGCATGGTCGGCGGCCAGTACGTGGACGTGATCGGCAGGGAGGACGACGCCGAGGGCCTGCGCGGGCTGCACGCGCTGAAGACGGGGCGACTGATCGCTGCGAGCATCGGCGTCGTATTGACCCTCGAGGGTGTCGGCGAACCTGAGACAATGCCCTATCGCCGTTTTGCGGACGAGCTCGGTGTGCTCTTCCAGATCGTCGATGACATCCTCGACGTGACCGAGAGCGACGAGCAGCTCGGCAAGCCACATGGAAGCGACGCGCGACATGGAAAACTCACCTACGTCAGCCTCTTCGGGCTCGATCGGGCCCGTGAGCTGGCCGCCGAGTCCCACGCCAAGGCGACCGCGGCGCTGGCCGAGGCCGGGGGGGAGACCGACGACCTGAGGCGCGTAGCGGACTACATATTCACGAGGAACGAATGAGCGACCAGCCCCCCACCCAGGGCAACCAAAACGCCGGATCGGAACCGCTGCTCCCCGGCATCGACGGGCCCGCCGACCTGCACGGGTTGAGCGACGAGCAGCTGGCCCAGGTGGCGCAGGAGATGCGCACCTACATCATCGACACGATCGGGGAGATCGGCGGCCACTTCGGCGCCAACCTCGGGACCTGCGAGCTCGCGGTGGCCCTGCACAGCCTGCTCGACTCGCCCCGCGACAAGGTGCTCTGGGACGTCGGCCACCAGTCCTACCCGCACAAGATCCTCACCGGCCGCCGCGACGAGCTGCCGACGATCCGCCGCTACGAGGGCCTGGCCCCGTTCTGCTCGATCCCCGAGTCCGAGCACGACATCATGGGCGCCGGCCACGCCTCGACCTCGATCGGGTACGCGGTCGGGCTGAAGGAGGCGATGCGAAAGGGGATCGGTCCCGACGGCCGGGTCGCCGCGGTGATCGGCGACGGCGCCCTCACCGGCGGCGTCGCTTACGAGGCGCTGCACGCGGCCGGCGGCCTGCAGACCCCGGTTGTGATCGTGCTCAACGACAACGGGATGTCGATCTCCCCCAACGTCGGCGCCCTCTCGCGCTACTTCAACCGGATCCGGCTCAACCCGCGCCTCTACCACGCCCGCGAGGGGGTCGAGGACCGGCTGACCAAGCTGCCGCTGGGGCTGGGGCGGCGGATCGAGCGGCTGGGGCCGGAGATCAAGTCGGCGATCAAGGCCTACTGGGCGCCGGGTCTCTTCTTCGAGGAGCTCGACCTCGCCTACATGGGGGTGATCGACGGCCACGACGTCGGCGCCCTGCGCGCGGCGCTGCGCGAGGCCTTCGAAGCCGAACGCCCGGTCGTCGTCCACATCCACACGGTCAAGGGCAAGGGCTTCGAGCCGGCCGAAGAGGGCGGGCTGGAGTCGATGGAGGAGTGGCACGCGGCCAAGCCCAACTCGATCGTCAACGGCCGCCCGGCCGCGGCCAAGCCCGTCCCGGTCACCGAAACCGACTCGCCGGAGGGGATCGAGCGGCTGGAGAAGCCGCCCGCCGCCGGCTCCCCGCCCCAGTACACGAAGGTCTTCGCCGAGGCGATGGTGGCCGAAGCCAAGCGCGACGAGCGGGTGATCGGGATCACCGCGGCGATGGCGGGGGGGACCGGCCTGCAGAAGCTCGCCGACGAGGCGCCGGAGCAGTACTACGACGTCGGGATCGCCGAGCAGAACGCGGTCCTGCTCGCCTCCGGGCTGGCGCTGCAGGGGGCGAAGCCGGTCTGCGCGATCTACTCGACCTTCCTCCAGCGCGCCTTCGACCAGATCGTCCACGACGTCTGCCTGCAGGAGCTCGACGTCACCTTCGCGATGGACCGCGCCGGCCTGGTCGGCGACGACGGCCCGACCCACCACGGCGCCTTCGACGTCTCCTACTTCCGGCCGATCCCCAACGTGGTCGTGATGGCGCCGCGCGACGAGGCGATGCTGGTCCACATGCTGCACACCGCCGTCGCTCACGACGGCCCGGCGGCGCTGCGCTACCCGCGCGGCGCCGGCGAGGGGGTCGAGTTGCCGGCGGCGCCGGAGCTGATCCCGATCGGCCGCGGCGAGATCCTCGCCGAGGGCGAGCGAGTGGCGCTGCTCGGCTACGGCTACGGGGTCGCGGTGGCGCTGGAGGCGGCGGCGATCCTCGCCGGCCATGGCCTGCGCGTGACCGTCGCCGACGCCCGCTTCGCGAAGCCGCTCGACGGGGAGCTGACGGAGCGGCTGGCGCGCGACCACGAGCTGCTGGTGACGATCGAGGAGAACGTGCTGCCCGGCGGCTTCGGCTCGGCGGTCCTGGAGCACCTCGAGGACGCCTTCGCCGAGGATCCCGCCGAGCGCGCCCGGGTGCTGCGGATCGGCCTGCCCGACCGCTACGTCACCCACGGCAAGCCGGCACTGCTGCGGGCGGAGGTCGGCCTCACCGGCGAGTCGGTGGCCGAGCGCGTGCTCGCCGCACGCCCCTCGGCGCAGCCGATTCTCGGCTAAGCAAAATTGAGGATTGATTCAATCGGCGCAATCGATTAGCCTGCGCCAATCTCTCCGGTGATGTGGGGAGCGAGCCGCAAGGTCGCTTCTGGGGAATCACCACAGGGAGGAGAGATGCGTATCTCTATATGTGTGGGTCCGCAAGGGGAGCGGACTTCTCGCGGCCCGGGCGCTCAGCGCACCGGCCGCGAGGCGCGCCCGCAGACGGCTGCCGGTCCCCGGCACGGTTTGTGGGCCGGACGCCAGGGTAGCCGGCGAGCATGAAGTTCCTCTTCGCTCCGATCGGAATTGGCGCCGGGCTGGTTGCCGGACTGCTCGCCCAGAAGCTCTTCGAGCGGATCTGGGCGGCGATCGACGACGAGGACCCGCCGGAGCCCGATACGCGTGGGGCCCCGACCGGAAAACTGGTCGTCGCGCTGGCGCTCGAGGGCGCCGTCTTCCGCATCGTCAAAGGCCTGACCGACCGCGGCGCCCGCTCCGGCTTCGCCACCCTGACCGGGCGCTGGCCCGGCGACGACCCGGCCGCGGAACGGGGCGAGTAGGCCGTGGCGCTGAGCACGCCGGGCGAGCGCCAGATCCACGTCGAGCGGACCTTCGAGGCCACGCGCGAGCGCGTCTTCGCCGCCTACACCGATCCGGAGCTGATCCCGCGGTGGTGGGGGCCGCACGGCACCACCACCGTGGTCGCCGAGATCGAACTCCGGCCGGGCGGGCGCTGGCGCTTCGTCGGTCAGGACTCCAACGGCGAGGAGGCCGCCTTCCGCGGGGTCTACCGCGAGGTGGTCGCGCCGGAGCGGATCGTCTGGACCTTCGAATGGGAGGGGATGCCGGGACACGTCTCGGTCGAGACCGCAACCTTCGAGGACCTCAGCGACGGCCGTACCAGGGTTGTCGCGGACACCGTGTTCCACACCGCCGAGGAGCGCGACGGCATGCTCGACTCCGGCATGGAGCGCGGGATGAACGAAACCTTCGCTCGCCTCGACGCGCTCCTTGCCGGGTAGAGCTCAGCCGTTCAGCGCGGTCACCTCGCCGGCGAACAGGCAGACGTCGCCGGGGCCGTAGAGCCCGTTGCCACCCGGCAGGTTGCCCTTCTTCACGCCGATCTGAAAGTCGCCGCGCACCGTGACGCCACTCGGGGCGATCGCGGTGAACTCGGGGGAGTCGACCCCAAAATAGGTGGCTTGGCCGTTGAAGACGTCATCATTGTTGAGTTCCCTTTCGAGCTCTGGCGTATCCGCATTGAGGAACGGATTGCCTTCGAACCCTGCTTGAGTGCTGTCGAGAATCGCGCCGCTCTCGCTGGTCTTGATGAAGACCGTGCCCTCGACTTCTCCCGTGTTCAGGTTGACGCACTTGCCGTAGATCGTGAACGGGCCGACCGAGAAAAGGGTGACCTCCGGCGCCGCCGCGTACGTCGCTTCCTCACTCGCAAGCGGCGGCGCGGCCGTGGCTCGGACGACGCCCCTGCGGGCGTAGCCCGCGAAGGTGGCGGCGGTCTCTGCCCTGGCAGCGGTCGCGGCGCTGGGGACCGTGCCGAGCGTGGCGGTGTCGACCTTGGCGCCGGTCACCGCCCCGTTCCTGATCTTCTCCGCCGTGATCGCGCCTTTGGCGATCTTGCTGGCGGTGACGGCGTTCTTCTTCAGTTTCGCCGCGGTCACCGCGTTCTTCTTCAGCTGCTTGGCGCCGACGCTGTTCTTCGCCAGCTGGGAGGCGGCGAAAGCGGTGGCCCCTCCGAGGACGAGGAAGACGGCGATGGTCGACATCACGTTCGCGTAGGTGAGTCGGGAACGAAGTGCTCTCAAGGTTGGCCTCCAGGGGTTTGCGCGGGCTCGTGTCTTCGGTGCTACGCGCCTGGGGGCACCCAGGTTCGACGCTCGGACTACTGACCTAACTCGTCACGAAGACCGGCGATGCAGGGCCTCGACCGCGGGGGCGCGGCGCTGCGGCGCGGCCTCGGTCTGCCCCTCTGAGGAGGCGGGGGCGGCCTCGGGCATCCTTCTCGCCTTGCGGCGCTCGCTGCGGGCGCGGCGGGCGCCGCGCCGGCGCTCGCGCTTCAGGGCCCGGCGGTAGTCGAACTCGTCGATCTGGAGGACGTGGCGCTCGGAGGCCGTGTAGCGGCGCTGGCGCATACGGATGGCGCGGTCGGCCTCCTCGAGCATCGTCTCCTGGTCAGGCAGCGCGTATTCGCCCACGATCCAGTTGGCGAGGAGCCGCGCCTGGGACTCGAAGACGGGGAAGAAGGAGCCGAGAGGCTGCACCAAACCGACGTGGGCGAGCCCGCTGAAGCGCGGATCCCAGATCTGCTCGTAGAGCCGGTAGCCGCCCGCCGAGGGGCCGAGGCCGCGACGCGTGAGAAACGGCGCGGCGTGTGCGTAGCCGGTGCAGTAGATGATCGTGTCGATCTCGTCGGTCTGTCCGTCGGCGAAGGTGACGCTTCCCTCGTGCAGCTCGGCTATCCCGGGGCGTGGCTGGATGTCCCCGTGTCCGATCCGCGTCAGCAGGTCCGAGGAGATCGTCACCGCGGCGCTCCCGAACCGGTGTTCAGGAGTCGGCAGCCCGTAATGCTCGAGCGGGCCGACGCTGAGGCGCGTGGCCAGCCCGTACCAGCCCCAACGCAAAGCGCGCGGCCACAGCGGCGCCGGCAGCGTGTCGAACGGCCGGCCGAACAGATACTTGGGAACGACGTGGGCGCCGCGGCGGGTGGAGATGTAGGTGCGGGCGGCTGTAGAGCTGGCCATGCACGCGATGTCGGCTGCGCTGTTGCCGAAGCCGACGACCAGCACATTGCGCCCGGCGAACGGCACGGCGTCGCGCACGTCGTGAGAGTGGAGGATCTCCCCGCCGAATCCGCGGCCGGCGTTGTCCGGCAGCTTGGGCGTCGAGTGATGACCGATGGCGAGGAGCAGGACGTCGTAGTACCGCTGCTCCTCGGCATCGATGGAAACCGACCAGCCACCGCTCCTCGTTTGCTGGATGTCGGTGACGTCGCGCCCCAGCTGGACGTGATCGGTGACGCCGAAGTGACGAGCGTAGGCGCCCAGATACGCGGCGACCTGAGCGCTCGACGGGAAGTCGGGGGCGCAGGCGGGAAAGGGGAACTTGCGGAACCGGATCTGGTTCTTGGAGCTGTTCAGGTGCAACGAGCGGTAGCGGACCGCGTAGTCGCTCTCGCCCTCGGCCCAGAGACCGCCGAGCTCGGATTCACGCTCGAAGCAGTCGAACTCCACTCCGTGCTCGAGCAGCGTTTTCGCCATTGAGATGCCGGCGGCGCCGGCGCCGATGATGCACACCCGCGGAGCGACCTTGGTTGGGACGGCGGGGAGGGGCGTGTGTTTCAAGGAGGTGGGGATCATCGGTCTCGCCCCCGATCACCAAGGCGTCGGGTAGTTATCGGGCGGTGTGAGCATCTCGATGCCGTACTCGGCGCGCAGGATCTTCTCGCCCTCCTCGCGTGAAATCGCCGGAGCCTCGGGCGGCCCCGCCTCGGGCGCCTGCCCGTACTCGTGGAAGAACCGCTCGAAGCCAGACGGCGCGGTCATGATCAGCATCCGCACCGGGCCGTCCGCGCGCACGTGGTACCCGTGCGGGATCGCGCGGGGCATGAAGAACCATGATCCCGCCGGCCCCTCGTGCACCTCGTCGCCGAGGTAGAGATCGATCGCGCCATCAAGGATGTAGATCGCCTCGTCGTCGTCGTGGTGCACGTGAAAGGGGGATGCATACCCGGCGTCGGCAGTTGCTTCGGTCAGGGAGAAACGGCCGTCGGTCTGCTCGCCGGTGGCGAGCTCACGGCGAAGGAGCTCGCGACTCCAGTAGAGGGCCGGGGCCTCCCCGGGGCCGTAAACCACCGGCTTTAGGTGCACGCTGGCGGGGGCTTGCTCGGGCATCTCGGTTCTCCTCGACTGGGTGGTGCGCTCGATCGTTCCGGAGAGCGCTGGGTTCGTGATTCCGGCGATGTTATTCCGCGAACTCGGGTGTTTTCCTCAAGGATCGGCGGACGTACTAGAGCGGGACTTGTGCCAACGAACAGGGACGTACGAGCGGCGATGCGGCGATCTGGCGGACCGGGGGGTCAGCGCGTGCGTGAAAGGCACCGCGGGGGGCGGCGTCCGCGGTTCCGGAGGGAATGTCGAGTCGCGTCGAGTGCCGAGCTCCTCTCGCCATGCGAGAGGAGCTCGGCACTCAGCTATCCGTCGACGCGGACAGTGGCGGCGCGATGGAAGCTGGTGCTGCCCATCGCGGTCGCACCCCGGGTGCCGCCGGCGATGGCGCGAACGTCGGTCAGGAGGCGGTAGCGGCCCGGCTTGACCGAGCGGGGGAGACGCCATGAG
>Ga0157292_10000012_pt1 | contig 90048 bp, 77 predicted proteins | sample NitcycUS179409R1_FD_108401 | JGI IMG/M metagenome (GOLD analysis project Ga0157292, IMG submission 108401) | Soil microbial communities from Arlington Agricultural Research Station in Wisconsin, USA - Nitrogen cycling UWRJ-S179-409R-1 | ecosystem: Environmental > Terrestrial > Soil >... | reverse complement strand
GCGGGTAGTCGTCGCCGACGATGCGGTTGTTGGCGGTGACGAGGAAGCCGCTCTCGGGGTCGACGACCTCGGGCAGTTCGTCGTAGGGGATCGTCCCGTCCCAATCGAACTCCCCGGTCCAGCCCGGCTTCGGCAGGTCGGGGCAGCCGCCGGGGCGGCGCGGCAGGCGGCCGATCAGCTTGTACCCGATCGAGCCGCGGCGGTCGGCCCAGATCAGGTTCGAGGCGGGCGAGGTGTGGCCCTCGAGCTTCTCCACCAGCTCCGGGCCGGAGCCGATGTCGAGCAACTCGAACATGCCGGCGAAGGCGGTCGGTTCGGACAGCGTCTGCCAGGAGAGGGCGAGCGGCTCGGCCTCGTCGGCGCCGAGCGCCTCGTTGACGAGCGGGCCGTGGTGGGTGCCGCGGACGTCGAGCACGACCGGGTCGCGTCCCTTGACGGCGATCTCCTCGCGCACCGTCTGCAGCGGCCGCCACTCGTCCTCGAACAGGTAGTTGTCGCCCTCGATCCGCTCGACGAAGAGATCCTGGACGTCGGCCATGACGTTGGTGAAGGTCCAGCAGACGTCGTTGTTCTGGCCCATGTAGACGCCGGGCATCCCCGGCATCGAGGCGCCGCGGACGAAGCGATCGCCCTGGCGCAGGCCGACCTGGTACCAGATGCCCGGCATGCTCGGGGGCAGGTGCGGGTCGCCGGCGATCAGCGGCGCGCCACTGGCGCTGAGGTCGCCGCTGATGGCCCAGTTGTTGGAGCCTGAGGCCTCGGCGGCGAGGCCCATGCTGCGGCGCACGGCGTCGATCTGCTCGACGATCGAGAGCCCATCTCCGTTCCAGGGCGCCTGCATCACCACCGGGTTGTCGGCGGGATAGGTGGGGTCGAGGCGGGCGGTCAGCTCGGGTCCGAGGTCGCGCAGCATGTCGGCCCGCAGCAGCTCCCGCTCCCAGTTGGTCGAGAGGCCGAAGGCGAGCAGCTTGCCGAGGCTGAGGATGTCGACCGGCCGCCAGGGCTCGAACTCGAGCCGCAGCAGCTGCATCTCGAAGGGCGGCGCCGGCGCCTTCGCGGCGGCGGCGTTGACGCCGGCGCAGAAGCGCTCGAGGCGGGCACGCAGCTCCGGGGCAAGCGCGTCCTCCTCGCGTTCGGCGACGCGGCGGATGCCGAGCGTGCGCAGCAGGCGGTCGACCGGCAGGCCCTCGGGCCCGGCCATCTCGGCGACCCGGCCGCGGACGACGCGGCGGTAGAAGTCCATCTGCCAGAGCCGGTCCTGCCCGTGGCAGAAGCCCTGGGCAAAGTAGAGATCCTCGCGATCTTCGGCCTCGATGTGGGGGACGCCCCAGCGGTCGCGGCGGACCCGCACCCGGCCGGCCAGTCCGTCGAGCTCGATCGTCCCCTTCTGCCGCGGCAATGGCCGCCGCGCCAGCCAGTGCCAGGCGGCCGCGGTGGTAACCGCGGCGAGCCCGGTTCCGGCCACCCCGGCCAGCAACCCGGCCCGCGCGGCACGGCTTTTGGTCCGACGCCCCATCCAGAGTGTGTATCAGAGAACTGGCCAGCTGGCCAGTGTGCACTTACCCGTCCATAGGACCGGTAAGTGCACACGCGTCGCTCTACTCGCGGAGATCGGCGGGGAGGCGGCCCTCGCCCTCGAGCTTTTCGAGGTGGGCCTCCATTGCCATGGCGGCCATCGGGAGGAGCTCGAGGGGGACGTCGGACCAGACCTGGGAGAGGAGCGCGGCACGGGAGCGCTCGCCGCTAGCCAGCGCCTCGACCAGGCCGCGCTCGCGGGCCTCGCGGTGCGCGACGTATTCGGCCAGCTTGGCGGCTGGGTCGGTGATCCAGGGGCCGTGGCCGGGGGCGATCAGGTCGATCTCCTGCTCCTGCACCAGCCGCAGCGAGTCCATGTAGGCGGCGAGCGAGCCGCCGCCGGGCGGGACGATCGTCGAGCCCACGCCGAGCACGAGGTCGCCCGCGAAGCAGACCTTCTCGGGCGAGAGGAAGCAGACGTGGTCGGCGGCGTGGCCGGGGGTGGGCAGCACCCGCAGGCCGGCGTGCTCCTCGCCGCCCCGCGGCCGCACCACCTCGGCCCCGAGCTGATCGGAGCCGGCGGCGTGGTCGCCGTGGGAGTGGGTGAGGAGGACGAGGCCGATGCCGCCGCGCTCGGCCGCGGCGGCGCGGATCGCGTCGAGGTGCCCCGGGTCCTCGGAACCGGGGTCGATCACCGCGCAGGGGCCGTCGCCGTAGAGGTAGGTGTTCGTCCCTTCCAGCGTCATCGGGCCGGGGTTCGGGGCGACGATCCGTGCGATCTCCGGGTGACCCGGAGCACTGTCCATCACTCGTCGGAGATCTCTTTCGCGATCGCCTCGCGGGCGTCGGCGGGCTCGAGCACGACGAGGTCGCCGGCACCGCGGAGGATCTCCCGCACCAGCCAGGGCTTGCCCGCGTAGGGAAGCTCGACGACGACGGCGCCGTCGGCCAGCTCCTCGACCACGGTGCGCTCCTCGCGCAGCCAGCGCGCCCGCTCCGGCGAGACCCAGACCCGGGCCACCTCGGCGGTCGGCACCTCGCCGTGGGTCATCCAGCCCTCGACCCCGGCCAGCTCCTCGACCTCGGGCCGCGGATCGAAGCTCTCCTTGGAGACGTTCGCCTCTTTGACCCGGTCGAGCTTGAAGTGGCGGACGCCGCCTTTGGTCAGGTCGTAGCACTCGACGTACCAGCCCTCGCGCCCGTTCTCGAGCCGGTAGGGCTCGACCCGGCGGTCGGTGAACTGGTCCTCGTTCTCCTTGTAATAGCTGAGCTCCAGCACCTTGCTGCCGGCGATCGCGTCGTTGACCATCCGCGCCACCTTGGCGTCGCCGCCGCCCGCGGAGGCGATCTCCAGCCCCTCCTCGGAGGGGTCGTGGCCGAGCGCGCCGACGATTTTGCGCCGCGCCGACTGCAGGTTGGACTGCGGCAGGTGGTCGCCGAAGAGGTCGATCGCCGCGACCAGCGCCTTCGCCTCGAGCGGCAGCAGGCGGGCCGGGCGGGCGAAATTGTCGCCGTAGGGCTCGGAGTCGACCTCGATCTCGTCGCCGATGAATTCGGCGTAGAGCACGTAGGTGCCGCCGCCGAAGTTGACGACGTTGAGCAGGTCGACGTCCTCGCGCAGCTCCTCGTCGGTCAGTTCCAGGCGCTGGCGCAGCTCGGCGACGTGCAGCCGCTCGCCGGCTTTCGCGGCTTCGATCAAAAGGCCGGCGAGGGTGACCAGGCGGGCGAAGCGCTCGGGCCGGATCGCCGCCTCGCCGCGGCCGTTGGAGCGGCTGCGTTTCGGCGCCTCGCGCAACGGCCGGTCGACGATCTTTGCCGGCTTGAAGCCGTTCTCGTGGCGCTCGCGCAACAGCTCGCGCCGCTTGCCGGCCTCCGCGCGCAGGTCGTCGGGGCCCAGCACCTCGGCGTTGGCGCGCCAGCGCAGGACCCAGGCGATCAGCTCGCGGACCGAGGCGTAGCTGGTTTCGAAGACCTTGCCTTTGCCGGGCGCACCGTCGGCCTTTTTCGCGTCGCGCAGCTCGCCGTAGCCGCCGAAGTCGCGCTCGACCAGCCAGGCGATCCGTTCGCGGATGAAGATCTTTGCCGTTCCCTGGGTCTCCCCCAGTTGCCAGTCGGCGCGGCTGCCGTAGTCGCGGCGGTCGAAGTTCTCCGGCGGCGAGAAGTCGTGCTCGGCCTTGGAGGCGTACCCGACCTTGCCCTGGATCCGCGAGAGGCGGAAGACGCGGACCGCCTCGCGCTCGTGCGAGAGGCCGATCAAATAGAACTGGCCGCCGCGGAAGACCAGGTGGTACGGGTCGACCTTGCGCTTCTCGGTCTCGCCCCGCTCCATCGTGTAGTAGGTGAACTCGATCGTCTTGCGGCGCGAGATCGCGGTCTCGATCTTGGAGAGGCGCTGGGAGAGGTCGCGACCGCCGGCGGAGGCGGTCATCGCCATCTCGACCGGCGCCCGCTCGACCTCGTTCAGCGGGTTGGGATGTCCCCAGGCGACCTGCTGCAGAGCCAGGCGCAGCGGCTCCGCGTAGGCGAAGCCGCCGTCGGTCAGCAGCATCAGCGCCGTGCTCAGCGCCGCCAGCTCGTCGTCGGAGAAGGAGATCGCGTCGAGGTAGAAGTTCTCCGGCGGCAGCGAGTAGAGCTCGGCCTCGAAGAAGCCCTCGCCTGGCTTCTCGACCCCCAACTGGATGCCGAGGCTCTCCAGCTCAGCCCGGTCGGCGTAGAAACGACGCGCGAACGCGTCGTCGTTCATATCGCTGTACCCCTCCACCTCGCGCTTGATCTCGAGCGCCGAAACCGGCCTCCCCTGTGCCATCAGGAACGAGATCAGCGAGAGCTGGCGAATCAGCTTCTCGGTGTCCTTCGCCACGGTCCGCAGGATAGTCTGCGCGCCAAGCCATGGACATCCTGCGCAACCTGTTCGGGAGCCTGACTTCCGGGATCATCCGGCTATTGGTTACGGTCGGGATCCTCGCAGCGGCCTATTTCTTCCTCGTAAAGCCGGTCCTGGAGACGACCAGCGAGATCTCCAAGGAAGCGAATTCGAACTTCCAGAAGTCGATCGGCGGCGAGGTCGACCTGAGCGACATCGGGGCGACGATCGAGAGTGTCAACAAGCAGGTCCAGACGCAGATCCGCCACTCGTTTCATGCGGCGAAGAAGCAGGGACACCCGAAGCAGCTGGTCCACTGCATCGAGCATGCCCAGGGCAACGTGCAGCGGATCCGCCGCTGCACGGTGAAGTTCTAGGCGGCGGGGCGAAGGCCAGGGACGCCGGTACCGGCGTCCCTGGCCAACTCCCAGCGTCCCAATCCAGCTATCCAGACCAAGCTGGTTGTCGCTTGTCGCCCACAGGGCTACAAGCGACAACCTCTCCGGGGGGCTGGCTCGAGCCCTTTCGCTTTCAGCTGATCATTGACGGCTCGTTGGGGAGCGGTCGGGGGTCCCTCCTGCGCAGCGTCCTGATTTTCGCCGCGGAGCGCTTGGCGAGAGATGGCGTAGTTAACGGCGAAAATCCCAGCAAGCGGGAGGGACCCCCGAGCGCTCCCTTGGGAGCGCGCCCCGAAGCGGTTCCTCAGGCGGCGCGCTGGCCGAAGTACGCGGAGCCCGACAGGGCGCGGTCGAAGCCGGACCAGGACTCGCCCGCCGGGAGCTGGCGCTCGAGGCGGTCGAAGCTGCCGAGGCGGCCGCCGAGGTTGTCGATCATGTGGACGAGGACGGCCTCGCGGGTGGCGGGGACGACCGGGGAGCCGTGTTCGAGCGAGCCGTGGTGGCTGAGGATGATGTGGAGGACGGACTGGGCGAGGGCGGGGTCGAACCCGGGCAGGTCCTCGATCGCCCGGCGCACGGTGTAGTAGCCGAGCGGGATCTCGCCCTGCAGGCGGCCGGCGTCGGTGAGGTCGATCGCCAGCGGGTCGTCGTTGTAGGCGACGGTCTTGCCGATGTCGTGCAGGAGGGCGCCGGTGACGGCGACGTCGCGATCGATGCCGGGGAAAAAGTTGGCCGCGGCGGAGACCGCCTGGGCGACCGAAAGCGTGTGCTCGAGCAGCCCGTGGCGGTAGGCCTGGTGGTAGACCTTCGCCGCCGGCGCGTCGCGGAACCGCGCCCAGGTCGGCGAGTCCTCGCCGAAGAAGAGGTCGAGCAGCTGGCGCAGCTCCGGGTCCTGCACGGTCGCCAGCAGCGCCCGCAGGTCGCGCTCCAGCAGCTCCAGCGAGACATCGGACTCGGCCGCCAAATCCTCGGTCTCGTACTCGTGCGCCTCGGCTGGGCGCAGCTCGGCGATCTTGATCTTCGCCCCCCAGCGCTCGCTGACCTCGAAGACGCCGGTGAGGAGGATCGGCGTGCCGCCGGTGCAGAGCGCGTAGCGCGCCTCCGCGTCCTCCCAGGAGACCGCCTCGACCGCGCCGCTGGCGTCGCCGAGGGAAAGCCGCAGCCAAGCCTCGCCGTTCTTCTTGCGCCGCAGCTCCCGCTCGCGCACCGCGTAGACTCCGCGCACCCGCTGCCCGTCCTCGAGCTCGCGGATCGGGACCCGCTCGAGCCCAACTTCAGGAGCCGCCACGGGCGGCTCGAGCTCCGGGGCGACGAGCGCGGTTTGCTCGGCCGGGATAACGCTTTGCCCATCCATCCCGACTCAAGTTAGAGCCGACAGCGGACGCTGCTCAGCGTTTGGTCGAGGGGGAGGGGAGGTCCCGCGTCGAGACCTCCCCTCCCCTTCTAACACTCGTGATCAGACGTTTCCGGGAACCTCTGCCTGGGCCGGCGTCGCACCTTGCTCGGCGCCCTTGAGGCCGGCCGCGACCCGCGCTCCGAGCTCCGAATCGACCTGGGTCCAGTAGGCGATCACGCGCTCCTGCACCTCACTGCTGACTTCGGCGCTGGCGTGCCCGACCACGTTCTCGATCAGCTCGTCGCGGCCGCCGTCGTCGAGCACCTCGCGGTAGAGCGTGCCGGCCTGGACGAAGTCGTCGTCCTCGGCATGCTTGGCGTTGGCGTAGCGGCCGATCTCGGCCCCCTCGACCGCCCAGTTCAGTTCCGCCCCGTTGTCCGGGTCGGCGACCGGGCCGCCCTTGGTGTTCGGCGCGTAGGGCGGCTGCGAGCCGGAGTGGTGGTAGGTCATCGGCCCGTCCTGGTTGTAGGAGTGGACCGGGGACTTCGGCGAGTTGATCGGCAGCTGCTCGTAGTTGGCGCCGATCCGGTGCAGGTGGGTGTCGTGGTAGGAGAAGATCCGCCCCATCAACATCTTGTCGGGGCTGAGACCGATCCCCGGCACCAGGTTGGCGGGCGAGAACCCGGACTGCTCGACCTCGGCGAAGAAGTGGTCCGGGTTGCGGTCGAGGACCATGCGGCCGACCTGGATCGGCGGGTAGTCACCGTGCGGCCAGACCTTGGTCAGGTCGAACGGGTTGAAGCGGTAGTCGGCGGCGTCGGCGAGCGGCATCACCTGTACCTCGAGGCGCCATTCCGGGTTCTCGCCGGCGTCGATCGCGGCGCGCAGGTCGCGGCGGTGGGCGTCGGGGTCCTCGGCGGCCATCGCCACGGCCTCGGCTTCGGTGTAGTTCTCGATCCCCTGCACCGTCTTGAAGTGGTACTTGACCCAGAACTTCTCGCCGCCGGCGTTGATCCAGGAGAAGGTGTGGCTTCCGTACCCGTTGAGGTGGCGCAGGGTGCGCGGGGTGCCGCGCTCGGACATCAGGATCGTCACCTGGTGGGCGCTCTCCGGCGAAAGGGTCCAGAAGTCCCACTGCATGTCGTTGGAGCGCATGCCGGTGTCCGGCAGCCGCTTCTGCGAGTGGATGAAGTCGGAGAACTTGGAGGCGTCGCGGATGAAGAAGACCGGGGTGTTGTTTCCGACCAGGTCGTAGTTGCCTTCCTCGGTGTAGAACTTGACCGCGAAGCCACGCGGGTCGCGGGCGGTGTCGGGGGAGCCGAGCTCACCGGCGACGGTCGAGAAGCGGATGAACATCGGCGTCCGCGCGCCCGGCTGGAAGAGGCCCGCTTTGGTGAACTGGCTGACGTCCTCGGTCACCTCGAGGAAGCCGTGGGCTCCGGAGCCCTTGGCGTGGACGACCCGCTCGGGGACGCGCTCGCGGTTGAAGTGCTGCATCTTCTGCACGGTCGCGTGGTCGTGCAGGACGGTCGGGCCCTGCTCCCCCACGGTCAGCGAGCGCTCGTCGCTGGTCATCGGGATGCCCGAATCAGTCGTCGTCGTCGGTCGCTTCTGCTCGTCGCTCATGTCTTCGTTCCTTTGCTGGGGCGGGAGATGGGAACTATTCCAAAGTGAGGACGGCGGGAGAGCGCGGCATCAGTCGCCGAGCTTCAGCGGCTGCGTCCTGCGCAGCGACGTCGCCGGGCCGCTCTTCGGCTTGAGGCTGACGACGATCTTCGCTTTCGCCTCACCGCGGGCGAAGAGCAGCTTGCGGACCTTGCCGGTCGGCTTGACGAGCAGGGTCGCGGTGCCGGGCTTGGCGAGCTTCTTCGTCACCCTCTTCACGCCTTTGCCGGAGAGAGTGAGCTGGCCGGCGCCGAGCGCTTTGACCTTGACGGTCGCGGTGCCCTTGGAGCGGTTCAGCTTCACCTTGCCGAGGCGCAGACCGCTGGCGACTCTGAAGGAGGTCTCGGCGCTGGCGCTGCCGCCGCAGCTGCTGGTCACGGCGAGAGTCGCCTTGTGCCTGCCCGGCGCGAGGAAGCCGTCGAACGTCGGGCCCGATCCGGCCGCGCGGTCGTCGACTTTCCAGGTGTAGCTGGAGATCCCGCACTGCGGCAGCCCCGCCGCAGCCACCGAGCCGGTGCCGTCGAGGCGCACGGGCGTGGCGGAGTTGGCGGAGGCGACCGGTTTGATGGCCGCGGTCGGCACCGGGTGAGCCCAGTTCATCGTGCCGGCGATCTCCATGGCGCTCATCCCCCTGTAAAGCGAGGCCGGGCTCTGGGTCTGGCGGGCTTCCGCCAGGGCGACGGCCTGGGGCACTTCGGCGATCGTCAAGCGGCCAGGGACTTCGGACTGGATCTCGTATGAGACGAAGGAGGCGGTGGCGCCCGGCGGCACGGTCACGTCCCGCGTCCAGTAGAGCGTGTCGTTGCCCGTTTTCAACACCACCTCCGAGATCCGCGCCGCCCCGCCCGGGCCGTCCCAGACGTGGGCGAGGGTCGGGTCTTCGCTGTCTGTCCCCGGCAGCAGGTCGTTGTCGGTCGTGACGCCCCAGCGCGCGGCGGGGGTGGCGATACCGGTGCCGTCGGAGGTCGCCGCCACGACCGTACTGTTGTCGGAGCCGAGATCTCCCCGGTTGGGGATGCCTTCTGGATCGAGCGGGTCCCCTTGTACCAGGGTGACGGAGATTGGTTCGACGCCTGGGTTGCGCAGGACGGTGAGGAGGCGGGCGCCGTTGAGCGGGCCCGGGTCGGCGAACCAGCTGCGCTGAACCTCCAGTCCCTTCATCGCAACCGCCGGGTAGCGGATTTCCTGCCCTGACTGTGCCATCGCGCAGCCGTCGACCGGTCCCAGATACTTATCGGCCACGGTCAAGCCTGTGGGGTCGGCGCCAGGCGAGGCGAGGAAGACGCTTCCCCAGTTGTCCCAGGAGTCGTTTGCTCCGCCGGGGCCGATGCCTTCATTGACAACGCCATAGACGTCGCTAATGAGGGGAGGATTGCTGACCCGAACGGCGACGCCGTAGAGATATCCGCCGCCGTCGCGGAGGTCGACGCTGCAGCTCGCCGCGAGGGCCGGCGCGGTGGCGCCGGGGACGAAGCCGAGCGCGGAGAGCGCGATCAGGGCCGCCCCGAGGCGGGCGAGGGGACGGCGGGCGCGTGGTGCGCGCTTGGCTTGCGGTCGCGGCGAGTTCAAGTTGCCCGTCCTACGGACGGATCCTCGAACGGGTTCAGCGCTCACATCACGCCGAGCCGAGCCAGTGGCCGAGCGCCACCGCGGCGAAGCCGGCGACCACGGAGAGGCCGATGTTGAGCGCCGCCAGGCGCACCAAGTCGGCTTCCGCGAGCCGCCGCGAGTCGAGGATCCAGGTCGAGAAGGTGGTGAAGGAGCCGATGCCGCCGCCAGCGACGATCACGAGCGAATCGCCGTCCAGCGCGGCCCCGGCGACGAGCCCGAGCGCCAGCGCGCCGGAGAGGTTGACGGCGAGGATCCCGAGCGGGAAGCGGCCGCCGAAGCGGGCGCCGATCTCGTGGTCGACGACGAAGCGGGCGCCGGCGGCGAGGCCGCCAAGCAGCCCGACCGCGATCCACCCGAGCGCGCTCACGGCGCCCACCGGGCCCAGCGCGGCCGCCGCTCCTCCAGCTGGACCCCGAGCCGCAGGAATGCGAAGCCGGCGGCGATGGTGGCGGCGCAGTAGAGGGCCGCGAGCCCGAGGTCGCCGCCGTCGACCAGCTCGTAGAGCTCCAGCTGCATGGTCGAGAAGGTGGTCAGGGTGCCGCAGATGCCGGTGCCGAGCAGCGGGTGAGCGAGGCTCTCCTCCGGGTGGTCGCGCAGCAGGGCGAAGAAGTAGCCGAGCAGCAGCGCTCCGGCCAGGTTGACGGCGAAGGTCGGCCACGGCCATGCGCCCGCCGCGGGCGGGAACGCCTCCGCCAGCCCGACCCGGATCAGCGCCCCGACCACTCCCCCGGCGTAGATCGCCGCCAGCTTACGGCCCGGGTGGCGCCGGATCGACACCGGCTGCTTCAGCCGGCGAAGGCCGCCATGCCGATCAGGGCGGTGACGACGATGCCGAACATCGCGACAAACCCGTAGAGCATGCTGTGGTTGAGCGAGTCGAGGCGCTGGTCGAGCCTGTCGAGGCGCAGGTGCAACCCGGCGGCCATATCTTTCATCTCCCCGCGCAGTTCTTTGGTCTGCGTGGACATCTCTTCGCGGAGTTCCTTGCCTTGGGCGGCGATCTCCCCACGCAGTTCCTTGGTCAGGGCGGCCATCTCTTCGCGGAGTTCCTTGCCTTGGGCGGCCATCTCCCCACGCAGTTCCTTGGTCTGTGCGGCCATCTCCTCGCGCAGTTCCTTGGTCTGTGCGGCCATCTCCTCGCGCAGTTCTTTGCCCTGGGTGGAGATCTCGCGGCGGACGGCGGTGAACTCCTCGTCCATCCGGTGGAAGCCGTCGCCGACGCGATCGTCGATCGTGCAGGCGCGATCGTTGAGGTCATCGAGGCGCTCGTCGGTCCAGCTGTCTCGCGTCATCGTCTGCATGAGATTACCGTAATCTTCTGTCTGCAACAAAACAACACCTCGGAGTGCCAAATCTGAAGATTCTTCCGCGCGACATTCCGGAATAGAGGGGATAACCGCTTAATATCGACTGCGCAAATGGCGAGGGGAAAGAAAACGCGGGCGCGGCGGGCTGCCGCGGCGGAGACGGAGGCCGAGCAGGTCGAGACGCAGTCGGGTGAAGACGGCTCGGCGGCGGAGCCGCCGCGGCCGAAGTCCGCCCACAAGCCGCCGCAGGGGCGCGCCGCCCCAGCCGACGCCGGCATCCCCGGCGCACTGCCGCCGCTCGGAGCCGCCGCCCTGGTCTTCGTCGCCGCCGGCGCGGTGCTGATGCTGGAGATCCTCGCCGTCCGCCTGCTCGCCCCCTACGTCGGCCTCACCCTGGAGACGACGACCTCGATCATCGGCGCTGCCCTGGCCGGGATCGCGGTCGGCGCCGCGGTCGGCGGCTATCTGGCCGACCGCACCAACACCCGCCTGCTGATCGTCGGCCTGCTGATCGGCGGCGGCCTGCTCACCCTGCTCACGGTCCCGGTTGTCCGCTGGCTCGGCCCCGGCGCCCAGGGCGACGGCGACCTGGCGGCGCTGGGGATCACGGTGCTCGCGCTTGTCCCTGCCGCCGCCACGCTCAGCGCCGTCTCCCCCGCGGTCGCGCACCTGCAACTGCACGACCTCAAGGTCAGCGGCACGATCGTCGGCCGGCTCTCGGCCTGGGCCACCGCCGGCGCCCTGATCGGGACCTTCGGGACCGGCTTCATCGTGATCCCACTGATGCCGGCCAGCACCGCGGTGCTGACGATCGGGCTGGTCCTGATCGGGATCGGGATCGTGCTCGGCACCCGGGCGCGATTGCTGAGCTCGGCCGCGCTGTTCGCCGTCGCCATCCTCGCCTTCGGCTTCGGCGGCCTCTCCGCCGCCTCCGACTCCCCCTGCGTCACGGAGACCAACTACCACTGCCTCGACCTCGAACACGACCCGACCACGGCCAACCCCGCCTACAACCTGATCCTCGACGGCACCTACAACTCCTACGTCGTCCTCAACGATCCCGACTACCTCGCCTTCGCCTACACCCGCTGGATCGCGAGGGCGATCGATGCCGCCTACGCGCCGAAAAAGCCGCTTGACGCCGTCTTCGTCGGCGGCGGTGGCTTCACGATGCCGCGCTGGCTCGAGGCGACCCGGCCGGGCTCCAAATCGGTCACGCTCGAGGTCGACGGCGACCTCGTCGACCTGGACGAAGAAAAGCTCGGCCTCGAGCCCTCGCCCGACCTCCAGGTCAGGGTCGGCGACGCCCGGGTGACGATGCTCGACATCCCCGACGACAGTGCCGACGTCGTCGTCGGCGACGCCTTCAGCGGCTTCACCGTGCCCTGGCACCTGACCACCGAAGAGTGGATCGACGAAGTCAAGCGCGTGCTGCGGCCGAACGGGATCTACACGCTGAACCTGATCGACGAAGGGCCAATGGACCTGATCCGGGCCGAGGCGGCGACGCTGCTGGAGAAGTTCAAGTTCATCAGGCTGATCACTTTCTCCGACCGCGCCGACCAACCAGTCGGCGGCAACATCGTCATGGTCGCCTCCGACCGACCCCTGCCGAAGAAATTCGGCCCCGAAGGCAAAGGCGCTTTCAACTATGACCAGTCGTTCGTGGAACAGCTGGCAATCAGCGCCGACCCCCTGCGCGACGACTACGCCCCGGTCGATCAGCTCCGCACCGAAGAATGAGCCCGGGCGGCAGCTGCCGCCCCAGCTTGCGGGACGGCCCGTTGGGGAGCGCGACCCAAGGCGAGCGTTCGCACTTTTGCACCGCCCGCGGCCAAAAACTGCGAACGCTCGCGGCTAGCTCGGCGGCTGGCCCGCGGCGAACAGGCGCCACTCGCCAGGCGCACCCTTCAGCGGCCGCGCGCCGCGGTCGGCGAACTCGAGGCCGGAGCCGACCACCAGCTCCCGCACGGTGCTGGAGACCAGCACCTCCCCGGCCCCCGCCAGCGCCCCGATCCGGGCGCCGATGTTGACCGCGATGCCGCCGACGTCTTGGCCGATCAGCTCGACCTCGCCGGTGTGGATCCCCGCCCGCACCTCGACCCCGATCCCCTCCAGCTCGTCGCGCAGGGCGCAGGCGCACCGGATCGCCCGGGCCGGCCCGTCGAAGGTGGCGAGGAAGCCGTCGCCCATCGTCTTCACCTCGCGTCCCCGGTAGAGGCCGAGCTGGCGCCGGACCAGGGCGTCGTGGCGCTCCAGCAGCTGGCGCCAGCCGCTGTCGCCGAGCCGGGCGGCGATCTCGGTCGAGCCGACGATGTCGGTGAAGAGGACCGTAGCGAGAGCACGTTCGCTCGCAGTCGCAGCGCGGCTGCCGACCAGGAACTCTTCCACCTCGTCGAGCATCTCGTCCTGATCGCCGACCGCCGCCAGGTGGTCCTCGCCGCTCAGCTCGACGTAGCGGGCGCCGGGCACCTGCGCGGCCATGTAACTGCTCTGGCGGGCGGGGATCAGATGGTCGTCGCGGCGGTGCAGGAACAGCGCCGGGACGTCGATCGCCGGCAGGATCGCGCGCACGTCGATCTCGGTGTAGAGGTCCATCAGCGCCATCGCCCCGGCCGGGCTCGTCCCCTGCCGCAGGAAGCGCGCCCACCAGCGTTCGAAGCCGGCGTCGCCGATGGCGCTCGGCGCCCACAGGTCCAGCCCCACCGGGCTGCCCCATTCTTCCCGCACCCGCTGGCGCCAGGCGTTGAATTTCTCCGCTGCCACGCCCTCGGGGAAGTCGGGGGTCTTCAGCATCCGCGCGTAGGTGCCGTAGAGGACGAGTGAGGAGACGTCGCCGGGATAGGTGGCGACGAACAGCAGCGACATCGGGCCGCCCTCGGAGACGCCGAAGATCGCCGGCCGCTCGCAGCCGGCCGCTTCGATCACCGCCCGCAGGTCGTCCATCGACTCCTCCAGCGTCGGCGGCCTCCCGCCCCGGTCGGAGAGGCCCTGGCCGCGCTTGTCGAAGACGACCAGGCGGGCGAAGGAGTTGAGGCGGCGGAAGAAGCGGGCGACCGAGGGCTCCTCCCAGATCAGCTCGACGTGGGAGACGAAGCCGGGCACGAAGACGAGGTCCAGCGGCCCTTCGCCGTGCACCTGGTAGGCGATGCTGACCCCGTTGGAGTCGGCGTAGTGGGTCGGGGCTTCCATCGTCGCGCGGCGCCTCCCGCCGCTCAGCGGCTGACCACGCTTTCCGCCGACTCGGCGATGTGGCGGCGCATCGCCTCCGCCGCCCCCTCCGCGTCGCCGGCCTCGATCGCGGCGAGGATCTCGCCGTGCGCCTGCAGCGAACGCGGCGCCCGGCCGGGCAGGGTTAGGGAGACCTGTGAGGTGCGGTCGACGACCTCGGCCAGCTCGTCGATCAGGTGGGTGAGCAGGTCGTTGTGGGCGGCGATCACGATCGCCCGGTGGAAGAGGCGGTCGCCGTCGACCCCGTCGCCGCCGCCGTCGATCGAGCGCGACATCGCCACCAGGGCGTCCTGCATCGCCTCCAAATCGGCCTCGGTGCGGCGCCCGGCCGCGAGCCGCGCTGCCTGCACCTCGACCCCTTCGCGGACCTCCCAGATCATCGGGTGGTCGACCTCGGCCTTGGCGACCTCGGAGGCGAGCCCGGAGACCAGGTCCGCCGGCGGCCGCAGCAGGTAGGTGCCGGCGCCGGGGCGGACCTCGATCAGCCCCATCACCCGCATCGCGGTCAGGGCCTGGCGGACCGAAGTGCGGCTGACGCCAAGCCGCTCGGCCAGCTCGCGCTCGGGCAGCAGCCGGTCCCCCGGTTCGAGTTCCTCGCCGTCGATGAACTCCTGCAGCCGCGCGGCAACCACCTCGTACAGCGGACTGCGCTCGATGCGCTGGAGTCCAGGTTCGGCCATAGCGGTCACCCCAGTCTAGGCCCGCCTCGCGCACGGCGGGGAGCAATCAGTCGATGGCTTGGCGGATCACCGGTTTGCGCGCGGCCCTCGCCTCGTCGAGGCGGCGCACCGGCGTCGTGTGCGGGGCGGTGCGGGCGATCTCGGGGTCCTCTTTGGCCTCGCGCAGGATCTCGACGATCGTCTCGACGAACTCGTCGAGCGTCTCCTTGGTCTCGGTCTCGGTCGGCTCGACCAGCAGCGCCTCGTCGACCAGCAGCGGGAAGTAGACGGTCGGCGGGTGGACGCCGTGGTCGAGCATCCGCTTCGCCAGGTCGAGGGTCTTGATCCCCAGCTCGCGCTTCATCGGCGCCCCGGAGAGCACGAACTCGTGGCCGCAGAGCTCGCCGAAGGCGAGCGGCAGCAGCTCGTCGACGCCCTCCTGCCGCAGCCGCGCCAGCAGGTAGTTGGCGTTCAGGACCGCGACCTCGGAGGCATCTTTCAGACCCTCGGCGCCGAGCGAGCGGATGTAGGCGTAGGTGCGGACGAAGGTGCCGAAGTTGCCGTGGAAGCCGCGCAGCCGGCCGATCGACTTCGGCTTCTCGAAGTCGAGGGCGAAGGCGCCGTCCTCCCCGCGCCGCACCCGCGGCGTCATCAGGTAGGGCTCGATCCGCTCGGAGACGGCGATCGGGCCGGCCCCGGGGCCGCCGCCGCCGTGCGGCTGGGTGAAGGTCTTGTGCAGGTTGAAGTGGACGATGTCGAAGCCCATGTCGCCGGGCCGGGTCCGCCCCATCACCGCGTTGAGGTTGGCGCCGTCGTAGTAGAGGATCGCGCCGGCGCCGTGGACGATCGCGGCGATCTCCTCGATGTTGCGGTCGAACAGCCCCAGCGTGTTGGGGTTGGTCAGCATCAGGCAGGCGACGTCCTCGTCGGCCTTGGCGCGGAGGTCGTCGAGGTCGATCCCGCCCTCGGGGTCGGTGCCGATCTTCACCACCTCGTAGCCGGCCATCGTCACCGTCGCCGGGTTGGTGCCGTGGGCGGTGTCGGGAGTGAGGACCTTGTGGCGGGTCTCGCCGCGGTCCTCGTGGTAGGCGCGGGTCAGCAGCACCCCCGCCAGCTCGCCGTGGGAGCCGGCGCTGGGCTGCAGGGAGACGTGCGGGAGGCCGGCGATCTCCGCCAGCGCGCCTTCCAGCCGGGACATCAGCTCCAGCGCGCCCTGCGAGCCCGCGGACCGCTGCAGCGGGTGCAGGCGGGCATTGCCGGGCAGCGCCGCGACCCGCTCGTGCAGGCGCGGGTTGTGCTTCATCGTGCAGGAGCCGAGCGGGTAGAAGCCGGAGTCGAGGTCGAAGTTGCGCTTCGAGAGGCGCACGTAGTGGCGCACGATCTCCGGCTCGGAGACCTCCGGCAGGCGCGGCGGCTGCGATCGCTGCAGGTGGGACGGAAGCAGCTCCTCGCGCGGGCGCTCGGGCACGCCGGAGGGCGGGCAGACGAAGGCGCGGCGGCCGGCCCGTCCCTTCTCGAAGATCGTCTCCTGGCTGCTGGTGAGGCTCATGCGAGCGCCCCCGCCGTGTGGCCGTTGGCGCCGCCGGCGCCCGAGCCCGCGGCGGCGATCGCCTCGGCCAGGAGCTCCGCCAGCCGGTCGATCTGCTCGCGCGTGCGCTGCTCGGTGATCGCGACCAGGAGGCCGCCGGGGTGCTCCTCGTAATAGGGGGCGAGCGGCAGCCCCGGGTTGACGCCGCGGGCGGTGCAGTAATCGACCACCGCCTCGACCGGGGCGTCGAGCGTGACCGCGAACTCGCGCACCGCCGGCTGGGCGTGCAGCGGCTCGATCCCCGCCACCGCGGCGAGCCGCTCGCGCGCGTAGGCGGTCCGCTGCAGCAGCAGGTCGGCGAGCTCGACGATCCCCTGGCGGCCGAGCCAGGCGAGGTAGACGACGCCGCCGAGCGCGTTCAAGGCCTGGGAGGTGCAGATGTTCGAGGTCGCGCGCTCGCGGCGGATGTGCTGCTCGCGGGTCTGCAGGGTGAGGACGAAGCCGCGCTTGCCGTCGAGGTCGGTGGTTTCGCCGGCGATCCGTCCCGGCATCTGCCGCAGGTAGGCGTCGGTGGCGGCGAAGAAGCCGAAGGAGGGGCCGCCGAAGTCGAGCCGGTTGCCGAGCTGCTGGCCCTCGCCGACGGCGACGTCGACGCCGCACTCGCCGGGCGCGGCGAGGATGCCCAGGGCGATCGGGTCGTACTGGCCGATCACCACGGCCGGCGAGTCCTTGGCCGCCGCCGAGAGCGCCGCCGCGTCCTCGACCGCGCCGAGGAAGTTCGGGTTCTGGAAGAAGACGGCGGAGGTCTCCTCGTCGATCGCCGCGGCCCAGGCGTCGGGGTCGGTGACGCCGTCGCGCAGCGGCACCTCGACCACCTCGACGCCGTAGCCGCGGGCGACGGTCGCAAGCGTCTCGCGGCTGTGCGGGTGGGCGCCGCGGGAGATCACGAAGCGGCTCTTCTTGTTCGCCAGCTTCGCCAGGTAGCCGGCGGCGGCGAGCGCGCTCGGTCCCTCGTAGACGGAGGCGTTGGAGACCGGCAGCGCGGTCAGCTCGGAGATCGCCGTCTGGTACTCGAACATGATCTGCAGGTTGCCCTGGGAGACCTCCGGCTGGTACGGGGTGTAGGGGGTGAGCAGCTCCGAGCGCGACATCAGCATGTCGATCAGCGCCGGCACGTAGCTGTCGTACATCCCCGCCCCGAGGAAGCTGACCTCGTCCTCGGTGGAGACGTTGGCGGCGGCGAGGTCGCGCAGGTGCGCGTAGACGTCCTGCTCGCCCATCCCCTGCGGCAGCTCGAGGTCGCGGCCAAGCCGGACCGGGGCCGGGATCAGGCGGTCGAAGAGCTCGTCGACCGACTCGACGCCGATCGCCGCCAGCATCTCCTTGCGGTCCTCGGGGGAGACGGCGGTGTAGCGGCTCATGCGTGGCTGCGGCGGAAGGACATTGGTTGGACCACTTTACCAATCGCGATGCGCGGCCAAGACGGCGCGAAAGCCCGCAAAACGGGCGTTTGAGACGCTCAGAGCAGCTGCGCGAGCGCCTCGTCGAAGGCTTCGGTGTGGCGATCGACCTGCTCGGCCGTCGTCGCCGGACACATCAGCGCCATGTTGTGGAAGGGGGTGAGGAGGACGCCGCGGTTGAGCGCGTGCAGGTGCAGGTAGCGCTCCAGCTCGGGGTCGCCGAGTACGGCGGCCGCGGCCCCGTCGCGCGGCGGCTCGGGCGAGAACCGGTACTCGGCGCGACAGCCGAGCTGGACCACGTGCCAGGGGGCTCCGTGGCGCTCGAACGCGGCCTCGACCCCGGCGACGAAGCGGGTGGCGAGCGGCTCGGTCCGCTCCCAGGCGGCGTCGTCGAGAACCGCGGCCAGGGTGGCGCGGGCGGCGGCCAGCGAGAGCGCGTTGCCGGCCAGGGTGCCGCCGACCCCGCCGGTGTCCTCGATGTCGGCGTCGGTGGCGCCGAGCAGGCGCTCGCCGAGGTCGGGGCGGATGCCGAGGGCGCCGGCGGGGACGCCGCCGGCGATCGCCTTGCCGAGCGTGACCAGGTCGGGCCGCAGGCCCCAGCGCCGGGTGCAGCCGCCGGGCCCGGCGCTGAGCGTGTGGGTCTCGTCGACGATCAGCAGCGTCCCGGCCGCCGCGGTCAGCTCGCGCAGCCCCTCGTGGAAGCCCTCGTCCGGGAGGACGATGCCGATGTTGGTCAGCGCCGGCTCGGCGAGGACGCAGGCGACGTCGCCGTGCGCGAGCTCGCGCTCGAGCCCCTCGAGGTCGTTGAACTGGACCACCCGGGTCGTCTCCCCCAGCGGCACCGGCGGGCCGACGTTGCCCTCGCGCGGGGCGACCTCGCCGCCGCGCAGGGTGGCGAAGCTCTCGTCGACGGTGCCGTGGTAGCTGTAGTCGAAGACCAGCACCTTGGGGCGACCGCTGAGGTGGCGGGCGATCCGGATCGCGAAGCGGTTGGCGTCGGTGGCGGTGAGGGTGAACTGCCAGCGCAGATCGCCGAAGCGGCGGCTCAGCTCGGCGGCGACCCAGGCGGCGTCCTCGGTCGGCAGCATCGTCGTCGCGCCGCTGCCGTAGCGTCCGGCGACGGCCTCCAGCACCGGCGCCGGCCCGTGCCCCGCCATCGCCCCGGTGTCGCCGAGGCAGAGATCGGCGTAGGCGTTGCCGTCGACGTCGACCACCTCTGCCCCCTCGGCCCGGTCGAGGTAGACCGGGTGCGGGCCGGCCCAGCGCGACATCCAGCTCATCGGCACCCCGGCGAGGAGCGCCTCCCCCGCCCGCTCGAACAGGCCTCGCGAGCGCGGCGTCCGCGCGGCGAACAACGCCTCCTCGGCGGCGAGCAGCCCGGGGAGCCGGGCACGGGCGGAGTCGGGCAGGTTGGCGGGCACCGCGCCGAGTATCGCTGAGGCCGGTGGCCCGCGCTGGGACCCTCTAGGACAGACGTCTGTAGGTGATGTCGAAGTCGACGATGAACTCGCCGTCCTCGGTTCGCTCCCAGCGTCCGGAGATCGTCTGCCCGTCCTCGCTGAAGCGGCCGTGGAAGCGCTGCGCGAAGGGCTCGCCGCTCCGCCAGAGCCGCCACTCGCCGTCGCCGATGCTCATCTCGTAGACGCGGCAAACCCCGCGGTTGTCGGAGTAGAGCTGGAAGTAGGTGTCGTTGGCGGCGTCGCAGCCGATGATCGCGACCCCGTCTGGGGCCTCGGGCAGGTCGATCCTCCAGCGCTGGACGAGGTGCACGCCGGACTCGTGCCACTCGAAGCTCATCCGGCCCTCGCCCGGCCACGGCTCCCCGCCCGGCGGCCCAGCTTCCAGGCGCCACTCGCCGAGCAGCGGCTCGAGCCTGACCAGGGCCTTCTTCGCATCCGGCTGGTCCATCGTCGGGACCTACCCGGCGCTGCCGTCGCGTATTCCTCACCGCGTGACGGATGCACGCTCCGGTCCCGCGCCGCCACCAATATGGTCCCGCCCGTGACCGAGAAGTCCATGCGCTGGATCGCCCTCGCCGAGGCGACGACCTTCCTCGCCCTCCTGGTCGCGGCCGTGGTCAAACGCACGGCCGACAACGAGATCGGCGTCCAGATCCTCGGCCCGATCCACGGCCTCCTCTTCATCGCCTACGTCGTCAACGTCTTCAGCATCCGCGAGCCGCTCGGGTGGAGCGGCAAGACGACCTTCTGGGTCCTGGTCGGGGCGGTGGTCCCCTTCGGCGGCTACGTCGTCGACTGGTGGATGCTGCGCGAGCAGCGCCGCCCGGCGAGCTGAACTACCGGCGGAGCCGCCCCGGTCACGATTGTTCGGTGGTGCAGAGGCGCACCGGGCCTTCGCCCCGCAGCCACAGGTTCCACGGCCTGCTCGAGTTGTCCAGCGGGATCTCCAGCGAGGTCGAGCCCCCTCCTGGAACCGTGCCGAGGACGACCGACACTTCATCCGCGAACCGGCTCAGCAGAACCTCGGCTTCCGTGCCGCCGCGATTGGTCAGCGTGAAGCCGCCGCGCAGAAGCGTGACGCCGGTGTAGCCAGCCGCGGAGGCTTCGAGGGCTTGGCAGCGCAGGGTCCGGTCCGCCGGCCGCCGCGGGACCAGAGCCAGGCCCTGGGCTTGCGCGATCGTCAGGTCGGCGCTCGCCCTCTCCGTGGCGGGGCGCCCTTCCAGCTCGGCTGCGCTGAACGCGGGCGAGCCGAACTCGCGCGCCGCGGAGAGATACCACCGGGCCGGTGCTTCGATGTCAGGTGGGAAGAAGACGGGGAACTGGGGATTGGCGCTGTCGCCGGCGATCTCGATCGCCGCCAGGGAAGAGTGGAGCGAATCCGCGTAGGGGGCCCAGCGTTCCTCGTGTTCGCGCTGGAGCAGCGAGATGCCGGCGATCGCCGCGACGCCCGTCCCGATCGCCGCCGCGACCACGACGAGCCTCGGGACGCGGATGCCGCGCAGCAGCTCGGCGGCGATCAGGAGGACGAAGATCGCCGACGGGAACTGGAAGCGGCTCGAGGTGGGAAGCCGGCTGACGTCGCGGTTGACCCCGGCCAGGATCCAGAACGCGAAGCTGAGCGCCAGGGCGAGGCCGAGGCCGCGCGAGACCTTGCCGTCCTTGACGATCCGGGCCGCGATCGCGATCAGCCCCCCGACGAGGACGATCTCGCCCCAGATCAGGTGCGGCTGGCTCGGCTCGCTGCCGTCGCCGGTGGCGAGGCCGAACACGGAGACGATGCCGGCGGAGGCCGCCTTGAAGACGAACTCGGGCGTGGTGAGGATGTTGTGCCCGCTGACGTGCTGCCCGGCGACGTGCCCCCAGCCGAGCCACCAGAGGACGTAGAGGCCGATCGGGACCAGGGCGACGTAGCTGCGGCGCGCCCTCGGCCTGCGCCCAAGCGCCAGGTCGGCAACCGCACCGGCGACAACGGCGAGCCCGACGCTGGAGAAGGCGACGGCGACGGCGAGGAGCCCGCAGGCGATGGCGTCACCGCGATCGTCCTCGCGATCGAGGGCGATCAGAGCGCCCAGCCCGGCGACCGCCGCCGCGAAGTAACCGATCTGGAAAGCGAAGAGCAGGTCCTCGAAGGCGGCCCCGAGGAAGAGGATCAGGATCGCGGCGAGCAATGCGAGCCAATCGCCCACCCGCCTCCGCAGGTAGACGAAGAGCAGCACGGCGCTTGCCAGGAAGGCGGCTATGGCGACGCAGTAGTACGGCGTCGCCGAGCCCATCCCGAAGGCCTCCTGCAGAAGCTTGTAGGTGACGGCCGGGCCGGCGACGATGCTGCCGTGGAAGGGGTGGAGGAAGTAGTCCGCGCTCCACCCGTGCCGTTTGACGAGCAGCATCCAGTCATCGGCGATGAAGGTCAGCTGCGAGTCGTAGGAGATCAGGAGGATCCCCGATGCGACGACGGCGATGGCGAGACCGACGATCGGCAGCCGCCGCGGCGTCAAGAGCTCGGCCGACCAGCCCCGGCCGGAGCCGTCATTTCCAGTGCCCTCCGCCTTCACCCGACGGCGATCCTGCCACAAATCCGGCCCTTAGGAGACCCGGGAGTTCCTATAAAGGAAGCCAGGCATGCGCATTTGCCGCAGCCGAGCCCACGGCAGGAGTGGCGAGGGTGGGAATCGAACCCACGACACCACGATTTTCAGTCGTGTGCTCTACCAACTGAGCTACCTCGCCTGGGGCGCTGAGAGCGCGCTGCGGGAAGGCTAGCGGGAGGGGGCGGGGCGGGGCCGACCGCCCCGCCCGCGAGAGGTCAGATGCTGGCCTGGGGTGGGTCGTCGCGGTCCCGGTCCTGCGGCGCAGGCGTCAGGGAGGGGCAGGGACTGGAGCCTTTCGGCAGCACGGACCTGGGCACCGGGTGCACGGGGTGTCCGTTCACGCAGGTGTAGACGTATCTGCTCCCGTCCTGGCCGATCACGACGGTCTTCACCGGGACCGATCCGAGGTCCCGGGCGACGACTTCCAGCCACCTGTCTCGGTCGACCCTCTCGAGGGCCAACAGCCGCCGTTCGAAGGTCGCGATGCCGGGGACGGAGGTCCGGAACTCGAAGGCGTGGCCGCCTTCGTCCCAGAGCGCGACAAGCTCGAAGACGGGCTTGCCGGCGGGCGGGTATTCGTAGATCGTGGCCTCGGTCTCGAGGACCGGTGCCGTACCGACCTCGACCGCGCCGTGCGTGGTGAGCTCCCCCGCCCGCGCCTGCACCGATTTGGAATGCCAGTGGAACTTCGCATTCTTCTCCGGGTCCTGCTGGGGCTGGATCCCGACCTGGAACTCGGTGAAGCCCTCCGCCGCCTGGCGGACTTCGGTGACCGCGACCCGCCAATTTGGGAGGTCGAAGAGGATCGGCGGCGAGATCTTGGCCAGGCGCACCAGCTCAGCCGCGTAGGCCGGCTCGGCGGTACCCGCCGGTCCGTGGCCGCTGCCGGTCAGGCCGAGGAAAGCCGCCGTGGCGATCGCTCCGGCGGTGGCGAGGCCGGCGAACCGGGTCCGCCAGCGCAGGGAGCGCGAGCGGCGTTGAGAGGGGGCGTCTAGCGCCGGGGGCTCCTGCGGCTCGGCGACGATCTGACCGACCAGCTCGTCCTCGGCCGCCTGCAGCGGCAGCCTCGCGACCGCCGCCCGGTCGAGCGGGTAGGCGCCCGCCAGTGCCCTGTCGATCTCTCGCTTCCTCATCGTGCCTCCTCCAGTTCCAGTTCACAAGTGCAGGGGACGACGGCGCCGTCCTCCTTCAAAGCAAGCTTCTTGCGCAGCCGCCGCCGGGCGCGGTGCAGGCGGGTGCGCGCCGCGACCTTCGAAACACCCAGCACAGCGGCGATCTCCGCTGAGCCCAGCCCCTCCCAGCCGGCGAGGAGCAGGATCTCCCTGTCCTCCTCGCCCAGGCGCGCCAGCGCGCCCATCACCGCCGAGCGGTCGCCGTCTGCCTCCGGCTGCGTCGCCACCGCGGCCGGCAGCTCGGTCTGCAGGCGCTCGGCGAGCCGCGTCCGGCGGCCCTCGCCGCGCCGCTGGTTGGCGAGCACCCTGCGGGCGACGCCGAACAGCCAGAGGCGGGCGGTGGTTCCGGATGGCACGTCGGCCGCGCGTCGCCAGGCGACCAGGAAGGTCTCGGCGACGACGTCGGCGGCGTCCTCGGGCCGCTGCGTGCGCGCCAGCGCATAGGCGAGGACGTCGCGTCCGTACTCGCCGTAGAGGCGGGTGAAATGGGCCTCGGCCAGCGCCCGGGCCAACGGCTCTCCTTCGGAGCGCTCCGGGGTTGGCATCGATGTGGGGACTTGGTGCATCACCTTCTGAATGTCCGGCCCTCGCCAGGTGTTACGGACCGGACGTATGTCTGACGGCGCGAGACTGATTCCATTCCGCAATGGGCTGGGCTCGGGCTTTGCTGGCGGTGGCCACCGCGGTAGCGGTGGGACTGGTGCTGGTCTCAGGCGGATCGGAGGTGGACCCGCGGACGCCGCCGGCGCTTCCGGGCCTGCCGCCGCCGTTCCTCGGGACCGCGGTCGTCGGGGGCGGCGGGATGACGGCGGCGATCGACGCCTACGGCGACGTGGTCGACCTGCGGGCGCGGCCGGCGGGACGGGCGCTGATCGACAATCCGGCGGAGCGACAGGCAGCGGGGAGCGTGGATGCGGACACCGGGATCGTGCCGCGGGTGGCCATCGGCGACGGGCCGGCGCTGCCGCTGTGGCGCGCGGACTCGGTCACCCAGGACTACCTGCGCGGGACGAACGTGGTGCGGACGGTGGCGCGGTTCGGGGCTGTTTCGGTGCACTTGACTGACGCTGCGGTGGCCGGGGTGCTAGCGCGAATCGTCAAGACCGAGGGACCGGCGGGGGTGCGCCTGGTGCCATCGGTTGGCGTGAATGTCGAGGCGGATGCGAAGTGCAAGGCGGAACCGCGGCTGGGTAGGGCAGTGCTGCTCTGTCGCGCTCCGGGGGGCGACGATCTGTCGACGATCCGGGAGCGGATCGACTCGCTGGGGGGTCCCTACGATCCGATGAACGTTGCGGAACAGGCGGACTTCGCGATCCGGCTTGCCACCTTCGGCGATCGGAGCTGGCTGCGCCGCGCCCGGCCGCTCGGGGCCGGCGCGCCGGGCTGGGCGGATGCGATGTACGGGCGGTCGCTGCTGACCCTTCGCGCCCTGACCGACCGGCGAACCGGAGCGGTTGCCGCCGGCGCCCGCGACGGCTGGGCCTACGTCTGGCCGCGCGACGCCGGCGCGGCGGCGCTGGCCTTCGCCGCGGCCGGCTACTCGGCGGAGGCGCGGCAGGTCGCCCGCTTCCTGAGCAGCCTGGACCTCAGCGCGGCCGCCCGCTTCCACGGTGACGGCACCCCCGTCGAGGGGCGGGCCGCCCAGGGCGACGCCGCCGGCTGGGTCGCCGTCGCCGCCCACGCGGCAAGTCGTGGTTCCGTTTGGTCGCAGGACGTCCAAAAGGAACCGCGCGAGTGGCGCGGCCGCGCCGACTACCGCGAGGGCGAGCCGGGCGACTTCCTCGCCAACGCGGTCGCCTCGGGCCTGTCAGCCGCCGAGATCGCCGGCCGGTTCGGGTCCACCCGAGGGCTGAGCCGGGCCGAGGGGGCCGAAGCCCGCCTCGACTCGGCCGCCGCCTGGGCGGTGCGGCCGTTCGCGCAGCCGGCGCTCTTTCCGGCCGCGCGCCGCACGCTGCTCCGCCTCGCGGCCACCGGCACCCGCTTCGGGATCACCCCCGGCGAGGGCTGGGACGGCGGTCCCGACCCCTGGTCCGCCCCCACTGCGTGGTCCGCCTGGAGCCTCGCGGCACTCGGCGAGCGCCCCGCGGCACTGGGCCTGCTCACCGACCTGCGCCGCGCCGCCACCCCGGCCGGGGCCCTGCCGGAGCGCGTCGGCGCCCACACCGGCATCCCCAGCTCGACCACCCCGCTCGCCTGGTCCCACGCCTTCGCGATCCTCGCCCTGCGCGAGCTCTGGCCGACGCCCCCATAAAAGTGCGGCAGAGCTTTCATCCGAGGGGTGGGAGAAAAGACTGCCGCAGCCAACTGAGATCCGGCAGAGTTTTGGGGCACATACCGTCCCAAAGGACTGCCGGAGCTGCTCAGAGCGCTTCGAGCGCCAGCGCGACTGCCTCGGCGGGCGTCTCGGCCTCGACGATGCCCGGCGCGCCCGCCATCCCGTCGCGGCCGTCGAGGCTCCAGCTGCGCAGGGCGACGACCGTCCGCCCCAGCGCTCTGGCGAAGCCGATCTCCGAGAGCGTCCCCCACTCGCCGCCGATCGCGATCACCGCCTCGCCGGAGGAGACGACAGCCAGGTTCCTGGCGTGGCCGATGTCGGTGGCGACGACGTGGGTGCAGTGCGGGTTCGCTTCGCCGATCTCCGACCCGGGAACGATCCCGATCGCCGTCCCGCCCGCCTCGGCGGCCCCCTTGCAGACCGCCGCCATCACCCCGCCGAGCGCACCGCAGACGACCGCAACCCCGGCCTCGGCCAGCCGCCGTCCCACCTCCTCCGCCAGCACCCACGACTCCGACCCCTGCTCCGCGCCACCGGCGCCGATGACGGCCACCTGCCGCTGGCGCTCGGAAGGGTCCGGGTGGACCTCGCCGGAACCTCCCCGCTGTTCGTGACGGCGAGGCCCACCCGGACCCTTCACGCCGCCCCCTGCATCGTCCGCATCAGCTCCAGGGCACCGGCCTTGTGCAGGGGTTCGTTGAGGTTGCCGCACTTCGGGCTCTGCACGCAGGAGGGGCAGCCGGACTCACACGGGCACTCGGCGATCAGCCGCTCGGCGTCGCCGAGCAGGCGCTCGAACTGCTCGTAGCCGCGCTGGGTGATCCCGACCCCGCCCGGGTGGCCGTCGTAGATGAAGATCGTCGCCCGGCCGGTCTGGAAATGGACGTTGGTGGAGAGGCCGCCGATGTCCCAGCGGTCGCACATCGCGATCAGCGGCAGCACCGCGATCTGGCCGTGCTCGGTCGCGTGCAGGGAGCCGAGCAGGACGTCGGAGGGCAGCGAGGCACTGAGCCGGTCCGGCAGCACGTACCAGAGCGCCTGAGTGACGAAGCTCTGCTCCGGCAGCTCCAGGGCGACGATGTCGATCGGTTCCTGGTCGGAGATCGAGACCCGCTGGAAGGCGATCACCTGCTCGCTGACCGAGACCTCGCCGAAGTTGAGCTGGACCCCCGCCACCTGGCGCTGCTCGTGCGTGCGCTCTATGTATATGTCGGTCTCCTTCTTCGGCCGCGTGTACCAGTCGCCGTCGAAGCTGGAGACGACCGCCCGCCGCTCGGAGACGTCGAGCCGCTCGACCTCATACGAGCGCCCGAGGTGCAGGTAGACGGCGCCGGGGTGGATCGTCGTGAAGGCCCGCTCGGCCTCGACCAGGCCGAGCATCTCGCCGGAATCGCGCTCGATCACCGCCACCGAATCGGCCGAGGCCGAGCGCAGCGGGATCCGCGAGGCGACGAACTCGCTGCGTTTCGGCAGCAGCTTGCCGCCGGCGCTGCGCAGCTCCCCCGCCGCCTGCAGCCGCTCGGCCCGCTGGCGCCACTCCGGCCCGAAGACGTCGGCGTCCTCGTCGCTCAGCGGCAGCTCGTAGGCGGCGGCGATCAGGTGGCGGGAGGCGATCTGGTCGTTGCCGTGGTCGAGGATCGCCGCCTCGACCGGCCGCTCGAGGAACTCCTCCGGGTGGCGGCAGAAGAACTGGTCGAGCGCGTCCTGGCCGGCGACGTAGACGGCCAGCCCGCGCCGCCGCCGCCCCGCCCGTCCCCACATCTGCCGCAGGCTGGCGACGGTGCCGGGAAAGGTGACGCAGATCGCCGCGTCGAGCTCGCCGACGTCGATCCCCAGCTCCAGCGCGTCGGTCGCCACCACCGCCAGCAGCTCGCCGCTGCCGAGCCGGGCCTCGATCTCCCGCCGCTGCTGCGGCGTGTAGCCGCCGCGGTAGGGGGCGATCCGCCGCGCCAGCTCCGGCTTGCCGCGCCGCTCCAGGTTCTCGCGGGCGAAGCGCTGGATCAGCTCGATCCCGCGCCGGCTTTTGAGGAAGCAGATCGTCCGCACCCCCTGGCTGACCAGCTCCGCCAGCAGGTCCGCCGCCTCCGAGAGGGCGGAGCGGCGCGCCCCGGTCGCCTTGTCGAGCAGCGGCGGGTTCCACATCGCGATCTCGCGCCCGGCCCGCGGCGCGCCGTCGTCGTCGATCAGCTCGAACGGCGTCCCGACCAGCCGCTCGGCCAGCTCGACCGGGTTGGCGATCGTCGCCGAGGCGAGCAGGAAGCGCGGCTCGGAGCCGTAGGCCCGCGCGACCCGCCGCAGCCGCCGCAGCACGTTGGCGACGTGGGAGCCGAAGACGCCGCGGTAGGTGTGGGCCTCGTCGACCACCACCCAGCCGAGGTTGGCGAGGAAGTCGCCCCAGACCTTGTGGTGGGGGAGCAGGCCGACGTGGAGCATGTCGGGGTTGGTGAGGACGAGGTTGTTGCGGCGCCGGATCGCCGGGCGCTCCTCCTTCGGCGTGTCGCCGTCGTAGATCGCCTCGCGCAGGTGCGGCGGGCGCAGCTCGGCCAGCTTGCGCGCCTGGTCCTGGGCCAGCGCCTTGGTCGGGTAGAGGTAGAGGGCGCGCCGCTTCGGCTCACGGGCGATGCCGTCGAGGACCGGCAGGTTGAAGGCGAGGCTCTTGCCCGAGGCGGTGCCGCTGGTGATCACCAGGTTCGAGCGCTCCGCCGCCTCGAAGGCGGCGAGCTGGTGGGTGTAGAGGGACTCGACACCAGCCCGGCCGAGGGCCTCGGCGAAGCCTGGGTCAAGCGAGCTGGGGAGGGACACCGGCTTCGCCCGTCGCTCGGCCTCGGAGCTCTCGGCGACGATCCGCCCGTCGCGGCGGGCTGGGTCGATCGCAATCGACCAAGGGTTCTCGAGCAGGCTCCCGCCGCGCGCCACTAGGCGGCGCTCCGCGCCGGCCGCGCGATCTGCCCGGCAACACGCATCGCCTGCAGTGACGAGCGGTCGTGGATGCGGAGGACGTCGGCGCCCTCGCGGACCGCCAGCGCCACCGCCGCCACCGTCCCCCACTCGCGCTCGCCCGGCGGCAGGCGCCCCTCCCACGACCCCGCCAGCACCGCGCCGATGAAGTCCTTGCGCGAGAGCGAGACGTAGAGCGGCAGCCCCAGCGAGCGCAGCTCGCCGAGCCGCCGCAGGATCTCCAGGTCCTGGGCGGGGCTGAGGTCGAAGTCAAGTCCGGGGTCGATCGCGATCTGCTCCTCAGCCACCCCAAGCTCCCGGGCCAGCTCGACTCTCCCCTCGAACCAGGACTTGAGGTGGTCGACGACGTCGCCGTACTCGCGCCAGGGCCGGTCGACCCGCGGCGGCCCCTCGATGTGCATCAGCACGTAGCCGCAGCCGCTCTCGGCGACCAGCCCGAACATCTCCTCGTTGCCGCCGGAGATGTCGTTGACGGTGCCCGCCCCCGCCGCCAGCGCCCGCCGCGCCACCTCGACCGAGAAGGTATCGGCGGCGACCGGAACGCCGGCCGCGCGCCCGCCCGGCGCCGCCCCCGGACCGCCTCCCCGGGCCAGCCCCTCGATCGCCGGGACCAGCGCCGCCGCCTCGTCCTCAGCCGGGACCGGAGGCCCCGACCGCGCCGCGACGGCGCCGACGTCGATCATCTCGAAGCCCGCCTCGACCAGCGCCAGCCCGTCCCGCACCGCCTGCTCCGGGGTGCCGCTGCGCGCCCCCTCGAACATCGAGTCGACGGTGACGTTGACGATCCCGGCGCCGATCGGCTGGGAGAGGTCCAGGGTCCTGTCGGCCAACCGCCATCTCATCGCTCGCTACGGTAGCGACCGGCCCGTGGCACTGAGATGCGTCTACACCGACCTCGACGGAACCCTGCTCGGCCAGGGAGCCTCGCTCTTCCGCGACGCCGAGGGCGGCTTCTCGCTGGCGCAGGCGCGGGCGCTGGAGGCATGCCAGCGGGTGGGAGCCGAGGTCGTGATCATGTCCGGCCGGCGCGAGCCGCAGGTGCACGAGGCGGCGCGGCTGATGGGGCAGGCCTCCTACATATACGAGGCCGGCTGCGCCTTCGCGATCGAAGGCGAGACGACGCTCCTGACCGGCGAGATGGCGCCGAACGAGGACGGCACGATCTACGAGCAGATCGAGCAGCGGGGGATCCCGAGGGCGCTGTTCGAGCACTTCGAAGGGCGGCTGGAGTACCACGCGCCCTGGCACCACGGCCGCGTCCTCTCCCACCTCTTCCGCGGCAAGGTCGACGTCGACGAGGCCAACGCGCTGCTCGGCGAGCGCGGCGACGACGACCTGCGCCTGCTCGACAACGGCGCCATCGGCCGCCCGATGGCGACCGTCGAGGGCCGCACCCACGCCTACCATCTGGTTCCGCGCCTGGTCAGCAAGGCGGGCGCCGTCGCCGCCCACGCCCGCGCCCGCGGCTACGACCCCGCCGAGTGCATCGGGGTCGGCGATTCGGTCGAGGATCTCGAGGTCGCCGCCGCGGTCGGCCGCTTCTTCGTCGTCGCCAACGGGCCCGAGCGCGACGCCGGCTTGCGTGCCGCTCTGAGCAACTGGGACAACGTCACCGTCACCGAAGGCGCGATGGGCGACGGGGTCTACGAGGCGGTCGTTTCGACGCTTGTGGAGCGTCGCTAGTATCGGCTCCGATGGCTGACGCGACCGTCGCAGAGCAGGAGTACCTGGAGATCATGTTCTGGCTGGAGGAGGCCGGACTGCAGATGACCGGGGCCAACATCGCCCGCGCGATGCAGCTCTCGCCGCCGACCGTGCACGAGATGGTCGGCCGCCTGATCAACGACGGCTACGTCGAACGCAACCCGAACAAATCGCTCGCCTTCACCGAGTCCGGCCGCGAGCACGCCAGCTACATCGTCCGCCGCCACCGGATGATCGAGCGCTTCCTCACCGACGTGCTCGGGATCCCCTGGGACGAGGTGCACGAGGAGGCGGAGCGGATCGAGCACGCGATGTCGCCGGTGCTGGAGGAGCGGATGCGGGCGGCGATCGGCGACGCGACCACCTGTCCCCACGGCCACCCGATCGTCGAGGGCATCCGCGAGCCCGGCTCGCTGCTGGCCGACGTCGAGATCGGCGCCGCGGTCGTGGTCCTGCGCTTCGAGAACGAGGCCGAGGAGCTGCTGCACTACCTGAAGGCGGCCGGCCTGGAGCCGGGCCTGGAGGGCAAGCTGGACAGCTCCGACGCCGACAAAGTCATCATCGCCTCAGCCGACGGCACCCACGAGGTCAGCCGCAGCGTCGCCGAGACCGTCTCGGTCCGCGCCGACCCCGCACCGCCGCCCCGCGCCGCGATCCCCGAGCAGCTGGTGCTGTCCTCGGACCGCTACGGCCGCTGATCGCTACTGGATCGGCATCGTCACGATCGGCTTCGAGGTCGGCTGTTCGCTGCCGCCCTTGGGCTCGAACGTGACCATCACGACTTCGACGCCATCCATGTTGTCGATCGTCGTCGAGGCGTTGCCCTCGCGGTCGGGGACGAACAGCGCCGGCACCGCTTCGACCTCGCCGTCGCGCCGGACCCAGGCCTCGAGCACCTTTTCCTCGGGCAGTTCGTGGACGTTGGCGAGCCGCAGCGTGCCGCCTTCGCCCTCGGGGACCATCTCCGCGGTGACGCCCGGCGCCTCGCCGCTGGTGATCGCCTGCCCACCGCCGCCCTCGCCCGAGCCGCCGCTGCCGATCTCATAGCCCGCGAAGGCGACGAGCACCAGCGCCACCGCGGCCAGCCCGGCCAGCGGACGCCAGCCGTAGGCGCCGCCCCCGAGCCGGCGCAGCCAGCCGGCGCGCTTGCGCCCGGTCCGCGTCTCCGGCTCGGCCGCGCCCGCCGCGGCGGCGTCGGCACGGACCTCGGCCATCACCCGCTCGCGCAGCGGTGCCGGCGGCTCCACCCGCTCGACCTCCTCGGGCAGCATCCGTACCGCCGGCGCCAGCCAGCGCACCCGCTCGCGGCAGCGCTCGCAGCCCTCCAGGTGGCGCTCCAGCTCCGCCGCCTCGGCAGGGTCGAGCGCGCCCAGCACGTAGGCGGCGACGTCGTCGTTCCAGCGCTCGTGGCTCTCGTTCATGCCAGTCCCTCCGCGAGCTCGCCGCGGATCTTCTCCAGTCCAAGACGCATCCGGCCCTTAACCGTTCCCAGCGGGATGCCCAGCATCCGCGCGATCTCCGATTGGCTGAAACCGCCGAAGTAGGCCAGCTGGATCACCTTCGACTGCTCCCCGGGCAACTGCCCGAGAACGCCGCGGACCTCGCTCGCCGTCTCCCGCCGCATCGCCACGTCCTCGGTCAGCTCCTCGGCGGCACGCTGCTCGAGGATCGCGTCGTCGTCGAAGGCGAGTTTCGGCGCCTTGCCGGCCTTGCTGCGGAGGAAGTCGATCGCCCGGTTGCGGACGACGCTGAGCAGCCAGGAGCGGACGCTGCCGCGGGTCGCGTCGAAGCGGGCGCCGCTGCGCCAGATCGAGATGAACGCCTCCTGCGTCACGTCCTCGGCCGCGCCGCGCTCGCCGACGATCCTGTACGCCAGCGAGTAGGCGACGCCGCCATGGCGGTCGTAGAGGACCTCGAATGCCGCGGGGTCCTTTGCCCCGACCAGCGGCATCAGCTCCTCGTCTGCCAGCCGCTCGGCCCTGTCGCGTTTGACGTTCATTCAGTCCCTGGTTGCTTTCCGGTATCCGCAGTTCTACGCGATGAACGGTTCCACCGCCTTCAGGACCTGCGCTTCGTCGAGCGAGGGGTCGAAGGCATTCGGGGACGGTTCTTCCCCAGCCTCCAGCCGGATCGCCGCCGCGTGACGGGCCTCGACCTGGACGATCGAGCTGGCGGCGCCGAGCACTTCCTTCGACTTGATCGCCGGCCCGGCGCCGTTGTAGGCGCTGACGCCGGTGTCCTCGAAGACCTGCGCCAGCCCCAGGAAGCCGGCGGTGCCGGAGTAGGGGAAGTCGAACTTCGGTTCCGCCGCCGGCTTGCCGCCGAGCTGCTTCACCGTCGCCGTCAGCGCTTCCACGTGTTCGGCCTCCTCGGCGCCGAATTTGCGGATCGTCGCCAGGTCGGAGCCCTTGAAGAGGCCGCTCTCGACGACGTCGGCGTAGAAGGCGGCCTCCAGGTACTCCAGGGTGAGCGCGTAATTGAGGATGCCGACGTCGCCCTTGCCGAACTGGGCGGTTTCGCTGGCGCCCTTGCTCGTGTTGCTGGCGGTGCTGGCGGTCGTGTCGTCGTCGGAGCCGCAGGCGGCGAGGACCGCTGCCGCTGCCGCCGAGCCCCCGGTCAGCGCCATGAACTTGCGGCGTGAGACTTGCTTTGCCTCAGACATTCCTGGTCTCCTCGAAGTCGTTTGCGCTTCTGCCGGTCCCCTACGCGAGCCGGGCGGCGGCTGGATCAATGCCGGCGACAAATTCGTCGAACGCGAGGGAACTGATCCGAACACGAGGAGGCGGCGTCGACGTGGGCATGAGAAAGACCACCGGCATCGCCTCCGGCGCGGGGGCCGAAGCAGTCGAGATCGTCGACTACGAATACATGCCGGCCGACCTCACCGTGCCCGTCGGGACCACCGTCGTCGAGTAAGAGCTTGGCGACTTTCACCCCCTATAGGGGGGTCAACTCGCTCACCTTCGGGGTGCGTCAGGCCGGCGCGCCGGCGCGCAGCCGCTCCAGCGCGGCTGCGATGCGGGATACGCCCTCGGCTGCGCGGTCGGCCGGGACCGGGGCGAAGGAGAGGCGGAGGCTGTTCTCCCCGCCATCGATCATGAAGTCGGGGCCGGCGACGAAGGAGACGCCGTCGGCCTTCGCCTCGGCCAGCAGCGCCACGGTGTCGGTCCCCTCGGCGAGGTCCAGCCAGAGGAAGTAGCCGCCGTCGGGGACTACGAACTCGGCCTCGGGCAGCTTCTCGCCCAGCGCCGCGACCAGCGCGTCGCAGCGGGCCTTCAGCTCACCCTTGACGAAGGCGATGTTGCGGTCCAGTTCTCCCGAGCGGCAGAGCTCGAGCACGATCGACTCGGCCAGCATGTTGGGCGAGATGTAGGTCTCGTTGGCCCGTTTGGCGAGCTTGCCGATCTCCGCCGCGGGGCCGGCCAGGTAGCCGACGCGGACGCCGGGGCTGACCGTCTTCGAGAAGGACGAGGCGTGGACGACCCGGTCGGCGCGGTCGAGCGCCAGCATCGTCTCCAGCGGCTCGCCCTCGAAGGGCAGCTCGCGGTAGGGGTCGTCCTCGAAGATCCAGAAGCCGTGCTCGGCGGCCAGCTCGACCAGCCGCGCCCGCTTCGCGGCCGAGAGCGTGCAGCCGGCGGGGTTGTGGGCGTTGGGGATGACGTGGGCGAGCCTGATCGGGCCCTCGGCCAGCGCCGCTTCAAGCGCCGCCACGTCGAGGCCGTCGGCCTCCAGGGGCACCGGCACCAGCTCGACGCCGAGGCGCTGGAGGAGCAGCAGCGTGCGGTCGTAGGTCGGCTGCTCGACGACGACCCGGTCGCCGGGGCTGAGCAGGTGCTCGAACAGAATCGCCCCCGCCTCCAGCGACCCGTTGCTGACCATCACCTGCGACACGTCGAGGCCACCGTGGCGCTCGGCGATCCACTGGCAGAGGCCGGGATGCCCGATCCCGGTCCCGTAGGAGAGCGCCTTTTCCCAGTCCTCGGCCAGCGCCCGCGCCGCCGCGTCCCGTACCGCCTCGTGGGGCAGGATGTCGGCGCTCGGGGCGCCGCGAGCAAACGAGATCGTGTCGCCAGCCATGGCACCCGACCCTAGCAACGCTCGGATGCCATCGAGTCCCAGGCTGAGCCCCTTCCTGACCTTCCCCTTCGCTGCCTTCAACCACAACCAGGCCTGGCTGAGGAGCGCCCTAAAGCTGCCCGATCACACCCTCCGGTGTGAAAAGAGGCTAGGGCAGGGCCTGAGCTACGAACTGGGCTTTAGCGCTTCGGGCGCTGATTCACCGGCCCGACGGTCCATTTGTAGACCACCGGGGTGGGATCGGCGACGCCCTGGGCGTTGACGGCTTTGACCCTGAAGGTGTGCGCCCCGTTCTTCACTTTGACTTTGAACGGCGACTTACAGGCTTTGAAGGCCTTCCTGTCGACCTTGCACTGGAAGGTCGCGCCGGCCTGGTCGGAGCTGAATTTGAACGTGGCCAGCTTTGCCGCCGTGCGTTTGCCCGGTTTTTTGCCGAGCGTGGTGTTGGGCGCCGCCGGCGGTGCGGGCGGGGCGGGCGGCATGGGCGGCGTCGGCGGTGCGGGCGGTGCGGGCGGTGCGGGCGGCGCCGGCGGTGCGGGCGGCGCGGGCGGTGCCGGCGGTGCGGGCGGCGCCGGCGGCGCGGGCGGCGCCTCGTCGACGTCCGCCTCAAGCGTTCCGGCGGAGGCCGCGTGGTTGCCGCCGTCACCGGAGTAGCTGGCGCTCAGGAGATGGTCGCCCACCACGGTCGGTTTGAAGTCGACTTCCAACTGGCAGGTCCCCCGGGCGCCTTTTGGCACCACGGTGCAGGTGGCGGCGGGCGCAAAGGCGCCGTCCTGGGCCTCGTCATCGAAGGTGACCGTTCCGCCCTCAAACGGGGACGCCAAGCCGTTGTTGCCGAGGTCGGTGAGCGTGACGGTGCATTTGGTCGATGCGCCGGTGATCAGCGTCGTCGCTTTGCAGCTCAGTTCGGTTTCGGTGTCGTTGGGCGGCGTGATCTCGTCCGCACCGATGTCCGGCGCGGCGCCCTGATTCCGCGCTTCCCCGTCGACATCGATCGAGCCGCTGAAGACGTCGACAACGCCTTTGTCGATGGTCGGCGAGCTGAAGGTCTGGTGGATGTTGTCTGCGGCAAGCTGCGGCAGAGCGGTGATGTTGGCGTGGCCGACGTCGCCGGGAGGGGTGACGCTGATGGTCGCGGAGGGATCTCTAGGTTCGATCGACGCGTAGTTGGAGTGATCGAGCGTCACGCGCAGCTGGCCCTTAGCGAGGGCGCCGGCGTCGGGTAGGGCTTGGACGTCGATTGCCCTGCCCTTGGCGATGACCGATCCCAGATCGGCATTGAGTTGGCCGGGCGCCCCCCCGAAGTTAACGAGCTGAAAGCGCATGCCGACCGATCCGGCGCCGGTCGACACCGCCGTGACGTTGCGCATCCTCACGGTGTGAATTCGGCCGTTTTCGGTGAAGGTGTCGACGCCGGCCGCAGCGGCACCGTCGCCGCTGCTGATGCAGGCGCTGTCGCGAAAGATGCCGCCGCCGGCGAAAATGCTGCACGCCGTGGCGTTTGCCGCGCTTGACCGTACGACGACCTCGTCGACGACCGAGTTCCCGGTGCTGAGAGCGACGGAGCCGACTCTGCTTTCGATTTCGACGTGGCTGATTTCCGCGTCGGTGGCGCCCACCCCACCTTCGAGCGAGATCAGGGGCCGGGGAGCGCCGGCTTCACCCCGGAAGGTGATGCCATTTTCGAGGGACAGTGACGCCCGGTTGTCGAGATCGGCTCTGCCGTAGGTGCCTGGGGCGAGCACGACCTCGGCCCCCGGCACGATGCTGGTACCGGGCGCGTTGGTGCTGGCCGCGGTGAAGAGCGAGCAGGGGGTGGCTCTGTTGGTGCATGGTTCGGCGCCGGTGCCCCCGGGAGCCGCGAACCGGGGGGAGTTGGGCACGAAGACCTTTACGATCTCAAAGTCTTCGTTTTGGGCGTTTATGGCATCGCCGACGTATTTCGCGGTGATCGTTCGGCCGCCCGCGGTTGCCGAGCGGAATCCCTTCGTGCAGCTGCTTATGAACTGGTTGGGAGTCGGCTGGAGCGTGCAGCCGTCCCCGCCGATGAATTCGCCGGTTCCCCTGCTGTCGGTGAAATTGACGGCGCCGGTCGGCGACGGAGGGGTTTCGTTCGACACGAAGGCCGTGCAGATGGCGGTTTGGCCGACCGGAACCGTGGTCGTACTGGTTTGAGCAGATTCGTCACACTCGAGGCGCATGAAGGTTTGACCGGCCGCCGGCGCCGCGAACACGCTGGTCGCAGCCAGGGTTGCGACGATCGCCGCCAACCCCATCAGGGTCAGCCGGGAAAGAATCGAGTTACTCGTCTCTGCAAACCGGGAAAGCACGGGCGCCATCTCCTAACGTCGTGAGGATCGGCCGCCCCACAGCGGAACGGCAGCAAAATGCGGCACAGCGAGCCGGCCTACCGACATAGGCCGTCTTCGGTTCAGCGCTGGACGGACATCCGGTCCGCCTCAGACAGATGGCCGCGAGAACTGGGGGTGGCGGAAGCAGAAAACTACCTAGCGCGCTCATCCCGACGCGAGTATCTGGCCCATCAGCCCCAGCGCCCCGGCCTTGTGCAGCGGGGTTCGTTCAGGTTGCCGCACTTGGGGCTCCGCACGCAGGATGGGCAGCCGGACTCGCACGGGCACTCCGCGATCAGGCGCTCGGCGTCGCCGGCCGCTGGATCAGGCTGAAGACGGCGACGCAGATAAGGAAGGTCGTCCAGCCGCGGACACGCTCGGGACCGGCCCGGCCGTCGCCTCGCCCAGCACCCGGTCGAGCTGGCGCATGTGGCCGAAGGTGAAGGCGCGCAGGAAGGCACCGAGGATGGAGGGCGCCATTGCCTTGTGGCCGAGCAGGGCTTCTGTCCCCCCCCCGCTGTGCACCACGTCCGTGTCGTCGATCGAGTCAGCGCCCGCCGCGATCGCATGGATCAGTGTCAGCACCTTGCGCCCGGGGCAAGCGGCCGACCTCAAGAGGAGCGCCCTAAAGCTGCCCGATCACACCCTCCGGGGTGAAAACGGTGGATCGAGGCTAGGCCGAGGCGCTACTTCCGACCTTCCACTCGAACACCGCCGGGGTCGGGTCGACGAGGCCCTGCGGGTTGACCGCCCGGACCCGGAGCACGTGGCGGCCCCGCTTCAGCTTCCTCAGCTTGAAGGGCGAGTGGCAGAGCTTGAAGCGATTCTCGTCGAGCTTGCACTCAAAGCGCGAGCCTGCTTGGTTAGAGACGAAGGTAAACGTGGCTTCGCGGGCCGCGGTACGCATCTTGGGCTTCGTCTTCAGAGTCGTACGTGGGGGGGTGGGCGCCGGCGGTTTGGGTGGTTCGGGACCCGTGACGGTCAACTCCAATGCGCCGGTCCCCATCTCGTCCGCGCCGATGTCGGCGGCCGGTCCGTTGGTTCGCCGCTCACCATCGATGTCGAGTGCTCCGCTCTGCTCATCGATTGCGCCGGCGTCGATGGTCGGCGAGACCGAAAGCTGGTGGACGCCATCGGCCGCCAGGAGCGGCCGCGCGACGATGTTGGTGCCGGACCCAGGCTCGGTTACGGTGGCGGGGCTTCCGCCCTCGCCGACCGGAGCGGGAGTCTGTTTGGTCGTCGCGTAGGCGGAGTGGTCGAGAGTGACGTCCACCGTCGCGCCGGCAGTCACGCTTTCCGCGCTGACGTCGGCCGCAGCTCCGCGAGCGAGAACCGCGACCGCGTCGACCTCCAGGGTCGGGGGAACCACCAATCCAGCCGCCGTGAAGTCCAACCCGAGCGAGTTTTCGCCGGTAGCGATCGCGGTCACGTTTCGGAGCCGCAAGCTGTCCGTCCCATCTATCAACCCTCCAGCCGCGAGCGCGGAGGCGCCTCCGCCGCTCGCCAGGCAAGCGCTGTCTCGGATCAGCCCCCCCAGCAACAGCACGCATGGGACACCCACTCCGGTGGACCGGGAAATCACGTCTTCAATCAGGGTGTGATGCCCGCGAAAGTTGGCCATGGCCAGGTTGCTGACGATTTCGAGATGGGCCAGCGTGCCGCCTCTGAACTCGAGACCGGCGGTCCCCCGGTCCAGCTTGACAATGGGCCGGGGCTGGCCAAACTGGCCGTGGACGCGGATATCGCTCAAAGCGAGAAAGCTGCCGGAAGGGCCCAGATCGCCCGCTGAACCCTTGTATTCGCCAGGGGCAAGGATCACCTCGACACCAGGCTCGAGGGTTGTGCCCGGCGCATTGGTGGCTGCGGCGACAAAGAACGAGCAGGGATCCGCGGGGTCGGCGCAGGGATCCGCGCCGGTCCCGCCCGGAGCTGCGAACCGAGTCGGTCGAGCGACGGTGATCGTGCGGTCGATCCTGCCGGCCTCGTGGCGATCGTCACCGCCGTAGGAAGCGACGATTTCGTGACTGCCCGAGCGGAACGCGACCGGGGTGTATTGGATCTGACACCTGGCTCGGTCGGCGCCCACGGTCGTCAGAGTGCAGACGCCGTCGTTGCTGAAGAAACCGGCGCCGCTGCTGGTGAATTGGACCTGGCCGCTCGGAGTCGTCGGGTTGGCGGAGCTGTCGACGACGGTCATGGTGCAGGCGACACTTTGGAAGACCACAATGGTGTCTCCGTCGCAAAGTAGAACAGCGTCGGTGTTGACCGCGAACTCGTCTGCGCCGATGTCTGGGGCCCCACCGAGGGTCCGCAGGTTGCCATCGAAGTCGCGGGCGCCGCTGAATTGGTCGACGGTGCCGGCGTTAACGGTGGGAGAGTCGGACAGCTGGTGGAATCCGTCCGCCGCGAATCTCGGGGCCGCCAGGATGTTGCCATTGGTTCCAGGAGCCGTCACTTCCGCGAGCGTTTCCGCGACCACGGGATCGTCGGAAATCTCCGATTTCGAATCGAAGCTGGAGTTCGAGAGCGCGATTCGAACATGGGTGCCGCTCTGGATGCGAGTGCCAAAGGCGAAGGCCTCTACATCAGGCTGCCCGGTCCCCTGGGCGATGACTGAGCGCGCATCGACGGTATAGGTGTGGAGAAGGTTTTGGACATCCCCGCCGTAGATGTAGCGGAGGCCGAAGCCGTTGGTCCCCCTCGCAGTCACGTTGCGAAGCCTGGCGGTGATATTGACCGGCGATTGGCTCTGCTCGAGACGGTTCACCCCAACCCCGGCCCCACGAAAGCCTCTGCCCACGCAAACGCTGTTACGCAGGGTGCCGCCGCCACTCTGGCTGCAGGCGATCGTTTCTGCCTTAAATGTCTCGACCAGAACGCGTTCGACGATCCCGCCCTGCATATCGATGCCCGGGCCACCCAGAGAAATGACGTGGATCTGAGTAACGAGGTCGCCCGCTCGAACCTGGATCGCGGGCGCGGTCAGTGCAGAGAATTCCTGGTCGATGACCGCCCGTTCCCCGGCAGGACTGATCAGGCCGCGCAGCGTTATGCCGGGAGGGAGGACGAGCCGCCCTTGCGGTCCAAGGTCGTTGGCGGTGAGGTTGGAGTATTCGCCTGGGCTGAGCACCACTTCGTCGCCGGCTCTGATCGTGGTCCCTTCCGCTTTTTCGTCTGCCGCGGTGTGGAGCGAGCATGGTTCGGCGGGGTTGGCGCAGGGATCGGCGCCTTTGCCGCCCGGGGCGGCGAAGCGGGTGGCGGCAGTTGCGCTGGCGGCCGCAAAGAGCAGCAGGAGACAGCCCAGGACGAGGGCGGTGCTGAAGAGATTGCGGGATCGAGACTTCATCGTCGGAGGCTCCTTTGGAGAGGAAGGAAGAAGGGGTAAGGGATCCCTACCTCCTCGCCTTCCCGACCTTCCACTTGTGAACGGCCGGGGTCGGGTCGACGAGGCCCTGCGGGTTGACCGCCCGGACCCGGAGCACGTGGCGGCCCTGCTTCAGCTTCTTCACTTTGAAGGGCGAGCGGCAGTTCCTGTAGCGCTTCTTGTCGAGCTTGCATTCAAAGCGCGAGCCGGCCTGGTCAGAGACGAAGGTGAACCTGGCCTTACGGGCTGCGGTGCTCTTCTTGGGCTTCTTCTTCAGGGTCGTCTGCGGGGCGGCGGGCGCCGGCGGTTTCAGGCCGGGACCGGGGCCAGGGCCGGGGTTAGGGCCTGGGCCTGGGTTAGGGCCTGGGCCTGGGGTGTCGGGGTCGCCGCCGCCGTCGTCACCACCACCGTCACCACCGCCACCGCCACCACCGCCGACGGTGATCTGGGCGATTCCCTGGCTCAGTTCGTGCGTTTCCTCGCCCTTGTAGCTGGCGGTTATCTCGTGGGAGCGAGTACCGGCCGCGATCGGAGTACTCGGGGTATAGGCGATCTCGCAGGAGGCTTCGCCCGTCTCGCCTGCGATCAGGCTGCAGGTGGCATCGTTGCTGAATGCGCCCTCTTCGTTGCTTTTGAACTCGACGAGGCCGCCGAGGATGCTCGGCTCATCTGAGACGTCCTCGACGGTCGCGGTGCAGGTGGAAGCCTCGCCGGTGGCCACCGTAGCCGGTTCGCAGGCGAGAGAGGTGGTGGTCGGCTTCGGCTGGAACTCGTCGGCGCCGATGTCGGCGCCCGGGCCACTGGGCCGCCTATCGCCGTCGATGTCGAAGGCGCCACTGAGCCCGTCGGTGGCACCGGCGTCGATCGTCGGCGAGCCCAATAGCTGGTGAATTCCGTCGGCTGCCAGCAGCGGCAGCGCGGTGACGTTGTCGTTGGTTCCGGGGTCGGTGATCGTGGCGATGCCTCCGCCCGCGTCGGCAGACGTTTGCCTCTCCTCGTAGTTCGAGTGATCGAGGTTGACTTCCACCGTTCCGCCGGTGCCCGGGGTTTGCGTTTCGCTGAGGCTCCTGGCGCTGACATCGGCGGCGGTCCCCCGGGCGATCACCGAGACCGCGTCGACCTCGACGGTGGGAACTGCCTCCTCGGATCCGCTCGCGATGAAGTCCAATCCGATGGAGTCTTCACCGGTCGCGATCGCGGTCACGTTTCGGAGCCGGAACCTGCTCGGCGCGCTGCCGTCGGAGGGGAATGCGGCGCCTCTCAGTGCCGAAGCCCGGTCGCCGCTGGTCAGGCAGGCGCTATCGCGCACGATTCCCAGCGGACCGCAGGCGACGCCCTCTTCCTTGCTCGACCGCGAGATCACGTCTTCGACCAGGGTGCCTCCCCCTAGGAAATTGACGAGAGCCACATCACTTCGAATTTCGAGGTGGGAGAGCGTGCCGCCCTCGGTGAGAAGACCGACGCCAGTGGTCGGCGCTTGGTCGAGATTGACCACGGGCCGCGGCTGGCCAAGCTGCCCGTTGACGCTGACCTCGGCTGCGACGACTAGGCCACCTTCCGACCCCAGGTCGCCCGCTGAGCTCTTGTATTCGCCGGGGGCGAGGATCACCTCATCGCCAGGGGCGATGGTCGTGCCCGCGACGTCGGCGTCGGCCGCGGCGGTGAAGAACGAGCAGGGGTCGGCCGGGTTCGCACAGGGGTCGGCCCCGGTCCCGCCCGGGGCGGCGAAGCGCACCGCTCCACCGCCGCCACCGTCGTCGCCTTGCTGAAACTCATCGGCGCCGATGTCGGCGGCCAGGCCGCTGGGACGCCGGTCCCCGTCGATGTCGGAGGCGCCGCTCAGCTCGTCGGTGGCGCCCTCGTCAATCGTCGGCGAGCCCAGGAGCTGGTGGATGCCGTCGGCCGCCAGAAGCGGCAGCTCGGTGACGTTGTCGTTGGTCTCGGGGTCGGTGATGGTGGCGATACCGCCCCCCGCGTCGGTCACGGCCTGCCTGGTCTCAAAGGCGGAGTGATCGAGCGCGACTTCCACGCTGCCACCGCTGCCTGGCGTTGGCGTGCCGGCGGTGACCCCGCTGGCGCGGACATCGGCCGCGGTGCCCTTGGCGATCACTGACACTGCGTCGACCTCGATGGTTGGGGTTAGCGTCTGGAAGCCGGTCGCGCGGAAGTCCAACCCAAACGATTCCGCCCCGGTCGAGACGGCGGTCACATTTCGCAGCTGGACCGGAGTGGTCGTGTTCAAGGCGGTTATCGCGAGCCTGACCGCGAAAGCTCCGGCGCCGCTCGTCAGGCAGGCGCTGTCGCGCATGGTCCCAACGATCCGACAGGCGATTCCGGCGGCTTTACTTGACCGCGAGATCACGTCCTCGACGAGGGTCGCCTGGCTGGTCGAAAGATTGGTCGAAGCCACATCGCTTTGGATCTCGAGGTGGGAGAGCCGGCCACCGGAGGTGGAAAGGCCGGTGGTGATCGATCCCTGGTCAAGATCGATCACCGGCCGGGGCTCGCCGAAGCGCCCGTGGACGTCGACGTCGGCTCCGACCGTGAAGCTTCCGGCCGGCCCCAGGTCGTCCGCTGAGCTCTTGTATTCGCCGGGGGCGAGGATCACCTCGGTGCCCGGGGCGGCGTCGGCCGCGGCGGTGAAGAACGAGCAGGGAGCGGCGGGGTTGGCACAGGGAGCGACCCCGATGCCGCCAGGGGCCGCGAAGCGGATCGCCGCGGTTGCGCTGGCGGCCGCGAAGAGCAGCAGGAGACAGCCCACGGCGGTGGCGATGCTGAACAGACTTCGGGGTCGGGACCTCATCGTCAGGCCGCCTCTACTTCCCGACCTTCCACTTGTGGACGGCGGGGGTCGGGTCGACCAGCCCCTGTGGGTTGATCGCCCGCACTAGGAGGACGTGGCCGCCCTTCTTCAGCTTCGCCACCTTGAAGGGCGAGGCGCAGTCCTTGTAGCGGATTTTGTCGAGCTTGCACTCAAATCGCGAGCCGGCTTGGTCGGAGGCGAAGGTGAACCTGGCCCTGCGGGCGGCGGTGAGCTTCTTCGGCTTCAGTTTGATCGTCGTCTGCGGAGTTGCGGGCCGGGGAGTGAGCAAGTTGGGGCCAGGGCCGGGACCGGGACCAGGGTTGGGACCAGGGCCGGGGCCGGGACCAGGGTTGGGACCAGGGCCGGGACCGGGACCGGGACCGGGTGCAGCGGTTACCGTGATCCCAGCAAGGCCGACGCTGTCCTCGTGTTCGCTTCCACCTACGTATGAAGCGGTGATGCGGTGGCGGTCGCTACCGACCTCGCGTGGGGTGTATGTGATCTGACAGCTGGCGCTGAGCCCGTCGACGGGAACGACGGGAACCAGAGTGCAGACACCGTTGTTGCTGAACGTACCGACGCCACTATGGGAGAATCTGACCTCGCCGGGGGGGGTCCCCGGGCCGGATGACAACTCGACCACAACCGCGGTGCACGTGGAATTAGATCCGACTGCCACGCTGGCGGGCTCGCAACCGACCAAGGTTTCCGTTGCGGTCGCGAACTCGTCCGCGCCGATGTCGGCTACCCCACCGAGGTTCCGTCGATTGCCGTCGATGTCGAGAGTGCCGCTGATGCCGTCGGTGGCGCCGGCGTTGATCGTCGGCGAGCCCTGGATTTGGTGGAAGCCGTCACCGAAGAGCCGGGGCGGCAGCGTGATGTTCCCGCTGGTTCCAAGAACGGTCACTTCCGCGAACGTAGCCAAGGACGGCGGGTTTCTGGTGATTGCCGAGCGTGAATCGTAGGCGGAGTTCCTGAGCCCAATCCGAACCTGGGTGCTCCTCAGGCTAGTGCCGGCGGCAATCGCCTGCACGTCTGCCCCCCCTTGGGCGGCTACCCCCCCCTGGGCGATCACCGAAAGCGCATCGACGGTGTAGCTGCCGCCGCTATAGAGGTAGCGGAGACCGAATCCGGTATCGCTGCTTGCTATCGCAGTCACGTTGCGAAGCCTGGTGGTGACATCGCCCGCCACCAGACTCGGGGGCACGGGACTGTTGACGCCGACCCCAACACCTTTCGCGCCACTGCTCAGGCAGACGCTGTCGCGGAGGACTCCACCATCGCTCTGGCTGCAGGCGATCGTTTCTTCATGGGACGTTTCGACCAGGACACGCTCGACGGTTCCGCCGTCCATCTCGATACCAGGCCCCCCGCGGGAGACGATGTGGATCTGAGAGACGAGGCCGCCGGGTCGAACCGTGATCACGGGCGCGGTCAGGTTGCTGAGCTCCTGGAGGATGGTCGCTTCCTCCCCGCGTGCAGGGCCGCGCAGGCTTACCCCAGGGGGGAGGAGCAGGGCATTTTGCGGTCCGAGGTCGATGTTGCCGTTGGAGTGGTAGACACCCGGGGCCAGGACGACTTCGTCGCCGGCTCCTATCGTGGTGTCCCGCGCGTTGGCGTGGGCCGCGGTGAAGAGCGAGCAAGGTTTGGCGGGTTCGTCGCAGGGATCGGCGCCTTGCCCGCCAGGGGCCGCGAAGCGGGTGGCCGCAGTTGCGCTGGCGGCCGCGAAAAGCAGCAGGAGACAGCCCAAGGCGATGGCGATGCTGAACGGACGGTGGGATCGAGGCTTCATCGTTCGGGGCTCCTCTTGAGTAGGGGGGCGAAGCGCGGTAGGGGCCAGCGGGTGGTTACTTCCCCACCGTCCACCTGCGGACGGCCACGGTCGGGTCGACGATGCCCTCCGGGCCGATCGACCGGACCCGGAGGACGTGGCGGCCCTTCTTCAGCTTCTTCTTCACCTTGAAGGGAGGGCGGCAGGGTTTGTAGGGCTCGTTGTCGAGCTTGCACTGGTAGCGCGTGCCAGCTTCCTCAGCGAGGAGCGGGCCGCCACCACCGCCGACCCTGACGGTCAGCTGGAAGGCAGCGCTCGAGGCTTTGTGGGCAGGGGCGGGCCCGTAGCTGGCGGTGATCGTGTGGATCGCGTTGTTGACGGTCTCGGCCGGGGTGTAGGTGATCTGGCAGGTGGCGGTGCCGACCGGGCCGGCCTGGAGCAGGGTGCACTGGGCCGGGCTCTGGCCAAAGGCCCCTTTGCCGAGCGGGTTGACCGCGAAGGTGACCTTGTCGCCGGCGAGGCTGGTCTTGTTCGCAGCGGTGTCGGTGACCGTGGCGGTGCAGGTGCTCGGGGAGCCGGTCGTGACCCTGCCCGGCAGGCAGGTGAGCGCGGTCGTGGTCGGGTTCGGCTGGAACTCGTCGGCGCCGACGTCGGCGGCCGGGCCGGTGGTCCGCAGCTCGCCGTCGATGTCGAAGGCGCCGCTCGGCGCATCGGTCGCGCCGGCGTCGATCGTCGGCGAGTCCGAGAGCTGGTGGAACCCGTCGGCCGCCAGCCGCGCCCGCGCGGTGATGTTGGTGCCGGATCCGGGCTCGGTCACGTTGGCAACGCCTCCGCTCCCGAGGACCGAAGTCTGCCTGGTCGCAAAAGCGGAGTGATCGAGGCTGACGTCGACCGTCGAGCCAGTGCTACTGCTTTCCGCCTTGACGTCGGCCGCCGTTCCGCGAGCGATCACCGCTCGCGCGTCGAGCTGCATGGTCGGGGCCGGGGCCCCCGGAATTCCAGCCGCGCTGGCACTCAACCCGAAGGAGTTGGCGCCGGTCGCGATCGCGGTCACGTTTCGGAGCTGGAAGCTGGCCACTCCACCCAGAAGTCCTCCGGCCACCAGCGCGGAAGCGCCGGCGCCGCTCGCCAGGCAAGCGCTGTCTCGCATCGTGCCCGCTACCAGCTGAACGCACGCCGTGCCGCTCGCCGCGCTGGACCGCGAGATCACGTCCTCGATCAGGGTGTCTTGCCCGCGGAAGTTGAAGACAGCGACGTTGCTGACGATCTCGAGGTGGGCCAGCGTGCCCCTGGTCGCTTCGAGACCGGAGAAGAACCCGAACCCCGTTCGGTCGAGATTGACCACGGGCCGGGGCTGGCCAACCTGGCCGTGGACAACGGCGTCGGTTTTGGCGACGAAGCTGCCGGCTGGACCCAGATCGCCGGCCGAGCTCTTGTATTCGCCGGGGGCGAGGATCACCTCGGCGCCAGGTTCGATGGTCGTGTCCGGGGCATTGGTGGCCGCGGCGGTGAAGAGCGAGCAGGGTGCGGCAGGGTCAGCGCACGGGTCGGCACCTTCGCCGCCCGGGGCGGCGAAGCGCACAGTTGCGACGGTGAGGAGCTGCGATCCCTTGCTGCCGCGGTGGGTCGTCTCGCCCTGGTAGTTGGCGCTGACCAGATGCTGGGTTGACGCCTCCCGCGGGGTGTAGTCGACCCGGCAGCTCGCCTTCCCGTCGGGAAGCGGCGTCAGGGTGCAGCTTCGAGGAGAGAATTCGCCCCCTTTGTCGCTGGCGAATTCAACCGTCCCCCCCGGAGAGCTGACCGGGAATGCCCCGTCGAAGGAAATGTCCTCCACAGTGACAGTGCAGGTCGATACCCGACCGGGAGGCAATGCGCCCGGCGCGCATTTGAGCTGGCTCGCCGTCGGATTTCTTCTCTCTCCTTCGGCCCCCTGGGTGACGGTGACGAAAATCTGTTTGGAATCGCTGGACTCGTGGCGGTCGCCGGGACCTTGGTAGGAGGCCATGATTTGGTGGGTCCGAGTCCCGACCGTGGTCGGGGCGTAGCGGACCAGACAGCTGGCCCTGTTCGCGCCGGCGGGGGACAAGGTGCAGATGCCGCCGTTGCTGAAGCGGCCGGTGCTGCTGCCGACGAGGGTGAAGCGAACCTCGCCGATCGGGGGCGTCGGGGCTGCGGAGACGTCGGTGACGGTCGCGGTGCAGGTGGTGATGTCGCGGGTGTCCACGGTTGCAGGCGAGCAATCCACCACGGTCGTCGTCAGGGCCGCGAACTCATCGGCGCCGATGTCGGGGGCCGCACCGAGGATCCGCAGGTTGCCGTCGATGTCGTGCTCACCGGCCGGTGGGATCGCGCCGCCGGCGTCGACGGTGGGCGAGTCGGCCGCCTGGTGGAACTCGTCCCTGAATCTTGGCTCGGCGGTGATGCTCCCGGCAGTCCCGGGATCACTCACTTCCGCGAGCGTTCCCGCGACTGATGGGGCCGTAGAAAGTGCCGACTTCGTGCTGAAGTCGGAGCTAGCTAGCGAGACTCGAACCTGTGCACCGCTCCCAGGAGTAAAAGTGCGGCCATTGGCGACGGCGGAGACGTCGGTCTGGCGCCCACTGGCGATGACCGCATTCGCGTGGACAATGTAGGAATGGCGGGTGTTTACAGCGTCCCCGCTGTAGATGTAACGCAGGCCGAAGGAGTCCCTGCCAAGCGCTATCGCCGTCACGTTTTGAAGCTCCGACACGACGGTGGTCGGCGAGGTGCTCTCCTCGACCGCGTCAACCCCGACCGCGATTCCGTCCTCTGCGGTTCTCCGGCTGAGGCAGACGGTGTTGCGGATGGTCGAGGTTCTCCTCTGGCTGCAGGCGATCGCACCGCTAAATTCCACCGTGACAAAGGCGCGTTCGAGGGTTCCGCCTTGCATTTGGACGCCCAGCTGGCCGCGGGACACGACCTCGACGTCGGACACGACATCGTTGGGTCGAACGGTGATCGCCGCGCCGCCTTCGGAATCCACCTGCCAGAGGGTCGCCGGTACTCCGGTAGCGGGGCCGCGCAGTTTTATCCCTACGGGAAGAAAGAGCTCCCCTTTCGGCCCCAAATCCTCCCTGAGGAAGTTTTGGTACAGACCCGGCGCCAGCACGACCTCATCGCCGGCTTTGATCGTGGTTTCTTCGGCGGTGGCGTCAGCCGCGGTGTAGATCGAACAGGGTTTGGCGGGATCAGCACAGGGATCGGTGCCTTCGCCGCCCGGGGCGGCGAAGCGGGTGGCGGCAGTTGCGCTGGTGGCCGCGAAGAGCAGCAGGAGACAGCCCAAGACAATGGCGATGCTGAACGGGCGGTGGGATCGAGACATCATCGGTGGAGGGGCTCCTCGCGGGTAGGTGAAAACGACAGGTGGAGCTGGTGTGATTCGAAAACCGCACCACCGAGGTGGTGCGCGTGGCTTACCCTCGGCGGACAGGCCCGGTTCAACGCTGGACGGGCGTCGAGGGGGGATTGGACGGACGTGCCGCTCCAATCCGCTGATACTCGGTACTGAGGCCCTGCTGGCTGACCTCTCGTACCTGGGGTGCGCGGCCTAAAGCGCGCGCAGCATCTCGACGGCGATCTGCGCCGCCTCGGTCGGGCTCTGCCCGACCCGCACGCCCTTGGCTTCGAGCGCGTCCTTCTTCGCCTGCGCCGTCCCCGAGGAGCCGGAGATGATCGCCCCGGCGTGGCCCATCTGCTTGCCGGGAGGCGCGGTGAAGCCGGCGATGTAGGCCACCACCGGCTTGGAGATCTCCGAGGAGATGAACTCGGCCGCCCGCTCCTCGGCGTCGCCGCCGATCTCGCCGACCATCACGATCAGCTCGGTCTCCGGGTCGGCCTCGTAGAGAGTGAGGATGTCGATGAAGTCCGAGCCGACGATCGGGTCGCCGCCGATGCCGACGATCGAGGAGTTGCCGGCGCCGGCCTGCTTCAGCTCGTTGCCGATCTGGTAGGTCAGCGTCCCCGACTTGGAGACGACGCCGATCGAGCCGGGCTCGAAGAACTGGGCCGGGATGATGCCGACGTTGGCCTTGCCCGGGGAGAGGACGCCGGGGCAGTTGGGGCCGATCAGCCGCACCCCCGCCTCCTTCGCCTTCCAGTAGGTGCTCAGCATGTCGAGGACCGGGATTCCCTCGGTGATCGCGATCACCGTCTCCACCCCGGACTCGATCGCCTCGTCGATCGCCGGCGCCGCGAAGCGCGCCGGGACGAAGATCATCGAGGTGTTGGCGCCAGCCTCGGTGACCGCCTCCTTGATCGTGTCGAAGACCGGCACGCCCTCGACGTCCTGGCCGCCCTTGCCAGGAGTGACGCCGGCGACCAGATCGGTCCCGTAGGCCTTGTTGCGGAGGCCGTGAAAGGAGCCCTCGCGGCCGGTCAGGCCGGAGACCGCGAGCTTCGTCTCAGTGCCGACGACGATGCTCACGAGACGGTCCCCGCCAGCTCGACGACGCGGCGCGCGGCGTCCAGCATCGTCTTCTCCTGGTGCAGGTTCGGCAGGTCCGCCTCGGCAAGGATCTTCAGGCCCTCCTCGGAGTTGGTCCCGTCGAGGCGGACGACCAGCGGCACGCCGAGGTCGATCTGGCCCGAGGCGGTGACGATCCCCTTGGCGATCTCGTCGCAGCGGGTGATGCCGCCGAAGATGTTGAAGAGGATCGCGCTGACCTTGGCGTCGGACTTGATCACTTCCAGCGCGTTGACGATCGCCTCCGCTTTGGAGCCGCCGCCGGCATCGAGGAAGTTGGCAGGGGCGCCGCCCGCCTGGGCGACGACATCGAGCGTCGACATGCAGAGGCCGGCGCCGTTGGCGAGGATGCCGACGTTGCCGTCGAGCTTGACGTAGGTGAGGCCCTTCTCCTTCGCCATCGCCTCCTGGGGATCCTCGACCGTGTCGGCGATCTCGGCCAGGTCCTGGTGGCGGAAGAGCGCGTTGCCGTCGATCGTCACCTTGGCGTCGAGCGCGACGACCTCGCGGCCGGCGGTGACGATCAGCGGGTTGACCTCGATCAGGGTCGCATCCTCCTCGCTCGCCACGGTCGCCAGCTTCGCCAGCACCTCGGCGGACTGGTCGAGCGCGTCCTCGGCGAGGCCGGCGTCGGCGACGATCGCCCGCGCCGCGGCGGCGTCGAAGGGCTTCGTCGGGTCGATGTGGCGTTTGACCAGGGCGTCGGGATCCTCGGCGGCGACCGCCTCGATGTCCATCCCGCCCTTGGCGGAGACCATCGCCAGCAGCTTCTTCTCGCCGCGGTCGAGGATGACCGAGGCGTAGTACTCCTCGGCGATCTCGGAGCCGCCCTCGATCCAGACCGCCTCGACGCGGAAGGGCCCCTCGCCGTGGGGGCCGACGATGTCCATGCCGAGGATCGCGTCGGCGTACTCGCGCGCCTCAGCGGCGTCCTTGGCGATCTTGATCCCGCCGGCCTTGCCGCGGCCGCCGATCAGGACCTGGGCCTTGATTGCGCAGGGGTAGCCGATCCGCTCCGCCGCGGCGACCGCGTCGTCGACCGTGGCCGCGACCTCGCCGCTCGGCACGGCGATGCCGTGCTTGGCGAAGAGCTGCTTTCCCTGGTACTCGAGGAGGTCCATGAATTGGCGCCGGGGCGCGGCCGGGCACACTATCCGAGAAGCGCGCACGGCCGCGCCGTCGCACGCCCTCCGGCATAGGTGAAACCCCCAAGCCCTGCCGCTTGGCATAATGCCGCGCCTGCCGATGGCCCTTCCAAGTCTGAAAAACATCAACTGGGTGACGACCGATTGCTACGGCACCCTGATCGACTGGGAGAAAGGGATCATCGACGCCTGCAAGAAAGAGGCGTCCAAAGACGGATTCAGCTTCGAAGAGGGTCCCTTCCTCGCCCGCTTCATGGAGGTCGAGGCCGAAATCATGGCCGGCTCCTACGAGCTCTACGCCGAGGTGCTGCGCCGCACGATCGTCAAAGTCGCCGGCGAGATCGGCTGGGAGGTGGAGCCCTCGCGGGCCCAGTTCCTGCCCAACAGCGTCGCCTACTGGCTGCCGTTCCGCGAGGCCAACGCGGCGATGGACCGGCTCGGGAAAAAGTACGAGGTCGGGATCATCACCAACACCGACGACAAACTTCTGGGGATCTCGCGCCGCCACCTGCGGACCGAACTCGACCTCGTCGTCACCGCCCAGCAGGTGCGCAGCTACAAGCCGGACCCCGTCCACTTCAAAGAGTGCGCGCGGCGGATCGGCGGCAAGAAAGGCTGGCTGCACATCGGCTGCAACTACGCGACCGACATCGCTCCGGTGCTGAAAATGAACGTGCCGGTGATCTGGGTCAACCGCCACGGGGAGAAACTGGAAGGGCGCAAAGCGCCCAGCGCCACGGTAAAAAACTTTCGCGAAGCAGCGAAAAAGCTCGGCGCGTCCTGAACATCTTCTAGCGTTCCCGGCGCAACTCCGACGACAGGCGTCGGTTGTTCGTGGATAGGCGCCACCACCCGATGAATAAGTTCGCTCAGCATAGGACCCCTTTGCGCGCCCTCGCGGTCGCGCGCCTCGCGCTTGCCGCGGGTGTCCTCGCCCTGCTCGGCGCGCTCGCGCTGGCCAGCCAGGAGAAGGCCAGCGCGGCGCTGCTGCCACCCGGCCAGCAGCCCAACTTCGTCGTCATCCAGACCGACGACCAGACCCTCGACAGCCTCTACGCGGCCGTCAACCTCGGCGGCGTGCCGGTGCAGGTGATGCCGAACACGCTGGCGCTGCTCGCCGACAAAGGCGTGACCCTCAACCGCTACTACGTCCCCTACCCCCTCTGCTGCCCCTCGCGGGTCAGCCTGCTGACCGGGCGCTACGCGCACAACCACAACGTCCGCGGCAACGTCCAGCCCAACGGCGGCTACCTCGGCTTCTCGGCCCGCGGCGCCTACACCCACAACCTCGCGACCTGGCTGCAGGGCGCCGGCTACCGCACGATCCACATCGGCAAGTTCCTCAACGGCTACGGCGACGAACCGTACGACAACGGCACCGCCGTCGCGCCCGGCTGGGACGCCTGGCACACGGTGCTGAAGGCCGACACCGACCACCTCTTCTACGGCTACAAACTGAACGACAACGGCGTCATCGGCGGCCCCTTCGGCGACCCTGGTAGCTGGGACACGCGCGAATACGCCGAACGCGACGACTTCGGCTGCCCGGCCGCACCGCTCAACGGCCTGCCCTGTTTCTACGAGACCGACGTCCTCAGCCGCATCGCCTACGAAGAGATGGCCGGGACCAGCCCGGAACGGCCCTTCTACCTGCAGCTCGACTACACGGCGCCGCACGGCGACTTCCGCCGCCCCGCCGGGCCGGAGCCGGCGATCCGCCACTACGGCTCCTTCGCCGGCGTCAAGCTGCCGCATTCCCTCTCTCAGGGGGTCAACGAGGGCAACGTCGGCGACAAGCCCCAGTTCATCCGCGAAGCCGCGTTCCTCTCGCCGACCGAGCTGCACACCTACCGGGTCTACTACGAGAAACAGCTGGAGTCCCTGCGCGCCGTCGACGAGGGCGTCAAGGTCGTCGTCGACACGCTCGGCGGGCTCGGCCGCCTGCGCAACACCTACATCATCTTCACCTCCGACAACGGCTTCTTCTTCGGCGAGCACCGCCTGATCGGCGGCAAGTTCCTCGCCTACGAGCCCGCCACCCACCTGCCCTTCCTGATGCGCGGGCCGGGGATCAAACCCGGCACCTCGAGCGGCGAGCTGGCGGCCAACATCGACATCGCCCCGACGATCCTCGAGCTCGCCCACGCGACCGCCGACAAGAGCATCGACGGCCGCTCGCTGGTCCCGTACATCACCGACACCACCCTGCGCAGCCGCCGCCCGATCCTCTTCGAGTCCTTCGTCGAGACCAACGACGTCGAGGCCAACGGGGCCGAACCCTCGAAGCCGGCCCGGGTGAGCGCCCGCCCGCGCGGCCGCGGAGAGGAAGCGAGCGCCTCGATCACCGCCCCGCCCAAGGACTACGAGGGAATCCGCCTCGGCGCCTACAAGTACATCGAGTGGCCGGACGGACAGAAGGAGCTCTACGACATCACCAAAGACCCCTACGAGCTCAACAACATCGTCCGCGACAACAACTACGCGCCGATCCGCAACTTCCTCCACACCCAGCTGCGCCTCCTCGACGACTGCGTCGGCCGCGCCTGCCAGGAAGTGACGCCGAAGATGCCGCTGACCCGCAAGCAGCAGCTGGAACTCAAGCGGCAGAAAGAAAAAGAACGCCGCGAAAAACAGCAGAAACAGAAACAGCAGCAGAAATAGCGCTGCTGTTTCACCTCGTCAGGGATGAGGAGGGGGTCCCTCCCGCTTGCTGGGTTTTTCGCCGTTAACTTCGCCTCTCTCGCCAACGGGCACTGCGAAAAACAGGACGCCGCTGCGCCGGAGGGACCCCCTCCTCATCCCCACGGGCCGCATCTTCAGCTTCGAGCTTCCGGCAGATGAACAGCGAGAGGGACCCGCTCGGCACGGGGGGTTGATACCCCCTCCGAACGGCTTGTACTTCTCGGTTGTTCGAACCTCGGCAGTGCGGAGCACGATCCACCCGAGCAAGTTGAGAGAGGAGGGGGTATCAACCCCCCGTGCCCTGCGAGGCGCTCGCTCTACTCGATCGTGGCGATGACGTCGCCGGAGTTGACGGCGGCGCCCTCGGCTACGTTGAGGGCGGTGACTTTGCCGGAGCGGTGGGCGGCGATCTCGTTCTCCATCTTCATCGCCTCGATCACGCAGACGAGGTCGCCCTCGGAGACCTCGGCGCCCTGCTCGACGGCGACCTTGAGCACGGTGCCCTGCAGCGGCGAGGGCAGCGACTCGCTCGAGGCGGAGGCGCCGCCGCCGCTCTTGCGCTCGCGTTTCGGCGGCCGCTTGCCGCCCGCCGCGGGCGCGGCGCCTGTGCCGGCGCCGGCCTCGCCGATCACCTTGACGTCGAAGAGCTTGCCCGAGACCTCGACCTTGTAGTCGCGGCTGACCAGCTCGGTGCCGTCCTCGGCGACCGGATCGGGCGCAGTCGCCGGCGCCGTCGTCTTCAGCCACTCCGCGTCCTCCATCAGGTCGCGGCAGGTCTCCCCCTTCGCCCACTGCTCGGTGGCGAGGATCGCCTCGTGGAAGGGGATCAGCGTGGTCAGGCCACCGACCTCGTACTCGCCGAGCGCGCGCAGCATGCGGCGCGTCGCGTGCTCGCGGTCGACGTCCCAGACGATCAGCTTGGCCACCATCGGGTCGTACATCGGCGTCACTTCGGAGCCGGCGACGACGCCGGAGTCGACGCGGACGCCGGGCCCGGCCGGCTCGCGGTAGCTGGTGATCGCGCCCGGCGCGGGGGCGAATTTCTTGTGCGCGGCCTCGGCGTTGATCCGGCACTCGATCGCGTGCCCGCGCAGCTCGACGTCGGCCTGGGAGATCGTCAGCGACTCGCCGGCGGCGACGAGGATCTGCTCGCGGACGATGTCGATCCCGGTGACCATCTCGGTCACGCAGTGCTCGACCTGGACCCGCGTGTTCATCTCCAGGAAGAAGTACTCCTCGCCGACCTGCATCCCCTCGACCGTGCCGGCGCCGCGATAGCCGACCGCGGCCGCCGCGTCGGTGGCGATCTTGCCGATCCGCTCGCGCATCTCGGCGTCGACGTGCGGCCCCGGGGCCTCCTCGATCACCTTCTGGTGGCGGCGCTGGATCGAGCAGTCGCGCTCGCCGAGGTGGATCACGTTGCCGTGCGAGTCGGCCAGCACCTGGACCTCGACGTGGCGCGGGTCCTCGAGGTAGCGCTCGACGTAGACGCGGTCGTCGGAGAAGAACTTCTCGCCTTCGCGGCCGGCGCCCTCGAAGGCGTCCTGCAGGTCGTCGGGGGTCATCGCGACGCGGAAGCCCTTGCCGCCACCGCCGCCGGCGGCCTTGCAGGCGACCGGGTATCCGGCCGCCTCGGCCTGGGCGCGGGCGGCGTCGAGGTCGGCGGCGGGCTCGGTCGCGCCGGGGACGATCGGGACCTCGGCCGCGGCCATGATCTCGCGCGCCTTCGTCTTCGAGCCCATCGCTTCGATCGCCTCCGGCGGCGGGCCGATGAAGACAAGCCCGTTGTCGGCGCAGGCGCGGGCGAACTCGGCGTTCTCGGCGAGGAAGCCGTAGCCGGGGTGAATCGCCTCGGCGCCGGCCTCCTTCGCGGTGGCGATGATCTTCTCGACGTTCAGGTAGCTCTCGGCCGGGACCGCGGGGCCGATCAGGAAGGCCTCGTCGGCCTCGCCGACGTGGGGGGCGTCGCGGTCGATCTCCGAGTAGACGGCGACCGAGACGATCCCCATCTCTTTCAGGGTGCGGGCGACCCGGATCGCGATCTCGCCGCGGTTGGCAATCAAAACCTTCTGGAACACGGCGGCGCAGTCTATTTGTCTTCGTGGCGGTGAGGAGGGAACCCCGGGCACCCCGGGCTCCCTCCGATCAGCGTGGGCAAATAGGCTGCGCCGCCATGATCGAGCTTCAGAGTCATTCGACGGTCTCCGACGGGCAGCTCGCGCCGGCCGGCGTCGTCGAGGAAGCCGCCAAGGCCGGCGTCACGACGCTGGCGCTGACGGACCACGATGCGATTGCGGGGGTTGCGGAGGCTGCTGAGGCGGCGGAGCGGCTGGGGGTCGAGCTGGTGCCGGCGATCGAGATGTCCTGCGTGCACGAGTACGCCGAAGACCTCCACGTCTGCGGCTACTGGGTCGACCTGGGGAAGATCGCGCCGGCCTGCGAGCGGGCCCAGCACGAACGGGTCGCGCGGGCCGGGGAGATCGTCGCGAAGCTGCGCGGGGAGGGCTTCGACCTGCACCTCGAGGACGCCGTGCGCGAGGCCGGCGACGCGCTCTCGATCGGCCGCCCCCACATCGCCCGCGCCGCCGGCGCGACGGGCGACCTCGGCCCCTTCTTCGAGGAGTACCTGGTGCCCGGCGCCAAGGCCTTCGTTCCGCGCCGCTGGCCCGACGCGGCCGAGGCGATCGAGCTGATCCGCGCCGCCGGCGGCGTCGCCGTCATCGCCCATCCCTACTGGGACATCTCGGCCCCGCACGAGGTCGACGACCTGATCCGCTCCCTCGGCGCCGACGGGGTCGAGACCTTCTACCCCACCCACAGCAGGGAGCAGACCGCCCACCTGCTGGAGCTCTGCGAGGAGCTCGGCCTCATCCCCACCGGCTCCTCCGACTACCACGGCCCCACCCACAAGACCTTCGCCGCCTTCGGCGCCTACGACACCTACGGCCTCGGCGAGCCGCAGGTGCCGCCGCGTCCTTAGTTTGAGACAGGTTCTTAGCGCCGAGCGGCGGGGCGCAGCGTCTTCTTCAGGATCAGCGCCCTGCGCTTGGCCCGCGCCTCGCCACCGGTCGGCGTGAACACGACGCTCGCCTGCACCTTTGCCTTGCCGGCGGCGAGGAGCTTGCGCTTCGCCTGGCCGGCGAGCCTGACCGTCAGCTTCACCGTGCCGGCGCGCGCCGCCGCCCGCTTGACCTGACGGATGCCCTTGCCCGCCAGCTTCAGAGCGCCGGGGCCGGGAACCGTGACCGCCAGCGTCGCCGTCCCTCGCTTCCGGTTCAGCCTCAGTTTTCCCAGCTTGAACTCGTTGGAGGGTTTGGCGATGACCGGCGGCGGCTCGCCGAAGCGCTCCACCCGTGCCTTGCCAGACTCGTCCTCGGCAACGTAGAGCGCGCCGTCCCGGTCGAACGCGAGGCCGACTGGGTCGCGAACCGAGCCGGGGGCCAACGCGTCGAGAGCGCCCGCCCTGCAGCCGGTTATCGCGGTGCACTGCTGGAACGCCGTTGCGCCATCGAGGACGCCGAGGCCAAAGGCGCGCAGGAATTCGCCGGTGGGCGTGAAGACGTTGACCCTGCGCCCGCTTCCACCGACGTAGATCGCCCCGCGGGCGTCCGCGGCGACCGCCAGCGGGGCGCCGAGCACGCCAGGTCCGCCGCCGCCTATCCCAACCAGGCAACCCGATGCGCGGTCGCAGACATCACCGCCGTTGGGGTTGACCTCCTTGCCGAAAGCAAAGAGGAACTCGCCCGCGGTCGAGAACACCTCGATGCGGAAGTTGTTGGTGTTGGCCACATAGACCCGACCCGCGGCGATCTCGATCCCGTGCGGGGCCAGCAGGCCGCCGGCGCCGTTGGAGTCACCTTCCCCGCAGCCCGTGATCGTGCACACGTCCGGGTCGCCCATGCCGGACACGTTGACCCCTTTGCCGAAAGCGAAGAGGAATCCGCCCGCTTCGGTGAAGACGGAGACCCGCTTGCTCGCGTTCTCGACCACGTAGACCCGGCCCGAGTCGAGTGCCACCCCTCTAGGACTCGAGAGTCCCCCCGCACCGACTCCTTCCCCGGCCTCGCAACTGCCGGTGCAGACGTTATTCCCGCCTGGGTCGACGCCCTTGCCGAAGGCGTAGAGGAACTGGCCCTGGGGCGAGAAGACGTCGACGCGGCTGTTGAGGGAGTCAGCGACGAAGACGTTGCCACCCGGTGCGATCGCCAGGTCATGGAGTTCATTCATGCCTCCGGCCGCATCGGACGCCACGGCATCGGCACAGCCCGTCTCCGCGTTGCAGATGTCCGGGCTTCCGACTCCAGCCGTCGGGTTCACGCCCTTGCCGAAGGCGAAGAGGAACTGGCCCTGGGGCGAGAAGACGTCGACGCGGTTGTTGCCGCGATCCGCCACGTACAGGTTCCCGTCCGGCGCGACGGCAATGTCCTCCAGGCGGTCCATCTGCCCCGCGCCTTCGCCCGCGGAGCCGAAGCTGGAGAGCGGCCCGAAGGCGCCGGCGCTCGCCGGCGCCGTCAGGGCGACGATCGCCACCACGAGCGCAGCAAGGAACGGAAGGCGGGCAAGTCCCCTCATCTCCTCCTTCTACGGACGAGCGCCCGCCAGGGTTCGATAGAACCACAAAGGCGGACGGGTGTCCCTAACGCTGGTGCTGCCTAAGCAGCGGTGGCGGCAGCGCCCGGAATCAGCTCGCGCTGCTCCAGGTAGGCGAGGAGCTTCTCGGCCGACTCCTCGGGGGACTCGTTTTCGGTGTCGGCGACGAAGTCGGGGTTCTCCGGGATCTCGTAGGGATCGGAGACGCCGGTGAATTCCTTGATCTCGCCGGCGAATGCTTTCGCGTAGAGGCCCTTGACGTCGCGCTCGGCGCAGGTGTCGACCGAGGCCTTGACGTAGACCTCGATGAAGCGCTCGCCCATCTTCGCGCGCGCCTCGTCGCGGATCTCCGCGTAGGGGGAGATCGCCGCGGTGATCACCGGCACGCCGTTGCGGCTGAGCAGGTCGGCGACGAAGGCGATGCGGCGGATGTTGGTGTCGCGGTCCTCCTTCGAGAAGCCGAGGCCCTTGGAGAGGTTTTCGCGCACGATGTCGCCGTCGAGGATCTCCAGCTTCGAGCCGCGCTCGCGCAGCTGCGTCTCCAGCAGCTCGGAAATCGTCGTCTTGCCGGCACCGGAAAGCCCGGTGAACCAGAGGGTGAAGCCTTTCTCGCCAGCCATGCTCTGTCAGTCCTCCTTGTAAGCGTCGATCAGGATGTCGGCGACCTCGTCGCGGGAGAACTCGTGCGGCGGCCTTTCGCCGTTGCCGAGCATCTCGCGGACCTTGGTGCCGGATAGGAAAAGGTGCGCCTCAGCGTCGTGGGGGCAGGTCTTGTTGGAGGCCAGCCCCTCGCACTCGTTGCACCAGAAGGTGTGCTCGAACATCAGCGGCTCGATCCCGAGCTCGGAAATGTCGATCTCGTCGAAGATCTGCTGCGCCTCGTAGGTGCCGTAGTAGTCGCCGGCACCGGCGTGGTCGCGGCCGACGATGAAGTGGGTGGCACCGTAGTTGCGGCGGACGATCGCGTGCAGGACGGCCTCGCGCGGCCCGGCGTAGTGCATCTTCGCCGGCTTCACGCCGAGCATCACCCGGTCGTTGGGGTAGTACTTCTCCATCAGCACCTCGTAGCAGCGCATGCGCACGTCGGCGGGGATGTCGCCGGCCTTGGTCTTGCCGATCAGGGGCTGGATGAAGAGCCCGTCGCAGGTCTCCAGCGCGGCCTTGGTCAGGTACTCGTGGGCGCGGTGGATCGGGTTGCGGGTCTGGAAGGCGACGATCTTCTTCCAGCCGCGCTCGGCGAACTCCGCTTTCGTCTCGGCCGGGGTCTTGTAGCGGCGCATGAAGGCGGCCTCGTGGTCGGGCAGCGCGTCGACCTCGATCGGGCCGGCGATGCAGCGGTTGCCCTCCTCGTAGATCGCCGCCACGCCCGGGTGCGCCTCATCGGTCGTGCGGTAGACCAGCTCGGCCTCCTTGCGGACGTCGCGCTCGAAGATCTCCTCGACCGTGATCCTTCCCAGCGGCTTGCCCTCGTCGCTGGAGAGCGCGACCACGTCGCCGACCTGGCACTCGAGGTCGGTCGCCAGGGTGATCGGGATCGGCCAGTACTCGCCCGCGGCGGTCCGCATATCGGCGCAGACGCGCTCCCAGTCGGCGGAGCCCTGGAAGCCGGTCAGCGGGGCGAAGCCACCGTTGCCGATCATCTCGAAGTCCGCCGTGTGGCGCTCGGAAAGGGTCAGGGACAGCTCAGCCATCGTCTCGCTCATCTCACCAATCGGGTCGGGGTACAGGGGAATGGAGGGCGTGGCGCCAGGGCGGCGCTAGTTGATCCCGCACTCGGTCTTGGCGAGGCCGGCCCAGCGGCCATCGCGCGAGGAGCCGCCCGGTACCACCGGCTGCGTGCAGTGCGTGCAGCCGATCGACGGGTAGCCGCGATCATGGAGCGGGTTGTACGGGAGGTGGTGCTCACGGATGTAGTTCCAGACGTCGCGCTCGGTCCAGTCCGCGAGCGGGTTCAACTTCCAGAGGTTGAATTTCTTGTCCCAGCCGAACTTCGGGGTCTTGGAACGTGAGCTGGAATCTCCGCGCCGGACGCCGGCGACCCAGCAGTCTACGGAAGACAGTGCGCGCCGCATCGGCTCTACCTTGCGCAAACCGCAGCACGAGTCGGGGTCGCTCTTCCACAGCTCCTCGCCGTACTGCTCGGCCTGCTCCTCCAGCGTCAGGTTGTGGAAGCGGTCGAACTCGATCCCCAGCGTCTCCGCCAGGCGGTCGCGGGTCTCGTAGGACTCCTCGAAGAGGACCTCGGTGTCGAGGTAGAAGAAGCGCGCGTCGGGGTTGATCCGGCTCGCCAGGTGGGCGGTGACCGAGCTCGTTTTCTGGAACGAGCAGGCGATGTAGTGCTGCTCGCCGAAGTTCTCGAACATCCACCGGATCGCGTCCTCGGCGTTGCCGTCCTCGAGCTCGGCGGCGATCGCCTCGTGGTCGATGTCGGTGATTGTCGGGACGGTTCCCGAGAGAGTTATGGGCGGAGGCTTCATTGCTCAAATAGTACGCACTAAATCGCGCACTCCCCCTCGCCGCGCTCGACCTTGTAGGGGCTGGAGCGGTTCCAGTCGATGAACTGCTGCATCGTCTCCAGACTGAACTCGGCCGGCAGGGTCAGCTCCTTGACCGCGGCTTCAAAGGTCTCGGCGCCGGTGCGCTCGGCGAAGGCGTTGAACTCCTCGCCCTCGTTGCGCTCGGCCTCGTAGAGCCGCACCCAGCGCTCGACCGCCTCCGGCACCCGCTTGGCGGGCAGCCGCGATTTGAGCCGCTTGCCGAAGATCACCTCGCCGCCCTCGAAGTTGCCGCCGATGTGCGGGATGTAGGCCGGCATCTGGCGGCCGCCGACTTTCAGCGAGGCGCCGTAGAAGCCGATGTTGGAGATGTGGTGCTGGCTGCACCCGTTCGGGCAGCCGCTCATTTTCACGTGGATCCGCCGGGTCAGCTCGTCGCTGATGTTCATCGACTCGAGCCGCTCCTTGATCGCCCGGTTCAGCCCCATCGAGCTGGTGATCCCGAGTTTGCAGCTGTCGGTGCCAGGGCAGCTGACGACGTCGGTGATCTCGCGGGCGCCGGCCTCGCCGAGGCCGAGCTCGTAGAGCCGCAGCCAGACGTCGTAGAGCGCCTCGTCGCGGACCCAGCGCAGGACGAAGTTCTGCTGCACGGTGCTGCGGGCGTGGCCGCCGGTGTACTCGCGCATGATCGCGCCGAGGCCGCGGAACTGCTCCGGGGTGAGGTCGCCGCGGGTGATCTTGACCTCGACGGCGGAGAAGCCCTCCTGGCGCTGCGCCTGCACGTTGGCGGCGCAGAAGCGCTCGAACTCGGTGTGGTCGCCGTTGGGTGAGGCGTACTCCGGCGGAACGTCGGGGGCGCCGGCTTCCTCGTCGTCGTCGAAGCGCAGGCGGTCGACGTCGAACTCGCGTTCCGCCACCCAGTCGCCCTCCAGCTCCTCGTCGAGCAGCTCGCGGAAGGCCTCGACGCCGATCTTGTCGAGCAGAACCTTGATCCGGGCCCGGGCGCGGTTGACGCGCAGCCAGTCCTGGCGGTCGAAGATGCGGAAGACGGCCTCGGAGACCTTGAGGTAGTCGCCGTTGTCGGCCTCGACGAAGTCGTAGACGGTGGGCGCGACCCGGGCCATGATCGAGGTGCCGCCGCCGACCCGCAGCTCGAAGCCGCGGACGCCGTCCCGTTCGCGGGAGATGAAGGCGATGTCGTGGATGCCGGTGATCGCGCGGTCCTCGTCGGAGCCGCTGAAGGCGGTCTTGATCTTGCGCGGCATCAGCTGCGTGGTCGGATGGCGAACGAAGTAGCGGACGAAGGCGCCGGCGTACGGCGTCGGGTCGAAGATCTCGTCCGGGGCGACGCCGGCCCAGGGGTCGCCGGTGACGTTGCGGACGGTGTTGCCGCAGCCCTCGCGGGAGGAGAGGCCGACGGAGGAGATTTCCCGGATCAGCGCCTCCATGTCGCGCAGCGGCACGTGGTGGATCTGGATGTTCTGGCGGGTGGTGACGTGGCCTTTGTTCAGCGGCGCGTACTTCTCCACCACCTGGGCGAACATGTCCATCTGCTCCGGGGTGACGCCGCCGAAGGGAAGCTTGACGCGGACCATCTGCACGTCGGGCTGGCGCTGGCCGTAGACGCCCTGTTTGAGGCGGAAGCCGATGAACTGGTCTTCGGCCAGGGCGCCCGAGAGAAACTTCTCCGCTTCGTTGTCGAAGTCGTCGAACTCGCGCTCGATGATCGGGATGACGTTCCCGGGGACGTTGTCGTACGTCTCCGGGTTCTCGAGGGTGCCGACGCGGCCCTTGCCGCGCTGCTCCTTGTTCTCAGTGACCGCTACCTCCATCTGGAGGAAAATAGCAAAACCTGACCGGGATTCGGGTATTTAGCCCTGAGCGGCCTTTTTCCGTGCCTGCAGCATGGCTGCGGCTTCTCCCGACTCGGCCACGTAGCCACCGCCCTGGGGCTCGAGCGGCAAGTCGGCCTCGTCCCAGCCGACGATCCCCTCGGTCAACTTCGCGGTCTCGTAGCCGGCCTCGGCCAGTGCCGCCGCCGCCATCGTCGAGCGGTTGCCGCCACGGCAATAGAGGACGACGGGACGGTCGCGGTCGATCTCGCCAGCGCGCTCCGCCAGCTCGGCCAGGGGCACGTGCTTGGCGCCGGCGATGCGGCCCGCGTCCCACTCGTGGTCGGCGCGCACGTCGATCAGCTGCGCGCCGGCCTCGACCATCTCCTGGGCCTCCTCGCGGGAAACCTCCCTGCCCTCGGACGCGTTCTCCGTCTCTGCCATCAGTCGCTCCTCGCTTCGGAAGTGGTTCTCATCAATCGATCTCCGTTCCCTCGATCAGGAACGCGACCCGCACGTGGGCCCGGTACTCGTCGAGGTTCTCGCCGCGGATCCCGGTCGAGACGATGTCGACCGCACGGATGTTGCGGAGGGATCCCTCCGCCTGGGCGAGGGCCTGCTTCGCCGCGTCGTCGGTGGACGTCTTCGAGCTGCCGACCAGCTCGATGATCTTCACGACAGCCATATCGCTCCTCCTCGGTCTTGGACGGGCGGCTCCTTCGCGCCCACCCCTTCGACCAACGCCGCTTGCTGCCAAGGGTTGGTCGCCGCCGGGCCCTGCGCCGAGGTCGCGCCGACCTCCGCCTCAAACCGCGCGATCGCGGCGGCAACAGCCGCCGCCTCGTCTCCAGTCGCGGTCTTCCGGGCCACGTCCCAAGCCTAGTCCAAGGGCGCGGTTGTCACTTGTCGCCCAGAGGGCGACAACGAGCAACCGGCACCGGGCGCCTCAGGCCAGTTCCCGGCGTCGGCGCTCGATGTGGGCGGCGACGCGGGCGATCGTCGCCTCCGGTTCCAACTCGAGGCGCGGCCCGGTGACGCGAATTGCCTCGACACCCGCCAGCAGCAAGTCGTCCTCTCGGCGCCGATCGACCTCGAAGGCCGCGCGCGAGCCGTGCGTCTCGTAGGTGTCGAGCTCGACCGCGAACCGCTCCGCCTCCCAGTAGGCATCGAGCTCCAGCCCGGCGACGTTGAGGTTCATCGCCGGCGCCGGCAACCCGGCGGCCATGACCAGCTCCAGGAACTCCCGCTCGAGCCCGGAGCGGGTGAAGACGGCCTGGGGCCGGTAGATGGCGAGCGCGCTGCGCAGCTTGGCGGCTCCCGGATGGTTCCGGGCGCGGGAGAGCAGCTCCTCGATCGGTCCGAGGTCGAACAGCCGCAGCTCCTCCCCCCGGTCGAGGGTGCGCTCCAGCGGCCTCGGCTTCAGCGTCGCCGCGAGATCGAGGTAGGTGCGGGGTAGGGAGGTGACCGGGATGCCGTCGACAAGGTCGATGTCCACCTCCGCCAGTTCGGCGCTGTGAACGACGAACGCGCTCTTGGCGCGGCGCTTGGTCGGAGCGGTCAGGTGCAGCGTGTCGGGTCGCCAGCGAAGCACCCCCCAAAGCCAGCCTGCCGAAAGGTGACTGGCCACGGCCGGCGTGCAGGCAAGCACGGCGGCCATGCAATCGCTGTGCCACGTGAGGTCGCGGTGGCCGACGGCGTAGACACCTCGATGCAGTCGGTGCAGGCGCCCGACCCCGTTCGCCTTCGACGCCGAACTTCGGGTGTAGCCGAGCCCCGCCAACTGCCTCGTCGACACCACCCCGTGCTGCCTCGTAGCCAGCTCCATCAGTGGCCGGTGCCTCTCGACGGCCTCACTCCCCGGTTGCGGTTGTCGCTTGTCGCCCACAGGGCTACAAGCGACAACCGCTCCAATCTCTCCCCCTCGGCCGGAACCTTGGCCCGCGGTTCGAGCCCTGGCCGCGATTGCGCGCTAGCGGCGGTTCGAGCCCTGGCGGCGGTGGGGCCCGGCAGGGCTAGGGGATCAGCCGTTGAGGCCGGGGACGGGAGTGCCGTATTTGGTGATCGAGCATCTGAAGGGGGCGGGGTCGAAGCTGTCGATCAGGGCGCGGCCGGCGGATCTGCCGTGGGCGGGGCGTTTGCCTTTGGCGGGGGTGCCGCGGCCGCACTGGATCGATTCGTCGCGGACGCCGTCGCGAGCGTCGATCACGTCGTCGCCGCCGTTGCCGAAGAACACGTCTTCGCCGGGCTGGCCGAGCATGCTGTTCTTGCGCGAGTCGCCGATCAGGACGTCGTTGTCGAAGGAGCCCTCCATGTCCTCGTTGGTCTGCGAGAGGCGAACGCGGTCGCAGCCCTTGATCGTGTCGACGTAGGCGACGTTGCGGGGGAAGGAGATGATCAGCAGGCCCGGGTGCGCCTGGGTCTCGGCGAAAGAGGCGTCGTCGCGGCCGGGGCCGCCGACCAGGGCGCCGCCGGCGCAGCCGCCGCCGGCCGCCAGCAGGTCCCCGTTGGGGCCGCCGTAGAGGTAGGTCGGGCCCGGCAGGCCGCCGACCAGGCCGTCGGCGCCGGCGCCGCCGTAGAGGCGATCGCTGCCGGGGCCGGACTCGATCAGGTCGTCCTCGGGGCCGCCGTGGATCTCGTCGTTGCCGAAGCCGCCGGCGAGGCGGACGTTGCCGACCGCCAGGAGCGAGCCTTCGACCCGCAGCTTGTCGTTGCCAGGTCCGAGGTCGGCGGTAAGCCAGCGGCCGGGGCCGCCGGCGGGGCAGGAGACCTGGGTGGCGGCGCCGCCGACGTGGGTGCAGCCGGCGCCGATCGCCAGCCCCTTCGGGGCCGCCACCCCGAAGGTCTGGGTCGCCTCGTCGAAGGCGACGGTGAACTCGTCGGGGCCGCCACCGCCGACGATCTGCAGGCCGGCGCCGCCGCCAGGGGTCGGGTCGAGCTGGACGTAGGCGGAGGCCTTGGGCGGCGCTTCCTTGCCACAGGACACGGTCGTCGCCCCGCCCTTGCAGCCGTCGCTGCCCTGGCCGCCGTCGATCTGGTCGGGGCCGCCGCCACCGAAGATGTGGTCGTCCCCGGGGCCGCCATCGATCACGTTGGCCTGCCCGTTGCCGGTCAGGTGGTCGCGGAAGGCCGAGCCTTCGAGGCTCTCGAAGCCGAACAGCTTGTCGTGGCCGTCGCCGCGGGCGCGGTGGCGCTTCAGCGAGACGCTGACGCCACTGCCCTTGCCGCCAGCGACCGCGGTCGCGAAGGAGGCGATGTCGCCCTTGCCGGCGCCCCCGGACATGCGGTCGTAGCCGTAGTCGCCGTGGACCAGGTCTTCGTTGCCGGCGCCGCCGTTGACGATGTCGATGCCGAGGTCGCCCGCGACCTCGTCGCCGGCCCCGGCGCCGCCGAGCACGTGGTCGTCGCCGAGGTCGCCGATCGCCCGGTCCGCGTCGCCGGCGCCACCGTCGACCTCGTCGTTGCCGCGGCCGCCGTGGATCAGGTCGGCGCCGTCGGCGCCGCAGAGCAGGTCGTTGCCGAGGCTGCCGTAGATCTTGTCGTCGCCCTTGCCGCCCCAGATCACGTCGCGGTCGGGCGTCCCGTAGAGGACGTCGTCTCCGTCCGTCCCCAGGATCTTCGCCTGCCGCCCGTGACAGCGCGGGTTATCGATTGTCCCGCCTTCCTCCGCGGCGAAAGCGGTGGCTACGACGACAGCAAGCAGCGCAAGGGCGAGGACAACGATCTTCTTCATGTTCTCCCTGTTCGAATCGAGGATGCCGGGGCTGGCAAGGATATGGCGAACCGCAGTCGCCATATCCCGCCAGACCAAGGACTCAGGCGCTGCGGATCAGCTTCTTGTTGACGAACTCGTCCGCCCCGTAGCGGCCGAGCTCGCGGCCGAAGCCGGAGCGCTTGAAGCCTCCGAACGGCAGCTCGGGAGCGTCGGCGCCGACGAGGTTGACGTAGACCATCCCGGCTTCGATCCGGTCGGCGACGCGCTCGGCCTGCTCCTTGTCGGTCGTCATCACGTAAGAGCCCAGCCCGAAGGGGGTCTGATTGGCGAGCTCGACCGCCTCCTCCTCGGAGCCGACCCGGTAGACCTGCGCCACCGGCCCGAAGAACTCTTCCTGGGAGGCCTCGTTGCCCGGCTCGATCCCGGTGAGGATCGTCGGTTCGAAGAAGTTGCCGTCGCGCTTGCCGCCGACGACCACCTCGGCGCCGTTCTCGATCGCCCGCTTGACCTGGTCCTCGAGCCGGTCGGCGGCCGCCTGCGAGGAGAGCGGGCCGACCGCGGTGTCCTCGGCCGTCGGGTCGCCGGGCTTCGCCCCGCTCATCTGCTCCTTGAACTTGGCGAGGAAGTCGTCGTAGTACTCGTCGGCGACGATGAACCGCTTGGCCGCGTTGCAGGACTGGCCGGTGTTGTCGAGCCGGGCTTCGGCCGCCGCCGTCACCGCTTCGTCGAGGTCGTCGGTGCCGAGCAGGATGAAGGGGTCGGAGCCGCCAAGCTCGAGCACGACCTTCTTCAGGTTCTTGCCGGCGATCGAGGCCACCGCCGACCCGGCGCGCTCCGAGCCGGTGACCGAGACGCCGTGCACCCGCGGGTCGGCGATCACCCACTCGATTTGCTCGTTGGTCGCGTAGACGTTCTCGTAGGCGCCATCGGGGAAGCCGGCGTCGTCGAACATCTTCTGCATCGCCTCGGCCGATTCCGGGCATTGCGGCGCGTGCTTGAGCAGGATCGTGTTGCCGATCACCAGATTCGGGCCGGCGAAGCGGGCCACCTGGTAGTAGGGGAAGTTCCACGGCATGATCCCGAGCAGGACCCCGTAGGGGCTGCGGCGGATCATCGCGGTGCCCTCGCCTTCGGACAGCTCGATCGGCTCGTCGGCCATCAGGCTCTCGGCGTTGTCGGCGTAGAAGCCGTAGATCATGCCGGCGAAGTCGACCTCCATCAGCGCCTGCTCGATCGGCTTGCCCATCTCGCGAACGATGATCGCGGCCAGCTCCTCGCGCCGCTCGGAGTGCAGCTCGCCGACCCTGCGGACCAGCGCCGCGCGCTCGGCGACGGGGGTGGAGCTGGGGTAGGTCCGGGATGCCTTGTCGGCCCGGTCGATCGCCGCGCGCAGGTCGTCGTCGGAGATCGCCGCGTACTCCTTGATCGTCTCACCGGTGGCTGGGTTGACTACCGCGTAAGTGCTCATTCAACTCCCTTGTGGATGCTCGTTTCCAAAGTCTTACTACCCCTTCACGGGCTGCTCCAGCCCGAGGGCGTCCTCGACCGTCACGTACTCCATGCCCACGCCCTCGGCCACGGCTGGGTGCGTGACCTGGCCGGCAGCGACGTTGACACCCGGCCGCAGGCCGGGATCGCGCCGGATCGCCTCGCCGACGCCAAGGTCGGCGAGGGCGATCGCGTACGGCAGCGTCGCGTTGGTGAGGGCATGAGTCGAGGTGATCGGGACCGCGCCGGGCATGTTGGCGACGCAGTAGTGGGTGATCCCGTCGACCTCGAAAGTCGGATCGCGGTGCGTGGTCGGCCGCGAGGTCTCGAAGCAGCCGCCCTGGTCGATCGCAACGTCGACCAGGACCGCGCCGGGCTTCATCAGCGCCAGCTGCTCGCGCCGCACCACGTAGGGCGCCCGCGCCCCGTGGACCAGCACGGCGCCGATCACCAGGTCGGCGCGCGGCAGCATCTCCTCCACCGCCAGCGTCGTCGAGTAGACCGTCGAGCAGCGGCCGCCGAAGGTGACGTCGAGTTCGCGCAGGCGATCGACGGAGCGGTCGAAGACGAAGACGTCGGCCTCCATCCCGATCGCGATGAAGGCCGCGTTCATCCCGACCACACCGCCGCCGATCACCATCACGTTGGCGGCGGCGACGCCGGGCACGCCGCCGAGCAGGATCCCGCGCCCGCCCAGCGGTTTCTCCAGCATGAAGGCGCCGGCCTGGGTGGCGATCTTGCCGGCCACCTCGCTCATCGGCGCCAGCAGCGGCAGCCGGCCGCGGGCGTCCTCGACCGTCTCGTAGGCGATGCAGGTCGCGCCCGAGCCCTGCAGGCCGCGGGTCTGCTCGGGGTCCGGGGCCAGGTGCAGATAGGTGAAGAGGAGCTGCCCGGGCCGCAGCATCTCGATCTCGGCCGGCTGCAGCTCCTTGACGTGGAGGACCATCTCCGCCTCGGCGAAGACGTCGGCCGCGGTGGCGAGGATCGTCGCCCCCTGGGCCTCGTACTCGGCGTCGGCGATCGCCGAGCCCTCGCCGGCCCCGGCCTGGACCAGCACCTCGTGGCCGTGCTCGCTCATTTCCCGCACCCCGGCGGGGGTGATCGCGACCCGGTACTCGTCGGCCTTGATCTCGGTCGGGACGCCGATCCTCACGCGACCAGCTCCCGTGCCCGCAGCGCCAGCCAGAACTCGATCCGGTCGTGGGCCCGCGAGAGGTCGCGCCCGGTCAGCTCCTCGACCTTGCGCATGCGGTAGCGCAGCGTGTGCCGGTGGCAGTAGACCTGCCGCGCCGCTTTCTCCCACTGCCCGTTCTGCTCGATGAAGGCCTCCAGCGAGCGCAGCAACTCGCCGCCGTACTCCTCGTCGCCGGACTCGATCGGGCCCAGCACGCTCTCGCAGTAGAGGCCGAGCGCCTCGTCGTCCTGGATCGAGAGCAGCAGCGTGAAGGCGCCGAGGTCGCGCCAGGAGGCGACCTCGGGGGCGGTGCCGTTACCCAGCGCAGTCGCCTCCAGAGCGCAGCGGGCTTCGTGGAAGGAGTGGCGCAGCCGCTCCGGCGGGGCGGGGCGGCTGGCGGCGGCGCGGACGGTGCCGCGTTCGGGGCTGAGCGCGCGGCGGGCATCGGCGGCGACGTCGAGCGGGTCGCGGTCGGCGGCGTCGACGACGGCGCAGAGCAGCTCGCGGTTGCCGACCGCGTGGGGGGCGACGACGGCCGGGCAGGCGTCGGCGGCGAGGGCGCGCTCGAGCACGCCGACGGCGCTGCCGGGGTGGTCGAGGTCGAAGACGAGGACGGCGGCTTCCTCGCCGATCCCGAACGGCTCCAGCCGCCGGCGCAGCTCGGTCGCCTCCATGCGGCCGCCCAGCGCCCCGGCGAGGACGTCGCCGGCGAGGCGACGCTCGGTCTCACGCGCGACCCGGCGCCGCATCAGCTCCAGCGCCACGACCGCGACCGCCTGCTGCAGGATCAGCCGCTCGAAGTCGCCGAGCCCGCCGGAGTCACGGACGATCACGACCCAGGCCTGGGGCGGCCCGCCGCCCGGCGAGACGACCGGGTGGGCCAGCGCCCGCCCCGCGACCGAGGGGTGCGAGGGCACGAAGGGGTGTCCGTCGCCGGCGTGGCCGAGCGCCTCTTTGCGGATGCCGGAGATCGCGTCCGCCGACAGCTGGCGGCGGAAGCCGCGCCCGGCAAGGCGTTCGCCGCGGCTGTCGAGGATCGCCACGGTCCCGCCCACGGCGGAGGCGACGGTCGCGGCGATTTCCTCCAGCCCGCGCTCCTCCAGGACCAGCCGCTCGAGCCGGCGCTGGACCGCGATCCCCCGCTGCAGGACCTCGTACTGCTCGTTGACGAGGCGGGCAAAGGCCTTCTCGGTGATCGCGATGAACGGCATCGAGTAGGGGACCTCGAAGAGCGGGAACTCGCGCTTCTCGGCCTCCTCGACCAGGGCTTTTGGCAGTTTCCGGTGGCTGAAGCCGGTGCCGAAGCCGAGCCCGGCGAGGTTGCGGTCGGCGAGGATGCTGACGAAGGAGCGCTGTTTGGCGGCGGTGTCGAGCGGGATGCCCGTGGTCAGCATCAGCTCCCCGCCCGACAGCCACGGCGTCGGGTCGGCGAGCTCGGAGATATGAACCCAGCGCACCGGCGCGGCCGCCGCTTTAGAGCCGGCCGCGAGTTCGAGGTCGAGCTCATCGAGCAGGCTCTGGACGGTGAGCATCGGCCTGTCCTTATGCGACTACCCGGTCCCAGGCCTCAGTGAGGACGGAGCGAAGGACCTCGTGGATCTCCTCGAACTGCTCGGTGTCGGCGATCAGCGGCGGCGCCAGCTGGATCACCGGGTCGCCACGATCGTCGGCGCGGCAGATCAGGCCCCGCCGGTAGAGCTCGCCGGAGAGGAAGCCGCGCAGCAGCCGCTCGGACTCCTCGTGGTTGAAGCTCGTCTTGGTGTCCTTGTCCTTGACCAGCTCGATCGCGTGGAAGTAGCCGGCGCCGCGCACGTCGCCGACGATCGGCAGGTCGCGCAGGCTGTCCAGCATCTGGCGGAACTCGCCCTCCTTGCGAAGCACGTGCCCACAGAGGTCCTCGCGCTCGTAGACGTCGAGGTTGGCCATCGCGATCGCCGCCGCCACCGGGTGGCCGGCGAAGGTGAAGCCGTGGGCGAAGGAGGCGGATCCCTCCATGAACGGCTCGGCGACGCGGTCGGAGGCGATCACGGCGCCCATCGGTGCGTAGGCCGAGGTCAGCGCCTTGGCGGTGGTGATGAGGTCCGGCTGGTAGCCGAAGCGTTCGCAGCCGAAGTAGTACCCGAGCCGGCCCCAGGAGCAGATCACCTCGTCTGAGATCAGCAGCACGTCGTGGCGGTCGCAGATCTCGCGCACCCGCTGGAAGTAGCCGTCGGGCGGGACGAAGCAGCCACCGGCGTTCTGGACCGGCTCCAGGATCACCGCGGCGACCGTGTCCGGCCCCTCGAATTCGATCCGCTGCTCGATCGCGTCGGCGGCCCACAGCGGGTCGCGCTCCTCGGGCCAGCGGTAGACGTTGGTGTTGGGGACGTGGCAGCCACCGGGGGTGAGCGGCTCGAACTGCGCCCGCAGGTCGGTGATCCCGGTCGCCGAGAGGGCGCCGAAGGAGGTGCCGTGGTAGGCGACTTCGCGGGCAATCACCTTGTGCTTCTGGCCTTTGCCGTGGATGCGGTGGAAGTTGCGGGCGAGCTTCAGCGCCGACTCGACCGCCTCCGAGCCGCCGGAGGTGAAGAAGACGCGGTTGAGGTCGCCGGGCGCCAGCGAGGCGATCCGGGCGGCGAGCTCGATCGCCCGCGGGTGGGCGTAGCTCCAGAGAATGTAGAAGTCGAGCTCTTCGACCTGGCGGGCGGCCGCCTCGCCGTACTCGGTGCGGCCGTGGCCGGCGTTGACGCAGAAGAGGCCGGAGAGGCCGTCGAGGTAGCGGTTGCCGTGCTCGTCGTAGACGTAACAGCCCTCGGCCCGGGTGATGATCGGGATCTCGTGGTCGGGGCCGTAGCCTCCCATGCGGGAGAAATGCATCCAGAGATGGCGCTGAGCCAGTTGCTGAAGATCGGTGTCGACTACTTGAGGCGCGGTGGCCATGCGTCTCCTCACTTCCCCAGTCAAGGTTTCTTACGACGTTATGGATAAAGCTAGACCCAGAATGGCACATCCGCAAGTGGTCATTGGGTCAGTTTTGGGAAGTGGGGTTGTACACGACGTACAAGCGGCAGATGTACTTTTGGGACATTCGCCACTTGTGCCTCGCTCCGCGCGGGCTTAACGTCGAGGATGGTGTTCGCTGTAATGGAATGATCCGGAACCCACGCCGTCAAGTAACCGAAGGTAAGCGATGAAGACGGCGCCTCCGGGTAGCCAGGGAACGGAGAGAGGAGAGGCCTGAAGCGGATGGACGGACAGGATGTGGCTTCAAGCGTCGAGCTGCGCGGCGTCACCAAGCGCTTCGACGGGTTCACGGCGGTGGACGACCTCAGCCTCGACCTGGCTGAGGGCGAGTTCTTCACGCTGCTGGGACCAAGTGGTTGCGGCAAGACGACGACCCTGCGGATGATCGCCGGCTTCGAGCGCCCGACCGAGGGCGAGATCCGGATCGAGGGCGAGGACGTGGCCGGGCTGCCGGCGCACAAGCGCCCGACCAACACCGTCTTCCAGAGCTACGCGCTCTTCCCCCACCTCTCGGTCGAGGACAACGTCGGCTTCGGGCTGAAGCGGAAAAAGGTTTCGAAGGCGGAGATCGCGACCCGGGTCGCGGCCGAGCTGGAGAGAGTTGGCCTCGCCGGCGAGGCCAAGCGCCGCCCGGCCCAGCTCTCCGGCGGCATGCAGCAGCGGGTGGCGCTGGCCCGCGCGCTCGTCAACCTGCCCAAGGTGCTGCTGCTGGACGAGCCGCTCGGCGCCCTCGACCTGAAACTGCGCAAGGGCCTGCAGGTGGAGCTGAAGCGGATCCAGCGCGAGGTCGGGATCACCTTCGTCTACGTCACCCACGATCAGGAGGAGGCGCTGACGATGAGCGACCGGATCGCGATCATGAACCGCGGCCGGATCGAGCAGATCGCGGTGCCGGAGGAGGTCTACGAGCGGCCGACCACGAGCTTCGTCGCCGGCTTCATCGGCGTCTCCAACCTGATGCCCGCGAGCGTCAGCGGACCCGGCCGGGTCCGCCTCGACCAGGGGCTGGAGATCGATGGCAATACCGGCGACCTCAATCCCGGCGAAGGCTGTTACGCGGTCGTGCGCCCGGAGAAGCTGCGGGTCGAGCTGGCCGGCGAGGGCGACGCGGGCAGCAACGGGCTGCCGCGGGTCGACGGGATCGTCGAGAGCTCGCTTTACCTGGGGACCTCAACGCAGATCGTCGTCGACCTCGGCGACGACGTGCGGATGACGGTCCTCGTCCCCAACGCCGACGAGGCCGAGCGCCAGCGGCTTCCCGGCGGCGGCGCCCGGGTCTCCCTCAGCTGGGAGCCCGAGCACATGCACATGGTCATGGAATCCCCGGGGGAAGGCGAGCCGGAGACGGCAAGCCCCGAACCGGTGGCAAGCGAAGCGAAATCGAGGGAGGAAAGGTGAGCAAGATGGAGCCCGGCGAGAAGAGGACGCGGAGGCTGACGCCAACCGTCGCGGGGGCGGTGGCGGCACTGGTGCTGGCACTTGGGCTCGCCGCCTGCGGTGGGGGCGGAGGTGGAGGTGGCACCAGTGAGGACGCTCCTACGGCGAAAGCCGGTCCGGTCAAAGGGGACCTGACGGTCTCCAACTGGCCCGGCTATATCGAACCAGGCAAAAACGGCACCGTTGCCGAATTCGAAAACGAGACCGGCGTCAGCGTCAAATACATCGAGGACGTCAACGACAACGAAGAATTCTTTGGAAAGTTGCAGCCGCAGCTGGACCAGGGCGAATCGGGCGGCCGCAGCATCTTCGTCGTCACCGACTGGATGGCGAAAGAAATGTACGACCTCGGCTTCCTGCAGGAGATCAACCCCGACGACCTGCCGACCGTGTTCGAAAACATGGTCTCGGGCCTGCGTGACCCCTCCTTCGACCCCGGGCGCAAATTCTCGATCCCCTGGCAGAGTGGGATGACTGGGATCTGGGTCGACAAATCGAAGGCGCCGGAGATCAAATCGGTCAACGACCTCTTCGACCCCAAATACAAGGGCAAAGTGACGATGCTGACCGAGATGCGCGACAGCGCCGCCCTGGTGATGAAGGCCGAAGGCGTCGACCCCGGGGAGGCGACCAACGAGGACTGGCTGAAAGCCATCGACAAAATTAATTCGGCTGCCGACTCCGGGCAGATCCGGCGATTCACCGGCAACGAGTACAACGAAGACCTGAACGCCGGCAACGTCGTCGCCGCGATCGGCTGGTCGGGTGACGCCTCGATCATCAGCAATGAGAACGCCGAATGGATCATGCCGACCGAGGGCTGCATCCTCTGGTCGGACAACATGGTGATCCCGATCGGGGCTCCCAACACCGCGGCGGCACTGGGCTGGATGGAGTTCGTCTACGAGCCCGAGGTGGCGGTCAAGCTGGCCGAATACATCACCTACGTCTCGCCGGTGGAAGGGCTCGAGGGTCTGGCCAAACCCGAGGTGGCGAAAAACCCCCTCGTCTTCCCGAGCCCGGAGTTCCAGAAAGACTGCTCCACCCAGGTCTCTCCTCCTGATGTTGAAGAGGTAGAAGGCGCCTGGCAGGACGTACTGACCGGTTGAGTCGATGACGAGCTTGAAGCAGCGCCTGATCCCGTACTGGCTTCTTGGACCAGGCCTGCTCTGGCTCGTCTTCTTCTTCGTCGTGCCCATGTACTTCATGGGCGAACTGGCGCTCTATTCCGGGTCGCTGAGGAGCGGGTTCGAATTCACCTGGGCTTTCGAGAACTTTCCCAACGCGCTTTCCGGCCACGAGGAGCAGATCCTCCGCTCCTTCTTTTACGCCGGTACGGCGACGCTGCTGGCGCTGCTGATCGGCTATCCGCTCGCCTATGCGATCGCCTTCCGCGCTGGCCGCTACAAGACGCTGCTGCTGTTCGCGGTGATCGCGCCCTTCTTCACCACCTACCTGATCCGGACGATCGCTTGGAAAACGATCCTCAGCGACGACAGCCCGATCGTCAGCGTCCTGCAAACGCTCTCGCTGACGCCGGGCGACGGGCGGGTGCTGGCGACCTCGGGCGCGGTCATCGCCGGCCTCACCTACAACTTCCTCCCGTTCATGATCCTGCCGCTCTACGCGAGCCTGGAGCGCCTCGACGTGCGCCTGATCGAGGCCGCCAAGGACCTTTACTCCTCCTCGCGCACCGCCTTCCTCAAAGTCACGGTGCCACTGACGATGCCCGGGATCGTCGCCGGCGTCCTGCTCACCTTCATCCCTGCCTTCGGCGACTACATCAACGCCGAGCTGCTCGGCGGTACCGGGCAATCGATGATCGGCAACGTGATCCAGTCGCTCTACCTGAACCAACGCGACTACCCCGAAGCGGCGGCGCTCTCCTTCCTGATGATGGCGCTGATCCTGACGATCGTCCTCGTCTACATCCGCTTCGCCGGAACCGAGGCGTTCATGGGTGACGAAGACGACGCGGAGACGGCGAAGTGAGCGTGCCGGCGCGGGTTTGGGCCTGGCTGCGCCACAAGGCGCTGCCGATCTACGCCGGGCTGGCGGTGGCGTACATGCTGATCCCGATCGTGGTCGTCGCCGTCTTCTCCCTTGGCGACACGCCGAAAGACAAACTCACCTTCACGCTCGACGACGGCTTCACGCTCGAGTACTGGGAGTCGATGTTCTCGATCCCGGAGCTGAACGAAGCCCTCTTCACCAGCATCAAACTGGCTGCGCTGGCGACGCTGATCGCGACTGCGATCGGCACCGCGATGGCGATCGCCCTCGTTCGCCACCGTTTCCATGGCCGCCGCGTGGCAAACCTGCTGATCGTGATCCCGATGGCGACGCCCGAGGTGGTGATCGGCGCCTCGCTGCTCTCGATGTTCATCTACGCCTCGTTCGCACTCGGCTTCACCACCCTGGTGATTGCCCACGTGATGTTCTGCATCAGCTTCGTCGTGGTTGTCGTCCGCTCGCGCCTGATCGGCTTCAACCGCAACCTCGAGGAGGCGGCGGCCGACCTCGGCGCAACCCCGTTCCAGACCTTCCGCCTGGTGACGCTGCCGCTGATCCTGCCCGGCGTGATCGCCGCTGCGATGCTCGCCTTCGCGCTCTCGATCGATGACTTCGTCATCTCCAACTTCAACTCCGGGACCACCGTGACCTTCCCGCTCTACGTCTACGGGGTCAGCCTGCGCGGCATCCCGGTCCAGGTGAACGCGCTCGCCACCCTCCTCTTCTTGGTCGCGGCTGTCGCGGCCGCGCTGGTGCTTTGGCAGCAACGGCGGGCGGAAAAGATGGCCGCGGTGCGGCCGGAGCCGATCGCCATCCCGGGTACCACCGCCGCGCAGTAGGACCCCTACCGGCCGATGTGGAAGCCGATCAACTTCGGCACGCCAGCCAGGGCCTTCGCCACCAGGTGCGGGGAGCGGCCATCCACCTCCGCCTCCTCCTTGACGAAGATCCCGGCGCGGATTGCTTCGCCGCCCAGCCAGTGGAAGGGCTCGGGGGGGATTCGTTGGGGACTTGGTTCTACGAAGGCGAGGCGGGAGGGCTCGTCGTCGATCCCCAGCGCCAGCGAGGCGAGGGTACGGCCGACCATGTGCGAGGGGCCGACGCCGTTGCCGGTGTAGCCGGCGGCGGCGAAGGCGCTGCCGCCGGCCAGCGGCACGACCATCGGCAGGTGGGTGGGCGAGGCGTCGATCGGGCCGCCCCAGGCGTGGGTGACGCGGCGCCCGGCGAGGCCAGGGAAGATCGCGCGCAGGTGCGCCTCGGTCCGCGCCACCGCCTCGGCGTCGAGCTCGGAGCGGCCGCCCGGGCGCGCCCCGATCGCGATCCGGCCGCCGCCCCAGCCGAAGGCGATGCGCCCGTCCGGGGTCGTGCGGAAGTAGTCGACCAGGGAGCGGCCGTCGACGATGCACTCGCCGCCGGTCCACCCGATCTCCTCGATCAAATCCGGCACCGGCTCGGTGATGACGACGTGGGAGGAGGCGATGCTGAGGCGGTCGCGCAGCGGCCCGCGCGGGCCCTTGCCGGCGCCGCCGATTGCGACCACCGCCGTGTGCGCCCGCACCGTCCCGCCCGGCGTGCCGGCGAGGACGCCGTCGGGGGCGTCGCGCAGGGTGCGGACCGGGCTCGACTCGAAGATCTCGACGCCGCGCTCGCGCAGGCGGGCGCGCAGCCCCAGCGCCAGCCGGGCCGGCTGCAGGGTCGCGCCGGGGGAGACCGCACCGGCGCGGAAGAGCGGCGAGGCGCAGCGCACGGCAACCTCCCCGGCGGAGATACCGCGCAGCGCACCGGGCACGCCGAGCTCGCGGCAGGCGGCGAGCGAGGGGGCCCAGACGGCATCGTGGGCCGGCGTGGTCGAGACCTGCATGTAGTCGCCGCGGCGGAACCAGGCGTCGACCTCCTGCTCCTCGCAGAAGGCGCCGATTCCCTCGACCGCGGCGGCCGCGGCATAGCCGACCGCGAGCGCCGGCTCGTCCCCCCAGCGCTCGCGCATCCGCGCCAGCGAGAACCACATCGCGTTGCAGAAGCCCCCGTTGCGGCCGCTCGGCCCGCGGCCGCAGGCGCCGGCCTCGAGCAGGACCACCCGCGCCTCCGGCTCCAGCCGGGTGACGTGCCAGGCGGCCCAGAGCCCGGTGTAGCCGCCGCCGAGAACGACCACGTCGGCCTCGAGATCGGCGGCCAGCGGCGGCAGCGGCGCGGGGGCGCCGGCCTCCTCCAGCCAGTATCCGTGAGCGGTGTGTTTCATCGTTTTGGAGTCCTATCGGAGGCGGTTTTATCCGTCTTCGAACGGACGGTTTTGCGATGTTCGCAATTCCAGACGATCCCTAGACTCGCCTCCCCCATGACAGACCCAAACTCCACTCCCTACGTCGACGCCATCCTCGCCTACGCCGCCCGCAACCCCGGACGCTTCCAGGTGCCGGGACACAAGGGCGGGACCGGCGCCGACCCGAAGATGCTGGATCTGGTCGGCGAAGCGGGCCTGATCAACGACATCCCCTCGGTCACCGAGGGGGTCGACATCGGCCCCGAGCCGACGCCCTTCCAGCAGGCGCAGTCGCTCGCCGCCGAGGCCTGGGGCGCGGAGCGGACCTGGTTCCTGATCAACGGCGCCTCCCAGGGCAACCACACGACCTGCATGGCGCTGGCCCACCTCGGCAACCAGGTCGTGGTCCAGCGCAACGTCCACTCCTCGGTGATCGACGGGCTGGTGCTGAGCGGGATGCGGCCGACATTCGTCGCCCCGGAGCTCGACGCCGAGCTGGGGATCGCCCACGGCCTCGCGCCGGAGTCGCTGGCGGCCGCGCTCGACGCGACCCCCGACGCGGTGGCGGCGATGGTCGTCTCGCCGACCTACTTCGGCGCCTGCGCCGACATCCCGGCCCTGGCCGAGGTCGCCCACTCGCGCGGCCTGCCGCTGGTGGTCGACGAGGCCTGGGGCGCGCACCTGCACTTCCACCCCGACCTGCCGGCTGACGCCCTCTCCTGCGGCGCCGACCTGGTCATCTCCTCGACCCACAAGATCGTCGGCAGTCTCACCCAGGCGGCGATGCTCCACCTCGGCCGCGGCGGCCGGATCGACGACGCCATCGTCGACCGCTGCGTCAGCCTGGTCGAAACGACCAGCCCCAGCGGCCTGCTCACCGGCTCGCTCGACGTGGCTCGGCGGCAGGTCCAGGTGCAGGGGGAGGAGCTCCTGACCGAGACGCTGGCGGGGATCGCCGCCACTCGCGCAGCGGTCGTCGAGATCCCCGGCCTCGCCGTCCTCGACGAGAGCATGGTCGGGCGGCCGGGTGTCGCCGGCCTGGATCCGCTGCGGCTCTCGATCGACGTCCGCGGTACCGGCACGACCGGGTACCGCCTCGCCAAAACCCTCTTCCACGACTTCGGCATGGACCTGGAGCTGAACTCGGAGAACGTCGTCGTCGCCCTCTTCGGGGTCGCTGAGCCGGCCGAGCAGACCGGCGCCCGCCTGGTCCGAGCGCTGCGCGAAGCGATCGACCAGCTCGAGGCCGAGCCCAGCAAGCCGCAGGCGAAGCTGGCCCCGCCGCCGCCCTGGGGCGAACTGGCGATGACCCCGCGCGAAGCCTTCCTCGGCGCCCAGGAAGTGATCCCCTTCGACTCCGCCGCCGGCCGCATCTCCGCCGAGGGTCTCGCCGCCTACCCGCCCGGGATCCCCAACGTCCTCCCCGGCGAGCGCCTCACCGCGGAAACGCTCGACTACATCCGCGAAAGCATCGCCCACGGCGGCTACGTCCGCGGCAGCAGCGACCGCGAGCTGAAGACCCTCCGCGTCGCCCGCTAGCCACGTAGGTAGGGACCGAACAGGGCGTAGGGCCAGGGACGCCGGTACCCCTCCGCGGGAATTTAGTCGCGGAGGGGTACCGACGTCCCTGGCCAACCCCCAATCCTTTCCGCTTCAGCAAGCGCGGGACGTGACGTTGGGGGGCGACGCAGCCGCTGTCCGCGCCAACGCCAGCCTTCTCCAGCGGAGCGGCTTGAGACCCGTCCCTTCAGCTGGAAAGGGACGTGACGCCGGGCCACGAAGCCGGCGATCGCGATGATCTAGGCTGCCCCGCCATGGCCAGCTTCGACGCGATCGCCGACCTGCCGCTGGAAGTCGAGTCGTGTGAGTTCGAGGGGCTGGAAATCGTGCTGGGGGAGTTCGAACGGCTGACCACGGTGGTGAAGCTGCGTGGCGGTGGGCACGAGGGGGTCGGGGAAGACGTGGTCTACGACGCGGTCGACCACATCGCCCAGCAGGACGCCGGGCCGCCCGCGGGGCTGGCCGGCGGCAAGGAGACCTTTGCGGCGTTCTCCGAGCGGCTCGACTCGATCGACCTTTTCCCGGCCGCGGCGCCTCAGCGGGACATCTCCGTCGACTACCGCCGCTGGGCCTTCGAGTCGGCAGCGCTGGACCTGGCGCTGCGCCAGGCCGGGACGAACCTGGCCGAGGCGCTCGGCCGCGAGCCGCGGCCAGTCAACTTCGTCAACTCGATGCGGCTGGCGATGAACAGCGACGAGCGCTCCTCGATCGAGCCGCTACTCGCTCGGCTCGCCGTCTACCCGACCCTGCGCTTCAAGCTCGACCCGACCAACGACTGGGACGACGAGCTGATCGCCGCCCTGGTCGAGACCGGCGCCGTCGACTCGCTCGACCTCAAGGGCTTCTACAAAGGGACGCCGGTCGACGTCGAGACCGACCCCGAGCTCTACGCGAAGCTGATCCATGCCTTTCCGGATGCCTGGTTGGAGGATCCGGACGTAACGGCCGAGACCAAGCCCCTTTTAGATCCGGTGTCGGAGCGGGTCACCTGGGACGCGCCGATCCACTCGATCGCCGACATCGAGGCGATGCCGTGGTCGCCACCGCGGACGGTCAACGTCAAGCCCTCGCGCTTCGGGCCGATCAGCAACCTCTTCGCCGCCTACGACTACTGCGAAGCGCAGGGCATCGGCGCCTACGGCGGCGGCCAGACCGAGCTCGGCCAGGGCCGCGGCCAGATCCAGTACCTGGCCTCGATCTTCCATCCCGACACCCCCAACGACGTCGCCCCCGGCGGCTACAACGACCCGGCCCAGGCGACCAAGCCGGGGCTGCCGTCGAGCCCGCTCGAGCCGGCGATCGACGAGCTCGGTTTTCGCTGGAAACTCTGAGGGAACCCGAACGCCTGCTTCGGCCGACCGAATTCGCGGTTTCGGCTACGTTGGGATGGCCGACCGCCCCCGCGACAAGGAGCAGCGAGATGCCTGACAAGTCCTTCGCCGACGCCCTCAACGCCCAGATCTCCAACGAGTTCGCCGCCTCGCAGCAGTACGTGGGCGCCGCCGTCTACTACGACGCCGAAACCCTTCCCCGCCTCGCCGCCTTCTTCTACCGCCAGGCGCTGGAGGAGCGCGAGCACGCGATGATGATGATCCAGTACCTGCTCGACGTCGGCGAGGAGATCCACATCCCCGACATCAAGTCGCAGGAGACCACCTACTCCGACGGCAGCGCGCCGGTGAAGATGGCGCTGGAGCAGGAGAAACGAGTCAGCGACGAGATCTTCGCCCTGTTCGAGCTGGCGCGCGAGATCAAGGACTACCGGGCCGAGCAGTTCCTGCAGTGGTTCGTCAAGGAGCAGGTCGAGGAGGTGGCGCTGATGAGCGACCTCCTGAACGTGGTCGAGCGCTCCAAGGACAACCTGCTGCTGGCCGAGGACTACATCGCCCGCGAGAAACTGGGTGAGGAGGGCGGCGACCCGACCGCGCCGCCGACTGCCGGGGAGTAGTCCATGGGCGAGTTTGTTCGCCTATGGGAAACAAACTCGCCCCTAGCCGAGCCAGCCGGCTCGCTTTCGCATCGTTTTGATGCGCCTGAACTCGGCGATGTCCTCGCGCAGCGCGGCGGGGGCGGGCGCCGGCAGGAAGCGGGCGGGTAGAGGGGACTCAGAGACGGTGTCCTCGCGGGCGCAGACGCGGTAGGCGCGGGCGCCGCGGCGGGCGGTCAGCGCCGAGGGCGTCCCTTCCCCCTCCCAGAGCAGGCCGGCGTAATCGTCGAGGCCGTAGCCGCCGGGGGTGCCGTCGCCCACCGCCTCCAGATAGGCCGCGCGGCGCTCGGGCTCGTTGTTGTAATGGACGCAGAGACTGCCGGAGAGCAGGCCGAGCCCGGCCTCGACCAGCGGCTTGCCCGACGATTTGGTCACCCCGGCCTCGAACCAGCACATCGCCCCGGCGCTCTGGCCGGCGAGGACGATGCCCTGGCGCCAGGCGAGGCTGAGGATCGAGGCGATGTCGTGCGCCTCCCAGACCGCCAGCAGGTTGACCATGCTGCCGCCGCCGACGTAGATCAGGTCCTGGGAGAGGAGGTGGTCGCGCAGCGCCATCGGCCGCCGCCCGAGGCGGAAGAGGGAGAGGTCGGAGGGCTCGCAGGCGCGCTCGCCGAAGGAAGCGTAGAAGCGGCCGATCTGCTCCGAAGTGTCGCCGCTGGCGGTCGGGATGATGCAGATCCGCGGCCGCTCAGCCCCGCGCTCGCCGGCCAGCCGCAGCAGCAGCTCGCAGACGGCGCGGTCGGGCGGGCGCGAGGTGAAGTCGTGGCCGCCGAGGGCGAGGATGCGGCGGACCATCAGGCCGCGACCGCGGTCGAGAGCGCCTCCGGCAGCGGTGCGGCGGGCGCGACCCCGCGATCTCCGAGGAAGGTGGTGGCGATCCGCATCTCGACCACGCGCCGACCGGCGACGTCGAGCCGGTAGCCGCGGGCCTCCGGCCGCGAGGCGATGACCCGGCTCAGTTCCCCGTCTGTGAAGTGCAGCGCGGCCCCGTCCTCGGCCGCGTACCCCGCCCGCATCCCCTCCAGCAGGAAGCGGTGGTAGGACTCGCGCCGGCGCGAGCCGCGCTCGTAGTGGACGCAGTTGCTGAACGGCAGCAGGCCGAGCCCCTCGAGCCGCTGCGGGGCGCCGTGGAAACCGGTGACCGCCTCGGCGAACCAGCAGAGCGAGCCGGCGGAGAGGCCGCAGAGGATCACTCCCGCTTCCCACGCTTCGCGCAGGATGACGTCGATGCCGTGCGCCCGCCAGACCCCGAGCAGGCTGACGACGCTGCCGCCGCCGACGTAGATCAGGTCCTGGGAGAGGAGGTGGCGGCGCAGGTCCTCGGGCCCCTGCTCGCGGCGGAAGAGAGAGATGTGGCTGGCCTCGCAGCGATGGGCGCTGAAGGCGCGGTAGAAACGGACGATGTAGTGGTCGGCGTCACCGCTGGCGGAGGGGAGAAAGCAGACCCGCGGCCGCTCTGCCCCGGTCAGGCCGAGCACGTAGTCGTCGAGCAGCGGGTTTCCCGACTCCATCGAGAAGCCGCCGCCGCCGAAGGCGACGATCTGCCGAGGCACCGTTTTCATCTGCCAATGGTCGAGGCGAGCGCCCGCCGCGTCGTTGTACAGCGGTCCGAAGTTCCCGACCGCGGCCTCTCCCGCGTGTACAGCTACTGCAGCACGTAGGCGCGGCGCAGCTTGTTGCGGGCGCGGTGCAAGCGCACCTTCACCGTCCCCTCGGGGATCCCGAGTTTGACCGCGATCGCCGCCTGGGTCAGATCCTCCTCGTAGCGCAGCTCCAGCAGCTCGCGCTCGCGCTCGCTCAGCCGCCCCAGCGCCGCGTGCAGGTCGGCAAGCTCGACCGTGGCCACCACGCGGGCATCCTCGGCCCCCTCGTGCAACTCGATCGTCGCGCTCGGATCGGGGCGGGTGCGGGCGTGCTGGCGGAAGGCCTCGTTGCGGACGATCGTCGCCAGCCACTGGTTGCGCCGCTCGCGCTCGCGCAGCGTCGAGCGCCGCCGCCAGGCGCGGAGCAAGGCGTCCTGGGCTATGTCCTCGGCTTCGCTCGGATTGCTCGCGTAGCGATACGCCAGTCGTAGACAAACCCTATGGGCCTCACCCCATTCCCAGCCATCGTCGTTCCCGCGCCGATGACTCACTGAAGTGATGATTGAACGAACTTACCTAAGTGAAATGGGGAGAGTGAAAAAAACCGTTGTAAGTGTCCTGATCGCAGTAGGGTTCACGGCCGATGGAGGCGGCTGAGAACACCGGGGGGCGGGGCTCGCGCTGGGCGCTGATCGCCTACGACTCGATCGCGCCCGCCTACGACGACTTCACCGCGCACCACGAATACGACACCTGGCTCGGCAACCTGATGCCGAAGGTCGAAAAGCACGGGCTGCACGGCAAGCGCCTGCTCGACGTCGCCTGCGGCACCGGCAAGAGCTTCATCCCGATGCTGGAGAAAGGGTGGGAGGTGACCGCCTGCGACATCTCGCCGGCGATGGTCGAGGTGGCCCGGGCCAAGGTCGGCGACGCCGCCGAGCTGCACGTGGCCGACATGTGCGAGCTGCCGCGGTTCGGCGAGTTCGGCCTCGTCTTCTGCCTCGACGACGCGGTCAACTACCTGCTCGACACCGACGACCTGGAGCGGGCGCTGACCGGGATGGCGGCGAACCTCGCGCCGGACGGGCTGCTGATGTTCGACGTCAACACGATCACCACCTACCGCACCTTTTTCGCCGAAGAAGTGGTGGTGGAGAAGGACGGCCGGCGGCTGATCTGGCGCGGGCGCTCCACCGCCGGCGCGGAGCCGCAATCGATCGTCGAAGCCAGCTTCGAGGTCGAGCCGCTGGAGGCAGGCGGCGAGCCGATCCCGCCCGAGTTCCACCGCGAGCGCCACTTCCCCGAAGCCGAGGTGCTGGCGGCGCTGGAGCGCGCCGGCCTCGAGTGCCTCGACGTCTACGGCCACACCGACGACGCCGTCCCCGAGCAGCCGCTCGAGGAGGAGCGCCACCACAAGGCCGTCTACATCTCCCGCCGCGCCAACCGGGCGAAGTAGCCGAACCAGTTGCCGGAGTGCCCCTCGAGGCGGAGGTCCGCCTCGGCGCCGAGCCGCTCGAGGCTGCCCCGGGTGGTGAAGTGTGGGTCGCCGAAGAGCTCGCCGACCACGAGGCGGCCGCCGGGGCGGAGCACGCGGTGGATCTCGCGCAGGGCGGCGACGGACTCGGGGATCTCGCCGAGCACGGCGGTGAGGACGACGGCGTCGACCGAGGCGTCCTCGTAGGGGAGGTCGGTGGCGTCACCCTGGGTCGGGACCAGGTTGGTGAGCCCCCGCTCGGCGGCACCGCGCATCACGTGGTCGAGGAACTCCTGCTGCAGGTCGAACAGCTCCAGGCTGCCGTCGGGCCCGAGCCAGTCGGCGAGGTCGAGGCTGTAGTAGCCGGTGCCGACGCCGATCTCCAGAACCCGCTCGCCGGGCTCGGGCCGCAGCACCGCGCGCAGGCGCTCGCGGCTGATGATCGGGTGCGGCGCTTCGACCCAGAAGCGCTGGCCGTAGGGACAGGCGGAGGGGTTCTTGCGCCACCAGAGGGCGGCGCCAAGCGTCGCCGCGGCCGCTGCGCCCAGGAGCAGGCGCGGGCGCATCAGCGGTTGCGCCCGAGCTTCAAATCAATCCCCGAGGCCGAAGCCGACGCGGTGATCGCCGGACTCGATCCGCAGAAAGGCGACCTTGCCGAGGTAGACCGCGATCACCCCGTCCTCCGTGTGGAGGTCGTGCCAGCCGCCCTTCTCGAGCTGCTTGCGCAGGTCCTTGAGGTCGCCCTCGGCGAGGCGGGCGGAGATCACCTGGCCGCCTTCGAAACCGATCTCGACTCGCTGTGCCTCGGCCATCAATGCCCTCCCGCTGGTTCGACGATCTCGGTCAGTACCCCGCCGGTCGAGCGGGGATGAAGGAAGGCGACGCGGCTGTCGCGGATGCCGACCCGCGGCTCACGGTCGATCAGCGCCACGCCGGCGGCGTCGAGCGCGCTCAGGGTCGCGTCGATGTCGGCGACGGCGTAGGCGACGTGGTGCAGGCCCGCCCCGTTCTTGGCCATGAACTTGCCGACCGGGGTATCGGGGCCGAGCGGGCGCAGCAGCTCGACGTGGCCCTCGCCGACGTCGAGCAGAACCGCCTCGACGCCCTGGGACTCGACCGTCTCGCGGTGAGCCAGCGCCATCTCGAAGCTGCCCTCATAGAGGGCGAGCGCCGCGTCGATGTCCTCGACCGCGACCCCGATGTGGTCGATCCTTCCGAACAAGGCGGCCAGTCTATGCGGCCGGCGGCAAGGCGTCCTCGCCCGCCCCGGCGGCGTCGCGCTCGGCGCGGAGGATCGCCGCCATTGCCGCCAGGCCGACCTCGAGCTGCGCGGGCGTCGGCTCCTTGGTCGCGAGGTGGCGCTGGATCTCTCGCCCTGGGGTGTGGAAGGCCTCGGCCAGCGGGTCGCCGTGGTGGCGGTCGCTCCAGGCGAACATCTCGACCGCGATCGAGGCGCCGCCGAGGCCGACCGCGGCGCGCGCCACCGGGCCGGGCCGCTCGACCAGTCGCTCCAGCAGGAGGGTGCCCCCGGCGGAGAGCAGCATCATCGGGACGATCAGGTTGGAGCCGCAGCGGTCGTGCTCCTTGGGGACGCTGGCGACGTCCTCGATCGCCTGCTCGTGGGCGGCGATCGCCTTGTGCTCGACCCCGTGGTAGGCGGCGAGGTCGCGGTCCATCAGCGCCACCATCGCCGGCACCGCGCCGATCGCCTGCAGCACCCCCTCGCGCACAGGGCCGGCCGGAGCGCGGCGACGCAGCAGGCCGCTCAGCGCCAGGGTCGCGCCCACCGCGCCGACCACACGCCAGTCCTCGAACGGCAGCCGCGCCGCCGGCATCCGCCGCCGCACCAGCGGCAGCACGACCATCGCCTCGGCCAGTTTCAGCGGCCCGCGCAACCCGGGGACCTTCGCCACGAGCCGCGGCGCCAGCTCCGGCTTGCGCTCGGAGGCAACCTGGATGGCGCCGTCGGAGTCGCGGACGGCGGCCGCCCAGTGGGTCGGGCCGTGGATCAGGAGGCCGTTGCGCAACGCCATCCCGCCAAGCCGCAGAGGCTGCTGACCGTTCGAAGACATCGCATCACCATAGGCGATGGACGGCGGCCGGCCCAGAAAAACAGAGGGCGCCGAGTCCAGTCAGCTCGGCGCCCTCTCCCCCTGTTTCAAATCCCGGCCGGAGACCCCCAGTCCAGGCCTCCGGCCGGTGTCTGGCTCTCCCTGGCTTAGCTTGGAAAGCCGACCACTGAAACACCGCTCTGCCGACTAAGTTGCGCTGCGTTTACCGCTTGCCAAGGCGCTTGCGCAGCTGCTCCAAGCGGCGGCCCAGCTCGGCCTCGAAGCCGCGGTCGGTAGGCGTGTAGAACTGTCGCTCCTGGAGGTCCTCGGGAAGCAGCGGCTGCTCGGAGACCGCGCCCGGCTCGTCGTGGGCGTAGCGGTAGCCGCTGCCGCGGCCGAGCTGCTCGGCGCCGGGGTAGTGAGCGTCGCGCAGGTAGTCGGGCGGGGTCTTGGCGCCGTTGGCGCGGACCTCGGCGCGGGCGGCGCCGAGCGCCTTGTAGGAGGCGTTCGACTTCGGCGCCAGGGCGAGGTAGACGGTCGCCTGAGCGAGGTTCAGCGCGCACTCCGGGAGGCCGACGCGGTCGACCGCGCGCGCCGCCGCGTCGGCGACGAGCAGCGCCTGCGGGTCGGCGTTGCCGACGTCCTCGGAGGCGAGGATGACCATGCGACGAGCGATGAAGCGCGGGTCCTCGCCGCCCTCCAGCATCACCGCCAGGTAGTAGAGGGAGGCGTCGACGTCGGAGCCGCGGGTGGACTTGATCCAGGCCGAGACGAAGTCGTAGTGGCGGTCCCCCTGGCGGTCGTAGTCGAGCGCCTTGCGCTGCAGCGCGTCCTCGATCGCGGCGACGTCGACCGGCTCCCCGCGCGAGCGCTCGACCGCCCGCTCCAGGGCCGAGAGGGCGACGCGCGCGTCGCCGCCGCTGCGGGTCGCGAGCATCTCCAGGGCGGCGTCCTCGACCGGCGGCGGCTCGGCCAGGCCGCGCTCGGGGTCGGCGAGCGCGCGTCGCAGCAGGCGCTCGACCTGGGCCGGGTCGAGCGGGCGCAGCTCATAGATCTGGCAGCGCGAGAGCAGGGCCGAGTTGACCTCGAAGTAGGGGTTCTCGGTGGTGGCGCCAATCAGCGTCAGCAGCCCGTCCTCGACCGCCGGCAGCAGCGCGTCCTGCTGGGCCTTGTTGAAGCGGTGGATCTCGTCGAGGAAGAGGATCGTCGGCCGGCCCGACCCCTTGCGGCGCTCGCGCGCCCGCTCGATCACGGCGCGGATCTCGGCTTTGCCCGCGTTGACCGCCGACTCCTCCTCGAAGGCGCCCGCGGCCCCCGCCGCGGCGATCCGCGCCAGCGTCGTCTTGCCCGCCCCCGGCGGTCCGTAGAGGATCGAGCTGTGCGGCCTGCCCTCCTCGATCGCCGTCCGCAGCGCCGACCCGGCCCCAAGCACGTGCTCCTGCCCGATCATCTCGTCCAGGCCGCGCGGACGCATCCGCACCGCCAGGGGAGCGTCGGCAGCGGCTCTCTCCGATCGGCTGGACTCCGCCGGGCCCGTGTCGAACAGCTGCTCGTCCATCAATGCTGAGTATGAGGCCCCTTTCCGGCGTAAGATCGAACGATGGAGAGCGCTACGGCAGTCCAACCGTCCCTGTCCACCCTCGAGTCGTTCAACCCGGCGACGGGAGAGCTGGTCGGCTCGGTGCCGACGATCACCCCCGAGCAGGTGCAGGCGGTCGTCGACGACGTCGCCAGGATCCAGCCCGCCTGGGCGGAGCTGAGCCTGAAGGACCGGGCGAGCTACATGAAGCGTGCCGCCGAGGCGCTGCTCGACGACATCGACGAGATCGCCGAGCTGCTGGTCCGCGAGCAGGGCAAGCCGCGGGTCGAGGCCTACACGATGGAGCTCTTGCCGACGGTCGACGCCCTGCACTGGTGCGCCAAGGCCGGGCAGAAGGTGCTCGCGAACGAGAAGGTGCGGATGACGCAGGCCTTCACGCTCTCCAAGAGCGCCCACTTCTCCTACGAGCCAATCGGGGTGGTCGGCGTCATCGCCCCCTGGAACTACCCCTGGTCGATCCCCTTCGGCGAGGTCGCGATCGCGCTGATGGCCGGCAACGGCGTCGTCCTCAAGCCGGCCAGCCTGACCCCGCTGCTGGGCGAGCGGATCCGCGCCGTGTTCGAGAAGGGCGGCCTGCCCGAGGGGCTGGTCCGGGTCGTCCACGGCGGCGGCGCGGTCGGCGAGGCGCTGGCCCGCTCCAACGTCGGCAAGGTCTTCTTCACCGGCTCGGTCGAGGTCGGCCGCCACGTAGGCGAGGTCTGCGCGGCAGAGCTCAAGGGCAGCGTGCTGGAGCTGGGCGGCAAGGACCCGATGATCGTCTGCGCCGACGCCGACCTCGACAACGCCGTCTCCGGCGCGATCTGGGGCGGCTTCGCCAACGCCGGCCAGACCTGCTCGGGGATCGAGCGGGTCTACGTCGTGCGCGAGATCGCCGACCGCTTCATCGAGAGGGTCGCCGCCGAGGCCGCGAAGATGCGGCTCGGCGACCCGCTCGAGTGGGAGACCGAAATCGGGCCGATGACCTCCGACGGCCAGTACGAGATCGTCGTCGAGCTGATCGAGGACGCGGTCGCCGCCGGCGCCACCAAGCTCTGCGGCGGCCCGGCCGATGTCCCCGGCCTGCCCGGCAAGTTCGTCGCCCCGACCGTGCTCAGCGGCGTCACCCACGAGATGCGGATCATGCGCGAGGAGATCTTCGGCCCGGTGCTGCCGATCGTCGTCGTCGAGTCCGAGCAGGAGGCGATCGAGCTCGCCAACGACTCCGAGTTCGGCCTCGGCGCCTCGGTCTGGACCAAGGACCGCCAGCGCGGCGAGCGGATCGCCCGCCGGATCGAGTCGGGGATGGTCTGGATCAACGACCACTCCTTCAGCCACGGCGCCTGCCAGTGCGCCTGGGGCGGGGTCAAGCACTCCGGCCTCGGCCGCTCCCACTCCAAGTTCGGCTTCTATGAGTGCGTCAACATCAAGCAGAACGCCTGGGAGCCCGGATTCGCCCGCGACTTCTGGTGGCACCCCTACGACCGCACCCTCGGCGAAGCCGTCCGCGCCTCGGCCAAGGCCCTCTACGGCAAGGGCGCGACTCGCACCGAAGCCCTGCGCCAGGGCGCCCGCCCCCTGCTCGAGGTCGGCCGCCGCACCTTGCGCAAGCGCCGCTGAGACCCCGCATCGGGGCACGGGGCGCTTTACTCCCACCCGTGCGGGAACAAAGCGCCCCAAGCAGCTCGCCGCCCGCGGTCGTCCTCGCCGGGCTGCGCAAGGACTACGGCGAACGGGCGGCGCTGGACGGGATCGGCCTGGAGCTGGCCGTCGGCGAGTCGTTGGTCGTGCTGGGGCCCAACGGGGCGGGGAAGACGACCCTGCTGCGGATCCTCGCCACTCTGCTGCGGCCCAGCGGCGGCGAGGCGACGGTGCTCGGCTGCTCGCTGCCGAAGGAGGCCTGGAAGCTGCGCGGCCGGATCGGCTACCTCGGGCACGAGCCGCTGCTCTACCGCGACCTGACCGGGCGCGAGAACCTGCGCTTCCACGCCCGTCTGCAGGGGGTGGCGCCAGGGGCGATGGAGACACGGATCGCCGACCTGCTGGCGGCGACCGGGATGGGGCGGCGCGGCGACGAGCGCGTCTTCGAGCTCTCGGCGGGGATGCGCCAGCGGCTGGCGATCTGCCGCTGCGTCCTGCACGAGCCCGAGCTGCTGCTGCTCGACGAGCCCGACTCCAATCTCGACGCCGAGGGCCGCGAGCTGGCCCAGCACCTGATCGGCCCCGGCGGCGGGCGCACCCGCGTCGTCGTCACCCACGATCCCGACCGCCACCTGCCCGAGGCCGACCAGGTGCTGCGGCTGGGGATCGGCGAGAGGGCGGCGGTCTCGTGACCCCGTCGCGCACCGCCTTCGCGGCGATCCTCGGCAAGGACCTGCGCTCGGAGCTGCGCACCCTGCAGTCGCTGCCGGCGATGGCCCTGTTCTCGGTCACCACCTTCGTCATCTTCCGCTTCGGGCTCGACCGCACCAGCCTCTCCGGCAGCCTCGCCGCCGGGGTGCTCTGGGCGACGCTGCTGTTCGCCGCGATCCTCGGCATCAACCGCCTCTTCGTCGCCGAGCACGAGGAGGGCGGCTTCGACGCGATCCGGCTGGCGCCGATCGACCGCACCGCCCTCTTCGCCGCCAAGGTGGCGGCGCTGCTGGTCTACCTGCTGGCGCTGGAGCTGGTCGCGGTGCCGATCTTCGCCTTCTTCTTCCTCGACTCGGCGGCGGCGCTGGGGCCGCTGGTCGCGGTGCTGGTGCTGGCCGACCTCGGCCTTGCCGCCACCGGCACCCTGATCTCCTCGATGGCGGTCAACTCGCGCGCCCGCGACCTGCTGGTGCCGCTGGTGCTGCTGCCCCTGGTCGTGCCGCTGATGATCGCCGCCACCGGCGCCACCGAGCCGCTGCTGGCCGTGGGCGGTCCCGGTTACGAGCGCTTCGGCACCTGGCTGATGGTGCTCGGGCTATACGATCTGATCTTCGGCCTGGTCGGCTATGCGGTGTTCGACTTCCTCCTCGAGGACTGACCGGGCAAGAGTCGCTCCAACCCCCGCGAGGCATGTACGGCAAAGGACTGAGACCCCTCTCGATCGCCACCGTGGCGATGCTGGCCCTCGCGCTCTCGCTGGCCTTCTTCTACGCGCCGCTCGACGCCGACCAGGGCTTCATCCAGAAGATCTTCTACATCCACGTGCCGCTGGCGATCGTGGCGCTGATCGGGTTCGTCGCCGGTGGCGTCTTCGCGATCGCCCACCTGCGCACCGGCGAGCGCCGCTGGGACGCCTACTCCTACGTCTCGATCCACATCTCGGTGATCTTCGGCGTCGCCGTGCTGATCACCGGCGCGATCTGGGCCAAGGCCTCCTGGGGGCACTGGTGGGTCTGGGACGAGCCGACCCTGGTCAGCTTCCTGATCGTCTTCCT